>Ga0115013_10000713_pt1 | contig 19701 bp, 17 predicted proteins | sample SouAtlMetagenome_2_FD_88686 | JGI IMG/M metagenome (GOLD analysis project Ga0115013, IMG submission 88686) | Marine eukaryotic phytoplankton communities from Atlantic Ocean - South Atlantic ANT15 Metagenome | ecosystem: Environmental > Aquatic > Marine > Oceanic | place: South Atlantic Ocean...
AAAACAGTACCATCCATCATTGCATTTATATTTTCAATCATGACAGTAGCTAGTAATGTCCAAATATCCAATACTTCTTTTTCTTTATTTCTTCTATTATATCTTTTAATGAGAGTTGTTTTAAAATTCTTTTCTGTTTTTTCACCTGCTAAATACTGCATTCTCAAAACTTTATTATCAGGTTCTCTTTGAAGTTTATTACGAAGTGGTATCAATACAACTTCCTGAAAATGAGTAAAATGTTCCATAACAATACAATATTTTCTTACATTCATCTCAGGATAACTTTGTATTTTTTGTCTTAAGTTTCTATAAAACCCCCAATATGTAGGCAATCCTCCACAATGAGCATGTGGATTGACGGGACCAGTACCTCCATTTTCTCTTTGCCATTGAAAAAAATGAGGATTGTGTATAACTCCAGTTGCAATTCTACCTGTATTCCAACTGAAAGGTGTTTTACATTGAGTACAAAACATCTGGTCACACCCATTTATTTTAAAAATCGGCGTAGCACATTTAGGACAAGATCTTGTTTCTTTCTTTATTAATTTAGCACTTTCTACATTTTCTTTCTTACAAACATGTTCTACATTTTTATCTGGACCTATAACTTCTAAACAATCTTTACATGTCCATTCTTCACAAATTCCACACTTCCACTGAGAAGAAAGAAATCCTCTACAACCTTCTTTTTGGCATTTTTGAACAAACTTTCGTTTCACTCTTTCCTGTACGTCTTCTTCGTTAAGACCAGGTAATGCTTTTTTGAAACGATTAATATTCCTTTTTATTTTCCAAGATTTTCTATTCTCTTTCCAATGCTGTTGTACAGCTTCACTACCTAGAGAATCAGACCTACGTCTTTCGTTAACAATATCATTTAATTGTTTTTTGTACATTTCTTTCTTAATAGGGTCGGATTCACAATCTTTAAGAAAATTTATTTCTTTGTATCTTTTCCATAATTTATTACTTATTCCTCTACATGTGTAGTATTTATCTATAAAATCTTTTGAAGTTTTATTTACTTGTATAACTTCTTTTTCCATATCTGGTATTTTAAGATAATTTATTACAAATGGCATTGTGTCTGGAAATCTACTTCTTTCATTATCAAATAAAAATTTCTTTTTAACAACAACCATATCTTTAGTCAAAAACTTTTTTGGAAATAACTCTTTTAAATACTTTCTGTCCCACTTATTTTTACAAGACATACAATGCTCATTTTCGTTGAGTTCTAACAAATATCTTTTGTTACACTTTAAACAAATCTCTACGTCGCAAAAATTACACTTTATTTTCTTCCTGGTAGTCAAATTGAAATTTTCACAACATATAATACATTCATCCATATTACGTAATAAAAATAAATATTTTTATATACAATTATAAACGGTTTAAAAAAAAATTTCTATACAGAGTATGTATCATATTTGTGAAAAAGACTATATCTCATCAAATAATTATTCAAGCATTTTTGAAAAATATCCATTTCCTTTGGACACTTTTCAAAAATATTCAATTGAAGCAATTGAAGAAGGTCACAATATTTTAGTTGCAGTACCTACTGGAAGTGGTAAGAGTTTACCTGGGGAGTATGCTATTAAGAAATTTTGCGAGGCCGGTGAAAGAGTAATATATACTTCCCCCATCAAAGCACTTTCTAACCAAAAACATAAAGAATTTAGTAAAAAATTCCCTAATATATCCTTTGGTATTGTTACCGGAGACACTAATAATAATTCTGACGCTGATTGTCTCATAATGACAACAGAAATTCTTTGGAAAACATTATTCCAAACAAGAATGAAAGAAAATAATAGTATTAATTCTGATAAAATTGAATTACATTTCAACCTTAAAGTTGAAGATATAGGAGCAGTAATTTTTGATGAATTTCATTATATAAATGACAGATTTCGAGGTCATGTATGGAAACAAACTGTTAAAATGCTTCCTATAGAAGTAGTACAAGTTTATCTTTCAGCTACTATTAAAGTAACTCCAATCTTCTTGAAATGGTTAGGGTCTAATAAAATGACATGGGTTTCTACTTCTAAGAAAAGAATCGTTCCCTTACAACATTATTCTTTTTACACTGAATTAGGTAGACAGGAGATAGATAAAATATCTAATGTTGATTTTAGAGATTTGGTAAATAATAATACTGGGAAATTAGTTATCATAAAAAATCAAGGAACACCTTTTGACGAAAGAAAATATCAAGAATTAGTTCGTATTGAAAAATATATGAAAAATAAGTTTCTTTATTCTAATGATTCATTTACAATCAATGAATTAATAAAAATTCTTAAAAGAAAAAATATGGTTCCAGCTTTGTTCTTTGTTTTCTCTAGAAAAGGAGTTGAAATGTTAGCAAACAAAGTAACTATTCAAGTATCAGATAACGAAGGAGTGAACATAAAAGAGTATTGTAAGAAAAAAATGATGGCTCTTCCAAATTGGCAAGAGTATATTGAAACAAGAGAGTATAATACCATAGTAAGATTAATCGAAAAAGGAATAGGTATTCATCATGCAGGTATGATAGGAGTTTTTAAAGAACTTGTTGAAGTTATGTATGATGAAGGGTATATTAAAGTTTTATTTGCAACCGAAACTTTCAAAGTAGGTATCAATATGCCAACAAAAACAGTTGTTTTCACTAGTCTCAAGAAATATGATGGTGAAAAAAATAGATACCTTACATCAGAAGAGTATACTCAAATGGCAGGTAGAGCAGGTAGAAGAGGATTAGACACGGAAGGTCATGTTATTCATTTGTGTAATCTTTTTAAACTACCTACTAAAGAAATATATTCGAGAATGGTAACAAATAGTCCACAAAAGATTGACACTGAATCTGAAATAGATTGTAATTTGATACTCAGACTTCATTCGATTGGTTGTGAAGACATTATTGGGTTTATTCAAGATAATATTTTAGATACATCTATAGATGAAGAAATGAATTATTATAAAGAAAAATTAAAAAAAACAAATGAAATAGTAAAAGATTTGTCAAAAATAGTTATTAGTATGGGTTATGGTAATGATCTTATGACGGAATATGACGGATTGTTAGAAAAACTTCCAATGACAAGAAAAAGTTTGTATAAAAAGACAAAAGCTAGGATAGATGAAATAGAAAAAGATAATCCTAACATTAAAAAAGATATAATACAATACCAAGAATACAAAAAATATACTTATGAAGGAAATAACTTAGAAAGGTCTATTCAAAAATTGAATAATTATATATCAGATGTTGTTGATAAAATAGAATTATACCTCGAAGACCAACATTTATTTAAAGATGATAAACTGACATTAAAAGGACAACTAGCGGCTAATATTAACGAATCAAATTGTCTTATTTTCTCAGATATGATTGTATCTGGGAGTTTAAACGAATTGAGTAGTTTTGAAATAGCTAAGTTCTTAAGTTGTTTTGCGGAAATAAAACTACCTGATTGTGACCGTTGTCATAACTACACAATACATACAAATAGTTATAAACTTTCTGATTGTATTGGATTATTTAAGGAAAAATTAGAAAACATTTATACTTATGAAGATAGAAATGGTGTTAATTTAGTTGATTATAATCCTACCCAATATGATTTATTGTATTATATGCATAGATGGTATCATGAAGAAGAAAAAGAGTACTGTCTAGAAATAATAGAAGAAGCTAGGAAGAATGGTATATCATTAGGTGAGTGGATTAAAGCTATTCTTAAAGTGACCAAAATGTCAAAAGAAATTTACAAAGCTGCTGTATTAGCAGAACAGTATGAATTAGCACTAAAGCTAAAAGAAATACCAGAAAAAATACTAAAGAGTGTTTGTATTAACCAAAGCTTGTATCACTAAATTATATAAACAATTGAAATTATTATAATCATAAATAATGGAAAAATTCACAGTATCTTCAGAAACACTTAGAGAAAAAATAGAAGAGATAGAATCTTTAAAAAAAAAATTAAAACAATATGAAACTCCTACTGTTATATGTACGTCAGAAGAATGGGAAAATAAAAAAATAAAAGCTTATAAAATGATAGAAGAAGGTATTAGTATAATAGATTATGAATGGTGGCCTGTTAGTTTTGCTGTAATGAAAACTGGAGATACTATCTGGTCTAGTATTAGAAAATCATTAAATTATTTAACAGATAATAAAAATCCAGAATGGTCAGAGAGAATATCTTGTAATATAAAATTCACAATTGAATGTTTATTAATAGCATTTCCAGAAAATTTTTATAAAGAATGTACTTTATCTTCTGAACAAATGCATAAAATAATATATGATAGTATTATTTGTCAGTTAGAAGATAATTCCGATATTTTAGAAGACGTCCACGTTTCTAAATAAATTAGTACCCTATTCATTAATGAGGTAGTAAATTATTTTAAATAATATCCTTTTACATGTTTAGAAGCATAACAATTATTTGAGTAATGTCCTTTTCTTCCGCAACGGTAACACTTTGAACTATTAGAACTTTTATAAGATGATTTTTTTACTGGTCTTATATATTCAAATCTACTACAATATATAGTACCATCTCTTGCACCAACTCTCTCATGTGGTGATTCTTCCCACAACATATCATCTTTCCATATATAAGTTTCTCCTCTAAATTCATAACTACCCTCTTCTTTATTTAATGATTTAAATGCTTCTTCTAATTCTTCTATAGTTAATTCTTCATCTGATTCTTCATCTGATTCATAAGAACACCTATTTGCAAAATGATCTTTTTCTCCACATTTATAACAAGAATTACTTGAACCGTTAATCATTCTTTCTAAAGTTTTTTTATTTTCTGAAGATAACTTAATTTGGCAAAAACTTCCTCCTCTTACATTATTTATTCCATATTTCTCCATTGTTTTTATAGTATATTTATCTTCATCATAATCATCACAATCAGGTATTATTTGATGTATATTTATTGGTTTATAAACCCTAGTCCATTCACTTCCATTTTTGTTGAAATGATTGTCTAACCTGAACCTAGGATTAGAAGTTTTTCCAACGTAATACTTTCCTTTTATTAACTTTAATACGTAAATGTAAACCATTTATATATTAACATTAATATATTCTTAAATAAGTTCTAATCTGAGTTTCTGTTTGAGTCTCTCTTCGTCGATGAATATGTGTATTTTAAATTTATGGATAATTTTATCATCAACATCTTTTCTTGAAACCATTCTATTGACCATTTTAAGTTTATCTATGAAAACAGTGTATTGGTACAATCCATCATTTCTTTTTATTTTATCAAAAAGGTATCCGTTAAATTCTTTATCTGGTAAACTTTTATCTTCGTAGCAAACTTTTAAAAGATTACAATCATTTTGAACTTTTCTTATATTCTTCATAGTAACATTGATGTATTCTAACATTTTATCAGAAGTCCATTTATTGTAAAATGTTTCTGCATTTTCACTCATAGTAGTAATTTCTAATGATTTTTGAAGTTGAATAATATTCAATAAGTCTACTAATCTTCTAATTGGACTTGTTATATGGACATAACTTTCGAAGTTTAAAAAATCATGACTTTTATAATTTTCAAATTTACAATACATCCCTCCACTACTATTCCACATTTTAAGAAATTTAAGAGTTTCTTTTGGTAAATTATCGGGGTATGGAGAAGAAGGTCCCATAACCATCGACCTGAATATACCTATTTTTCTTTTTACCATTTCTTTAGCTGTATGATAATTCATAAGTATCATTAAATATGCTACAACATCATGACTAGTATCTATACTGTCATAATAAATATAATTTTGATTCAAAAGTTTTACTTTTTCGTATAATAATTGATAATCTGGAGATGACAATAAATCAGGTTCATCGTATACATAATTCTTTTTGACTTTTATACATGTATTAGTGTATTCTGTATCATATATTTTTCCATTTTCATCAAAATATATATTTAAAGTAAAAGCAAATCTCCATCTATTTTCTTGAAGACTACATAAAGCATCTGATAAAACTGTAGGTAACATAGGTCTTTTTCTATCTGGTAAATAAATAGTTGAAATTCTGTCTGAAAAAGAATTCCACAAACCCAAACGGTCTAACCAAAAAGAAACATTACTAATGTAAATACTTAACTGATAACCTACTTCTTTTCCACATATAGTTGTCTTATTTATACTGAATGCGTCATCAAAATCAGTAGACTTTTTAGGATCTATACTAAATATACAGTTAGTTTCTATTTTGGTTGGATTGTATTTTTTGTACATATCTTCAATATACTTTTCTTCAGTTTTGTACTTCAATGATTTTATAGTAGCTTTATTAAAATTTTGTATACTAGCGTATAAACTTTTACAATACAATTGGTATTCATAAAAGTTATTGAGAATTCCGATTTCTCCTATAACTTGAATGATTGAACCTCTTGGGTGTTTGTCTTTCCAGTGTTGGAATTTAAAGACTATATATTTATTTTTAAAATTTTTATTGAAACCTATTTTATGTTTATGTGGAATTAAAAAACAAGGTAATCTGCTGTCATCTGGTATACAACGATAAAGAGATTTCCCATTGTGATTACCATATGTTTTGTTATCTTCCAATACCAATACACCTGGTATATTTTTAACACTTCTAATAGTAGAATGTATTATATTTACCTTTTCGTCGGTAACTTCAAATACATCTTGGTCAAAAAGTTTATGACTTACTGGGTTTAATTTTAATTCAACAGGACGTAGTAAAATATTATCGTAAACTGTAAATTCAGAATATTGTCTGTTAGCTATTTTTATTTTATACTGCATTCTGTTTAATTAGGTTTTAAATCGTTATATGGATTAATCTCTTTTTTCCCATACATAATAATAAGTTTTAGGAGCTGTTATACCAAATACAGTACAACCGTATAAGGGTATATCGGTGAAAATATCTGTCATTATTTTTAAAGTCCATACTATTCCTTGTAAACTGTGTTTTCCGTAAAAAGTTAAGTATATTATTCTATATAAAATAGAAGACAGATAGAAATAAAACATGTATTTAAAATCAATGAAATTTTCTACATGATTTTCTATATACAGTATTGATCTTACTAAGGTCATAAAACTTATAGCTGTAATTTTCATATCCGTATTAAAACCTATTTTTGCAATTTCATTTTTAGACACATTACCCTCAATAAATATATGTCCACTTTGTCTTAACATTTGTGAAACAATAGCAATTTTAGAACACAATTCAATTGTTTCGTAAAAAAAGCAATAAACTGCTCCAATCATCATAAGTGAACTCACCAGATGGAGAAATTGATTACCCCATTTTGAATGAGCTGAATTATGGTCTACTTCTTTATGATACATTATTTCATTGTAAATATTCATTTGTTATGAAGAGTTTTTATCGTTAAGTAGTTTTATTTAAGTATAATATACGTTTAAAAATAATTTTATAAGTAATGTATTATAATAAAATGAAATATATTATAATTTTCTTGTTTTTAATCGTACTTTTTTATTTTAAAACAAATATTGTTGAAAAATTTGAAACTAGCAAATATATTGAAAAAAAATATCCTCTTAAATATAAAATATTAAATAATTTTATTGAAAAAGAAGATGCAGAATATATAATAAATAAATGTAAAGATTTTTTACAAGATTCATTAATAGGAAGTGGTAAAAGTGAATGGCGTACTTCTAAGACAGTTTTTCTAAAAAATGTATTAGGATATCATGATCCTGTTATAGTAAAATTAAGAAATAAAGTTGCAAAAATGTTTAATATTACTCCTTATCATATGGAAGCTATAAATTTAACTTATTATAATACAGGCGATAGATATAAACATCATCATGATTATTATAAGACAAATGAATTGAATGAGAAAGATAAACAAATATTTAAAAAACATGGTCAAAGAATGAAAACAATATTTGTTTATTTAAAAAATGCTACAGAAGGAGGAGAAACTTATTTCCCAATATATAATAAAAAATTTAAATTAGAAGACGGAGATGCTTTATTATGGGAAAATGCATATATTAAAAATAATATTTGTTATATGAATTTTAATAGTTTACATGAAGGTTTACCTCCAATAAAAGGAGAAAAATATGGTTTAAATATATGGATAACAGAAAAAGGTAATTGAACTTTTTAAATATAAGTAGTTTTATTTGAGTCTAATTATATGTTGAGTTTTACTCATAAGAGGATATATTAAAAAGTATATAACACTGTATAATGATGGAGGTACAATTGTTTTAAATAATGTTGTATCGTTAAAATTTAAAGAATTTTTATAAAAATTTGGTATTTCAGGAATTAAAAATCCAAAAAGTACACTTAATGAAATACCATGAAGAGCACCTATTGATGTATATTGCATTTTATTTTTAAATTTAAAAGTAGAATATAAATTTTGAAATACGACCCAAGATAATACAACTAAAACAACATGGTATATCTTAATTTTTTTCTTAATACTACTAGGAAGTAATTTTAAATAAGAAAAAGTAAATAATGATAAAATACTAAATACTAATAATTTTTCATAAATAGTTGAATCTAGAATACAAATATCTTCTTGTCTAGCCCATGGATAATTATCAGGGAAAGAAATACCATCAGTGGCTATTTTATCAGTTAAACATGGAAAATTATTATGTAATCTTTCAAGTCTTCTGTTTTTAAAAATAAATTGTTTAAACATATCAACTTCGAAATCCAGACCTACTTTATTTGTTTTAAATATAAGTTCTGGGTCATCATCATAGTGTATTAATTTACAATATTGTTTACAAATTTCTAAACAATAATCTTTTTTATCTGAGTTATGATGAATTAAAGCCGGAGTCATCGTGCATTTTGTTAAAATTCTTTCTTCTAAAGTTCCATTTGGATTGTGTTTGGGAAGAGGTCTTCCAATAATTTTCATTATAGATGGGAAATATTCTTGGTGTAAGTCCACAATGTTTATTCTTTTATAATTTTTATTTTTCCCAAAAAGATTTTTATAATATTTTTCATCTTTTTCAATAATTTTTAACATATCTTCTTTTGTAATATTTAATTTTTTTTATAAAATCATTGAGACCATTAAAGCTTGTAATTCAGCAACCCACATGAGAGAACCAACTATTGGTCTACAAAATCCTATATAAAACAAAGTGTTATCATTTATATCTATACATGATTTACATAAAGTTTTATCTTTAAATTTAAAGATAGAATCATGAGTATATCCTGTACAATCAATAACAACATCTACTTCGTGTTTTGTTTTATCATCAAATGTAAAAGTTTTATCAACACAATCCTTTAATTCACGTTTAGCTATTATATCTCCTTGGTGAATTTTAATAATAGGTTCACATGATTTAACTAAATATTTATGATAGTATGGTACTTTTGAATCAAATTCTTTAACATCGTGTCCAGATATACCAGTTGCTTGTGTATACCTTTCATGTGTATTTTCCCCATTAGATGGGTATTTTTCAATTCTTTGAATAGAACCAAATTCGTCAAGAGGTCTTTCAGCCAATAATCTTTTAAAACACCACATACCCCTAGGAATACACCAAATAACCTTAGAAGATTTTGTGTATGATTCCATAGTCATATCTGCAGCAGTTTCTCCTCCTCCGTAAATTAAAACTTTATCAGTTTTTTTACAATAAGGTTTATTAAATTTAATTTGTTGAGAATGTAATAATTTCCCATTGTATTTTGGATATTTTTTCTTAAAAATATTATTTTTTTTATTATGTAATCCCGTACAAATTATTAAATTAGTGCATTTGTAAACATCTCCTGATTCTGTAGATATTTCATGTTGACCTTCAACTTTTATAACTTTTGTTATATTGACACCATAAATAATATTTTTTTCTATGTCAAAATTTTTAACATATTCTTTTAAATATGAATAATACTCACTAGAATGTGGAAAATGTGGATAAGATTTTGGAAATGGGAAATCTGAAAAAAAACTTACTCCAGCAGAACTAGACATTATTGTTTTTTTACTAACGGTAGTTATATTTTCATCATCAGAATAAGCCCATATACCTCCTAAAACATTTCTTTTTTCTAAAACTATATGTTCTATATTATTTTCTGATAAATATTTACTCATTAAAATTCCACTTAATCCTGCTCCAACTATTATAGTACCATGTTCCATTTATTATAATAAACATTTTAATAGTAAAACATATACTTACTGTTAAAATATTTAAACCCATTTCTTTAAAATACATTATCTTCTTTAGCCAATAAATACATTCCAGCGGATTCACTAAAATTAATCTCAGAACTTTGGAAAAAATGACGTACAGGTCCTAAAGTCTTAGGATCTATTCTTTCGTAACACTTTCCATATTTATACATAATATCTTCTACATTTTTAAAAGCTTTATTCACTGTACCAGATTGAATATTAGCATGATTACAAGCAGCTTTCGCTAATCCATTAACCCATGGCCAAAAATGTCTGTTATGATAGTCTTGTAACCCTATTAGGTACAAAGGTTTATAAATATACTTCCTAGGTAGTTCAGGTAAAACTACAGGGAGCATAGGTTTTTTATTAATCTTTTCGTAATGGATAAGGATAGATGAAGCTTGTTGTTTATTTACTAAGTCAAAAAGAATAGCTAAAAAATTACCAGCAGTTTCTAAATATTCCATATCTGGGTACATTTTAAGAAATTTACCATTCCAAAATTTCTCTATAAAAATGTCACGATGGATATTGTAGTCAGAATAAGACATAACATAAGGTTTAGAAAGACTTCTATTTATCTCAGAAAAACATTGGATTGATTTTAACATAAAAACATTTGAAAATAAAGAAGCTCCATTAATAATGAATGTATCATGCCATGTATCAAAATATTCACCATGTAATAATTTATCACTTTTAACATTTTTCCAATTATTATTATAAGCTTTCAAACACGATACATAAAATTTCCGTAGTATTCTCAAATCATTCGTTTTTTTATAAAGTAAATAAGTCAATACTATAAATTGAGAATTACTGTCACTAGGTTCTTTGAAAGCTTTGTCATCTTCATATACTGCTACTTTATTTCCTACGTCTATTCCGAATATAAATCTTATACCATAATAATTATTACCTACCCTTAAAGGTATAAGACCATCTTTTCTTTGAAATTTTTGTAATGTGTAGAGAACTTTTTCAACTAATTTGTATTCACCTAATGTTAAAAGACCCATACAACCAAAGAAAGCGTCACGAGTCCAAAGATCTTTATAATAGAATTCCCCAGCACAAAGACCTATTTCTGGGTCCTGACATTGTTCAACTATGGTTTTTCTTGCAATTTCAAAACAATAACTTTCTTTATTTTTTGCTTTGTTATCAATTGGTTTATAATATTTACTATAAGAATTATATGAATAAACCATTTTAGCAACAACAAATGACACAAATAAGGTACATGCTTTTATTATATTCATTATTAGTATACAAGATTTTATTATCGCGTATTTCACATACATTAATAATAAATAATTTAAGTAAGAATGAAACCTTATGAAATATTAGAATTATCTAAAAAAAGTGATATACAAACGGTAGAAAGAAGATTTATGCATCTTTGTTCTATTTTACAAGACAATGAAAATTCTATGGGTAACAATTTAGACAAATATAATGAGTATGAAAAAGCTTATAAAAAAATATGCGGAGAAAGGAATGTATGGGAAAATAGTTCAATGTTGAGTAATATGAAAAATAATATTTTTAAAAATAATACAAAATTAGATAGAAGAGGAGATGATATTCACTTAGAAATGGGGTTTACTATAGAAGATATTTTTAACCAAAATATGAAGAAAGTACAATACATGCGTAAAATGGAAGATCCTTACAATAAAATTAAAAAATGCCATATGTGTGATGGTAATGGTAAAATAAAAGTTCCATACATAAACTCAAGTTGGGGTAAAAGTGATGAAGTTTGTAAAAACTGTGAAGGATTTGGAGTTCTTGGTGGTATGATTAAAATACAATACACAACTGACGTTGAAATACAAAAAGATTATAAAGATGGTCATATTATAAAACTAAAAGGTGAAGGGAATTGTATACTAAGTGGAGACCCTGGTGACTTGTACGTCAAGTTAAAATTAATTGAAATGTCTCATTTTAAAAAAGAGAATTACAATATAATTTTTCACGCACCTATAGGTTTTAAACAAGCTATGATAGGCAAAGAATATCGTTTTAAATATTTTGACAAGCTAATCCATAGTGTAAAAATTAAAACACCAATCAAAGAAGGGTATACTAAAAAATTAAAAGGACTAGGTTTTACTAAACCCAATGGTTCGAGAGGAAAACTTATTTTAAGATTTTCAGTAATACTACCGAACCAATTAACGAATGAACAAAAGAATATTATTGGAACTTATTTTTAAAATAAACTATATTATTCATGTTCGAATCCATGAAATCCATCATCATCCCCAATGAAGTATCGTGGTACTCTTCGCAATCTAGGAGGAGGCTCAAAATGTACTCGCATTTGGTTATATACGTCTCTTCTGTGTTGTGCTACATCTTGTGGATCAGGTCCAAGATAACCTGCTATATGATGTTCTACACCCTTAGAAAGATTCTTATCTATAGCTACAATATGAGCTCCGAATTTTCTTCTTCTTTTAACTTTCTTCTTCTTTCCATAATCAAAAAAAAGTCTTCTTCTCGCGATAGGTGGTGGTAATTGTAATGTGAAATCTGGTTCTTCTTCGTCAGAATCAGAATCTTCAAATTGTATTGGGCTAAAAGAACCTGGACTATTTGATAACCAACCAGGGGGAGAATCCCAATCACCTGGTGTCCTTAAATTTGGATTTCTTCCTATTGTTCTTGGAGTTACTGCTGAATCAGGTCTTCCTTGTTCAGGTGTTCCAGAACCAAACTTTCTTCTTCTTTTAACTTTCTTCTTCTTTTTAACTTTCTTCTTTTTTTTTACTTTACGTTTACACTGTGCTTTCAATACTTTAACACTTTTATACACCCTCTTTTTACCTCTTTTGACAGTTAAACGCACTCCTAATTTTTTGCACAACTCTTTTAATACTTTTCCGGGTTTACTCATTAATAGTATACCAAGAAAATTATTTTTAAAAATATCATTTAAATATTAATTACAAAATACCACCTACACCTCTAAGAGCGTCAACATTACCTTCGTCATATCCCACCAGTTCTACTTCTTCATCAGAAGAGATTCTGTCTGGTTGTAATGAAGTATCGTATTGACTTTCTTCTATAATAGCCCCTTCTAAATTAGCCCCTAGTAAATTAGCCCCTTGTAATTCAGTATTGTATAAATCAGCTCCTCGTAAATTAGCCCCTAGTAAATAAGCCCCTTCTAAATCAGCTCCTCGTAAATCAGCCTCTTGTAAATCAGCCTCTTGTAAATCAGCACCTTTTAAATTAGCCCCTTTTAAATTAGCCCCTATTAAATCAGCCCCTTCTAAATCAGCTTTTTCTAAATTAGCCCCTTCTAAATCAGCTTCATTAAACTTAGTCCAGTATAAATTAGCTCCTTTGAAATTAGCATTTTTAAAATTACAATTTACAAATATACCACCCGATAAAAAAGCACCAGATAGGTCTATATGTGAAAAATCTTTAAATCTACCTTTTTTTCTAAAATGATTAAGTTTTTCTTTTAGTTGAAATGCTTCAAAATTATTTTCAAATTCAGTTAAAATTGAACGACCCCCTTTCTTCTTTAATATTCCATCTTTGTCCATAAATAAACCATATTTTTCCTTTTCTTTTTTTAAAAAATTTTTTATATATTCTTCATTGATATCTTTTTTATAAACATCGTTCATAATTTTGTCCAGTCGTTCTTTATTATAAAGAATCTCAGGGTTATTGTCTCTGAAATATTTTACTTCTCTGATTATTTCGGTGACTTGTTCCGTGTATTGTGTAACCGTGAGTTGATAGATATCTATTTCATCCATTAGGAGAGAAATATCGTCATCAATTAGAATATTACTTATTTGTTCAAGAGACAAATTTCTAAGTAGCGTAGGTATTGGGTATAATTTTTCGATTATCGTTTTAAAGTGTCCGTACGTGTTTTCATGATAATTTTCAATTTCTTTAATTTCATTTAATATAAAATTCTTTTCTTCTTTTGTTAAAGCAGGATGTTGCAAAATGCTTATAATGTCTAACCTATTTTCATAAGTAGTGTATTGTAAATTATTATAAATTTTTTCCATTTTTTTATACTTTTCAGTCACTAATTTATGATATTTGTTAAGATATTCTTCTCGTATTATTTCCATTTCACCAAGACCATAAAACATTTCTTGTTCTTTATAATATCTTAAAAAATTTAGCAAATTTTTTCCTTTAAAATGTTGTGCTCTAAAACACCCACGAATTTTTAAATAATAATCTTTTACTTTTTTATTTTTTTGTAAGGATTTTTTTATTATATTTTTGACCTGAACTTTATATCTGTCTAAAGTCATTGATTTTGTTCCAAATTTTCTTTTTTTATTTTTTCTTTTTTTATTTTTTTTTGTTTTATTTTTTTTTGTTTTTTTGTTACCTTTACGAGTATTCATATAAATTAACCCTCCACCTAATCCAGTTAATCCTAAAGCTAAAGCTATTTTCTTGTAAGGAATATTTATGTCTTTAGATATTTTTTTAATTTCTGTTGATTTCATAGTTCCACTATCTAACATGTTTGTCTTATTATTTTTTCTTTTCAAGATGTTGTTTACTTCTTTTTTTGAATTAATAACTTTTCCAGACATTTTATTTTCATACTCAGGGTTTAATTCATCTAATCTTCTCATTAATCTCTCTGCATAATCTTGTTCTTCTTGGTCTTTCTTTAGAGATGCACGTATTCTTTCTTGTAACTCTTTTTTTAATAATTCAAATTGTTTTTTAGTTTCATTATCAATTTCAAACATTTTTTGTTGTATTTCTTTTGCATCTTTTAATGATTTTTTTGAGATTCTTGTTTCTTTTAATGATTTTTTTTGATTAAATCTTTTGTTTAATAATATTTTATAATTTTTTCTTAACTTATACCCATTACCTTTTTTAATATAAAAATCCTTGATATCAATACTTATCCCTGATGCTCTCAATCTAGCATTATAACCATCCAATAAATTTTTTGAACATAATCTATCTATATCTCCACAATATATATTCTTAAGTTTTGATAAAATTATTTGTTTACTATCCTTTAATGATTTTCCAGGTTTATTCATTAATAGTATACCAAGAAAATTATTTTTTCTTTTTTCTCTTACGTCTCTTCTTTTTACCAAAAAGCATAACTTCGTGTTCTAAGTCGATATTTTCTTTTAATTTTTCATTTTCGTCTTGTATTCTTTCTTCATTCCAAGTTTTATTTTTAGATAAAAAATTTTCTGGATACAATTCTTTTGCTTTTTTTATACTAATATAATTATTTTTGTTGAACAAAATAGTTCTATATTTTTTCATTTGAGTTACAAATTGTATTTTATGTGGTAACATTAATGCATCTTCGTAATATACAGACATAGAATCTCTGTTTTTAAGATTTTTTAACGCTTTTGTATATCTACGAATGTGTTTATTAAAATCAATAGAAAAAATTGTTTTATTTACATCAGGTCGTGAATTTATCCCTAGTCTTTCATAATCACGACCAATTTGATTTGCTACATCTTTTATATAATTTTGGTACTTAAATCTTTTGTCAAGAATTTTAAGTATTAAAGACGGAACATTTTCAGGTTGAATTTCATTATTTAAAATTTTAAAATAAAGATTATTTAAATATACTTTCATTCCTAAGGCTGTCCCAGCAACTCCTAAACCAGCCCCAATAGATGCAGGTATAGCATATTTTTTTAAGGTTTTAAAAGTGGTATTTTTTCCAAATTTTCTTTTAACTTTTTTCTTTTTTTTCTTTTTAACTTTTCTTTTACACTGTCGTTTAAGGACTTTAACGTTTTTGTAAACCCTCTTTTTACCTCTTTTGACAGTTAAACGCACCCCTAATTTTTTGCAAAGTGTTCTTAATGATTTTTCGGGTTTACTCATTAACAGTATACCAAGAAAATTATTTTATGTAATATTCAGGCATTACCTGATCTGAAAAAATAGGTTTTCTAAAGTTTATAATAATACCTTTTTTTACTTTTAAAAATTTCATGTAATTTCTTAATTGTATTTTTTCAGGTATTCTTATCTGGTTAATAGTTTTAAATTCAATTAAAAAATTACCGTTAATTACTACGTCAGCTCTCAGATAACCTACCTGCATTCCTTTATAGAAAATAAGTATGTTTTTTTCAGCTTCATAAGGTATTCCATCATTTTTAAGCTCGACTTCAAAAGCTCTTTTATAAACGTATTCACTAAGTCCTATTCCGAGTTCACTCAAGATGGCTTTTGTTTTCTCTTTACAATATTTATAAGGATTTTTTTGAAAATATTCCATAATTATTAATGTTCAAATAACTTTAAGTATTTTTCACTAGAAGTTATCACGAAATTATTTTATTGTGTAATAATAAATGGGATTTAAAATAAAAGCATTACCTTGTGGTCATTGTTCTAACTTTGAAAAAATAATTTTGATAGTTTCAAATATTATATATTTAATAGCTTCTATAAGAATAAAAGATGAGTTAGGGAAAATTTTACTGTTTTCTATATTTATAATTTCTTCTGTTTATCATTCATATGCTTGTTGTATTGAAAAACAAGATAATACTGTTTTACAATTACAAACTTTAGATTGGGTTGTAGCATCTAGTGTAATGTTTTATTTCTTTGTTAATAGCAAATTAAATAAAGAATTATTAATGTTGATAATACCTACTTTAACTGTACATGCTATAACTTTCTTTACAGATGAACATTATCCTACTTTACATACATTATGGCATATAGGTGGAGGTTTGGTAGCTTTAAAAATTATTGAACAAAATTCCATACAGAAAATAGAATAATAACTACAGCTATTGTTTTTTTAAAAACTTCAAAATTTTCAAAAGATATTCCTAAAACTGAAAATTCAAGCCATTTTTCATTCAATACTAAGTATAGAGAAATCCATTCTATAGATGCTGAATTTTCTTCTTGTAAATTAATTATAATCATGTTTATGTCTTCAAATTTTTTTTGTATTTGTTCGTATGTATATCTTGAAAAATGTTTGAATAAAAACCTCGGTCCTTTGATATACGTCAAAAGAGATTTTTTGGAATTTGAAAAATTATAAATATTGTATAAAAAAATACAATGATTTATTGAATAAATTAACAAAGTTTCCCACGGAGCTCTATAAGAAATTTCATTCCTTATTAAATATGTTATAGTACTCCACGATAATGCGAACATGATTGTTGAGAAACTAAATAAGGGAGAGAAAAGTTCAATAGATTGTTCCATAGTGTATCTTATTTTAGTAAGACTTTCTGAAATTTTAAATATGTTAAGATTTCCTTCTTCAAATAATTGATCAGTGGTTACTTCTTCAGAATAATGTTTTAATTCCTGAGTATGGTCACAAAGAACTGAACTAAAAACAAATGTGTGTACAAAAATAATCATCTTTCCATAAAACCAAATTAAAGGAAGAGTGACGTACATAAAAATTTTACAAAAAATAGATTGATTATTGAAATTATTCATTTCAATATTATCTTCGAGTATAAAAAGTCCTATGCAATTGTAAATAACACTTGTAATAGATAACCCAAGTATCCAATAGCTTATTTTATCACTTTTAACATATTTTTCATAATGTATATTTGTGAAATAATTAACTAATAGTATATATTGTATAAAAATACTTATTTGAAAAAAAAGACTAGGTAAGCCTTTAACATCAAAATGAATAATATTATATATAGGTTGTACTATAAATAAACCTGTTACTAATAAACTATACCACCATTTATTGAAAAAATTTTTAATTATTTGTAAATTACTTTTAATGGGTTCTTCTAATTCTTCAACATTAATAACAATTTCATCACTGTTATTTCTATAATGTTTTAACTTAGGGGAAAGATTTCTGTTTTTTTTATGGTTATACAATCCTCTAGTTATACTTCTTGGTTGAGAAATTCTATTTAATACTGGTTCTTTTATTCTATTTCTTTCAACGTTAAAACTTAAACCTCTTTTTATTTTTTTCCTTACTTGTATTCCTGTGTTTTTTTGTTTTAATCCTAAAAATATCAGAATTTTATTAAAACAATTCATTAATATATTCTTATAATTTATTTTCTTGTATAATACGTAGATAAGATGGATATTGGAGAAAAGATAATTTGTATTATAAGTATAATACTTATAATATTTTCAATAATAAAATTATTCGAACTAGATGAGAGTACACAAAAAATAAAAGTAAAAACAGATACTTTTATCACAGTACAAAAAAGAAAAAATGAAAATCCAGAAGTAGCAAAACAAATAGCAATTCGGTTAAATATAGTAAGAGAAAAAGGAGACAAAATAGTAAACTATTGTTATAAGAATAGTCTTCCTAACAAGACAGTTGCTGATAGATTATACAAAAGGTGGAACAAAATAACAAGTAAAAAAAACGGAATAAGAGAGACTGCTGCAGGCGAGAAAAGTGCTGCTTATGTTTTAAATAAAGGGGACCAATTAAGAATGTGTGTAAGAAAAAGAAATGACCCAACAAAATTAGAAGATTCTAATACTATGGTTTTTGTACTTCTTCATGAACTTGCACATTTAATGTGTGTAAAATATGGTCATGGAAAAGAATTTCAAGAACAATTTGCTTATCTTACTAAAAAAGCAGTAGAACAAGGGATATATAGATATCAAAATTTCAGTGAAAATTCAAGTTCTTACTGTGGTACTAAGATCAGTAATGATGCGTATTAAAGAATTAAAAATTGTATTTTGTTTTATTAAATGAATGTTAATAAAACAATGTATAATCAACCAAATGTTAATAAAACAATGTATAATCAACCAAATGTTAATAAAACAATGTATAACGAATTACTAAACGAAATAAAAAAATTAAGACAAGATCTTAATTTAGTGGAATTTCATAAAAGTAGAAAAAACATCCACTTAGGTATTAATTGTAATGGGTGTGGAAGAAATCCTTTAACTGGAATTCGTTATAAATGTCTAATGTGTCCTAATTATAATTTATGTGAAATATGTGAAAGTAATTATAATAGTAGTGAAAGTAATGTTGTTCATGATACAAAACATTTTTTTGTTAAAATAAGAAATACAGACATTTATAATTTTGTGTGTAATAATCGATAAAAAAAATATTTTATATAATAAATGAATTCTCGTGATCCATCAGTGAACGTAATATATGGAATAATGACAATGATTTATTTAGCAATAGTAGTTGTTTTAAATACCCTTAGTATAAGACTTTATCAACAAGAAGTTTTGATTCCTATACAAGAATCAGAAAAAGAAGAAGCAAAAGAACCAGAACCAGTAGAACAAGCTGCACCAGCTGCACCAATCCCACCTCTTCCAGTAGACCCAGGAGCAGGAGGCCCAGCTGCACAAGTAGACGCAGTTGTACCATTAAACCCATCAACAGGAGAACCAGTAAACCCAGGAGGAGACCCAGGAT
>Ga0115013_10000714_pt1 | contig 19693 bp, 18 predicted proteins | sample SouAtlMetagenome_2_FD_88686 | JGI IMG/M metagenome (GOLD analysis project Ga0115013, IMG submission 88686) | Marine eukaryotic phytoplankton communities from Atlantic Ocean - South Atlantic ANT15 Metagenome | ecosystem: Environmental > Aquatic > Marine > Oceanic | place: South Atlantic Ocean...
TTTATCAATATCTACTTTAGCAACAAATTTTGCAGAAGTATTCTTTGGTAATTCAGCACAGAAATGAACGATTAAGTTGTTTTCCTTTTTAGTATCTAAAATCTCAATAGTCTCATTGTCACTGGAAAGAATACCTGTATCACCAACTTGACCACCTCCCTCTGGATAAAACGGAGTTAAATTAAAAACCAATTGGTAAAATACATCTCCCTTTTGCTTAACCTTTCTATGTCTTACAATCTTAACCTTAGATTCTGTTAAGTCGTAACCAACAAACTCCTCAACTTCGTCATCGTAAATCACCACCCAATCTTCAGTTTCTAAAGATGAAGCTTGACGTGAACGATTTTTCTGTTCTTCTAAAAATGAATTGAACTCATCAATATTGACCTGAAAACCTTTTTCCTGAGCTAGTAACTGAGTAAGGTCAATTGGAAATCCGTAAGTGTCGTATAACTCAAAAGCATCTTTTCCAGAAAGACTATAATTATTCACTTTTAGACTTTCAAATCTAGCAATTCCCACGTCTAATGTTTTAAGAAAGGAATTTTCTTCTTCTTGAATGACTTTTTGAATAAGCTCAAATTGAGAGTTGAGTTCCTCAAACTGACTACCCATATTTTGAACAAGAACCTCAACCAATTGATACATGAATGGTTCTTTAGCATCCAAAAAGGTAAAAGCATAACGTACAGCACGTCTTAAAATTCGTCTAATAACGTAACCAGCTCCAGTATTAGATGGCAATTGACCATCGGCAATAGAAAATGATACTGCTCTAAGATGATCAGCAATAACACGCATAGCAATATCATCTTTTTCATCTTTACCATATGTTTTATTTGAAAGCGATGCTATCTTTTGAATTAAAGGTTGGAAAATGTCAGTATCATAATTAGATTGTACACCTTGTAAAACCATGCACAAACGCTCGAAACCCATACCAGTATCGACGTGCGTTTGAGGTAATTTTTCTAAACTGCTATCTGATTTACGGTTATATTGCATAAATACCAAATTCCAAACCTCTATGACTTGAGGATTATCACTATTAACTAAAGTTTTGCCATCTACTTTACTACGATCTTCATCAGAACGAATATCTATGTGTATCTCAGAGCAAGGGCCACAAGGACCTACATCACCCATCTCCCAAAAATTATCTTTTTTGTTGCCATCAATGATTCGACTACTATCTATGAGGGTTGACCAAATATCAAAAGCTTCATTATCTTTTTGAAGATTGTCTTCCTTACTTCCTTCAAAAACAGAAACATAAAGTCTGTCCTTATCAATCTGATACACTTCAGTTAACAATTCCCAGGCCCATTCTATAGCATCTTTTTTAAAGTAATCGCCAAAAGACCAATTACCAAGCATTTCAAACATAGTATGGTGATAGGTATCGTAACCGACTTCTTCTAAATCGTTATGCTTTCCAGAAACTCTCAAACATTTTTGAGTATCACAAACCCTAGTATATTTCGGATTAGTATTGCCCAAAAAATAATCCTTAAATTGATTCATACCAGCATTGGTAAACATAAGGGTAGGATCATCTTTTACTACCATAGGAGCCGATGATACAGTATGGTGATTTTTACTTTCAAAAAAGTCTAAAAATTGTTGACGAATAGCTATTGATTTCATTATTTTTCTATTTCAAATTCACACCCTCTTGTTAACATTAACCAGCGAGTAATCGTATATTATCTGCGAATTAATTACTTTTGTGGCAAATTTAGCCAAAATACCTTATGAAAAAGGCAAAGTATTTTTACGATAAAAAAACACTTTCATTCAAGATAATAGAAAAAACTTGGAAAACAAGACTCAAAAACATCCTCGTTTTTCTATCTGCTAGTAGCTTTTTTGGATTACTTATGCTTATTGCTGCTTTTAATTTCTTTGATAGCCCTAAAGAAAAGATGCTGAAAAGAGAGTTAGATAAATTAGCGCTAGAATATGAATTAATGGATAAAGATTTGGTACAGCTTGCTGCAGTACTGGAAAATATTAAAGACCGAGACGATAATATTTACCGTGTTATTTTCGAAGCAGACCCCATACCTAACTCTATACGTAAAGCTGGTATTGGTGGTGTTAATCGCTACAAAGATTTAGAAGGCTTTGACAACTCCGACTTATTGATATCCACCTCTAAGAAAATTGACCAAATATCTAAGCAACTTTATATACAATCTAAATCATTTGACGAAGTCATAGATATGGCTTTAAAAAAGTCAGAAATGATGGCTTCTATACCAGCTATTCAACCCGTAAAAAACAAAGAATTAAAAAGAATAGCATCTGGTTACGGAAGGAGAATAGACCCCTATTATAAGAAACTTAAATTTCACTATGGTGTAGATTTTTCAGCACCTAAAGGCACCCCCATTTACGCCACAGGAAATGGCACTATAGCTAAGGTCAAGAAAAGTAGAAGAGGGTTTGGTAATCATGTGGTTATAGATCACGGCTTCGGTTACGAATCTTTATATGCTCATATGACAAAATATACTGTCAGAAAAGGGCAAAAAGTAAAAAGAGGTGATATCATAGGCTATGTTGGTAGTACTGGTAAATCTACTGCTCCTCACCTTCACTATGAGGTGCATAAAGACGGAAAGAAAATTAATCCTGCTTATTATTTCCACAACGATTTATCACCAGAAGAGTTTGATCGTATGTTAGAACTTTCTTCTCAAGAAAATCAATCTTTCGACTAATGCCTTACAAAGAAAAACCAATAGAAAAATTGTATTACTCCATTGGTGAAGTGGCGAAAATACTCAATGTCAACGTTTCTCTAGTTAGATTCTGGGAAAAGGAATTTGACATCCTTCAACCTAAAAAAAATAAAAAAGGAAATAGAATGTTTACGGTAGCAGATTTTGAAAATCTGAAGCTGATATTTCATCTAGTCAAAGAGAGAGGGTTTACTTTAGAAGGTGCAAAAAATAAACTCAAAGAAAACAAAGAAGATACTATCAATAATTTTGAAATTATATCAAGATTGAAAGAAATAAGAAGTTTCTTAGTTGAGTTAAAAGAAGGGCTTTAGATAATCTCTAAATCATTTTTAGAAATTCTCTTTATATCGAATAAATAGCATACAGCCTGCCTACCCTTATCACCCAAGTCTAGCGAATACTCATTGACATACAATTGAATATGACTATTCATCACATCAACATCCATCTCTTGAGCATGTTGTTTAACATAGTCGTGTGATTCATTTGGAAACTTGAAGGCAAACTCTATCGAGCGCCTTAACACCCGTTGTATCTTTTTCTGTACCGAACTATTTAATGATTTTGAAACTACGATACCACCCAAAGGTATAGGTAATTGTGTTTGTTTTTCCCAATATTCTCCTAAGTCCATCAGCTTCTCTAGCCCCTTTTCTTGAAAGGTAAATCGATTTTCATGAATAATAAGACCAGCATCAACCTCACCATTCAATACAGCATCTTCTATTTCTGAAAACAACATTTCTTTTGTATTTGTATTATTTGGAAATGCCAATGAAAACAAACTATTAGCTGTAGTATACTTTCCAGGTATTGCCACTAAGGATTTAGCATTAAATGACTTAAGCTTGTCTTGTTTTGCAATCAATAAAGGTCCGCATTTTTCACCCAAAGCCGAACCTGAACTAAGTAAAGCATACTTTTTAGACAAGTATAGAAAAGCGTTGAAGGATAATTTGGTCACGTCTACCTTATTGTCAAAAGCCATTACATTTAAAGCTTCAACATCATTTAACTTAACTTCAAATTCTAAACCTTCAGTATCAACTTTTTGATGAACCATTGCATCAAAGATAAAAGTATCATTAGGACAAGGAGAGTATGCAAGTGTCAATTTCATAATGTAGAAATAAATTTTTGCAGCTGTTTGTTCAAGTTAGTTATAGCCTTAGTCATATCCCATTTAGACTTATTTCTTTTCTCTACATAATTGGAAATGGAACGAATTTGAACACAAGGCACATTAGCTTCTTGACAAGCTAACATACAAGCAGCCCCTTCCATACTTTCCACTTGTGGGTTGAGTCTATGAACAATTTTCATAATGGACAGCTCATCGCCATGCACTGTATTTACAGTAATACCTCGCACGGATTTTAATTGTGTTCTTTTGGGCATTTGTACTCGATTTTTCATCTCTAGATTCATTTCCTCTGGTGTTAGAAATCGATTGCCATCTTGAGCTCCTAACTCCGATAAATAGTCTTCATTGACTTCAACAACATCTCCGAGTTCAAGAGACCTATTAAATGAACCTGCTATTCCTGCATTGATTACCAAATCATAGTGCTTAGATTTAAGCGCATTAGTTACGGCAATAGCGGTAGAAACCATACCAACACCACTCACAAGATGATTATCTAAAGCTATGCTAAGCTCTTCTTTTGTAGACGTAACAACTAATACATTCATAGTGCAAAGATACCAATTCCATTGTGTAAAAGGTCGTATATTTGCCGAGCTCAAAAGGAAAATATGATTTACATTACTCGAAGAGAACGATTTAACGCCGCTCACATGCTCTGGAACTACAATTGGAATGAGCAGAAAAACATTGAAGTTTTTGGAAAATGTGCCAACAAAAACTGGCACGGCCATAATTTCGAATTATTCGTTACGGTCAAAGGAGAAGTTAATGCAGATACTGGTTTTTTAGTTAATTTAAAGGATATAGCGAAAATTATACAAGAAAAAGTAATTGATAAATTAGACCACAAGAATCTTAATCTCGATGTCGATTTTATGAAAGATAAAATGGCATCTACTGAAGTTCTAGCTATAGCTATTTGGGAAGAATTAGAAGCAAACATTATGCAGTTAGGAGCTATATTACATTGCATTAAGGTTCAAGAAACAGAAAATAACTTCGTTGAATATTTTGGAAAATAAGAAATGGGAGCATACAAAAAAGAAGAACAATACGATAGCAAAAACATAGAATCGCTAAAAGAACATTATTCTAAAGTGTTGGAATTGATAGGTGAAGACCCTTCAAGAGAAGGCTTGATAAAAACCCCTGAGAGAGTAGCTAAAGCTATACAATTTCTTACTCAGGGATACGAAATGAATGCAACAGAAATATTACAATCTGCTATGTTTTCAGAGGATTACAGCCAAATGGTTCTTGTTAAAGAAATTGAATTTTACTCCTTGTGCGAGCACCACATGCTTCCTTTTTTTGGGAAAGCTCACATAGCTTATATTCCTGACGGGAATATTGTAGGTCTAAGTAAATTGCCAAGAGTCGTGGATGCCTTCTCAAGAAGACTACAAGTACAAGAACGATTGACCAATGAAATAAGAGATTGCATTCAAGACACCTTGAAACCTAAAGGGGTAGCCGTGGTAATGGAAGCACGTCATTTATGCATGCAAATGAGAGGGGTTGAAAAACAAAGCTCACTCACTACTACATCGGCATTTTCTGGAGCTTTTCTGGAAAGCGAAAAGACAAGGTTAGAGTTTATTAATTTAATACGTTAAAAATACGATTATGAAAGCATATGTTTTCCCTGGACAAGGGGCACAATTTACTGGAATGGGTAAGGATTTATTTGACAGCTCTGAACTAGCAAAAAGTCTTTTTAAACAAGCTAATGATAGTTTAGGATTTGACATTACTCGTATTATGTTTGAAGGTGAAAAAGAAGAACTTACCCAAACAAAAGTTACCCAACCTGCTATCTTTTTACATTCCGTTATACTTGCCAAAGTATTAGGCAGTCAATTCAAAGCCGATATGGTAGCTGGTCATTCTTTAGGCGAATTCTCTGCTCTTGTTGCTGTCAACTACATGACTTTTGAAGATGGATTAAAATTAGTCTATAATCGTGCCCTGGCTATGCAAAAAGCTTGTGAGCAAAACCCATCTACTATGGCGGCAATTTTAGGACTTGAAGATAAAATCGTAGAAGAAGTATGTCAAAGTATAAATGGAGTGGTGGTTCCTGCTAACTATAACTGTACTGGTCAATTGGTAATTTCTGGTTCAAATGAAGCTATTGCAGAGGCTTGTCAAAAATTAACGGATGCTGGTGCAAGAAGAGCATTACAACTACCTGTTGGAGGTGCTTTCCATTCTCCACTTATGGAACCCGCCCAAATTGAATTAGCAGCAGCTATTAAAAGCACACCATTCAAAGAAGGTGACTGCCCAATTTATCAAAATGTTACTGCTAAAGCAGAGACTAATCCTGAAGAAATAAAAAGCAATTTGATAAAACAATTGACGGCTTCTGTTAAATGGACTCAGACAATGCGGCAAATGCAAGAAGATGGATTAACTTCTGTGACTGAAGTTGGACCGGGAAAAGTATTACAAGGTTTATTCAAAAAGATGGATAGAGCTTTAGAGACCGAAAGCGCTCAAATATTATAACATTTGATTTTTAAGGGTACCACTGTTTACTAACATGTGCCAATGTTTGTTAGTAAAGCACTTAGAATATAAAGAGGATTGATGAAGGTTATGACAATCTGTACCGACATAATCCACCATATTGTTTTCGATTAGTTTTTCAGCCATTGCTTTAGCTGGTTGGCCATAATACCCTAATAGAGAAAGTAAATTCAATTGAAGACTTAAAGAGCGTGTTTTGTAGCTTTGTAAATCTTCAAAAGACATAAAACCGTAGCGTTCTGGATGTGCCAAAATAAGCTTGTAACCAGCGAGTTGTAATTTAAAAATAGTATCTCCAAAATTGGGAGGCGCAGAAATAAAAGATGTTTCTATCAACATCTGATTATTTCCCATTGTTAAAAATTTCTCGCCAGAATCGACTTTGGCCTCAAAATCATAATCAATGTAGTACTCTGCTGCTGCCGAGACCTCAACATCAACAGATTGTTTTTTTAACTCCTCTTGCAAATCTTTCAATCCACCCAAAATAATTTCAGGTGTATTTCTATAAAAATCGTGCATTATATGAGGAGTCGTGACAACTTTATTAAAGCCTAGAGACTGTAAATTCTTAATAATTTGAACCGAAGTTTCTAAATCAGGAGAACCATCGTCGATTCCTGAAATCAAATGTGAATGCATATCACAAACTAATGAGTCAAAATTAATAGGGTCAAGATTTTTATCTTTTCTTTTAAAAAATGAAAACATTTATTGGTACTGGTTTTGATAGTAGTTTTGGTATTCACCAGAGGTAACATTATCTAACCAATCTTGATTATTAAGATACCAATCTATTGTTTTTTCTAGCCCTTCAGCAAATTGTAATGAAGGCTCCCACCCTAGTTCAGATTTGATTTTAGTCGCATCAATAGCATAACGCTTATCGTGTCCAGGTCTGTCTTTAACGAAAGTAATTAGTTGTGCGGAACTGCCTTGCTGTCTTCTTAATTTCTCATCCATAATAGTACAAAGTAGTTTTATCAAGTCAATATTTGTCCATTCGTTAAAGCCACCAATATTGTAAGTGTCTCCTTTTTTGCCATTATGGAATACCATATCAATAGCTCTGGCATGATCGACAACATACAGCCAGTCTCGAGTAAACAGACCATCACCATATACAGGTAGAGATTTATTGTTTCTTATGTTATTGATAAATAAAGGAATCAGCTTTTCAGGAAATTGATTTTCACCGTAATTATTGGAACAATTAGAAATCATAAATGGAAGATCATAGGTGTTACCGTACGCCCTAACAAAGTGATCAGAACTAGCTTTCGATGAAGAATAAGGGGACTGTGGGTCGTATGGCGTGGTTTCTAAGAAAAAGCCTTCAGAACCTAAAGAACCATATACTTCATCTGTTGATACATGATAAAACATTTTACCATTGAAATTATCACTCCATGAATTCTTGGCAGTATGCAAGAGGTTAAAAGTCCCTATAACATTAGTTTGGATAAACTCTAAGGGATTAGAAATAGAACGGTCTACATGAGACTCAGCTGCTAGATGTATAACACCATCAAACTGGTATTTAGCAAATAAGTCGTTGATGTAGTTAGCGTCAACAATATCACCTTTTTCAAATTTATAGTTAGGCTTGTCTTGAATATCTTTAAGATTTTCTAGATTTCCAGCATAAGTCAGTTTATCTAAATTGACAATCTGTGTGTCAGTGTACTTGTTTACAAATAACCTTACCACATGAGAGCCAATAAATCCTGCACCACCTGTTATTAGAATCGTTTTCATCACACAAAATTTATCTTAACAAATGTAATCAATAAATCTATCAAATCTTCGTTAGTAATTGCGTTGATAATATTTAACTTAGCATAAAATTATTTAAATGAAGTTTTTATCTGTTTTACTAATACTGTTAACCACTTTTCAGATATATGCTCAAAGTGAAGATACTAAAGAAAAGTTAGTTTTTATTTCTCCTTTCTATGAACTACAGTTTCCTTTAGTAGATATGAAAACTGACTTTGGTGCAAACTCTAATTTGGGTTTAGAACTATCTTTAATAAGCGACAATAATATCTATTTATCACTAAGTGGTTCTTTTTTGTTTGGTAGCCAAGTCAAGGATACAACTATTCTTGACCATATGATGGATGATAATTATAACATCATTGACGAGAACGGTCAAATAGCAGAAATACTTCTAAGCGAAAGAGGTTTTAACACTAACTTAAAGTTAGGGTATCTTCACCCAATTATGCACGAAAATTCTGGACTATTAGCTTATGGCAGTATCGGCTTTCACCAACACAAAATACGTATTGATGTCAAAAACTCTACCGTTCCTCAATTGGATACTGAACATAAAAAAATGTACGACCAATTAGCTAGTGGACTGAGTACATCAGCATTTATGGGTTATTTAAGCATTAGTAAAAAAAGTGGTATACATTTTTATGCTGGCATGGAATTGATGAGAGCCTTTTCATACAATCAAAGAAGCTATAATCATATTGTTGGCGGCCCAATAGATGAACTACGAAACGATTCATTTATGGGCTTTAAATTTGGATGGATAGTACCTATCAGTAAGCGTTCAACTAAGGAGTTCTATTATTTTTAATAGATGAATTTAATTTATCAAATAATCATTCGACTTTATGGGGCAATCATTTATATAGCTAGTCCCTTTTCATTAAAAGCTAGGCAATGGCTGAATGGAAGAAAAAATTTAGAGGATTATTTGCCAGACGGAACAACAAAGAACATTATTTGGTTCCATTGTGCTTCATTAGGCGAATATATTCAAGCCAAACCTCTTATTGAGGCTCTAAAAGAAAGACCTACAGAACATAAAATTTTACTAACATTTTTCTCTCCTTCTGGCTATTTAAATGCTGGAAAAAATGAACATGTAGATTACAAAGCTTATATGCCTTTAGATACTCCAGCTAATGCTCAGATCTTTTTAGAAAGAACAAAGCCTAAAATTGCCATTTTTTTAAAGTCAGAATTGTGGCCTAACTTTTTCAAAAAACTGCATCATAACTCAATTCCAACATATGTAGTTTCGGCTATTTTTAAGCCCCAACACCATCTTTTTAAATTTTATGGAAAGTGGCACCTTGGCATACTAAAAGGCGTTAGTCATTTCTTTGTTCAAGATGAAGAATCCAAAACTCTACTGAATAAGAAAGGAATATATCAAGTTACAATAACTGGAGACAACAGGTACGACAAAGTATTTGAAGATAGTATTCATTCAAAAGAAATTCCTTACATCAACTCATTTAAAGGTTCGCGCCCACTTATAGTAGCTGGAAGTACTTATAAAATTGATAGTAAAATGCTGATAAACATCAGCAATAGAATTCCAGAAGTAAAATTTATTTTAGCTCCTCATGAAATAGAACTTTGCGATTATTTAAAAAAATATGGTTTACTCTACAGTCAAGCGAATAAAGATAACGTCAAAAATCACTCTATTTTAATCATTGATAGCATTGGAATTTTATCACAATTGTATCAATACGCCACCCTTAGTTATATTGGAGGTGCTTTTGGCAAGGGATTGCACAATATTCTCGAGGCAATAGCCTTTGGCTCGTATGTATTTTTTGGCCCTAAATTCCATAAATACGAAGAAGCAAAAGAAGCGATTCGCGCAGGTATTGCTCAAAGTATCAAGAACGAATATGAGTTAGAGAAAGCTATTAAACAACTTATTGACCATAGTAGCCATATTAAAAATGACGCTTTAGCCTTTATTTCAGAAAAAAAAGGTGCTAACAAAATAATCATTAATGCTATAAATGATACGAATTAAGTCATTTTTAAGGGTTTAGAACTTTGTTTATCAGCATATATTCCGTTTCATCCACATAATTTTATTAGTCGTCAAAAACCATAGTGTTCCATTCAAAAAAGTAGCTTTTCTTTTCCGTTAGAAAAACACAAAAAATTGAACACATGTTTTCAATAAAGGGTTTGATTTTATCTATCAGAATATCAATCATTTAATAAGTTTGAAACAAAAAACGGAAGAGAATCATTCGATAATCTTCCGTTATGTACCCAGGGCGGGACTTGAACCCGCACGGACATTACTGTCCATTGGATTTTAAGTCCAACGTGTCTACCAATTCCACCACCTGGGCTTAGACTTAATTCAATAAAAATCCTCTTTAAAAAAGAGGATATTGAGCGAGTGATGGGATTTGAACCCACGACCCTCACCTTGGCAAGGTGATGCTCTACCCCTGAGCTACACTCGCAATTGGAGGGCAAATGTAATACATTTTTCAGATTACACAAACCCTCTTTTGTTTTTTATTTACCTGTCATCTTTTTTATCTCATTCAATTTCATCAATGCCTCAACAGGCGTTAACGAATTGATATCTAAATCTTGAATTTCATCTCTAATACGCTCCAAAATAGGATCATCTAATTGGAAGAAACTCAATTGCATTTCATCCTCTTTGGCTATTAGGTCTTTTGCCTTATTTTCTTGCGAAGCATGAGCTTTTTCTAAGCGTTTCATTATGACGTTGGCTCTATCAACTACTGATTTAGGCATGCCTGCCATTTTTGCCACATGAATACCGAAACTATGTTCACTACCGCCTTCAACTAGTTTCCTTAAAAATAATATCTGATTACCTATTTCTTTGACTGATACATTAAAGTTTCTAATCCTTTCAAATGATTTAGTCATTTCGTTCAGCTCATGATAGTGTGTCGCAAATAGTGTTTTAGCTTGTGTGCTATGTTGATGTAAAAACTCAGCTATGGCCCAAGCTATAGAAATACCATCATAGGTACTCGTTCCTCTGCCAATTTCATCAAGAAGAATTAAACTCCTATCCGAAACGTTATTTAGGATACTAGCTGTTTCGTTCATTTCTACCATAAAAGTAGATTCCCCTTGGGAAATATTATCTGAAGCTCCTACCCTAGTGAAAATTTTATCTACCAGACCTATATTAGCACTTTCGGCTGGAACAAAGCATCCTATTTGAGCAAGTAAAACTATTAATGCTGTTTGTCTTAAAATAGCGGACTTACCTGACATATTAGGACCAGTAATCATGATAATCTGCTGTTGATCTCTATCCAAATATATATCATTGGCAATGTATTCTTCTCCAACGGCTAGTTGCTGTTCAATAACAGGATGCCTACCATTTTTTATGCATAGACCATTGTCTTCTGAAATTTGAGGTTTAGAGTAATGGTACCTTTTAGAAAGTTCAGCAAAAGAATATAATACATCTAATTGAGCTACTCTCTGAGCATTAATTTGTACATGAGGAATAAAATCTATTAAACTTAACACCAAATCATTGAACAATTGTGTTTCAAGAGCTAATATTTTTTCTTCAGCTCCTAAAATTTTAACTTCCAATTCTTTTAACTCCTGAGTTATATAGCGTTCAGCATTGACTAGTGTTTGCTTTCTAATCCACTCTTCTGGCACCTTATCTTTATGGGTATTACGTACTTCTAAATAATAACCAAAGACATTATTAAAAGCAATCTTAAGAGAAGGTATAGCTGTGCGCTCCGTTTCCCTTTCAAGTATTTGTTGAAGTAAGAAGTGGCTATCTTTAGATACGGAGCGTAAGTCATCAAGTTCAGTATTCACTCCTTCAGCAATAACTTGCCCTTTATTTATGGCGATGGGCGCGTTATCATCAATTTCATTTTCAATTAGGCTTCTGATAAACTCACATAAATTAATGTGGTCAGCAAGTTGAATAAGTGCCTTGTTGTTAGAATTTTCTAAAAATTCTTTGACTGGCTCAATAGCTATTAAAGCACGTTTTAGCTGAACAACTTCTCTGGGGTTTATTCGAGTAGTAGCTACCTTAGAAATAAGTCGTTCTAAATCTCCTATCTCTTTAATGTGATTAACAACATCTTCCTTTTCAGAGCTTTCTTGCATCAAAAATTCGACAGCTGACAAACGGTCTTCTATAAGTTGTTTTTCTTTTAATGGAAAAGCTACCCATCTTTTCAATAGTCTAGAGCCCATAGGAGCAATACTATGGTCTAAAATGTCCACTAAAGTGGTCGCTCCCTCGTTGGAAGAATGAAACAATTCTAGATTTCGAATAGTAAAACGATCCATCCAAACATGCTTTGATTCTTCAATACGCTGAAGGTTAGCGATGTGCTTAATATGGTGGTGCTGAGTTTCAGATAAATAGTGTAAAACTACCCCCGCAGCAACAGCGCCTTCTGTCAATGCTTCTACACCAAAACCTTTGAGTGAAACTGTACCAAAATGAGATAAAAGCTTTTCTTTTGAGAATTCCGATGTAAACACCCAGTCTTCTAGTGTGCTGGTGTAGAATTTATCACCAAATAAATCTAAAAATTTCTTGTGGTGCTGTTTTTGAAAAACAATTTCAGAAGGATTAAAACTTTGCAATAACTTGCCAATGTATTCGTCTTGTCCTTGAGTAACTAAAAATTCGCCTGTAGAAATATCTAGCAAAGATAGCCCAATATCATTGGCGCCAAAATGAATAGACGCTAAAAAATTATTAACCTTTTGATCTAGTACTTTATCATTATAGGAAACGCCCGGAGTTACTAATTCGGTTACACCACGTTTTACAATTTTCTTAGTGGCTTTAGGGTCTTCTAACTGATCACATATGGCTACTCGCTGACCCGCTCTCACTAGCTTTGGTAAGTATGTATCTAAAGCATGATGTGGAAAACCCGCTAAAGCATCGTTAGACGAACCATTAGATCGTTTGGTAAGTGTAATGCCTAAAATCTTAGATGATAGTACAGCATCTTCACCGAAAGTTTCATAAAAATCTCCAACTCTAAACAACAACATAGCATCAGGGTATTTGGCCTTAATACTGTTGTATTGTTTCATAAGTGGTGTCACTTTAGCTACTGTTGTATTTTTTTTAGCTACCAAGAGTCTATTTTGTATAGTTTTGTACTTTCATTATCAAAAGATGCGTAAGTTAAAAAATAAGGAGCTAAATAGACTCAATTTAGAAGAATTTAAAAACAAAAAAAAAGCACCTATCATAATTGTACTAGATAATGTACGTAGCGCACACAATATAGGCTCTGTTTTTAGGACTTCGGACGCTTTTTTAATTGAAAAAATTATGCTTTGCGGCATATGTCCAGTACCACCAAAAAACGAAATTCGTAAAACAGCTCTAGGCGCAACGGAGTCTGTAGACTGGGAATACTTTAATAATAGTACCGATTGCATAAAAGGACTTACTGAAAAAGGTTATAAAATTATTAGTATTGAACAAGCTGACAATGCCACGGACCTAAACGACTATTCAATAAAAAAATCTCAAAAAATAGCTTTAGTTTTTGGCAACGAGGTTAATGGTGTTAGCGAAGAAATTATTCAACAAAGTGATAACGTTATAGAAATACCCCAACACGGAACGAAACACTCTTTTAATGTGTCCGTAAGTGTTGGAATAGTGCTATGGGATTTAAGCCGTAAAATAGGCTAATTATTATTTTGTAAAAGAGTGGCTAATGAAGATAATAACATCGCCAACAATAATGGTCTTAATTTTTTCATGATTTAAGATTTTTGATACGGTGCTAAAATAACTTAAATTTTGTTACGTTGGCATTGTTAACAATTTGATATTCAAAATTAAAATATACAAATTTATATATTAGCCTAATAAACATATATTTGCACATAACAATTTAATCTTTAATCATATTTCAAAATGAAAAATAGACACTTTTTCAGATTACCTCTTACATTTTCACTTATACTATTAATCAGTTCTTGTGGACTAGATTCAATGGTTTCAAAATTTAACACGCTTAACTTCACTGTTACTCCTACCCAAGTGGAGGTTCACGGTGGAAATATAGAAATTGAGCTTGAAGTGAAAATTCCTGAAAAGTATTTCCAAAAAACTGCTGAAGCGGACTTCAGAGCTATGCTTGCTCCATCTTCAGAAAGTGAAGCCAAAGTATTTTTTGATCCTGTAAAACTTCAAGGAGAAAAAATTTCTAGCAATGGTAAAACTATTGGTTATATAACTGGTGGTCAATTTACCTACAAAAGCACTGTAAAATATAGTGAGGAAATGGCTGATTATGACTTATTCGCCACTGCTATTGCTACGATGAATGACAACAGCAAGAGCCTTGGCGCTATTAAAGTTGCTGATGGTGTAATGGCTACGGCTACTAGAGTAAAAGACAGTGAAGAACCAGCCATTTCTAATCACACTTACGAAAGGGTAACTGTACTAGAAGAAACTGCAGTCATTTATTTTACAGTTAATCAATCAAATGTTAGGTATTCTCAAAAAAGTTCAGACGAAATTAAACGCTTGAAAGAGTTTGCTAAACTAGGGTATGAAACTAAAAACATAGAGATATCTTCTTATGCTTCACCTGAGGGAACTTTAGATATAAATGATAAAGTATCAGATAACAGAGGTGAGTCCACCTTTAACTATTCAAAACGATTAATGAAAAAACTAAAGGTCGAAGGTGCTAACAATAATGATTTATACATTAAAAGTTCTAAAGGCGAAGATTGGGTTGGATTTAACAAACTGGTTAATTCTTCTGATATGAAGGATAAAAGTAAAGTATTGAACATCGTTAGAAATCAAAAAGACCCTCAAAAAAGAGAAGAAGCTATAAGAGATATGGCTGAAATTTATGATGCTATAGAAGATGATGTATTGCCCAAACTAAGAAAAGCTACCATTACCTTGAGAGTATATGAGCCTAAGAAAACAGAAGAAGACATTGTATCTTTATCTATAGCAGATCCTTCACAACTTGACATTAAAGAAATGCTTTTCGCTGCTTCTTTAATTGAAGATAACTCAATCAAAAAGACTATCTACAACACCGTTAGCAAATCATTTCCTAATGATTATAGAGCATATAATAATCTAGCGGGGATTTATATCAAAGAAAAGAATATGAACAAAGCAATTGATATGTTGGGTAAAGCCTCAAAATTCAATGCAAATGCTCCTGAAGTAAATGAAAACAAAGGTATAATAGCAGCTTTAGAAGGAGATTATGATAAAGCAACATCATTATATATTTCATCAAATGCTTCGGACATTAACAAAGGTATTCTAGCTATCAAAACTGGAGATTACAGCTCAGCTACAGCTAATCTAAAAGGAAATGGCTTTAATGCCACATTAGCCAAGTTGATGAATAGCAATCCTGTTGCTACAACTGACAATACAGCAGAAGGGAATTACCTAAATGCAATCGTTAATGCAAGGACTGGAAATTACGATAAGTGTATTGATTATTTATCTAAAGCTATTCAAATGAATACAAACTATAAAAACGAAGCGGTAAAAGATTTTGAATTTAAAAATCTTAAAGATAAGGCTGAATTTCAAGCATTAGTGAATTAAAAATATTAATATGGTTAAAAAAAACCTGACAAATAAATGTCAGGTTTTTTTATGCTAAAGTAATTCGGTGAATACCTTTATCGTAAGTCTGTGTTGTTAAACTTACTAATTGCTGAAAAACACTACTCTGGTTTACGAAATCAACCTCGCTAACATCAACAATTAGAACTGGAAATTCGATGTGTTTTTTGAAGAAATCGAAATACTTATTTTGAATGTCAGAAAGGTAATCATCGGAGATGTTTTGCTCATAGCTTCGCCCTCTTTTTTTGATGTTCTCTTGCAAACGTTTTACATCTGAATGCAGATATATGATTAAATCTGGCTTTGGTAGATTCTTCAACGCTATATTTGATAATCTATTGAATAATAAAAGCTCATCATCGCTAAGATTATTTTCGGCAAACAACTTAGATTTTACGAAGAAATAATCCGATACAATTCCTTTAGAAAATAAATCTTGCTCTCGTAAATCACCCAATTGTCTGTAACGCTCTGCCATAAAGAAAAGTTCCAAAGAAAAAGCGTAGCGTTCAGGCTGATTATAAAATTTTGGAAGAAAAGGGTTGTCAGCAAACTCTTCTAACACAATACGGTAGCCAAGTTCTTCTGCTAACATCTTTGAAAAGGTAGTTTTGCCAACACCTATATTTCCCTCTATAGTAATAAATTGATAACTCATAATTTTCTTACATCAGAATTGTCACTGCAAGAATACAACAATTGACTAATGGTTTTATCAAATTTTGGATGAATTTGATTAGGTGCAATTTCTGTTAAAGGCAATAAAGCAAATCGTCTATTATGCAAATGTAGATGTGGAATAATTAAGTTTGTATCATTAACTAATACTGTATTAAACAAAAGAATATCTATATCAATAGTTCTTGCTTCATAATTATCTGTATTAGCTCTTATCCTTCCCAATTGTTGTTCTACCGAAAGACAAGCAGCAAGGGTTTTAAGAGGCGACAATTGAGTAGAAACTTTTAATGCTTGATTAATGAAATTATTTTCATGCTGAAAGCCCCAAGGTGGTGATTCATACAAAGAGGATGAACTAGTGATAACACCAACACTCAACTCCAACATCTGAATAGCTTGTTGAAATAACTCTTTAGAATTACCCAAGTTGCTACCTAAAAGTAAATACACTGAATTCATAAAAACGAAAATAAATAAAGGCTTTAAATTAAACGAAGTAATCTGAATAAAAAATGTAATTTTGCTATACTTTGAATATAAATAAAAAGCTATGCTACGATTTCTTAAAAGTGTCCTAAAATCTGTTTTAGTTACACTAATCTCTTTTTTAATCATTGTTTTAATTTTCATAGTTATTGGTGTATCTTCAAGTATGGAAGAAGTTGAGAAAATCAAAGAAAATACCATCTTAGAGATAAGCCTTTCTGAAAAAATAATTGACAGAACATCCGAATTTGATTTTGACTTTAGCTCTTTGAATAACGAATCGTCTTCTTTAGGCTTAGACGATATCTTAAAATCCATTGATAAAGCTAAACATGATGATAACATTAAAGGGATTTATCTGAATATAGATATGGTCTACGCCAGCATGGCAACATTAGAAGAAATTCGTGACAAGCTACAAGAGTTTAAAGACTCTACAGATAAATTTATTCTATCATACAGTGAAATATATTCTCAAAAAGCAATTTATATTTCTTCTGTGTCTGATAAAATTTACATTCATCCAGAAGGCTTTGTAGAATTCAAAGGAATTAGCTACGAGGGTATGTTTTTCAAAGAAGCCTTGGAGAAATTGGAAGTAGAACCGCAAATTATTCGACACGGAAAATTCAAAAGCGCAGTCGAGCCATTTATGCTTGACAAGATGAGCGATTCTAATAGAGAGCAAGTTCAACGCTTTATTAGTTCAATTTGGGAAGATGTAAAATTAGGGGTTTCCGATGGTAGAAATCTGTCTGATGAAGAATTGAATAATATTGCAGAAAATTTCTTGGTACAGTCTGCAGAAGATGCTGTTGACTACAAATTAGCTGACGCCTTACAATATCAGGATCAAGTTGATGATTCATTGAGAAAAAAATTAAATATTGAAAGTGATGCAAAAATTGAAAAAATATCACTCAAAGAATACGCTAATGTACCAGTCAGTAAAAAGAAAAAGTTCTCGAAAGATAAAATAGCTGTTATTTTTGCACAAGGCTCTATCAATAGTGGTGAAGGAGACAATGAAAATATTGGCTCAGAAACAACCTCTAAAGCTATTCGTAAAGCTAGAACAGACAAAAAAATTAAAGCCATTGTACTAAGAGTTAATTCCCCTGGCGGTAGTGCCTTGGCCTCTGAAACTATTCTCAGAGAAATGGAGTTAGCTAAAGAAGTAAAGCCTATTGTTGTATCTATGGGGGATGTTGCAGCTTCTGGCGGCTACTACATAGCATGTAAGGCCGATTCCATAGTTGCCAATCCTACAACTATTACTGGATCTATCGGTGTATTTGGAGTCTTGATGAATCTTGAAAAAATGATGAAAAATAAGTTGGGCATTACTACAGACAGAGTAAAAACCAATCAGTTTGCTGACTTAGCCTCACCAACACGTGCTTTAAATGAATCCGAACGAGCTATCATACAAAATCAGGTAGAGATGATTTATGATAAATTTATTACACACGTTGCTGAAGGAAGGAATATGACAAAGGAAGAAGTTGACTCTATTGGTCAAGGTAGAGTATGGACAGGCAAAGATGCTATTGATTTAGGCTTAGTAGATGTTTTAGGAGGCATGGAAGATGCTATTACTATTGCTGCAGATATGGCTAAGCTAAAATCATACAGAATCACTAAATTACCAATCGAAAAAAATCCTTTTGAAAAAATCATTGAAGATTTAGGTGGTCAAGTAAGAAGTAGCATTATCAAAAATGAACTTGGCAAGACCTATCCATACTATCAAAAGGTCAATGAATTGATGAATATGGAGAAAATACAAATGCTTATGCCTCATCAATTTGAAATTTACTAATCAAACATTCATTTTTGAAATCTCAGGCACAATCACTTTTCCTTATACTTAGCGGTCTTTTTATTGCCGCCCTAGTATGCTGTAATCTGATTTTTCAAAAATTTTTTACGTGGTCTCCATTTGGCATTTATACCTTTGAGATTTCAGCGGGTATCATTGCCTACCCCATCACCTTTTTAGTGACGGATATAATTTCTGAAATATATGGCAGAAAGAAAGCTAACTCTGTAGTTTTATCAGGCTTATTTGCTAGTATTTTTGTTCTTGGAATAGTCATGGTTGCAAATAGCGTACAAGCGACAGAATGGTCGCCAGTTAATGATGCAACTTTTTCCAATGTTTTTGGACTGACAGGCATAGCAGTTGGTGCATCTATGTTAGCTTATCTTCTGGCTCAATTCATAGACATCAGAGTATTTCATTTTTGGAAAAAACTAACGAACGGCAAACACTTATGGCTAAGAAATAACGCATCTACTTTTAGCTCACAACTTGTAGACACAGCAACAGTCTTAGTACTATTGTGTTTGGCTGGTGGTATTGCTTGGGATAAATTTTGGGTCTTATTATTGAATGGTTTTCTGTTTAAAGTAATAATGGCATTAATTGACACACCTATTCTCTACCTTGTAATAAATTTGATAAGAAAAAGATTTAAGATCGAAGTTGGTGAAGAAATTGAGATTTAATACTCAATACTTACCACATAGCCTTGATGTTTTCTGATGTTTAAGACGTTCAAATAATCAAACATTAAATATTGACCTTTAATACCTGTCAAAGTTCCTTCTACTACGCTTAGCTTATCAAAGCTCATACTCTTTACTTTTTTAGGATATTCAAGAACAGGATAATTCAAA
>Ga0115013_10000715_pt1 | contig 19685 bp, 13 predicted proteins | sample SouAtlMetagenome_2_FD_88686 | JGI IMG/M metagenome (GOLD analysis project Ga0115013, IMG submission 88686) | Marine eukaryotic phytoplankton communities from Atlantic Ocean - South Atlantic ANT15 Metagenome | ecosystem: Environmental > Aquatic > Marine > Oceanic | place: South Atlantic Ocean...
TACCAGCAGAGAAAAGACCTCTTGTACTTGCACTAAATCCAGATAAATCTGATGCAGTTATTTGTGAACCATTTACTTTAATGGTTGCACCACTTGTTAAATTTAAATTACCATTTACAAATACTTCTTTTGAAGTTCCACCAGTATTTAAATAAATGTTTGAACCATCGGATTCTAGTTGAATACCATATCCACTTGCTGGTGTTGTAACAACACTAGTTGCATCTGAGTTAATAACAACTCCAGCAGTAGTATCGTGATTGTAAATAGAACCAGCACCAGTCTTAGTCCATTGAGTTGTAGCAGCTGCAGTAGTACCAGCAATACCTTCGTATGAACCAGTAAAAGATGTAATTCTTATAATATCTGAGTTTGCAGCGGAAGATGCAAGAGTAATACTTGTACCATTAGCTGCAGAGTAGTCTGTACCACTTCTGAGTAGTGTACCATTTTTAAATACTAGTAATCTGTTAACTGAATAGTTTAATGAGTTTCCAAAGTTGTCGTTTCCACTAAATGTTCTATTTGAACTTGAACCATCTGACCCATCATATTCAAAATCTTGAAAATAAAAATATTGGTCAATAATACTATTGATAGAATCTACCAATGTAGATTTTTGATTTGTTCTAAGCGTTCCTAATCCACCAACCTCATTTACGAGGTCGTTATAAGACTGTCTTAAAACTTCTAAGGTTTCGTTATTACTTACACTTTTAGCCATTTACATTTTTTCCAATACTTTTGTCATCATTATCTTTAATTCTGATACTTCTGATTTTAATTCCTGTATTTCATTATTCTTTACTTGCATGAGAGTTCTTCTCTTTTTATATAAAGCATAACCTTCTGTATCAGTATTTATAACTGCTTTACTAAACTCATCTTTAATTAGATGGTCATGTCCTTTTACTTTCTTATGCAAGTGCTAATCCTCTAAATGCTTTGATTGCACAAGGCATTGTTGTATCTTTACTCTTCATTACAATTTTAATTGAGAACCCTACAAACTCTTCTAGGTTAGTTGCATCATATTCATATGACCTAAACTTACTTGAGTCTGCATCTGGTACATTTGTTGTTGCAAATTCTGTCCAACCTAATTCTTCAATAGGTAATGTACTATCTGCTTTTAATAGTTTGAAATATGTTTTAATTTCACCATCAGCAGTTCCAGCTGCTCTGAATCCATCAAAGATTACTTTTAGTTGTGATGCTGGATTTTCTAATTGTACTAATCTTGTACAATAGATAGCTGCATTGTTATCTCCATCTGGTTGTGTCCCATCAACCAATGGTGTATTAACTGCAAGGTCACTTGCAGAACTAACATGGTTAATTCTGTTCATAACTGTGTTTGCACCAATACTTCCTAAGTCAATTACTGGTGATACAAAGTTAGATTCGGAAGTCAATCCAAGACTTAATCTAAATGATTTTACAGATGCCATTTCATTCGTTTCATTGATTTGTGATGCAACGATTCCTGGCGTTACCATAAAGTTATTATCGTTCAAAACTAATGTTTGACTTGAAGATGCTTTAACATAACTATTACCAGTTGTGTTTGCATTTACACCACCTGTACTTGTCTTAAACATATTAGATGTTAATGTAGTTTTAGGATAAACAACATTTGGTACTAAAGTATGAATAACATCATAATACATATTCTCAGATGCAAATACATTATCTCCACCTGCTCTTGTTGATTCTGTTGCACCAAGATGATTTCCTAAACTTATATTAACCTCATATGAATCCATATCAAATGATTGGAATGCTGTATGGGTTGTGTTAATTTTACCAATTGGTATTCCACCCAAAGTGTCTTCTATAGATGCAACTGTTATTACACAGAATGTTGTTGCACCAGAACCACCGACTGAATCTTGTCTAATTGTAACTGTTTCATTAACTGCATAGTTAAAGCCTGGGTTGTTAATTTTAATTGAACTAATACTTGTAGTTGTGTCTAGTGTAATATCAAATGTTGCACCAGAACCATTTCCACTTGCAGTACCACTTACACCTGTGTAAGTATTAACCACACCTGTTCCAGATGCACTTGAAGTTACTGATAATACACCATTATCCTTATCACCTTCTACTCCAGAAATTGTTACATTAGAATCTTGGTCGTACATACCATGTGATTGATGATGAACTTTAAGTCTATCTCTATCTCCACTAATAGTTTCTATTGGATTAGATTTTAATTTTTTACTTGGGATTGCTTTATTTTCTAATACAGCAGTTCCACCAGTATTAAATAAACAACGATTGATATTGAATTTCAAATCTTGCATTTGTTCTGGTGTCCAAGTTGAACTGTTTTGTGATTTAAATAATACACCAGCATATGGTTGTTTATCAATTGGTTCTTTTGTATGAATATCAAAGTCACCCATCTGACCAACCCAAGTTAAGTATGCATTTGAGTTTGACTCAAGTACAAAACAATATTCTGTATTTGGATTTAAGTAAACTGGTGATGGGAATGAGAACTTAGTTGATGTTTGTGCATTTGCACTTACTGATACCTCACTTGGATATAATGTCTTTTCTGCAAAAGGCATAATCTTCTGTGTAGGTGAACCATTTAACATTTGTCTAATTGAACATGTTACTGGTAATCCACCAGCATCTTTTGCACTAAAGAATACATCGATTGAATTAATAAAGACACCTTCTTCTTGTTCTACTAAGAACGATTGTGCAAGTGGGTCAACCCATCTTGTTGTAGTATTAGATGTAGTTACTTGGTTTGCTCTACTTTCACTTACTGACTCTTGAACTAATCTACCATTTCTTGTGTTTATAATTTCTGTTTGTTGTGATGTCAACGAACCATTTGCCATGAAGTTTGTAAATGCAGAAGTTGTTGACAATGCACTATCTACTGTTGTAGTATCAGTAACCTTTAATGTTCTAACACCAGTTTCAAATCTTAGTGTATCATCATTTGGTACTGTAAATGTTGCATTTAGTTTACCTCTGTTATCGGTTACTAGTTGTGTTCCTTTTGCAGTTGCACCACCTACACCATAAGTTGCAGATGCTGGAGTACAATGTGCATTGACTTGAATGTTATCAAAGAATACATTCAATGCAGTATTTGGTTTTAACAATTCACCTGTAATTGTTATATCAATTGTTCTCATGAAGTTAACAGCAGATACACCAACCACTCTATCGTTTCTTGTTGTTACTATGTCTTCTACAATGTTAGTTATGATACCTGTTCTTTGTTCTCTTGTAGGTATTGTTCTGGTGACTGTAGTTGTAACTGCTCTTCTTCCTCTTCCTCTAGGAATTCTTCTTCTACCTCTTCCACCTCTTCGACCACCTCTGACTACTTCAAACTCTTCTGGTTCAATACCTTGAAATGCACCTTCTAGTACATTGTCTGAATTTGATGTGACTATAGGAGTTCCAGACCATGTTTGTTGCCAATCATTCCAGACTGTTCCTAATTCAACCCCAGCAAGTACTGCATCGAAACTACCTTCTTGAGAACTTGTAATACTTGGTAGTTGTTCCATGTCATGCCAGACATCCTTGTCTGGACTTAGTTCTAATCTTCCTACAAAGTTTGCAACATCATATGGGTTAACATTGACTTGTTGTGATGCTTTATTTGCAGAGATATAATTTGTTTCTGTGAATGGTAATGTTAACAAATCACCACTCTTTGTAATGTTTGATGAAACACCACTATTAAATTCTAAATCAAAATAATTTGTTCTGTGAGCTGGTCTTGCAATACCTTCTCTTTGGTCTACTGCAATACCATAGTCTGGGTGGAATACATCTCCAACACCATGACCTTTAAATGGGTCTACAACGAAACCAGATTTGAATCTGTCAAATCCTTCATCATCTAAAACCTGTAATGTTTCTGTTTTTTCTTCTAACATAGAAAGAGAAACTGCTGTTTCTAATTGTGTTAATCTTCTTTGTATACCATCTATATCTCTCATGGTATATCTTCTATGTTGAATTAATTTTGTTTCTACTTCACCCACATCTGGAGTAAATGCTGGAATAAACACTTCTGCAATCTCGATTGCATTATCAATTTTTGCACCTTTCTTAGGACTGTCTGATGGTTCACCAGTAACCACAACAAACTCACCCAATGAAGTTAAGAATACTCTATCTTTTCTAGGAAGATAATGGTCATAGTCTAATGTTATATTAGAACCTATTTTTGCAAGGTCATTACTTAATGAACCATTTCCTTCAAATGTAGTTGACCCATATGAGAATGGATATGTTGAAATACCAGAAATATTTTGTGGACTATCCACATTATTATTTGGTGCAGTTCCAAGTAGTCTAGCTGCAACTGGTCTATAGTCTATACTATCTGCAAGTGCAAAGTCACCATCTGAATCAAACGATGCAGTTGGGTCAAATCTATCTGCAACATAGTTTGGTATTTTATCAATCTCCATACCAGAATAAGATGTACCATTAAATGTATTTCCAGCACTATGTGTAAAGTAATCAAATACAATCATTAGTGGGCCATTAGGTGTTGGTGCATTTTTCTTTCTAGTTATTTTTGATATACCATAGTAACCATCTCTTTGACCATCATCAAAGACAAAGTTATCTGTAATCTCTTTTGAACCTGCTGTTAAACTTCCAATCGTTCCTGCTTTATCAGTTCCATCTGTAAAGGTCACACCTTCACCACTTTGGAATTTTGCAGAACCATCTACATAGTAGAAGTAACAAACATTAGAGTCATTCTCAATTAGAATACCTCTTGCATTTGAAACATTACCTACAATCTCTGTTCCAGCAGTAGACAATGCATTACTACCAGCATCAGCAGTATATCTAAATGATGGTGGGGTTGGTGCAGTTACAAAAGTTACACCATCACCACTTGGGTTTAATGCATTACCACCCTCAAAGACACCTCGTATCTCATAGACATCTGCCACACCAACTGTTATATCTGTATGTTGATATGAATTACCATAGTTAGTAGTTGAGTTTGCAGTATTAACAACTGCACATGCACCCTTAACAAGTGTCTTAGTTGCAGCTGCTACTGTTCCTCTTTGAACTGTTACGATAACTTTACAAGTTTTACTTGCAACTCCAACATCTATTACAACTGAACCACTGTTTGCACCATTGTTAATTGTTACATTACTAGAAGTTAGGGCAATCGGAGTTCTTGAAGCTGTTGATGTAGTTTCTACTACTGCATGATAATCATCATCACTAAATGCAACGAAAGTACCATCTGTAGATGATACTGTAACATCTCCATTACCATCGGATGTTGTTACAACCATTCTTCTTACGATTTCTGTTTCGATACCTGTAATTTCTTTAATTCCATTATTAGGTAAACCAGAGATTGCAACTGTTTGGTCTTGTTTATAAAATTTTGCTCTTTGTCTTACGATGTTACCACTAATAGTTCCAGAAGTTCCAGATGTAATATCGGTAACTGTTACAGATGTGTCTGATGCAACACTTACAACTGTAGTAGTTGCATTGTTTGCTAATAGTAAACTGTCACCTTCTTGTAGTTCAGATGTAAATCTAGATGAAATACCTGTATAGTATCGTTACTTGAATCACCATCTAATGTGACTGTTCCACTACCTGTTAATGTTTGGTTGTCTTCTAATACGACATTTGCACCAAACTCTTGGAAGTTTCCTGTTCCTCTGTCTTGGAACACACTTCTTATTCTACCTATATCGTAGTTTCTAATTGCACTAACTGCTACACCACCAGATGAGTTCTGATGTTTTCTTAATGTATCACTTGTATTAAATGTTCCAACAACACTATGTAATTTTACTGTTGTTCCACTTGATACTGCTTCTGCAACAATACCTGTTGCACCAGAAGTAGTTCCTTTAACTTTTTGTCCTTTTGCAAGTGAAACTGACGCAGTTGTTAATTGAGTAAACATTTGTACATCAAATAAATACAATGCATCACTTGATGTATCAAATTGTTCGTATGCTCTTACTCTTGCATAACCAATTAAACTTCCATTTGCACTTCCATTACCAGCAACATTTGCTCCAGCAGTATCATATAATCCTATCTCTGAATATGCATTTGAATCTCCAGTTGCACTTATATCTGGTAAACCATAGATTGTATCAATCTTTAAAAAGTTTCCAATCCTAAATGCAGATGCAACATTATTTTTTGATTGTGTTGTTCTTGCTTTATCAAAGGTTAAAAATGTAGGAACTTGTTTATCTATCTCGTATCCTCTAACATATGCTTTACCAGAAGATATTACTGAAATAAATTTATTTGCATTTCCAGAAGGTGTATCTGTTGAAGTATAAACACCATTGTTAGATAAATCATTTAAATGTTCTCTGTAAGACATTGTAAATGGTTGTAATGTATAATCACCAGACTCATCAAATGTTCTTCTTGCCATTGTTTCTTGGAGTCTGTTGTATTCTGTAATCTCTTGTTTTTTAACTACTTCACCAGCAGATAGTCTCATTAACTCTATAAAGTCTGTCGAGTCTGTTGCAGTTATTGCTTTCTTTGCAAGGGTCATTGTTAATGTTAATCTATCAGCACCAGGCGCATTTTCGTTTGTTGAACCTTGTGCATTGTCTAACAATGATGTATCTTCGGAATATGATGTAAGTGTTTCTGCAACATCTACACCAACCTTGTAGGATGGAGAGTTAGAATACTTCTCTAAGATAAGAGTTTGTTCTGGTACTCTGACAAACATTCCTCTGGTGTATATAATACCTTCTGAAATATTTGCAGCTGAACCAACCATTGAACCTACATTTGTAGACCCTGCTATTGAATAAACTTTGAATTGATTGTTTGATGATGCAGAAGAATAACCACCAAGATTGTTTGAGTCTTGAGTTACTTCATTTAATGTTTCTGCATCTAGGAATTCTGTATAGAATGTAGAACCAGAGTTACCAGTTCTTTGATATTTAACATGTAATGTTAGTGGGTCATCAGATGTCTTCTGACTTGTATTAACAACCTTACCTACAACACCAGAAGTTTCTCCTTGATAAAATTTACCAATTGAATCTACACGAAAAGATTCTGTTGCTTGAACTCCAGCTCCATTTGGATTAATGTCTTCAACCCTTACTCCAAAGTATTGATTATCATAGTTAGTTCTTGCTCCAAGAATGATTGAACCTTCTTTGAAGATATGAGAACCAAACCTCTCAATTTGGTTTTGAAGTATTGATTGTAATTGTGTTAGTTCCCTAGCCTGTATTGCAGCAGATGGTTTAAACAGAACTCGATGAAAATTCTTCGAGTCTGCATAATCATCATAATAAGGACTAACATTTAGGTCTGTTTTTTGAGCCACTGTTAGTTATCCTACATTTCAATTATTAGTTTGATGTCCTCAATCTGGTCAGCAGCCCTTGCTACTGCACCCCTATTTTCTAGATATACTATATCACCAGAATTTCTTTTTACTTCTGGGTATGCACTACTTACTGCATTACTAGATTCAAGGTTACCTTTACTTGCAAGAGAACCTAATGCTGTTCCAGCATGTATTGTATTACTGTTTGCAAATACATTGTAGTTTCCTACTGAATCAACTGCTGGTAGATAATAAACATATCTATTAGTTGCATCTACTGATACTACTCTTCCTACAGCAGTTCCAGAAACGACTGTTCCAGCATTTGCAATGTAGTCATCTACTACTGGTAATGTTGCACTACTATTCATAGTGAATCTGTTTAATGCACTTAGTGTTGTTGCACTTGATAAAGTATCTGAAGCTATATTAGTTGGATTTGTAATCAAACCTATTTGTCTAAAATCGTTATCTGTTGGGAAGTCACCAGAACCCTCTGCATATTCTAAACGAGAGTTTACGATGACATAGTTTCCACCTAATTCTTCTACTGCATCTGAACCATGTCCATTCTTAGGACTGATAATTATTTCAATGTCAGCACCAGAACCAGAACCACCACCTGTTGCAGTTTTAAGTACAGTATTATCTATACTTGCAACTGAGTAACCAGAACCAATATTTTGAATTGATACTGCTGTAATTACACCAGATGATACTGTTACTCTAATCTGTCCATTTTGACCATCACCACTTATTGCAACATTTGACTGTCCATCTGAACCATAGTTAGTTCCACCAGCCTTCACTCTTGCATGAAGTATGTGTCCATCAACAGCAGCTTCTTCTACATCCCATTGTGCAGAGTTATCATCTGCAGCTGCACTTCCTAGTCCAGCAACTTCTCCATCTACTGCAGCTTTTCTACCAAGTGTTTTAACTGGTATAAAGTCTGATGTTACGAATTTAATAACATCGGATGCAGAAATAGAATACATATATTTCCATGTATAATTGTCTGCCCCTGTTATTAGGGCTGTTCCTGTTCCTACAGGCATTACTGTTGAGTTTCCTACTCCACCATTATTAGATATACATTTGTATACATTATAATCACTGGTTACAACATAAAATGTTGATGCCCATAAAGTTGTTGCACCACTAGTTGCGGTGTTGCTTGATGAGTAGTTATGTCTATACTCATCATATTTTGTTCCACTTGTCCAGTCTCTTCGGATAATGGCATGACTTACATCTGTTGATGAAACTTTCTTCAAAGCTGTCATATTTGCATATGCATCATACTCATCGTTTAAAGAGTCAACTGGAGTAGGTGGATTATTATCATCTGACCACGCAATAGGTCTTCCAATAAACATATACATTGCATTACCAGTTTCGGTAGCACTCTGTTTAAATTCCTTTGCGTTGTGCAGTCTGAATTTTTCTGTAATAATCGCTGCCATTTTTTCCTTCCTCTAAGTTAAAAAATATTTTCTATTAAGTATTTATATGTATTTATACACCAGATTGTACAGAAGCAGGATAATTTAGTATCATACTTCTTCCACTGTGTTCCTGTAAATCAGAAATACTTCTATTTGGATATAAGGTACTTATATCACTAATTTTAACACCTTCATATGGAGCTTCTATAAGTAGTTTACCACCCTCATTTTCCATGAGTATATCATCTCCACCTTCTTGTGTAATCCTTTCCTCAAATTTAAGGGATTGAGAGAACCCTATTTTTGCAAGGTCACCTAGTGTTGGGCCAAGTCTTTCGACTGGTTCACCAAATGATATTGCATTTTCTTGGACTATCCTTGTACCATCCTCATATACAAGTGTATCTTGTACTTCGGATTTCATAAAGTATGAACCCAAGTTAAATGACCTTTCAGTCACAAATCTTTCATGTGTTTCTATATCTGTTGCATCTTCTAATGCAAGTCTATCACCATTAGTACCACTCTCTAATGTGATTTCTTCTGTTGGGTCTACAGTCCAAAGAATACCAGTATAGTATTTACCATCTGTTGTATAAATGTTTTCTGCAGCCTCTGGTTCTATCATTAAGAACCCATTGTCTATTTCTTCTATAAGATATGCACCATCTTCTGTTACAATATATTCTTCATCAATATTTGCAACTGAGTTAATTCGTTTTGCATCGGATGGAACAAGATGATTACTATTTCCTACTGCAAGGTTGTTAATTATAGAATCTCTACCAGCATTCTTAATTGATTCACCCCAATCCAATCCACCTGTTTGTACTATAGCAGTTGTTGCACCACTTCCTCTTTTACCATGTTGATTTACAGATTCATTGATATCTGGAACAATCGTTAATGTTCTACCAGACCTTGTATTTGCAGTTGCAAAGGTTTGTAGAATTGTGATGTTCTTTCTGTGCTGTCTGTTTGCACCTTCGTAGTACTCAGAAGTTTTATGAGCAAATGCATTTGTATCAATACTTGTTGATGGTCTACTTGGAACTGATACTGGAGAGTTATGTCCTACAGAGAAGTCTACTATTCTTTCATGTACATGATGTTCTTCTACTACTGTTGCAGTAAAGTGAGTTGTGTTTCCTGCTTCATTCGTTACTGCACTTGTGTTGAAACTTCCTAAGTTTGCACCAAATGAATCTGACCCAGACCAAACAATAATAAACTTATTGACTGTATCGTGTTCCATGACACGACCTAACTTACCATTGTTTTTAATTGTTTGTCCTATTGACAAAGCATTATTCAATGTAGTATAATATAATCTGTGATGTGCATAATGAGGATATATCTCTATTTCTTTTTCTACCTTATGTCCATGTGCAGTTACATTTGCACGAATAATTCTATCGTATAATCCAACATCGGATTCTGTAATATCCTCTCCAATAATAAATGCTTGTCCAGAGCCTTGGTCTGTTTTAGTACTATTGTTTACTACTGTTGCAACATGTGATTTAACACCAGAGGTTTCACCAATAACACCATGCACATATTCTATTGTAGTATCAGATTGATTGGTTTTCCATAATGCACCTGTAGGTAAGAATAGTCCCCAGACACCACCTCTTTGTCCTTCTACTGTGAATTGTTTGATTGCAGTATTATCTGGTCTAATCTGGTCAACGATTAAATCGTTACCATCTATAGATACTACTCTACCTTGAATTGTTGCAATGTCTCCACTTGCAGTCTTAAACAAATTCTGTGTTACTGTTTCACCAACTTGGAATGATGTTGAACCTGCTGGAGACATTCCACCATTGTTTAGTGTTAGTTTTATTTTATCATCTGCAAGGAATCTTTCTGTAACTGCAACACCTTCTCCAGATTCTAAAATTATATTTTGTTCTTCTGCATAGAATACATCTTCTTCTCCAGATGCAACTGTTCCTTCTTCTAAAATAATTTTTGCTGGGTCAATCTTAGAACCAATATAAAGTGTTGGTACAAATGACCTTGTAATTCTATCTCCATCAAATCCTTCTGTCTTAGAACCACTTCTATATGTTTCTGCACTACCATCAAGGTTGTTTGTAATTGCAACTTCACCAAAGAAGATTGTTCCAGCTGGATTTAATAACTGTTGAACGACTGAACGATATTTGTTAATACTTTGTCCAACCTTAATTACATATGAGAAGTCTTGATAGAATTTTGAATCTTGTATTCTTTGTGATGTTACAGAAGGGAAACCTATATCACTTGTATAGTTTCCATCAATCTTTGCAATAGTATTTTGTTTTGCACTTGCTGTTGCTGGATTACCTTCTAATATCTGGAAAGTCTTTCCATCGGATGCAGTACATTGTTCTCCTATTCTATAAACACCACTTGTTAAATTTATTGATAGAATATTTCTGTCACCATCAATATTTACAACTGTACCAATTGCACCACTAACATCTCCTGTTATAGTAGTATTAAGAACTGGTTGTGCAGACTGTCTACCAATTATAAAATGGTTTGTGAAGTTTGTTATACCATTTGATTTATCGAAATGGTTTCCTTCATCTATTATTCTAAGTTCACCTACAGTTCCAATAGACTTACCATATGCTAATAATTTTGCACCCTTTCCTGTTGTGAAACTGTTCTGGACTACTGTACAAGTTGTACCAGAAGAACTACCTGTGATTGTATCACCTACACCAAATGTTGTAGTATCAGTTGTAGTTTGGAGTTTACCTATGATAAGTTTCTTTGCACCTTTGTCATGGTCAACCAGAACACCAGTTGTAGTTCCAGATGTAACTGTTTCTCCTATTGCAAAATTTGCTTTTTCAATTGTTGAAACATAATCTAAGTCTTCACTATAGAATACTTCTCCGCCTGGATATGCTTTTGGAAGTTTAGTATACCCAACTCCACTTGTTGTAACTCTAACTCTTGAGATTGCACCAGTTGGGTTTGCACCAGATTGGTCATAAAGAATTTTATCTTCACCAGTTGATTGTAATCCATCTTCTAAAATTAAAGTTGTTTCTTCTGGTTGTGCAAACACTTCGATGATAGTACCAGCACTTCCCACATAATTTGCATGAGAAGCGTTTGCATAAGTTCCTGTAAATACTATAGAGTTTCCATTGAGACCAACATTGGCACTTCCTCTTACTTCTTCAAAATTTGTAAAGGTAACATTACCACCTTGAGCTGCAATACTTTGAGATTGGTTTGTTCTCTTAACTCTGACCATAACTTTTTCTGGGTCATAAACTAAAAGTTCATTATGTTTATCTCTTCCACTAAATGTAGTTTGACCAGCAGTTGCAACAAATTCGAATGAACCAAATGTAGTTCCACTTTCTAAAAGAATATCTCCAGAAACAGATGTTATTATACCTCGTGCAAGTGTACCACCAGAATCCCTGTTATCGAATACAACTAAGTCTCCATCATCATAACCCTGTCCTGTGTTTGATGGGTCTACTATTACTTTTTCTACCTTACCATCTTCAACAGTACCAACTAATGCTTTTGCAACTTTACCAACACCAAGTTCTGATTGTGGTAAATTGATTGGAACATTATCAGATGGAGAATATAATGAACCTCTTGATACTTCTTCGGATTTCATTGAACCACCAATTACTGCTGTTGTACTTGTGGTGTTTACTGTCTCTAAAACTAATATTGGAGTTTTTCCATGAACTTCATTTAGACTGTTGTCTGATTGTGTTCCTTCTTCCAGAAGAAGTATACTTCCTGTTTCTTCATGTTCAATTTGAAATGCTTCTGTATTATCTGATTCTGATGAAACAAATCCTGTTCCTGTTCCAGACTCAAGTGTTAGAAGAACATTACCATCGGTCGCATCTAAATTTGATACGATACCTCTAACAGTTGCATTATGAAATTTTAAACTATTGTATCTTGATTGTAATTCTACTGTATCACCAATATTTAATGAACCTGTATATGGCTCCATAATAGTGATTCTATAAACATTATCACCTTCACCAGATGCTTGAACTCTACTAATTGTATCTGCTTGTATTTCAGTTACTACTGTTCCTTCATTATCTTTCTTAACTACTTTTCCTTGTGAATAGTCTAGTAGGTTTTTTGTAGAATGTAAATGTATGACTGTATACTCAAGCCATTTGGATTGAGATGGTGCAATCATATTATCTCTAGGATATGCGATTGTTATGTCTTCACCATACAGAATTCTAAATAAGAAATCGTATGATGCCATACTACCTTTTGCTAGGTAGATGTTATTAATATGTTTTGCAAGTAATCTTTTATCTGCAATTATTTTTGTGTCAATCGAAGGCATGAAGTCTTTTCGGAAGTATTCCAAAAAGTCCCCTGTTGTCTTATCTACATCTGCATAGTCTAACAGATTGTTTGCAGCGAACAATGCACCACCTTCAAAGGAATCAACCTTTGCAGTGTATCCACTATTCTGACCAACGATTGTTTCATCTGGTAAAAATTGTGCTTCGGTAAATACTTCGATGTATAGTTTATTGGATGTGTTTCCAATAACATCGATTCTTGCAGTTGCACCAGATGTTGAACCAACTACATATTCACCTATTTCCCAAGAACCAGTTTGTGGAGCTGAACCCTCACCTATACCTAACTGTTCTTTTAGAATCTTTGCACTAGAAATAGGAGAAGGAGAGAAGGTTGCATTCTCTTGTAAGATTGCACCTTCCCCATCTTCTAAACCTATTGTATCAAGGTCTGTTCCTTGTTTGTGTATAAGGATACCTTTCTCAAGAAAGTCAAAGTATGCAGACATGAACCTTTTGAGTCCTTGTCCCTCTTCACTGATATACTCTGGTAAGAGTTCATCAATTTGGTCTACTATCCTATCGTTGAGAATCGGCATTATTAATTATCCTTATGAAACAACAAACCCATGTCCGCCTATAACGAACCATGCAGTACCACTGTACATCATGACTACTGATTCACCAGTAGCACTAAGTGTTACCTTAGTTCCACCACTTAATGTACCAGAAGGGTCGATGTCAACATCAGCACCACCATCATTGGCAAGAACAAAATATTTAATTTGTCCTGTAGAACCATTTGGTAATGCAAGAGTTGATGTACCAGAAGAATGCGAAGTAATTGAATGACCCCACACACCTGCTGTTGCTGTTATAGCACTTCCAGAGAATGACACTGTTTCCATTGCTTGTGCAAATCCAATGTAGTCTGGAAGGTTGTTAATTACATTACTGACTGACACCTTTTTGTTTACTGGAGTTCCAGAAGGGTCATCAATAACATGTAGCAAGTCTTCACCTGCTATACCTGTACCCAAGTCTGTTAGGGCTGTTACTTTTTTATCTGCCATTTTAGTTTCCTCTTAAATTTAGCATTATTATAAACCCACATAATTGTGGGAATTCTACTTCATGCATATACATGAATCATAGTTTAGGAGTAACTAGATGAGGATGTGTATCCCACCCCAGCACTCGTATCACCAGATGCGATGGTGTCTGTTGCACCAGTCACACTTATCAATGAAGTATTGATGTCTAGAAGATTACTTCTATATGCAACACTGTCATATGAATTCGGAATTACTGTAAAGAATATTGAACCATCTGTATTAGATGTTTCAATTATGTTTATTCCATTTACAGTTATTTTACCATTTGTATAGTCAACTATTCCTGCTTGACTATCGGCGTAAACTCTTGTTGAACCACTTAATGAATATCTTCGGAGATTACCTTCTCCATCATCATCAAAGTAGTATGTATCTGTAAATCCAGATACTTTAAATCCTGTTGTGGTAGTTATACCACCACCATGTTTGTTGTGTCCAATATGAGGACTGTAGAATGAGTTACCATCTCCAAACTCTACAGTATATCCTAAAGATTGACCAAGAGTTGGGCTAATTGTTTTTCTAAGTTTAACAGTTGTTATATTCGAAAGAATCGAAGATTCTGCACTGTCTATATCTGATGTTAGAACTGAGTGCCTAAAGATACTGTCAAACCCACTAAGGTAAGTACTGTCATGTGTAATGATTGCAGCTCTTACAAGTGTTTCTAATTCAGATACAGTTTTAGTTGTTGCACGAGGATTGTATTTAAATGTAGTATTAACTATAATATCAATTATCTGTGCATCAACAATCTCTGGTCTGACTGTTAACATATTCAATTTTCTCATTTTATCTTTTAACAAAATCTTTTCAGATGTTGTTAATTTATTTACATTCTGAGATGGTTTAATTGAAATAAATATTTTTCCATATTGTGGTGGGTTGTTATCTTCACCACCCCAGACTGATATTGAATCTGCGCCTGGATATAAAGTTTGTAGTTTAGATTTATAGTCATCTACTGTGACTAATCTATTTTGTGAGGTATAGAATTTAGAAGCTGCAAATCTAATTGATTCAACACCTTCCTTATCTTTACCACCAGAAGAAGTATGTGTGGTTACAAGTGTAACATCGGAGTTTCCACCTATGTTATCTGTCATTGAAAATACACTTGCATCTTCTGTATGTTGTTCGTTTGTTACTAGGTATGAAATTGTTATGTTGTCACCATCTAAAGGTTCTGCACTAATAACACCATCACCAAAGTATACTTCAAATTGGCCTTGGTCATTTTCTTGTACATACCATACTGTACTGTCTTTATCTACTGAACTAATATCAGTTGCTTGTGACCATGCAGATGATGAACCACCTGTTGATTGTACTGTAACTGTAATAGATGATGTATCAACTAACTCTTCTGTTAATGGAAATCTTTGGTTTTGTATTTGTCCATTGTATGCAAAGATATCAGAGTTCATTGTTCCTTGATATAACTCAAGACCTTCAAATTTAAATACATCATTGATTGGACTTATTGTTTTTGTTTCTAATAAAACATATGGATAAGATACTCCATCATAAACAGTTTTGAATTTATGTCCTCTATTAATAGTCAATGAAGTAGGAGTCTCACCACCAACCAAAGGATTGTTTACCTGTAGGTCAATCTTTGCCATTGAGGCAGTTGCACTAGTCGGAGTATAACCAATTTCTTTTGCACGAGAAACAATGTTCTTTCTTATTTGTGCAGTATCCAAAAACAACTCAGATGCAACCATGTTTGCATTGAATGCTGATACATGTGAACTGTATGCAAGAAGGTCAATCAATATACTAATATTACTACCTTCGAAATTGTAGTCTTTAAGAGTCGATTGACCCTTAAGATATTCTTTTAGATTGGATGCAATATCATCGAAATCTAAATCGGTAATATTGACTTGTGAACTTTTTACTGTGGCCATTTTATCTTACTCTCTGTAATATAACTTCTAATTCTTGTGGTTCTCTAACACCTCTAACACCATAGTGTAAATTGATGTGCAATCTGTTTGCTCTGTCTTGTGTTAAATAAATATTATCAACTGCAACTCTTGGTTCGAAATTTTGAAGTGCTTCAACTATTTGTTGTCTTATTTCCATTTTAGTAATATCATCTGCAAGTTCAAATAAAAGACTTCTTAAGTTTGCACCAAAGTTTGGTTTGAATGGTCTTTCGTAATTGTTGGTCAACATGATATTTCTTATTGACCTTTTGACTGCATCTTTATCTTGTTTTAAAACCAAGTCACCAGAAGAAGGATGTGGTGTGATATTTAAATCTATATCTGTATACCACTGTCTTGCAGTAATCGTGTTTTTATTTTTTAGATAGTTATTACTCATAGTAGTATTTATGCACCATCTAACACTAGATTCTCAACTGATATCTCTTTTGGGAAACCAATTACTGATAAGAATGTACATAGAGTAAATGGTATCGGTATCTCTGGTGGTATAAAGAATGAAATCAGTTCTGTAAGTTTTTCAAGACATGCTTCAATCAATATCTGAGGCAAGTCTTTTATAAAAGTTTTAAATCGTTCAAATAGTTTTTGTTCATCCCATCTAGGAAAATCTATTTGTTTATCTTTAATATCTAAATTAATTAAATCACCTAGAGTCTTTGGTAAGATATCTTCTAGACCTAGTATAGATGGAACTTCGGATACAAAAGGTATTTCTGTATCTAGTAAATATTCTCTAAGTTCAACACCTGCCTCTTCAGCTTCTTTTCTAAGTTTCTTAAATAGTTCTTCTGAATCAAATTCAAATCCACCATTAGGAATTGACTTGACCAATTCTAAAAAGAATCCTATAGGGTCTGGTAGAGATTTTATAATAGTCTCTAATGGTTCTTTCTCTAGTAGGTCTGCAATCTTCTTTAAGAAACCACCTTGCATTAACTTCTGGAGTTCCTCAATCATTTCCTTCCATGCTTTCTGTAATTGAATATCTGGAATGTCAATACCAAACTCACCATTCCAATTCTCAGCACTAAACTCTGACATGAGTTTTTCTATTTTGTCAATACCTATTTCTTCTTTTAATTGTTTAAGAAGTTCATTTTTATACTCTGGGTCTTCGAATAGTTTTTTACAATCTACTTCTAAACCAAAGGGTGGAACGACAACTGTTAATGGGACTCCTAAGAATTCTGCAATCTTGACAATAGGATATAATTTAAATTCCTCTATGATTGCTTGTATCTTTGCTTCCCATTCTAATTCTGGAATATCTAAATCAGATGGCCATGTAAAAGATAATGGAAATGCACCTAATATTTCTTCTATGGGTTCAAGTACTTCTGCACCATAGTTAGTTATTATAGATATTATTACTTCTTCTAAATCATCTGCACTTGGAATAATAACTTGGGGACAAGGGACTTCTGCAACAGCAGTACCTTTAGTAATAGTAATTGTTAAAGGAGAATTATTTTCTTCGGTCATAATATTTTATTTGGGGTCGTATTTATTTCCATTAATAGAAACTTTACCTTTTATTATAACTGCACCATCTGCTTTTAAATTAATATCGGAGTCACATGTAATAAAAACATTACCACCATTATCTTCTCCATCTACTTTACCTTTTCTAGTAACTATATTATAATCACCATTCATAAGTTCTATATCTGCACTACCACCAATTAATATTTTTTTATCTTTTAATGTTATCTCGTAATTATTATTTACGACCTTCATGGTTTGAGTCCCATCTGGTAATATTTCTAAACGAGTCCCAGACCTATGGTACATATGTAATCTTTCGGAATTAGGGGTGTCATCCATCTCTAGTACATGACCAGATTCGGATTCCCAGACATGATTAAATGGATATTGAGGATTGACTTGTGATATACGAGTCATTTTCTTACCTGCTGAGTCGATACCTTCTTTAACTGTTTCACCTTCTTGCAATTCAATCATATTATTCGGATAAGCATTCTTATCTACTGCAGCCATATTAATATCTGAATGTTTTATTTTAGTATAATCTTCTTTGGGATAGTTTACTCCCTTATCTGGTTGCACAATTTCAGTACCAGAACCATCAATATTAAATTTTATTTCATCTGGTCTTCTCGGAGATAGTTCTAGAGAGGAAGAATAACTCCAATTTCTTCCATTATTCTTATTACCCATCTTCTGACCATCATTAGTTTGCTTATAATCACTGATTTCATTCAGTCTAGGGTCATTAAATCCATGTTCTGGACTTCTCAGTACTGCTTTTTCATCCTCAGAACCCAATGCAGACTTATAATACTTGGTCGGTTTTCCAAATAGAGACCCAATGACCACAAAATCTTGCATATCATCCTCATCTCGGTAGAATCCCATGACTGTAGAACCTTCTACAAGTCCATGTGGAGAAGAACCCATACCAGAGAGTGCAGAAGTAGTACTTGGCATCAAAACATCACTCCACGGCAAGTCTGGAGTCCCTATAAGGGACTTATCATCGGTATGCAACCCAAATATACGAACACGAACACGACCAACCTGTAATGGGTCGTTTCGGTCTTCGACTATACCTGTGTAAAAGTTACTTTTTAATCCTGTAAACTGTGGCATCTCTTTTTCCTTTATTATAACCATCCTTCCATATAAAGTACACCATAGGTACTAAAACCACCATATGAAAGACTAATACTGTATATTCCATCAACTCAACCCCAAAAGTTCTCTATAAAGTCGGTCTTTAGGGTCTATTATCTTAATTTTCGGAGTATGATTGAGAGGAAGTGTCTCGTTACTCTCATCTAACTGTATATAAGAACAAATAATCAACTCATCACCTATATCGGTTAAATGAGCACCAGCACCATTGACTGAGACCTCATTAGAACCTCTGGGTAATGGTAGGACATAAGTTGTATGTCGGTTACCATTTGTTTTATTATATACATCAACCTGTTCATGGACTAGGAGTCCCACCTCATCCATCCAATCCTCATCAATTAATATACTGCCTTCATAATCTAAATCTACATCGGTACAGATGCACCCATGTATTTTACTTCCTAATAATGTTCTAATCATAATTTATTGTATCCAACACACTGGATACACACACCAGTAGGGATTTGCAAATCCTAATAACCATAGAATCAGTATCCCTAGTGGTATTTGCACCCAAGTTTTACCTTGTGACCACTCTCTAAACCTTAGAGCATGTGGTACTAGTTTATTATATAACCACTTAGTCATTTAAAATAACCAAACTATAATGGATGTAAATATTACACCCTTTAAAAAACAAAACCATGCTAAACCATATTCATCCATATCTGTTACTTCCATGAAATTAAACATCATGTCTCTGTGGATATTTAAAATATTTTTTATCATATAATCTCCATTCCTTGTTTATTATTTAGGAGTCCCATAAAAGTTCTAGGAGTCCCATGACATAATATAATAGCTTTACTATTTCTAGTAATTACTTCCCA
>Ga0115013_10000716_pt1 | contig 19674 bp, 14 predicted proteins | sample SouAtlMetagenome_2_FD_88686 | JGI IMG/M metagenome (GOLD analysis project Ga0115013, IMG submission 88686) | Marine eukaryotic phytoplankton communities from Atlantic Ocean - South Atlantic ANT15 Metagenome | ecosystem: Environmental > Aquatic > Marine > Oceanic | place: South Atlantic Ocean...
AGATTAGAATTGATAAAGCGCTGGCAAATACGCCATTTCATGAAATGAAAATATGATTTGTTGACACCTTCCGGTAAGAATGCGTGTTTGACAGCCCTTCGTAGGCGTGTGGAAAACCCCTCCGTACTTGAATCAACGGAATACAATGCAGCCAAGCCTTCCGCGGAAGATGCTCTCACAAATCGATCCTTTTCGGGATCATAGACCAAAGCCTCCGTCGTGTTAAGTTCAACGTTTCTATCCGAAATGGGGGGCAAGGAATGGCCACTTCTGAATGAACTACTTTTATGGAAATGTTGCAATCGCGGTTCTAATTCAGCCATCGAAAATGAATGCCACTTCCGCCGTCGCTGCAGTCTATATTTTGATCTTCCAGAGTTTGTAAGGACTTTCGTTGTATAACGATGCGGTACGAAGGCCGCCACTTCACAATTGCGATGCCATGCAAACGATTGTATCCATGCATGAAGTAAGAGCAGAAGAATATTTCGCCGCCATATTGTGCCCGTTGAAACTCTGGTGGGGTTCATTCTATACTTGCCCCCTGTAGCCCTGAAACAGCATCTAAACAGAATTAGACAGTAATGAAATTTATTCGGATAATTTGCAGTGTGTTCGGATGTGGGCAGCTTCCAAGAGTATTTTCAAAAGGGCATCGTAGAAAGGGTTCCAGCGAATTTTGTGGTAGCTAGAGAAGTCGCAACCTCAACCCATCAATTTTGTACGACTCAAAATGGCGCCGGGACTCAGCCCTCATCCGGACGGATAAATTCGATAGGAAATCATGAAGGATCCTTTAATGAAGACAGCGTCGGCGTTGCTAAAGAAGGGAGGAGAAATGTCATTATCGCTGTTCGCTGGTGATAGAGTCATTTATTATTGATTCGACAAAGCGATATAGAGATTTAAGAAATAGAGGATTCATTTGGCAAGTATTAGATACGCCCTTGTTTAATGGTTAATAGTATTGTCCATGCAACTCCAAGTCTTTGATCCGAGTCCAGCGGCGGCGATTGTCTCCTCGGACGTGACACCACTTATATTGGGATTGTTGTTGCGAACCAACATTTTTGCCATCTTTGATTTTTTTGTAGCAGTTGTAACCCATAACCTTTGCCCACAAAGCATCGTCATGGGTAAATCGCGTGGTGATGTGTAACTCACAAAACACGCCCTCTTCCTCCTCCTTTTCTTCTTCTTTCGTAAGATTTCGCAAAGCTGTTTGATTTTGCTCTTTATGTTGCGTGGGTGGGGGGTAGTAGTCCAGAAGCACACGGTGCCGCTCAGAAACAACCAGCGTATAATTGCGTGTAAGCTGCCTGGTGAATGTGCCAGTGACATTGAAGACGTCGTCCGACAAAAACAGAGTAGTTGCAGCTGTCGTATTCATCCTTGCTTCCTCAGGGATCAGACGATCTGATTTCCACGAATAACAAGCCCAGTCGTCCAAAGGAATGGTACGAACTATCGACCGAGCATAGCGAGAAATGATCGCCCCGCTGGTGCTGCTGCGCCTGCCATGGACGTCAACAACGGTTGTGTGTGTTTCCTCCACATCCGCAAAATTGTATATTGGAAATAATTTTGTGCAATCTTTTTTTGTATCTGTTTTTGCGAACAAACGACCATCCGGGGTAAGACCATCCGGATTCAGGTCCGATTTGTCGATTAGCTTTTTCCACTGCTCATACCTTTCCGCAAAGGAGTAGTTCGCTACTGTTGTGATGCTTTGCGTTGCTAAGACGGAGCTACTATTTGTGTTGTTCCTGTTTGATAGTGGTATCGCAAAGATCTGCTTTCCACAGCTTTGGTCGTCGCGGGTCGGCTGATTCCACCCCGTTACGCATTTTCGCATTTCATACGTCCATTTCGTAATCAATTTATCGCACGTCCAAAACGGCACACCCCCCTCGGTGAACATCATTCGCAAATCTCGTGGGTAGCTGCAAGTTTTAACTCGTTTATGTGTTGATAAATCTGTAAAACTTATTTCAACCGAAGGAACCACTTCAGTTGAAGTGTTGCCTTTTGGACACTTCGGTATACTGAAGTGGGAACTATCGCTTCCATCGTTGTTCACCAACAAGGCTGTGTTCACTATTTGGGGAAGGGACGTCCAATGGTAAAATAAATCGCTGACTTTACACACAGAAATACCCCATTCTTGAGCCAAAAGGGGCGCCTTTCGCTTGACAGCATGAACAAAGTCTTTCGTTGACTGTTTTGAAACCAAAAAATCAACGTCGGAATCCCATGGCACGAATCCATGGTGGCGGAGGGCTCCGATTACAATTCCACCATAGCCGAAAGCGAGAATGCCCAAAGAATTCATAAATTCGTGCAACAGAAGAATCAATCTTGCTTGTTCCTGCCTCTGCCGCAAACTCAATCCGGGATAGAAGAGCGGATTACGGATCTTTTTCGTGAAGGAGCTGTGCAGACGGGAGATGATGCGTTGGCACAACCTTCCAAAGTAATTCGGGTTTTATTTTTTCGGATGGCATAATATCCATTGTACTGATATTGTAAAAGGGGTAATCGCAGTGGGATTCGTAAGTATTATCTTGAATGAACTAACCCACAATCGATTTCGATTTGCTTGCTATGGTCGGGAATGATGATAACATAAGGTTGTTGTCAACCGCTCTGGTTATTTCTAGAAAGTTTTGTTGGTGTTTATTCCCCATCCTAAGATTCATTACAAGACACGCAACGAAAGAAATAAAGAAAGTTGCCATCCACTCCATCCAGAAGGATCGACAAATTATTTTTCGCTTTTTTCGTTGTCTCGCTATCATCGTTGTCGTCAGACCGCACCTAATAATTGATTGAACAGAAATAGTTAGAAGAAAAGCAGTATTAATGTTTTGAGTTTTCGAAAGTTTTTTACCCACGTCCGGTATCACGAAGTTCTGATAGTACGAATTCTTGTGCTCTCATAGAGTCGTAGCATCAGGGTTCATTTCGATCTCTACAATGAACATATTGCGCCATTTTTAATCAATCCGCCATAATTATTGTGACGGTATGAAAAAGCCTTTTGTCCGTGGAGATGAAAAAATAGAAGTAGGAAATAATGAGAACCGTCTCGTGTACTATCGACATTTCGGTATTTAGCGAGAGTCTAAAAACAAAGGATTCAACACAACATCCCATAGTTTTCTTATCCGCATATTGCGCGCACGAACCCCCAAAAACCTATTCTAGTAGTACCAAAAGAACCCGGGTCCATTTTTCCAGAGATTTACGCATTTATTTTACGTACAGATCAATCCAATCCATTATTTTCATGTAATGCAATTTGTCGAGAATAGATCAATTTATAAAACTGTTATCAATAAATCCAAATTTAAACCCGAAGAAAATGAAGTGCGATGCTCTTAGGTGGGGATTTCTTTTCGCTATCGTTTCTACGCTGAGGTCTCTAGAATCCCTAGCATTTGTGGCTGCTCCGGGGTATCCCTCCTCCCGGTCTCGGGGTACCTCTCGTATTCGGAGATTCACAGTTAGCAACGATGAAGTAACGCCTCAAGAGTCGGGCGTCTACGATCTTTTGAAGGATATTTCAGATTCGAATCTTTCGTTTCGAATCGTTGTCATCGGAAACGGCGCAATTCTAGAGTCCACAAACCGCTTGGGGCCGATCTTCAAACTCGGGAAATCTCCGAAGAGCGGAGCATCCATTGCGACCTTCGCCTCGAAAGATCAGTCTTTCGAATTTCATCTCATGCCCGCCCAGATTGCCTCGGCGTTCCTGGTAGAAAAGGATAGTCCAGCGAAGGAGGGGGAAACATTGCGACTGCTGCGGTTTCTCAATTCCGAAGGGGGGTCCATCTGCTCGCTGATTCTAGCAGACGATTCTGACTCGGCCAAGATATGGTATGAGTCAATGACTACAAAGTATGGATCACAAGTCAAGTTTTAATCAACAAATAGATGTATTGACCTTCGAGCCAATAATAGAGGAACAAGATTATCCAGAAACCACTAGTAGTTGATAGATGCGCACATTCGTAGACTACCAGTATTGCTTTATTATAGCGAAACTAAATTACATTTTGGACTGTATTCTCTTCCTCAGAACCGTCTTGGTCGCCTCATCGGCAAATATGTAATCCACTGCGTTCAAGACAATTTTGAGGAAATCTATCTTAGTCAAGCCAAAAGCTTCTTGCACTTTAGTTATGTTTGGATAGAACGATGGAATGAGATTTCAACATTTGTGAAACATTGTGATATAATAAGATGAGTATTGGTTCTTCATCCTCAAGATTACTAGCTTATATAACAAACTTACGCAAAACAAATTCTTGTGTGGCGTTTGAGTCAAAAACACCCGGATCGTCGGTACAAATACAAATTGGGTGATTATCGCGAAGCCATCGTTGGAGCAGAGGGTGTCGCTTCACACCATCGACTAGGCTTCCACTGGAGTTCTTCTCTACAAGTTCTGTTGTCATGACGTTGCTGGTGGGGCAAGTCTCGACAGGAATTTTCAGCTCCTTTAGTTTTTGCTGCAAGCTTGGGGGCAAAATCAATGCATGCCCGAGTCTCGAAGGACCAAAGTCTAGGATTGCTAGTGCATCCTTGTAGGCATCACTATTACGGTCAGCGTCGTCGCACGGAACCTCGGCACAATGAAGGGTAATTGAGAGCAGACCGGATCTACGAGCTTTTTCGAAGCAATCTTGAAAAGCGATAAAACTCCGTTTCAGTGGATTTCCTCCTAAATCGACCCCAACCACCACGCCTGGATACTCCTTGGCCAGATCGATAGCCAGGTCGATGTGTTCGGATCCGCATGAAACAGGGTTAGATCTATCCACACTTACAATGAATGATGATATCATGGGAAGGCGGGATGTGAATTCGGTTGTATCTTTCATTTCTCTGGCGTAGCGTTCCTCTTCCTCCTTTCGAAAAGCTATGATGGTACTTATCACCGTTTCACAATATTGTCGCTTTGTAGCAAGCTTTTCGGATGGGACAGATTTCAACGAGAAACTTCCCTCGCAACTACGACGTTTGGCTAACAAACGCTTTGGAGTTGACCTTAATTCCAAGTACACCACGCCCTCTTTCGCGAAGTCTTCTAGGGCTTCCCTGGTAATACGTCGGAGCGCATCGAGATCCACGATAACTTTTCCAATCTCGGAAAAGATATCGAAGCACTCCATCAGAGATCGACGACGCTTATTATATATCAAAACAGATCGATCGTCGTCATTTACCGCACCATTGGTACCATTCGACGGCGGTATCTCGAAATATTTCTTGTTTAGCTCAATCATTCGTTCTTCGGCGAGTTCGAAAAGTGTATTCTCTCTAATGCTCCCGTTCAAATGTGCATGCAGCTCGATTTTCGGGAGATTTCGAAGGACCGTTGTCTGGTCTCTCGTTATTGCTCCTGCCATTGTCTTTGCGGCTATAGTATTTCCGGTCTTCCAAATACCAGCGTCGATTCTTTCAAACAACTCTGAATATGGGCCTGTCTGAAGTTGGTGTCATTCACGCAAAAAGCGGGATTTATGGTATGGGGCAGAATGACGGACCAAAACATCATCATCACTCTCCATTTTTTCGAATTTTGTCTGAAAATCTCTGAGCACTACTAAAAAGTTGCTCCTTCATCGGATTTGCAGTACCAGTTTACCTCTCCAACTCTTCTTTAGGAATTCCTTGCTGGAATTGTAAAGTAGACTATACGAGAGGTACTATTCGATTGTGTTGACATCGCAACAGAAAATGCGTCGCACTTTTCTTCTCGGCCTCCTTTTGTCTATATCATCCCTCATCGTAACAGTGACATCGTTCACACTCGATACCATTTATGTATCGAACAAATTCTCTAACCATTTTCCCAGTCGATATCGATACTCAAATTCACAACTGATTTCTTGCAGTATCCTTTTTTCGACGCCTCTTACCATGGCATCGTCTTCTGATCGGGATTTCGATGTGCGCCAAAACGACAAAGCAATCGTCACCGATCTGGCGAGATATGCTATCAAAGGATTGTCGGGGGATCTTCTTGAGTCGGTATTTATTCCAGCTGGTGGTGTACAGACCTTCCCGGATGATCGTCGCTATGCCTTGCTGAAAGAAATAAACCGAGATAAATTCGATAGGACCGAACCAGAATGGTTGCACAAGGTATGTTTGCAAGTTTTCATTCCACATCAGCACTTTTTCGTAGGTTGCTTTTCTAACCCATCAAAAATTAGGAAAATTTCCTTTGCTCGTTTTCCGCACCCGAGCTCATGGCATCTTTTCGGAGTCACTACGATATTATTGAGGGGAACGGCAAGATCCAGCGTCTCCTGACCCTTCATCGCCGAGACAAAAATGGTTGCGATGCTTCTCCCGAACCAGTGCTCGGACCGATCGATCTCAGCCTGGAGTCGGGAAGAGAAATGCTAGCTTCCTTTTTCTCAAAAGAGTCAGAACAACCATTGGTCTGCGTTAGCAAAGATTCTGATGAAAAAATCAGTACATTTCAATTTGGAAATACAAGGGCAGGAGTGAAAAACAACCCAAGGAAAGATACGCGAACGGTACGAGAAATATTGTACTCGATTATATGATGAGTTTAGCTTTGTGTTAATACTAACGCAACGATTTTTCCTAAGGTTCATATCGTAAATAGGGCAACCGTCCAAGAGTTGTCTGAGAAAACTGGACTGCATCTAAATGCAATGAGATTTCGTCCCAACATTATCATTGATGGATTAGACCCATGGGAGGAATTCGGTTGGGTCGGACGTTCACTGCGGGTTGTTCCACATAGCAGTAATAAAGATTTGTCTTCAGGTGACACAGATAAAATCCCTCAGATTATTGTGAGAGTTTTGACAAGGACGGTGCGGTGTGAGGGAGTTGGAATCGATCCCCTAGATCCCAGCATGGAAAAACTCGACATACCCAAATTGCTGAGCAAAAACTATCCTCAGCACGGTCCTTATTTGGGCGTGTATGCCAGTCTCGAAGTGATTGGCGGTGACGAAAAGTTTGGCAGTGGCGAACTCTTATCTGTAGGAGACACCTTAGAATTATTATAACAAGCTTGATCAATTCGACAAAACAGCCACGACGTATTCGTGATTACTAAGATTCCATTGTTGCTTGTAAACCAAAGGAGAGGTTTTACGGACTATATTATTTGCCTTCATCTTGACCAGTCAGTACGCTGAGAGGCTGGTTTATTATATAATATTTCTGGAAATGGATACAAATAAATCTAATTTAGTTATTATTAATGTATGAAAGAATGCGCTGAGCAGAAATCTTTGCAGCAGCTTCTCCATTCTGAGAAATTAGTTTCAGCGCAGACGGGAAGTCTATCGCTTTCCGTGGGGCTTTGCCTGGTCTAGCAACCATAAAAACACTATTCTTCAGATTCTTTACTCTGATACCAGCATTGGCAAGTATAGAATCTTCTTTGTAAAGAATTTGCGAAAGAATTTGCAAGCACTGAGTAGTTGTTGCATCCCAGTACGCGATAGACGCTTGATCAATCGTAGTTTTGGGGTCGTATCTCCATTGTACTGTATTCGAAAGGGCAGAAACCAAATTCGAATCGAAGTACTTAGCCACACATTCTTTACCACGCGCTACCATCATCAAAGTTGTGAGGTGAAAGGCCAGTTCACCACCATTTTCTCGTTCATTGGCTTTTGATGACCTTGCAATACTATGACTCTTCAACAGCTTGATATATCGAGAAGTTACCTCCTTGAAAATATTTTCTTGATTTGATTCTGAGAGCGAATCGAAAACAACAAGAGCACCCTCAACTGCTTGAACATGGTACAAATTCCGATTCCATCCAATGTTCCCAATTTCCGAAATGCTTGGTTCAGCAGACAAAGCTGAGTGAAGTAAACTCCCCATACTATTGGCTGAAAGAGATCCATCGTTGTTAGAATACGGAGCTAATTTCACAATGGCTCTAAGCGCAGCAAATTGGAGATCGCTATTACTATCATCCATAATGAGAGTTGACGAGGCCTTGACGAACTTGCCGTTCTCTAATAGGGATACTCGAGCGCCACGAACGGGAGTCATAGCGGATAGGAACGAATAAGAAGCTCCAAGAAGTTTTGGGTATTCAACCCTGGTCGATACAAGCTCTGTAGAATCAGATTTCATCGTTTGTTTTCTTCTCTCATCCTCGGCGTCATCACCGCTTTCGACTTGTTTGTCGTCTTTCTCTTCTGCTTCTTCGTCTTTCTCTTCTGCTTCATCGACTTCGTCAATACATACTTCGGAAATGATTTCCAATGCCCTATTCAGGGAGTTCTGGAAATCATGAGCTGCCGCAACTGCAAGTCTTCCTTTCGCTGAATTCATACATAGTTTTGAAAGGAGATCGAACGCAGCTGTTTCAACCTCAAAGCGGAGTGATTCCTCATAATGCAAGAGATTTTTCTCAGGGGAAAATAGGGAAAGGATAGATGCATATGTATCAGCTTCTAGTAAAAGAGATGGATCGTCCTTGCATCCCTTCTGAAGCGCGAGAACGGCTGTGATTTCTCCCTCGCTAGCGACCATTGCAATGGCATGAAGACCGCCAACGGATCGAAGAGCTTGCAAAGCTATGTCATGTTGAGCTATAGCACATAGCAATGCAACATCCGGAGCGTCCATGATATTTTCGACGTCTTCAATTTCATACTGTTTGAGTTTAGCTCTTTCCAAAAATCTGGAAATGACCATTTTACAAATTTTCTATCCAAGACTTAGAGCGATTGCTTCAGCCTCTCCCGGGGAATGTTCAATAGTTTTCTTGTCATTAGTATCAGAAACGGCACATAGTTCAACTAGTGTCTGCATTAACCCACTTGCGAGCTTATTTGAGGTTAATTCTTCTTCGTCATCTGTAACTTGTTCTTCCTCACTCAAACAGGCGGTCGCCAGGGCAGCAATAGCACTACTTCTTACTTGAAATTTCTCCACTGCCTGTGTTAGCATGCCACTTTGGGCAAGTTTTTCCAGTGTTGTGGCCAGGAACCGTTGAATTTCGTCAACCTCGACAAGTGTTTGAGTCTGTCGGTCGATGTTGAGAAGATCAAATAACGACATAATAGCCTCTTTGCTTTCAACAAACAAGTGAAGGACCTCGTCTGGATCAGCTTCGACCATTGCCTTAATGAGTCCATAAGATAATTCTAAAAGTGCAGGGTCTTTCCAAACAGACAAACAAAGGTGCGGAACGTTGAAATGAACGAGAAGGCTTAGCATGTATAGATCAATCTCGCTGTGACCCAATACTGATTCAGTTGTAAGTTCATCGAGTGACATCTTCATCGCCTCGAGTAGACGGTAGCGAACCAAAGGCCGCGTTAAACTCTCATAATCTCTTTTTCCAGGATCACTTTTTGGTACAAAACCAACAAAATCTTCAGTTAATAGACGAAGATAAATTGCGCAAAATGTAGCTGACGTTCGGATACATTCAGAACCCTCTTTGAATTTATGCATATCTTGAAGAAGGGCGAATTTCCAAAACGCTTCGCTTTTGTGAGATTCAATGGCACACGCGAAAACAGAAGTTGCAAATAATATAGCAGCCGCGGCATCATGTGTATTTTCGAATCCCGCACACTTCTCTTTCACGAGGGTGATAGGGCCTCCATATAAAGTCGGTATATCGATCATATAATCATCGTCAATTGTGCTATCATGGGATTTGATCTTCATGCCGGTCTTCTCCATTAAAGTAGCACATAGACTGCGGACAAAACGTCCTTCCGAAGCAACTGCATCAAGGAATGCAATTGCACCAGGTGATTGAAGAATAATTGCAGTATCCCCATTTCCTGATGCCTCTATATCCCCTAGAGTTAAAAGCAAAATATCGAGACCTAGAAGTACAAGGCGACTCATACTATCAACCTGATATGTAGGCTGGTCGCTAGCACTGAATCCGATTGCTGAACAAATGGCTTGAAGTGTGTCGCCTTGCAAGAGTTTACAGTGTCTTCGACTCTCGGGACGTGATATTAAAACATGCAATACTTCCATACCCAGCGTTTGCATATTTTCATCTACTTCTTGCCCTCGAGCTCTAAGTACATTGTTGCTCCTCAATAACCGACCTAGAGGTTCCGCTAAGCCTGCTTCGGCTGCTGCGACTGCATGAGAAGGAACCTGTACAATCTGGAGAATGGCACGCAACGCAGATGATCTGGTTTCGGGTAGAGAGATTTTGCTGCTTCCCGCCTCGGAGCTGCTATGTAGGTATGCCACAATCGAAGGAAGGGCATCCGTCGAAATTGCACTCCACAAGGCAGCATTTTTGCTTAAAGATTCCAATGCATTGATGCATTCAGACTTCAGAGCTTCTTGAGTCTCTATTTGTTCAACGCTTGCATCAGGATTTATTGGCAGAGTAAGAACATTAGTGGCAATACGGATTGCGTCACGAACGGATTGTACGCCTCCCCGAGTACCTGCTGCAACATATGGGCCGCAAAATCGAACCAAGGCGAGAGCAGCTGAAAACTTGTAGAGGTCACCTCGTGCTAATGAAGCACGGAGCAAGTCACTAACAGGTACAAGGAGTCCACTAAGCGCAAGCTTTGAATGCTGTTCTTCACCACCATTCTGGGCAATAGCTAGAGCCAGTCGTAATGAAGCGGTAACAGAACCTTCGCCAAATCCTCCAACGAGGATAGTGGGCAACAGAGCTGGTCCGTTGCGACCACCTCGGATAACAACATCACAAGCAACTTTACAAACTTCCTTTCTTCGAGATTCAAATTCATCCGCCCTCATTGCTAGCATTGCATCGCCCTTGATCATAGTTCCATCTCCACCACCAGGAGCAATTGAAGATCCACACATACTACCAGTAGCAAGAAGGGAAGACTCAACAAGATCTAAAAGCGCAGCTTGATAGTGAGGTCCTCGAGTCATTCCTCCGACAAGCAACTTGTGTGCCTCATTCAATGACTTTTGTAAAACTGTTAGTACGGCTTCCATTACATTTCTTGGACCCTTTCTAACTCTTCGTTGTGATTGATCATCGTCACAGGCGTCCATCAGTCGTCGCATTCCGATCGCTGTCTCATCTGTCATTGCGATTCCAAACAAACAGCATAATAGCTGACATGCAGCAGACCGAGCTTTCATACCACCAGAAGACTTGTCACGGGACTCCCAATCGATTTTGGAGGTCATCACCCGAAATAGGTAAGTAATAGTTCCTGCGTCAAGTGCTTCAATCAATCGGTCCAACAATTCGGAGGATGCGCCCGATGGATGTTGCCATGCAAACATAAGTACTGCAGAGGCTGCTTCAAGCATTCCCAAGCATCTAGGGGCAGTGTCTCCTCGCAAAGTAGAAGGTGCTGTCATACTGCCATCATTGGCTGCCAAAACAAGTGATGAAAGAACCTGACGGGAGTGTAATTCCATGATGGCCTCCGCTGAGCAAGAAGTCAAAGAACCCAAAATGATTCCACCCGATTCTCTAATTTTTGAGATTGGTGTATCATTTGCCGACCCTAATGACTGAGAAGATGACGATTTCAGCACGTCAAGTGCCACATCGATGAGTCCTTCATCGTTGAGAGAAGCAACAGCCCGTGTCACAGTAGCAGGAGCCCCATTGTTTTCCATCCCTTCTTCATACTTTCCTCCAGCCCATGACTTGCCCATTTCTCCTATTGCAAGCACTGTGGCTGCTAGAGTTTCCATTGCAATCCTTCTTAGCTCGACGGGACGATTTGTACGTCCATTTTCCCGAACTAGTGATTCTAGTGCTGGTAGGCAACTTCCGCTGGCGATTTCCAACGCCGCCTCACGACACGCTCCTAGTCCAGAATTATCGTTCCGACAGTCGTACTGACTAGGAAGAGTAGCACATCCTTTTGGATCGACCAAGAGCGGTAGAACAAGAGACGCTAAAAATTGACAACCCATTCTTGCTACGGAGTTATCAGCAGACAAGAGCAGCTGCGAGACCGATGATCCACATCCTCCGCCGGCAGTTATTGCTCGAACAATATCGCCATCTTTCTTTTCGGAATGGCCTGCCGCACCTCCTGTCATTTCATAGAGTGAAGCAAATGCCTCGTCAATAGCTCGCGTAGCCGATATCGTTGCCCCGAGTGCAGCCGTTGCATGTGCTCGAGTATCGGAATCGTCAGCTCCGATCAGACTACACAGAATCATAATTCCTCCAGTCGACACCATTTGATCGAGAAGAGATTCGTATGCCACAGTAGCTGCTGTTTCACCAGTCGCAAAACGAGCTGCGACCTCGTTCACAGCCAAACATGATCGACGCTGGTCTTCCAAAATCAGATTGCGGACAGTGGCTGCCGACCATCGTTGCAAGTTTGGATTCTTGCTGTTGGATGCATGGTCTAAACAATTTCGGAGTGCTCGTTGGATATCAAGAGAATCGAGATCACCAAGTTCATCGTCGTCATCACTATCCATACTACCCCTACTCCCACTGCTACTCATTCGTTTTGACTCGAGTTCTGAATGCTTTTGCATCAACGTCGATAAAATCTGAGCATCCGTCAGGTAAAACATGGCCTGGGCGGCTTGTTCTTGTACGAAGAGAGTCTTGCGATCCGTTCCCGACCGTTCAAGAATCTTGAGGATACGATTAATAGTAGCTTGACCATTATAAAAGTACACGGCATGAGCAAAGTCATTTTTACCGACCATAGACCCCATGCTGAGCAAACTAGCCAAGGCCCGAATAGCTCGGTCAGACGTGTTCTTTCTTGTATTCAGATGCTTCACAATACATGGGACTAAAGTTTTGGCAGGTATCGTTACTTTCTCTTCAAAACCATCAGTATTGTGAACCAACTGGTTTAAATCGGATGTCAGAGCAGACAATGCTGCGTTGACTTGCGACGGTGTCGCGGCATCGTTTTTGTTGTCGCCATCGTCGGGCGCGTCGGGGTCGAACAACTCCAGGGGTGTTAGGTATCGACGCATGGAAAAGAAATTTCCCTGTTCGACATCTTCATTACAAGAATCGCAGATCCTGACTGGCTTTTCGAACTCGGGACCTGGCAGGGGTAGTTCAACCCTGTGAGAACTACAGGCATCGCAGAATACGTCACCACACAAACGACAGTGATGACGACGTTTACTAAGTGTGAACAAACAACCACAATCTGGGCAATCCAATCGATACTTATCGGCCACCTTCTTGACAGCAAATTCAAGATCGGACATGGTGTCGGAAAAGTCAACGTCACCCGAGACACCAGAATGGGAATGTTGGTAGTAGGCTGCCTCTTCGGAGTATGAACGCTGAACCGAAGTCGTCGTGGCAGCGTTGTTGTAGCTATTGTTCCTAGCAGCACTGGAACCGGTTGACCTCAAGATACGTGCCATAGCTGCTGATGTTGTTGCACCGGGAGCACTGGTCGACGCCGGAGCGTACGAAATCGACGAAGTTTTCTTTTCCACCTTTGGACGCGTCCATTGCGTTATTTTCCTTTCGTGATCCACATAAAAGGGTTTTCCGGTAGTTGGATCGTGTAAGGTTTCCCAATTCGAGGGAAGTGGCTCTTCATCATCGGAGACATCTTGTTCCGACAGTTGAGGTGGTTGAAGAGGATTTGAAGGAGGATCGTCGACCCATCCTTCGGGAGGCTCCCACTGCGTCTTACGAGTGATATGATTTGCATAAAAGACACGACCGCTATTGGGGTCGATGCTTTTGACCCATCCGTTATTCATGTCTTTCAAATTTTTTGTTTCTTTGTGTTTTGAGTGTTTCTATCAATGGCTAGTTATTTTGTTCCTATTCAATTCGTTTATGACCGAAACTAATTTCCCTACTTTCGTGTTAGGTGTCGAGAGAGACAACCTTTTAGGTCACTCTTTGCCTGTATTTCTGCTGGCACGGCAAAAAGAAGATCAAGGAATTTTTTAGTCGTGTTGAATCATAACGGATAAAAATTGATTAGATTGACTAAATAAAATACTATTAATTTCGCGCCATATTATTATTACTAGAGAGTAATTCAACTTTCGAGCAAAATAAGCATTGGCACAACAGATGGCATTTTTGTTATTTTGAAGTTCCGAACCCTCATACCGCAACATCATCACAAATCAAATCGTTTTGTTTTCCAAAATGGCCGATTACGATAAAGAAAACCGCTCCAAGGACAACGGTGGTAGTCATTACCGATACGATAATCACTACAAAGAAAACCGCTACAACGACAACGGTCATCACCGAGGTGACAAGTACTACGAAGATGATCGGGGTCATCGCTGTGACGGTGGGTACAGCCAAAGAGACCGACAACGGTCTGATTACCGCGACAACCGCGGTCGAAACGAATTTCGAGACCAACGACGTCGGAATCGTTCGCGTTCGCGTTCTCGCTCCCGAGAACGGCACCACCACCACCGCCGCCGCGAGTTCGGCGATCAACCCCCTCAAAAGCAGAATTGGCCGGAATACTATGTGAAGGAGCAAAAATCCGACGAGCGCCTTGGTGACACTCGAGATGATCCCCGTGGTGACAACCCCACTAAGCGCATTACAAAAAAGGCAAAACACCGCGGAAGCGGTCGTAATACGGAGAGCTTCGATCCGGCATCCACACTGGTGCGGCCTTCTTTACGTATACACGTTGGTCAGCAGACTAAGACCTTTCACCGCGTTCTTAAGCATGACGACGTCGTCATTGTGCCAGAGTTGTTTGGTAGTGAAGACAATTGGGACACCTACTACAAGCTCATTGAGGAAATGCGCGAAATCCAGTCGAAGGCGAGTGAGGCTGGTGACTCAAATAAAAACAAGAGCAACAAGAGTGCCGATTGGGTCAGCTGGGCCGAGGGCGCGCACCTCTTAACCAAACATCCTGAAAAGTCACCCACCTTCAACAAAATTATTGATCGGCTCTGCGAGTACTTTAATATTCGCAAGCAGTCCATCGGGACCCGCTTCAACTGGTATCGGGATTCCGCCGATTGGAAACCCTTTCACCATGACTCAGCCGCCTTTAATCCACAGCGAGCCCGCACCCAAAACATTACCGTTGGAGCAAGCTTTGGTAGCTTGCGCGAGCTAGCGTTTTTGCATGCCACCGAGAATGTGAACGGCGACAAGACAAAGATTTATTTTCCGCAGGGAAACAACGGTGTGTTTTCCTTTGGACGGGACGCTAACATTTTGTGGAAGCACGGGATTAATGCTCTGGCACCAGAACAACAGGACGGTAAGGGTCGCATCAGCATCATACTCTGGGGTATGGCTCAAGACGTAGTCGAGGAGGACGGGTCTCCTCCCCTCTTAGGTTCGGACGGAAAGGGACCTCATGCCGGTGGCAATGGTGACCGCAACCGTCACCGTGGAAGAAATAATCGCAACCGAAACGGGCATGGGCAAGGTGGACGCTAGAGCAATCAAAACAACACTATTGATACAAAAACTTAAATATTATTCAAATCCAAAATTCGCTACTAATAAAAATTAAAATTTGGATACAAATTAAAATTGTCATGGAATTTACGTAGCTACCACCACGGTTAGGGAGGTTTCAAAGGGAAAATACATGATGGAAGGTAATCACCGTGAGAGTCCTGATAATATTGGGCGCATAAACTTTCCTTCGGGTGTGGAGGGCTGCTCAAAACGTGCCTTTGGTGACACGGCGATGAAGTCGGACCAAAACCCCATAAAGTAGTCTTCCTGTGGGAATATTTCTCGTTCCAATTTGTAATACCACATACAGTTCTTCATGAAATTATCCAATTAGTTGACAAAGCTATCAAATGGCTACCGACAACAGTCAAATCGCGATTTCCCTCTTCTCCCACGTCAAGGTTTGTTTTGCGAACCGTCCCTAACCGCACGCATTTGGAGATTTCTGACCCCACGGGCGCTTGGTGGTGTGTGTGCAGAGCCTGGGGCCACACCCACCTTTGGCCCCAGGGGCACTCGATGGTGGGCCCAGGAAGCCAGAGCTTGCAGCCAGCCTCCCCAGCAGGGGCAGGGGGCCTTTGCGCTGGCTCAGCAGGCCTGTGAGCCTAGCCACATGGCGGGGACCATGCTGGGGTGCCCAAAGCGTGTGCACCAATGGATATTGAGAGTCATAGAGTAAGCGACAGCATGACAGGCATCATGGGAGAAATGCCAATTTGGTCACAAAACAAGCCTGCATGGCTGCAGGCGCAGATTCTTAATCCATCAGTCTCATGTTTTTTGAGGCTCAACAATACCTTTCGTGCTTCCTCTATTTTCGGTTCATATTGAGCAAACTTTTTTAAACAGAGATGGTGAAAAATACGTACAGTAACTCTGATGAAAACATGAACTACTTTTCTCGTTTTAGAGTTTTCTACTTCTACTGATACGAGTTTTGATACCAGTCTGTTCTCCACCATACGTATTTCCTTCTGATGCATCTCGTACTTCTCGAACGGCTCCCTTCCGTCGTATGAGTGCTTTGCGGTATTGCTCCCTCTTTTTCACACGAGGATTTCTATTGATTTTGGCTTTGTGCGCAACCAATCCGCGATTCTTAAGGATTGCTCTACTAATGGATCGTTCACCAGCCACTTCTCCATCAATTCTAGGAAACTTTGGCGCAACCTTGTAAAGACTTTTCTTAATGGCTTTCTTTCTCTTGCTTTCTTTAATAATTTGGTCATAGAAGTCATCACCAGTATCAGGATCGGACATGACGTCGCCGCCCATGTCCATAGCTTCGTCGGCATCCCCATCATCATCCAATTTTCCCATTTCCTCTTCCATCATTTTCAGACCCTGAGCTACGCGATCATCATAATCATCCAAGTCGTCCAATTCTTCTGCAACAGGTGCGGCTCTTCTCTTCCTTGATGCAGTCTTAGAGCGCTGCTCGATTGTATTGATTGTTGATGCAAGTACATCCTGAGATACTCTATTATTTTCGTCCTCTTTCAGGTCACCAAAATCGTCAAGGTGGCGATTTCTACGCTTCAGAGAGATAGTTGAAGGATCTCTCAGCTCGTCTGGACGCAACCCGAACCTAGCCTCGTACAAGGTTGTATCAAAGTTCCTCTGCTTTTCGGCAATTGCATCTCTAGTATCTTCGTCCGATTCGTCATTTGAATCATCTGAGACAGCATCGATATCTACATCACTGTCATCCTTTTCATTTTGTTCACTAAGCGCTTCTATCGATGATGAGGACTTTTCCTTGGTGTCTTCATCAACGGATCCTGAATCATCATCCAACCCTTCATTTGTCATGAGTGCTGCGGCCTTCACTAGATTATCCAATTGCTCGTCAATATTCTTTGATTTCGTTTTCACACTTTCCTCAAGATTTTCAAGCAAGGTAGTGAGTTTTTTAAGGTGATCCATAACTGGATGCGACTGAATATTACTGGTCGCATCCTCCTCCCCAACTGAAGCATATCTGAGGAGTATATACATAATAGAATTCAGTGCAATGGATTTTTGAATCATTGCTTTTGTGACAAGATATTGCTGTCCCTTAATAGTCGCTCCAACACTCTGTTTGGCAATGAAATAGTTTTTGTCAGCGCGATTTAAGAATTAAAAAACACAACACAACAGTTGGTTAATATGTGTGGTAACAGTTTCAATAATTTGAACATATCATCCATTTTGTTCTTTCAGCATTCATAAAAACTGCCGGATACATATTATGTAACCATCCAAATAATCAGAAGATACACTTGGATGTTGATTCCATGTTATGAAATGCAAACTCACCTCCGCTGTTTCTGTACTCTCCATCAGTGCATTTGTTGCAACATCCGTCCGATCCCTCAGATCTTTTACAATGTCTGAAAAGTATGAAGTCATCGGAAGCAGTTCTGAAAAGAAAATTGAAAAAGTGAAGATGGAACAATAACTAAGTAAGTACAGCGATGTTGATGATAACACGACTCGGGATTAAAGTTCTTTCTCACGCACCAGGGAATTGTTTGTCGAGCAACTTTCGGGTTTCTTTTTTCGACAGTTTCGATGTATCGCGAATGGTTTGCAATTTTTCGTATTTGGAGTCCGATGTACCGCCATTGTGATTATCATCCACCTTCGACGAAGACTCCTGTTCGTCTTCTGATAGCATGAAATCGCCTTCGTCCATTTCTTCGAATCGAGACTTTTGAATTTCTTGTGCAGCTTCTTCTTCCAAGAATGCATCGTCCTCCTCTTGTCCAATTTCCAGATCAGCGGTATCGCCATGGTAATAGAGAGACTTTTTCTTTCCCCAATTACGCGGGTCTTCCTGCAGAAGATTCATTTCCTCCTCGTCGTCGCTGGAATCCGAGTCATCCGATGACGAGTAATCTTCTGCCTGTTTGTCCACATATCGGTCCTCCTCGTCCGACGATGAATCATCATCGTCTTCTTCTTCGCTGCTTGTCCCACCAGCGCCTAAATCCAGAACAGAGTGCGTATTTCCAGCCAAATCCTCGTCGACGTCGTCGCTGTTTTTGCTTTCCTCGTCCAACCGAATAAAGTCTTGATCCCGATCGTTGTGGAAGCGATCCACCTCATCGTACATCGGATCATCATTACTCTTCTTTTTGTTTCCAAACTTGTTCGCTAGCTGCTCCCGAGAATTGTAGAGCGCTTTGTCGCCTGTCTTGGCGGTCTTTCGTTTCCCCATAGTTCGTGTATTGCGTTGTTGTCTTCGGGGATCGAAAAAACTGAATGAAGAATTTTTTTTCATTTTTTTCCAAATTTTTTACTGGCAAGACGGCGGCCAGCAAGACGGCGGCCAGACGCATACTAAGAGCTACTTTAGCCAGTGCTAATTTTTACAAGTGGCGTGTGCACGGTGATTCGTTCAGAAATCCTTGGTCGGTCATATCGGCAGGCGTTGCACCAGAGGGCAATCAAACCCTTATTACCTTCCGTTCCAGCACAACCTCAGGACGACAGGAATACACCATCATTCAGGATTTTGCTTGCCCAGGACAGATATTAGAAAGGACAAATATCGGAGCTGCATTCGTATCGACGCATAGGTTATAGCAGCACCATGGCCGACGCTGCAGGAGTGTCGTCTCAGGAGCCGCTATACAAGAAATATCCAATATCATCGCATTGGGAATTCACACTGAAGAATGGCCAATCCGTCAAAGGCGAGGTTTATTGCACGGATCATGTTGCGGATTTAGTCGTTCTTCAGGACTCTCACGATGATATTCGAATGATTTCGGTGTCGAGCATCGACGCGGCGTCTAGGGAAAAGGACGACGAGGATGGAATTGTAGCACAAATTGTGGATACCGTACACTCAAAGAAAGCATTGGAAGACCGAGAAAAGCGGGCTATTCGTATGGCCAAGGAGAGTCTTAAGCACTTGAATCCAAAGGTACGGCGGAACGATGTCTCTCTTCGTCAAAAGTATTCAACAATACCCATTAAATCTTTGAAACCAGTGACTGATCCAATGTATATTTTTTCTTTTCTTTACGTCGATGGTGAAACCTAACTCGGAAACTGTGGCGGAATTACGAAATATCTATAGGCTGATCCCAAAGGACAACTCGTATTCGATCGTTTGCTAAAAGCATGCAACGAGGTGGTTTGGAAGAACGAGTCAATTATTGTTTTGGATGCAATCAAGGTGGATCCGCCATATACCCAAGAGGATTGTAAGCTACTTCAGCCATCTTCATCTGGTTCGCAAGGCAGTCTCGATCGTGTTCAAA
>Ga0115013_10000718_pt1 | contig 19632 bp, 15 predicted proteins | sample SouAtlMetagenome_2_FD_88686 | JGI IMG/M metagenome (GOLD analysis project Ga0115013, IMG submission 88686) | Marine eukaryotic phytoplankton communities from Atlantic Ocean - South Atlantic ANT15 Metagenome | ecosystem: Environmental > Aquatic > Marine > Oceanic | place: South Atlantic Ocean...
GAAGTGTGCACAACCTCATGCAGTTGCTTCGCGCCCAAACCGACCACGACCTCGAAGTGGTGTGCGGCGACCACGACCTCGGAAGTCCGTCGCCTCTCGCGGGCATCGAGCCCAATGTCCCCCACATTCGCGACGGCATCCAAGTCACGTATCGCTCCTCGGTCACCCGCACATGGTGGCTCGAAAAGTTGCGGGGGACGCCCGACAACCCCGCGCCCAACGTGGTGTACCTCAACAGCCTGTTCAGTGTTCCGTTTGCGTTGCACCCTTTGAGGGCGGCTCGCACTTTGGGGATCCGCGTGGTCCTTGCACCTCGCGGCATGTTGGGCGCTGGCGCCCTCGCCATCAAACCAGTCAAGAAGAAGGTCTTTTTGACGGCAGCCCGCCTGCTCGGCCTTTTCCGGGGCGTCCGCTGGCACGCCAGCACAGAGGTTGAACGCGCAGAAATCCTCACCCACATGCCCGGATCTGAGGTGCACACAGCCATGAACGTTCCGCTGTTTGATGCCAACGTCACACCTGTCAAAATGGATCAAGGGTTGACCTGGGTCATGGTGGGGAGGATTCAACAAAAAAAGAACCTCCACTTCGCCCTGGAGGCGTTGCAAGACGTGGACTTTAAAGGCAAGCTCTTGCGGGTGGAGCTTGTGGGACCGGCAGAAGACGAGGTGTATCTGCAACACCTCTTGTCACTGTCCAAACCAGGGCTTGACATCGTCCATGTGGGCGCCGTTCCGCCCCATGAACTTAGGGAGGTTTGGGGTCGGTCTCATGCCCTGCTGATGCCGACGACGCACGAGAATTTTGGCCATGCAGTGGTGGAGGCTTGGGCCCACGGACGCCCCGTCCTTTTGAGCGACCAGACCCCGTGGAAAGGGTTGTCAGAGGCAGACTTGGGATGGGATGTGCCACTGGAGAAAGCGTTGTGGGTGACGCGGATGCAAGAAGCCATCCAGTGGCCCGCGGAGGCATGGCAAGCGATGTCGGAGGCGTGCGTCTCGAAGCACTTGGGCCTCGTTGAGGATGACAATCTTGTGCGCTCGAACGTACAGTTGTTCAGCAAATAATCTGAAAAAGTCAACGTGGACGTGTACCTTGTAGGCAAGAGGAATGATCTCTGCACTATTTGGGTGTGAGCCTTCGCCCTTGCTTCGATTCCAAGGCCATAAATTCACTTTTCATGAGATTTTTGATGCTCGCAGCCTTGGGGCTGTTTGGTTGGGGTGTTTCTGCCCAAACCACCTTCAACGTAGACATGACCTGCGCGCCAGAGGGGTTCACGGATGTCTTTGTCACGGGCCCATGGTGCGGCTGGTGTGCCAATGACGTCTACAACACCATGACGGACGACAATGGCGATGGCATTTACAGTGTCACGGTGGCCGATTTGACCGGCACGGTGGAATACAAGTATGCCATCAACGGGTTTGACGATCAGGAAAACCTGATCAACGACATGGTGGACGGTGCGACCTGTGCCCCTGTCACGGATTTCTCCGGGTACGCCAACCGCACAACGGAGGCCAATTCGACGACCAACGACGGGTATGGCACGTGCGATGGCACGTGCAACGATGCCGCCGCACCTGCGGATCAAGTGGACGTCACGTTTCAGGTGGACCTCAACGACTACGTCGGTGCGTACGGTACGGTCAACTTGAACGGCTCATTCAACGGTTGGTGCGGGGCGTGTGCAGCCATGACCGACGCAAACGCCGATGGGGTGTACGACCTCACTGTTTCTTTGGCTCCCGGCACGCACGAGTACAAATTCACCCTGGATGGCTGGACTGCGCCAGAAGAGTTTGCAGATGGCGATCCATGTACATCGACCATTGACGGATTTGTGAACCGCACTGTGGACATCACCGCAGCGGCCACTTTGCCCGTGGTGTGCTACAACAGTTGCGACGCATGCGACGGCACAGGGGGCGGAGACAATGGCGGAGGCACGGAGCCCGCGACCACGACATTCAACGTGGACATGAGCTGCGCCACGGAGGCGGGAGCCACGTTGAACGGAGCCACAGAAATCATGGAAGTGTTTGTCACAGGCCCTTGGTGCGGATGGTGTGCGGCAGACGGCTACAACGTGTTGACCGACGCGGATGGCGACGGCATTTTCAGCGTGGAGATTGCGGACTTGACCGGCGACGTGGAATACAAGTACGGCATCAACGGCTTTGACGATCAGGAGCAGCTGGTGGACGACATGGTCGATGGAGGCACATGTGCGCCCATCACGGACTTCTCCGGCTACGCGAATCGCCAAATGGCGGCGGGCTCAACGGCCAACGACGTATTTGGGTCATGCTCTGCGTGTGGCAACAATGGCGGTGGAGACAATGGCGGGGGCACGGAGCCCACGACCACGACTTTCACCGTGGACATGGGCTGCGCAACAGCGGCCGGCGCCATGACCAATGGTACTACGGAAATCACAGAAGTATTTGTGACGGGTCCTTGGTGCGGCTGGTGTTCCGCTGACGGCTACAACGTGCTGACCGACGCTGACGGCGACGGCATTTACAGCGTGGAGATTGCGGACTTGACCGGCGACGTGGAATACAAGTATGGTGTCAATGCCTTTGGGGACCAAGAGCAGTTGGTGGACGACATGGTCGATGGCGGGACATGTGCACCCATCACGGACTTTTCCGGGTACGCGAATCGTCAAACCACTGCGGGATCGACCACCAATGACGTTTACGGCACATGTGGCATTTGTGAGGACAGTGCGGGAACAGGCTGCACAGATCCTGCCTACGTGGAATTCGACCCTTATGCCACGACAGACGACGGTTCTTGTGGCACCTTGGCGGTGTACGGTTGCCCCTACGAAGCGGCGACCAACTACAATCCTTTTGCCAACGTGGACGATTTGTCTTGTGAGTTCGAGCTTGTAGACAATTCTTGTCCGGCCGATTTGGATGGTGACGGTTCGGTGACCACCACAGATTTGCTGAGCTTTTTGGCCAGCTTCGGCGCAAACTGTCTCTGACCTGAGGGACATCAACAAAGATTGAAAGGGGCGCCTTCTGGGCGCCTCTTTTTTGTGGGTCACCTCGGTTCTGCGAACTTGCCGTCATGAACAATTCCAACCGCGCGTGCGCCCTTTTGGGCATGGAACTGCCCATCATTCAAGCGGGCATGGTGTGGTGCAGCGGATGGGAATTGGCCAGCGCTGTCAGTGGAGCTGGGGGTTTGGGGATTTTGGGCGCGGGGAGCATGTATCCCGAGGTGCTGCGGGACCAAATCCAAAAGGTCCAAACCGCTGCATCGGGAAAGCCCTTCGCCGTGAACGTCCCCTTGCTTTATCCCGCGGTGGAGGAGCACATGGCGAGCATCGTTGAATTGGGCGTGCCCATTGTGTTCACGAGCGCGGGCAATCCGCGGACGTGGACGAAGCATTTGCAGGACCATGGCATCAAGGTGGTGCATGTGGTGAGCAGCGTCAAATTTGCCTTGAAGGCCCAAGAGGCCGGGGTGGATGCGGTGGTGGCCGAGGGTTTTGAGGCCGGCGGTCACAACGGAAGGGAGGAAACGACGACCATGTGCTTGGTACCGGCCGTGGCGGATGCGTGCGACATTCCCGTGATTGCGGCAGGAGGATTGCACGACGGCCGGTCCATCCTCGCAGCCATGATGCTCGGTGCGGAGGCGGGGCAGCTGGGATCGCGGTTTGTGGCCACCCCGGAGAGCTCGGCGCACATCGCGTTCAAGGAGTCGGTGCTGGCGGCAGGGGAAGGGGCCACAAGCCTCGAGCTGAAGGACGTCACTCCGGTGCGCTTGCTGCACAACGACTTTGCGCAACAGGTGATTGCTGCGCAGCAGGGTGGCGCCACGCCCGACGAGCTTCGCGAGCTTCTGGGCCGAGGGCGTGCCAAGCGGGGCATGTTCGAAGGCGACTTGCAGGAGGGCGAACTGGAAATCGGACAAATCGCGGCCATGTTGGACACTTTGGAGCCGGCCGCGGACCTGGTTCGGCGCCTGGCTGCGGAGTGTCGCGCCTTGGGCGGGCCTGCCTTGGGTGGGCGGTTTGACTTTTGAAAGCGGCTGCCTGTGACCCAGGTGACGTCTTTTGGTGTGGGGCTGTCGTATCTTCCAAGGCGCTGTCAACGTGTTTGTTGCCAGTCAAGCGACTCAAACCAACGCCCGGAACCATGAATTCATCCGCTTTGAAAACCCTCATGCTCGCCCTTGTCGGGGGCTGGGGATGCACTTTGGCCACCCAGGCCCAAACCTTTACCAACGGCAACAGCGCCTTGCCGTCCACCTACAACAGCGGGGGGTGTGTGGGATTCGCGGACCTGGATGGCGACAGCTACGACGATTTGGTCATCCTCGATCAGAGTCGCGTGTTGCACACGCTGTATCAAATGCCCAATGGCACCTTCGAGGGCTTCAATTTGGGCAACGTCTCGGGCTCCAGCCAATGGGGCATGTGCGTAGGCGATTTTGACAATGACGGCCACAAAGACGTGTTCAGCGGTGGGTCCTACGACGGGGTGCATTTGATGCACATCACCGCGCCTGGACAGGGGAATTTACAGAGCTTGGGGAACGGTTCGATGTTTATGCAAGCCTGCAATATGGCGGACATTGATCAGGACGGTGTTCTCGATGTTTTCGCGTGTCATGACGATGCGGTGAGCCGACTTTGGAAGGGGGACGAGGCCGGGGCGCTGAACAACAATCAGGCGCTCATGCCACTCACGAGCTACGACACGGGCGGATACCCCAATACGGACCACAGCGGCAACTACGGCTCGGTGTGGACTGACTTTGACCGCGACGGGGACATTGACCTGTACATCGCCAAGTGCCGCCAGTTCGTGAACGACCCTCAAGACCCGCGTCGCGTCAATCAGCTTTGGGTCAACGACGGCCAGGGCAACTACACGGAAGAGGCTTCCGAGCGAGGCTTGGTGTTTTTTGAGCAGAGCTGGACAGCTGACTTCGCGGACATTGACAACGACGGCGATTTTGATTGCCTTGTGACCAACCACAGCACGACGCTCCTGCTGTTGGAGAACGACGGTACGGGCAACTTCACGGACATCACCGTGGGAAGCGGACTCGAGGTGACGGGATTCTTTTTGCAGGCCAAGCTTGAGGATTTTGACAACGACGGGTATGTGGACTTGGTCTACAGTGGAGGGGCGCACGCCTACTTCAAGAACAACGGAGACCAAACCTTCTCCAATGTCCCCAACATGTTCCCGTACGGCGACACCATGCACAGCTTCGCCACGGGCGACGTGAACCGCGACGGGCAGGTCGACCTCTACGCGAGCTACGGCAACGGGTACGTGAGTGCGGACAACGGCAACGACGATGTGTTGTGGATCAACAACGGCAACCCCGGCCAGCACTGGATCACCTTCGAGCTAGAGGGCTTTCAATCCAACCGCGATGCGGTCGGGGCGACGGTGGAGATCACCGGTTCGTTTGGCACGCAGGTACGGAGCGTTCGCGCCGGAGAGAGCTACGGCATGACGTCGACGTTTTCGTGCCACTTTGGACTGGGCGCGACCGACGTGGTGGAGACGGCAACGGTGTTTTGGCCCAGCGGATTGACCACATCCTTGACGACGCCTGCCATCGACCAATACCACACGGTGTTGGAGGTGCCCTGCACCGTGCCACTGGAAATCACGGCATCCACCACGGAATTGTGTCCTGGTGAAACCGCCACCTTGATGGCTCCTGCTGGGTTTGATTCCTACCAATGGAGTGGAGGGGTCACTGCGGGCAACATGCTTGAGGTGTCTGAGGCCGGGGTGTACACCTTGACGGCGTTCAACGGGGACGGTTGCGCCGGGTTGTCCAACGCCATTGTGGTGGACGTGCTGAATGGCACGGTGGCGCCCACGGTTGAGGTGTCCGGCGACGAGTACCTCTGCGCGGGGAGCACGTGGACCTTGACGGCGAGCGAGGGCGCGTCGTACCTGTGGAGCGACGGTTCAACGTCGGCGACATTGGAAGTCGGCACGTCGGGCCTTTACAGCGTGGACGTGGAGGACCAGTGCGGCAACATCGTGACCTCCAATGCGGTCGAGGTTCAGGTGTTTGAGGGCCCTACGGTGCCTCCCACGACCTCTCCAGACACCACCCTTGCTGAACCGGGTCCTGTGACGTTGACGGCTCAGGCCGAAGAGGGACAGGTGTTGCGTTGGTACGATGCAGAAGTGGGCGGAACCCTCCTCGGGCAGGGCACCAGCCTTCCGCTGCCTGCGGTCACAGCGTCCACGACGTTTTGGGTGGAATCGAGTCAATCGACTCAGGGCCCTGCGGGAACGGGGGGTGAGTTGACCAACCAGCCCGGGGGCCAGTATCACCCCAACAGCGCGCGGTGGTTGGAGTTTGACGTGTTTGAACCGATGCGGTTGGTGGATGTCAAGCTCTACGCGAATGGCACCTTCGATCGGGGCTTTGAAATCATCGACGACATCGGACAGGTGTTGTGGTCGACAACCGCGACGGTGACGGAGGGGGAGTTTGTGCTGCCTATCGGGTTTACGCTTGCACCGGGAAGCAACTACGGCTTGCGCTGCACCACGGACGATCCGCAGCTTTGGCGTGAAGGCACATCCTCGACGCTGAACTATCCCTACGATTTGGCAGGCCTCGGAAGCATCACCAACAGTACGGCGGGCCCCAGTTTGGACTACTACTACTTCTTCTACGAGTGGAATGTCGAGAGCACCCTGGATGTGGAATGCGTGAGTGCCCGCGCGGATGTGGATGTGGTGGTGACGCAATGCACCAACCCGCAAGCGTGCAACTACAACCCCTCTGCGGTCATCGACGACGGTTCGTGCGAATACGACTCATGTGCCGGTTCGTGCCCCGGAGATTTAAACAGCGACGGAAGCATCACGGTGAGTGACTTGCTCATGGTGCTTGCCGACTTCGGGTGCTTGGACGGATGCCAAAGTGACGTGGACGGGGACGCCCTCGTGAGCGTGGCTGATTTGCTCGGATTGCTCGCCGTGTTTGGCGGGGTTTGCAACTGAGTTAGGCGTCCGACCCGTGGAAGTGCACGCGCACGGCGCGGGCCACTTTGAGGTTGACGACGTCGAGGAGGGCTGTCTCCGAGGCGTCGGAGATGGCCTTGACATCCCCAAACGCCGTCATCAGCGCTTGACGGGTCTTGGGCCCCACCCCGGGAATGTCGTCCAATTCGGAATGCAGGAAGGCTTTGCTGCGTCGCTTTCGGTGGTGGGCCAGGGAGAACCGGTGCGCTTCGTCGCGCATCTGCTGCACCACGCGCAAGGTGGGCGAACGCTTGTCGAGGTAGATCGGCACACTGTCGCCGGGGAAATAGAGTTCTTCCAGTCGCTTGGCGATGCCCACAAACGCAATTTTGCCCCGAAGTCCGAGTTCGTCAATGGCCTCCATGGCGTGGGAAAGTTGGCCTTTGCCGCCGTCGATGACCACCATCTGGGGGAGCGACTCACCCTCGTCGCGCAGCCGCTTGTACCGTCGGTACACCGCCTCTTTCATGCTGGCAAAATCATCTGGCCCCTCGACCGTGCGGATGTTGAATTTTCGGTAGTCGCGCTTGGCGGGTTTGCCGTTGCGGAACACCACACATGCCGAGGCAGGGTTGGTGCCGTGGATGTTGGAGTTGTCAAAGCACTCCATGTGCACGGGGTGCTCCTTAAGCCGGAGGTCGTGCATCATGGTTTCCATGAGGCGGTCTTTCGCAGCGTCGGGGTCCACCTGCTCGAGTTGGGCATGGCGGTCGCGCATGGCGAACTGGGCGTTGCGTAGACTCATGTCGAGCAACTTCTTCTTGTCGCCCCGCTGGGGCACGAGGCATTCTGCGCCTAGCACCGCCACGTCGACCTGGGCAAGTACGGTGCGGCTCGCCACGTCGAAGCGGTCCCGAATCTGGGGAATGGCCGCAGAGAGGATTTCTTCGTCCGATTCGTCGAGGCGTCGACGGAACTCGAGGGTTTGGCCTTGCACCACGGCGCCGTTGTGGATCCGCATGAAGTTGACAAACGCCGACTTCGCGTCGCTCACCCCCCCGTAGACTTCCACGTCCGAGACGGTGGGGTGCACGACAGTGCTTTTGCTCTGAAATTTGTCGACGGCCAAAAGCTTGATTTTGAGTCGTTCCGCTTCTTCGAATCGCAAATCATTGGAAGCTTGCAACATGCCACTTTTCAATGCGTTTTTGACTTCGCCTAGGTTGCCTTTGAGTATGTGACGAATGGAGGCAACTCGTGCGTGATATTCCGTCTCCTCAGCGGTGGTTGTGCATGGACCGCAGCAAGTGCCGATCTGAGCACCTAAACAAGATTTCGCTTTTTCGATTGCTTCACCGCGCTTTAGAATTTTGATGGATTCAATTCGACACGAATTGCACATCAGTGGGTAGAGCGATTTGACAAAACGAATTACAGTGTGCATCCCTTTGACATGCGAGTAAGGCCCGAAGTATTCGCTCCCGTCTTTTCGGACTTGTCTGGTGGGAAACACCCTTGGAAACCGCTCGTTTTTCAGAACGATGAAGGGATATGTTTTGTCGTCTTTGAGCTGGATGTTGTAGATCGGCTTGTGCTCCTTGATCATGTTGTTTTCCAGCAACAAGGCGTCAGCCTCGCTCCCAGTCACAATCCATTGCACATCTCGAATCTTCTTCACCAACAATCGGGTTTTGCCGTTGTGGTCTTGTTTGGTGAAGTAACTGGCCACCCGCTTTTTCAGGTTTTTGGCCTTGCCGATGTACAGCAATTTTCCGTCCCCATCGAAGTGCTGATAGACGCCCGGTTCATGGGGCATCCGATCGAGGATCGCTTGGATGTGGTTGGTGGTCGCCATCGTTGAACGAAGGTAGGTCGCGCAGTACTTTGCGGCATGGATTTGGTTACAGGTGCAACGGGGATTGTGGGGACGCCTTTGGTGGTGAAGCTCCTGTCTCAAGGCCAAACCGTGCGCGCACTGCATCGCCCCTCGTCGGACCGTGCCCGCGTCGAGCAGGCCGTGCGAGACTCCGACCCAGACAGCCTCTCGAGGCTGGAGTGGGTGGAGGGCGATTTGACCGACCAGACTTCACTTGAAGAGGCCCTCGAGGGTGTGACGCGGGTGTTTCACAGCGCCGCGCTCGTCTCGTTTCATTCGGCCGACAGGGAGGCCTTGCGCCACGTCAACGCCGAGGGCACGGCCAACCTTGTCAATGCCATGCTTCACTGTGGCACCCCGCGCCTCATTCACGTGAGCAGCGTCGCGGCTTTGGGCAGAAAGGCAGGTTTACCCACGGACGAGTCCACCTTGTTTGAGGAACAACCGGGCACGTCGGCCTACGCACGTTCCAAGCACCGCGCCGAGATGGAGGCGTTCCGAGGTGCGGCGGAAGGCCTGTCAGGCGGCTTGGTCGTTGTCAACCCCACGGTCATCTTGGGGCCCGGCGATTTTCGCCGCAGCTCGTCCGCCCTGTTCCGGGTTTTGGACCGCGGCTTGTCGTGGTATCCCGTGGGCAGTGGCGGCTACGTGGGCGCCGACGATGTGGCTGAGGTGTGCGTCCTTCTCGGGGACAGCGAGGTGCGCGATGCGCGCTTTGTCTTGTGTGCGGAGCACCGCACCCATCAGGACGTCATGACGACCCTCGCCTCCGCTTTGGGAAGACCCGCCCCAACCCGCGCCGTCATGCCTTGGATTGCAGGGATTGCCTGGCGGTTGGTCTGGGTGGTGGAGAGATTCACCGGGCGCAGGTCCATGATTTCACGCGAAAGCCTAACGAGCGGCAGCGAACACCAGCGCTACGACGGATCCAGAATCGTTCAGGCCTTGAAGGAGCTTGGCCAGTCGTGGGAGTACACCCCCATCGACGAGGTCATTCAGTCGACGGTGCAGACGTATCGCCGGCAATGCGGTTCTTGAGGTTTCCCTCTGTCCCAGCGGCATCTCCTCGGTTGCTCTCCACCTCCATGTCTTTCAGGGCGTCCACCACGTCGCGGAGCACGCTTTTCATGGCTTCGGGGTGTCCCCACCACCACGTGTAGCTGGAATCAAACGTCGCCGCACTCACCCCCGTCCGGGCCCAAACGTCGTTGTACGCTTCCGCGAGTCGTTGTCGTTCGTTGTCGTTGCGGTAGACGCGCTTGTCGGCCACAGCCTCGATGAGCTGCACCTCGGTCATCACGCGAATGAATTCCTCCCTTCCAAGCACGCCTTGTGGTGGAGGGGGCGCGGCTTCACCGCCCACCGGTGCAGGGCTGCACCCGGCCATACCCACAAGGAGCAAGGCCGCACGCACACGGCCTCGAATGGCACGCCTGTGAATGCGCTTAGCGGTTGAAAGAAAGCCGTTGCCCAGCATGGTTGCCGTGTGAGGTTGTGATGCGGCGACCGTCCCACACGCATGTGCCGTTGACCCAGGTCTCGTGCACGCGGCTCTTGAACGTATATCCCGTGAATGGAGACCAACCGCACTTGGACATCACGTTGTCCTCGCGGACCGTCCAGGGATCGTTGGGGTGAACGAGCACGAGGTCGGCCTTCATGCCCGGACGGATGAAACCGCGGTCAGGCATGCGGAACAACCGGGCCACACGGTGGGCCATCAGGTCTGCCACTTTTTCGACCGAGAGGACGCCGTCGTGCACCATGTCGAGCATGGCCACGAGCGCATGCTGAACCAAAGGACCGCCGGACGGCGCCTTGAAGTAGCTGCCGTTCTTCTCTTCCTTGGTGTGTGGGGCGTGGTCGGTGGCGACCACGTCGATGCGGCCATCGAGTATGGCGGCGCGAATCTGTTCCCGGTCCTCGGCCGTCTTCACAGCAGGGTTCCACTTGATGTGGGTGCCTTTGGACTCATAATCTGCGTCGCTGAACCACAAGTGATGAATGCACGCTTCCGCGGTGATGCGCTTGTCTTCGAGCGCTTGGGTGTTGTCAAACAAGTCCAACTCGCGCGCCGTGCTGATGTGCAAAATGTGCAACTGGGTGTTGAGCTTGGTGGCCAACTCCACGGCCTTGGACGAACTCTTGTAGCACGCTTCGGCACTGCGGATCAGCGGGTGCTGTGCAATGGGCACCGTCTCGCCGTAACGCGCCCGGGCCGCTTCCGAATTGGCGCGCACCGTGGTCTCATCTTCACAGTGTGTGGCCACGAGGGTGGGCGCCTCCTTGAAGATGCCTTCCAGCACTGCAGACTCGTCCACGAGCATGTCACCTGTGGAGGAACCCATGAACACCTTGATGCCACAGACGCGGGTGGGGTCGGTCTTGAGCACCTCGTCCAAATTGTGGTTGCTCGCCCCCATGAAGAAGCTGTAGTTCACGGGACTCACTTCCGCAGCACGGTCGTATTTGTCTTGGAGCAGGTCTTGGGTCAGGGCTTGAGGTACCGTGTTGGGCATTTCCATGAACGAGGTGATCCCGCCGGCTGCAGCGGCTGCCGACTCGGTCGCGATCTCGGCCTTGTGCGTCAACCCGGGCTCCCGGAAGTGCACTTGGTCGTCGATGCATCCAGGCATCAACCAAAACCCCTTGCAGTCTTTCACTTCCGCGCCTGCTGCCAGTGCTTTGACGTGCGCGTCGGCACCTTGCTCCGCCAAGTTGACGCCGACCGCCACAATGTGTTCGCCGTCCACAAGGACGTCTTGAACGTGCACGGCGCCGTCCGTGACGACGTGGGCGTGGCGAAACAGGGTGGCTTGGCTCATGGCAAGAGAGGAGGATTGAAACTCAGGATTTGGAAGGAAAAAAGATGCGCTTGAACCGCATCTGAAGCACGCCCAAAAGGGCTTCGCGGAAAATGTTCATGCTCATCTTGGACGTCCCCAACTCGCGGTCGACGAAGGTGATGGGCACTTCTTTCACGGCGAAGCCATTCCGCTTGGCGCGCAGTTTCATTTCGATTTGGAACGCATAGCCCACAAATTGGACCGCGTCGAGCTGAATCGCTTCGAGGGTCTCACGGCGGTAACACACAAACCCCGCCGTGCTGTCTCGGACGCCCAACCCCAGGATGGTGTTCACGTAAATCGATGCGCCGTAGCTCAAGATGAGTCGGTTGACGGGCCAGTTGGCCACACCACCCCCTTTCACGTAGCGAGATCCCACCGACATGCCGGCACCGCCTTCGGCACACGGAATGCGCAGGCGCACCAGGTCGTGGGGGTCGTGAGAGAAGTCGCAGTCCATCTCGAAGATGAAGTCGTAGCCGCGTTCGAGCGCCCAGCGGAACCCCGCGATGTAGGCGGTTCCGAGTCCGAGCTTACCCACGCGCTCCAGCAAATGGATGCGGTCGGGTTGCGCCACTTGGCACTCCTTGACCAGGGCGGCGGTGCCGTCGGGCGAGCCGTCGTCCACGACAAGCACGTCGAAGGGGAATTCCAGGTCCATCACCGTCTCGAGCATGCGAACCACGTTCTCACGCTCGTTGTACGTTGGGATGATGACCAGGCTGTCGTTCATGATTTCGAAGGTACGGCCACTCACGTGGTCATGCGAAGCATGTTCAGCTCCTCCTTGGTCAGGTGGCGCCAGTGGCCGCGCGGCAAGTCCTTCTTGGTGAGCGGGCCATAGACCACGCGATCGACCTTGACCACCTTGTGGCCGAGATGCTCCCACATGCGGCGCACAATGCGGCTCCGGATGCTGTGGATTTCCATGCCGATTTCGTGGGGGTCGTTTTTGACAAACGCGACCTCCTTGGCCTTGACAAACCCTTCATCGAGCACAAAGCCCTCCAGCATTTTCTCGAGGTCCTCGGGGTTGGCCTTTTTGGCCAAGGTGATTTGGTAGAGCTCACGCAGGCCCACCTTGGGGTGGTTCAGTCGCTTGGCGAGCTCGCCATCGTTGGTGAACAGGATGAGTCCTGTGCTCTCTTTTTCGATGCGGTCGACCGGGTAGATGCGCTCTTTGCAGGCTTTCTTGATGAGGTCGCCGACGCTGCGCCGCCCACTCGGGTCGCTCTCGATGCCCAAAAAGTTCTTCGGCTTGTTCACCAGCACGTACCGCATGGTTTCCGGACGGATGGTGTCGCCTTCGACGCGAACAAGGTCCTTGGTGGGGTCCACTTTGTATCCGAGCTCGGTGATCACGTTGTTGTTGACACTCACCACCCCAGCGCCAATCATCACGTCGGCTTCTCGGCGGGAGCAGACGCCCGCTTGGGCGATGTATCGGTTCAGGCGCATGGTGGCCGTGGAGTCCGGCACGGGCGCAAATTTGAGCTTGGGCTTGGGGCCGCCAGGTCTTCCACCCGGTCGGCCGCCTGGGCGACCTGAGGGCTTGCCTCCTGGGCGGGAAGAGGAAGAACGTTGTCCGCCTCGGTTGTTCGAAGGTTTCGCGCTGCCGCTTCGTCGGCCAGCACTTCCCTTGCGGGCGCCTCCGCGGCGGCCTTGGTCAGGGTTTTGTTTCATGATGCCGCAAAGGTACGTCGCGGGACAAGGTCATCGCAGGGCCCGCCACGGGTTGCGTTTGCGGGGCGGCTTGGCCACGCCATCAAACGCGTTGGGGAGGTGCGTCAAGTGCGGACCTCGCCCGTCGCGAAAGGTCACCCACCACACGTCAAACCGGCACTCTCGCCCGCGCTGAACCTCGCGCAGGAGGTAGGCTTGGGCCGCCTTGACGATCCGCCGCCGCTGCCCCAAGGACGGCATGTCATGTCGGTCAGGAGCGACATCGCACCCAGTCCGGCTCTTCACTTCGTGGAAGACGAGTTGCCCGCCTAGGGCTGAGACCACGTCGATTTCGAAGCGATGCCAGCGCCAATTGCGCTCGAGCACGTGGTGGCCGAGGCCCTCCATGTGCGCCACAGCAAGGTCTTCTCCGAGTTGTCCGGTCCGGGTGCGACTTTCCAAAACCATGACGCAACGTTCGACACGAAGCTCATGCGACCAGCATGGACTTCAGGAACGCACACCGGGAATGGATACGCGACGGATTTGCCCGCACAGCCCGAGGGCGGTCATCGCAACACCAAGTCTGTGGTGCCGATGACCGTGTTGCCCTCGAGGACTTCGATGAGGTAGGTGCCGGGACGGTAGGGTTCGAGGACGGTGTCGTCGGGGTATTCGTAGAACACACAGGCGTCCAGTCGGTCGCGGGCGTAGTCCACCGTTCGAGAGGCGCTAAAATCGCGGTCCCCTTCCGCACTTGGCAGCACGTTTCCATCGCGGTCGGTGATGCGCAGGCGCAGGGTCTTGTCGCCCACAGGCGCGATGCGGTTTTCCAAGATGGTAAAGCACACCCGAAGCATGTCGCTGCGGTCGGCACGGTCCGTGTCGCGTTGACGTCCAGACGAGAGCACGCGCACTCCTGTGGGGAGGAACTCTGCGACTTGGAGGGTTTGCCCTGCTTCGAGCATGTCCTCCATGTTCTCTTGCCGCTCAACGAGGTCGGCGTTCTCTTGCGACACCGCCTCCATTTGCACCTTCATGGCGAGGTTTTCGTCGAGCAACGCCATGTTAAGTTGGTTCAGCGAGTCGATGGTGCCGATGTAGCCCTTCATGATGCTCCGAAGGGTTTCCGCCTCCTTCTTGAGCTTGGCGACTTCCCAGTATCCGTTTTTGACCTTGGTGAGCAGCCCATCGATGCGCTCTTGTTGCGCGGCGAGCTCCGCCACCATCATGCTGTTCTCCGTCTCGAGCGTGTCGTAGGAGAACCGCATTTTTTCGAGGTCGAGTATGAGCTGGTCCTTTTCGAGGGTGAGCCCGGCGTTGTCGTCGTTGAGCAAACCGATGGTGGTGTTGCGTTCCGAGAGTTGGAAGCCCAAATACCCGACCATCAGCACCAAACTCGCCACGACGAGGAGCCACGTTTTTTGGGACATTTCAGGCATGACGATGGGGTTTCAAGGGACGAAGTTCGTGGGCGGATGACATGACTCTTGTGCGGAGCACCGTTCACTCAAAGATGCATCGAGATGACAAGGCATTTCGACCGCAAGTCAAGGAGTTCACCACCCAATCATTGTGGGAAACTTCGACGCACTCAAGGCGATTTCTCGGTTTTGGCGTACTTTATGAAAACCAAAATCCGCGCTCTTATGATTCGTCAATTTGCCTTTGGTGGCGCCCTTATCGCCGCATTTGCCTCTCTCGAGCCCCTTTGCGCTCAAGACACGTTTCAAGTGGGAAATACCACACTCACAGCCACCAATGTGGCATCAGGAATCCAACTTCCATGGGAAATTCTGTGGGGGCCAGATGATTTTTTGTGGGTGACGAGCAGGCCGGGAACCGTGTATCGAATCAACCCCGAGACGGGTGCGACGTCGACGGTATTGACCAAGTCGGTGACCAACAACGGTACAGGTGAGCCCGGGATGCTGGGCATGGCCATGCATCCTGAATGGGAGACGACCCCAAAAGTGTTCATCGTCTACACCACGGGCCCGACTTGGAATGGCACAGAACGCCTCTCTGTATTTGATTGGAACGGTTCGTCGTTGGTCAACGAAGAGATTTTGTTGACCCTTTCCGCCGGGGGGATTCACAATGGGAGCCGCCTGTTGGTGTTGCCAGACAACACGTTGCTGATGACCACAGGTGATGTGGGGGACGGCGGGGCGAGCAGCCAAAACCTCAACAGCCTCAACGGCAAGGTTCTGAGACTCCACCTCGACGGAAGCATTCCGTCCGACAACCCCACGCCGGGCAGTTACGTGTACAGCTACGGACACCGGAACCCCCAAGGGTTGGCCATGGGCCCCGGCGGCATCATCTACAGCTCTGAGCACGGCCAAAGCAACAACGACGAAGTGAACATCATCGAGCCCGGGCGCAACTACGGTTGGCCCAACGTGGAGGGGGTGTGCAACACGTCGAGCGAAAACAGCTTCTGCGCGGCCAACAACGTCCGCGAACCCATCGACACGTTCTCGCCTTGCGCCGCAGTCAATGGCCTGACGTGGTACAACCACCCCGCCATCCCCGAGTGGCAAAATTGCTTGCTGCTGTCCGTGATGGGCGGGTTTGCCCTGAATGACAAACGCCTCAGCGTGCTGTCGATGTCTGAGGACGGCATGTCTGTGACCGGCGAGACGCAGTGGTTCGCCAGCTACGGCCAACGCATCCGAGATGTGGCGGTGAACCCGTACACGGGCGCGGTGTATTTGGCCTTCAACGGGCCCTCGTATCCAGGGTCGGGCCCCAACATCATCAAGGAATTTCGCAACCTTGATTACGTCCCGGTGACGAATGTCGCTGGGTGCCAATATCCGGGCGCGTTGAATTACAATGCCAACGCTACGCAAGACGACAATTCATGTCAGTTTGCAGGCTGTACCGATCCCGAGGCGCTGAATTACGTGCCTTGGGCCAATGTGACAACGGCGTGCATGTACACGGCGCCTTGTCCTGAGGACGTGAACGGAGACGGCGCGACCACCGTGTCGGACATGCTGCTTGTGTTGGGTGCGTTTGGCGACGTGTGCAACTGATGGAATGAACAACGAGACTTTAGCCCAGAACAACCAATCCTGAACGAATGAAAAATTCAGTCAAACTCTTCGCAGCCTTCGGTGCCTTGGCGCTGATGATGGGACTGCCATCCGAGACGTCTGCGCAATGCGAAGCCGGTCAAACGGAGGTCGTGGTGGAAATCCTGACGGACAACTACCCCGGCGAGATCACATGGACCCTTTCGGATGCCAGCGGCGAACTTCTGTCTGGCGGCCCCTACGGATCGACAGGTACGATGTACTCGGATACGGTGTGCATCGATGGCGCAGACGCGTACCCATGTCTGCAGTTTGTGATCAATGACAGCTACGGTGACGGCATCTGCTGCGGATATGGCCAAGGCGCCTATACGCTGTACCTCGACGGTGAAGCTGTGGCCACGGGCGGCGACTATGGACAGCAAGACCTTGTGCAATTTGATTGTGCACCAGGCGCGACGTGCAACGATGCGGTGATCCTCACGGAGGCGGACTACGGCACCGTCACGCAGGCGGGGGACAATTTTTGGTATTCATTTACGCCACCCGCCAACGCCATGTACCAGTTCAGCAGCTGCGGTGCGGCGTGCAACACGACCCTGTACATCTACGAGTACTGCAACATGGGCAACTTCGACGACACGAACGAAGGGTCCATTTACTACGACGACAACCAAGGCGGTTGCGGTGAAGAAGCGACCCTGACCATCTTGTTGGAAGGCGGCGTGCAGTACTGGATTCGCTGGGCGTCGACCGACGGTAGCTGCGGCGGGTTTGATTGGGCGTTTGCCTACGCGGGACAGCCCACGGGGTGCACGGATTCGACCGCATGCAACTACAGCCCTTCTGCCGAGGTGGACGACGGCTCGTGCGTGTACGAGGGCGACCCCACGTGCACCGGACCAGACCTGATTGTGTTGGCGGACGTCGTGTCCAGCAGCCTGTACAGCACGACCATGAACGTCAGCCAAACCGACTGTTACATCGAGGAGGGGTGCTTGAATGGATTTGGCACCCGAGAGCTCATCCGCTTCACCACCCACATCAAAAACATTGGGGAGCTCGATTATTACATCGGAACGACGTCACAAGCGGAGGAGACTGGCCAGTTTGAGTGGGGTCAATGTCACAACCATTGGCACTACCAAGGGTATGCCAAGTACGACCTCTTCACCATGGACGGCGCCTTGATCCCCATCGGTTTCAAGAACGGATTCTGTGTGATGGACTTGGAATGCAGCGACGGCGGTTCCTACACGTACGGGTGCTCCAACATGGGCATTGCCTCGGGATGCGGTGACATCTACTCCAGTGGCCTCAGCTGCCAGTGGATTGACGTGACGGATGTGGAAGACGGCCAGTACCGCTTGGTGGTGCGTGTGAACTGGGATTACGATCCCGACGCCTTGGGCCGCTACGAAACCAACACGGAGAACAACTGGGCGGTGGTGTGCATCGAACTCGACCGTTCAAGCGGCGACCTCGAAACCATCATCCTCACGGACTGCCCGACGTTCACAGACTGTGCGGGTGACCCCTACGGCACCGCGTTGCTTGACTGCAACGGCGAGTGTGGCGGGGTGGCCATCATGGGTGACTTGAACGACGACTTGACGCAGGATTTGTCCGACGCTCAGATGTACGTGGAAGGGGTGCTCGGCAACGACTTGACGCCGGCCAACTGCAACGACATCAACGCCGACGGCGCCTTGACGGTGGCGGATGCGGCCTTCATGGCGGACTGCCAATGGTGGAACGAGGCCCACACGGACCCCGACTCGACCGGCGTGCACAGCCACTGCGAATTCCCGGTGAACGACATCGTTAATCCGTTTGACACCACGCACTTCACCATTGCGGAGGTCAACTGGGATGCGCAATACCTCGACGTCCACGTGAAGAACCCCGATGCGCGGATCTTTGGGTACCAGTTGGAGTTGGACGGCTTGCAAATCAGCCAAACCGAAAGTTTGGTCGACGGCGCTTACACCGGCGCACCTTCCCACGCTCCAGGTGGGTCGCAGGTGTTGACTGTGAGCTACGACGGGAGCACCATTCCCAAGAACACGGTCTACGTGCCGCTCGTGCGCATCTACTGGATTGGAAGCGCCAACGGCATGGTCTGCCTCTCGGGCTACACCGAGGTGGTGAACGACTTCTTGCAAAAGACCTTGATCGACCTTGACAACCCCTGTCAGGAGCAAAGCGATCAGGACTGCGTGGGCGACATGGACGGCGACGGTGTGGTTGCAGTGTCGGACGTGTTGAGCGTGTTGAGTGAGTTTGGGTGCAACACGAAGTGCACCATGGACATCAACGGCGACGGCTCGACCAACGTGACCGACGTGCTTCTTGTTCTCTCGGCATTTGGCACGGCCTGCAACTGATCAGGCTTGCAACATCGGCTTGACTGTGGTCAAGCAAAAAGCCCTTCGTCTGGATCAGGCGGGGGGCTTTTGGTTGGGTCTGGGTTGAACCTTGTTCGGCGCGGGGCCGGCAGGCTTGGGTGGTTCGCCTCAGGCCTTGAGCAGGCCTTTGTAATGGTGCCAGTTGGCGTACACCAACGCGGCGTTGAAAGCGAAGATGACACTCATGATGACGATGTGGCTTGGCACCATGAAGATGCCCCACATGAACATGCCTAAGGCGTAGGGGAAGGCCATCAGGACCCCGAGTTGTTCGCGGCCGGGCAGCACGAGGAGAACTGCTGCGGTCAGCTTGACCATGCAGATGAAGGGGAGCAGGAATTTGGTCTCGAGCATGGCCAGCACGAAGGCGGTGGCTTCAGGCTCAGGGTAGCCCGTGGCCATGATGGTGGGGTCGGCCACATAGACGTTGTAGAGGTGCTTGAGGCCTGACGCCAAAAGGAAGAAGGCGTACAGGTATTTCAGGATGGCGTGGAGTCGTGCGTTCATGGGGGCAAGTTCAGGAAAAAAGGGTCGCGGTTTGAGGGCCAGGCTTCGACGTGGTGGGGCTGGGTGTATTTGGAAGCAACTCTTTCAGGGGCTTTGGCCTTTGGGTCCGGCATGCATGCCCAATTCGGAACGGCGCCAGATTTCACCGTGACCGACATCAATGGGAACACCCATTCGCTGTACGCGGACATCTTGGATCAAGGGAAAATTGCGGTGGTGCAGGTCGCGGCCACATGGTGTCTCCCGTGCTGGAATCTACACATGACGGGGTCGTTTGGCCAGACCTGAGGCGGGTGACAGAGGCGCTTA
>Ga0115013_10000719_pt1 | contig 19600 bp, 13 predicted proteins | sample SouAtlMetagenome_2_FD_88686 | JGI IMG/M metagenome (GOLD analysis project Ga0115013, IMG submission 88686) | Marine eukaryotic phytoplankton communities from Atlantic Ocean - South Atlantic ANT15 Metagenome | ecosystem: Environmental > Aquatic > Marine > Oceanic | place: South Atlantic Ocean...
GAAATAAGTTCCTCATGCTTATCAGCGAGTTCTCGGTACTTTGTTTTCCAATTGGGAAATTCTAAATCTCCAATACGAATTCCATTTCGACCAGTTTTGTCCATATAGGTTGGTCCGATCCCTTTGAGAGTTGACCCAATTTTTTTAGCCCCCTTCGCTTTTTCAGAAGCAGCATCAAGAAGTCGATGAGTTGGAAGAATAAGATGTGCCTTGCGAGAAATGAGTAAAGATTGACTATAATCAATTTCAAATTCATCAAGATTTTCGAGTTCTTTCTGAAAAATTACAGGATCGATAACAACTCCATTTCCTACCAAGTTTTGTGCGCTTGAGTGGAAAATTCCTGATGGGATGGTGTGCAAAACGTGCTTAATTCCATCAAATTTTAACGTATGTCCTGCATTTGGTCCCCCTTGAAAACGCGCAATGATGTCATAATTTTTGGTCAGTACATCGACAATCTTCCCTTTTCCTTCATCTCCCCATTGTAGGCCAAGGAGTAAATCTAATCCCATATTTAATTCTTGCTGTTGTTTTTAGTTGCATAAAAATAAAGAGAATGGTTGTGAATGTCAACATCAAAAACTTCTTCTATACTTTTCTTTATCATTTGAATTCTAGGATCACAAAACTCTTTTACTTCCCCAGTATCTGTAAATATAATATGATCGTGCTGGTTGTCGAAATACGACTTTTCATATTGTGCGTGTTGAGGACCAAATTGATGCTTGCGGACAAGCCCACATTCGAGTAGTAGCTCGATGGTGTTGTACAAAGTCGCTCGACTCACCCGGTATTTCTTCTCTTTCATTTTCAAATAGAGAGACTCGATATCAAAATGATCATCACTTCGATAAATTTCTTCGAGAATGGCGAAGCGTTCGGGTGTTTTTCGATGGCTGTTTTTGTCTAGAAAGGCGATAAAAACATCCCGTACAATTTCTTGATTTTTATCCATGATTCAACGCAAATTTACGTAGGTTTTTTTACTCTCGTACAACTTTATCAACTCCATTTATATTTTGAAGCTGCTTTATCATCTTTTTAAGAAGAGCAGTGTTTTTGACTTTCAACAAGATATTCCCCTCAAATGTACCATCATTGGAGTCAAAAGACATCCGACTGATGTTCACATTATTTGTATTTGAAATGACTTGTGTAACCTTATTTACGAGACCCAAGTCGTCGAGACCAGTGAGTTGTAGCTTTGCGGTAAACTCATTCTGAGAAGAGTCAATCCATTTGGCATTGACAATCCGATAGGCATAGTTTGAGCGCAATGTTAGGGCGTTTGGACATTCGTTTTTATGAACTTTAACCCCATCGCTTATTGTGACAAACCCAAATACATCATCACCGGCAATTGGATTACAACATGGGCTGAGTTGATATTCGAGCTTTTCCTCGGTTTTTCCAAAAACGAGTTGATCGTATTTTTCATTGATCTTATCTTGTTCGATATGATTAGGAGCCAGATCTGTTTGAGCTTTTCTTTTAAAAAAGTTTAGGAATCGATTGTTGCGTTCGGCACTAAATTTTTTAAGCTTTACATTGTCAATGGTGTCAATCCCGACTCTATAATACAAGTCCAGAGTTGTTTTGAGTTTGAAAAATTTAAGGAGTTTATCAATCGTTTTATCGTTAAAAGCGATTTTGAGTTGTTTGAGCTTTCTTCTCAAAATTTCTTTTCCTTCCTGAGCGATTTGCTTTTTATCCTCTCTCAAAAAGGAGCGAATTCTAGAACGTGCTCGAGATGTGATGACATAGTCCAACCAACTTGGGTTTGGAAATGACTTTTCAGATGTGATGATTTCTACTTGATCACCACTTCTCAATCGATAGCTCAGGGGTACGATTTTACCATTGATTTTAGCCCCTCTGGTATGCATACCTATTTCCGTATGAATATGAAATGCAAAATCAACTGGGGTTGCACCTTGTGGCAAAGATTTTAAATCTCCTTCAGGGGTAAATACAAATATTTCACTGGCATAGAGATTGAGTCTAAAGTCTTTGACAAAATCAACTGCATCAGAATTTGGTTGTTCGAGGACTTCTCGTAAGCGGTTCAGCCAGACTTCCAAACCTCTTTCATCTTGCTTCCCATGCTTATATTTAAAATGTGCAGCATAGCCCTTTTCTGCAATTTCGTGCATGCGTTGAGACCTGATCTGAACCTCAACCCATCGACCTTCGGGTCCCATGACAGTAATATGCAGTGCTTCATAACCAGTCGATTTTGGTGCTGAAATCCAATCTCTTAGGCGAAGTGGGTTGGGCTGAAAATGATCAGTAATAACAGAGTAAATTTTCCATGCCAAGAATTTCTCTTCCTGTGGGTCAGCTTTATAGATGACGCGTATGGCATAGCGATCAAAAATTTGATCGAAATCAAGGTTTTTTGAAACCATTTTTTTCCGAGTGGAAAAGATCGACTTCGGACGCCCTTCAATTTTACATGACATCCCCTCTCTACGTAAATACTTTTTTGTGAGCTTGATAAATCGATCGATAAACTCCTCTTGACTTTCAAAGTTTTCTTGAACACGCTGTTGAATCTCATTATAGACCTCTGGCTCGGTATATTTTAGTCCCAAGTCTTCCAGCTCAGTTTTGATATTATACATCCCAACTCGGTGTGCTAGTGGCGCATAGATGTACAAGGTCTCAGATGCAATCTTTATCTGTTTATGTCGCGGCATGACATCCATTGTTTGCATATTGTGCAAACGATCCGCAATTTTGATGATAATCACCCTTGCGTCGTCATTTAGTGTCAAGAGCATCTTTCTGAAATTTTCAGCTTGTAAAGAGACGTTTTTGTCTTTTTTTAAACTGGAAATTTTTGTTAAACCATCCACAATTTTTGCAATCTGCGCTCCGTGTATCGACTCGATATCGTCAATAGTGTATTTTGTGTCTTCTACCACATCGTGAAGTAGGGCTGCTGCAATTGAGGGTGCTCCCAATCCAATATCATCAGCAACAATCTTAGCCACAGCGATTGGATGTAGAATATAGGGTTCTCCAGATTTTCTTCTTTGATCTTTGTGCGCATCAACAGCAGTGTCGAGCGCCAGTCGAATCATTTTTTTGTCAGCAGCGGTTAGCTTTTGGTAACTGATGCGCAGCAGGTCTTTGTACGCTTTTGCGATTTGCACATTTTCCGCAACCGTTTCTATTGCACTAACCATATTATAAAAGTACTAAATTCCTTTTATATCTCTGTAAAAATTACGTTGGCGTGTCGCTTCAAAAAGAAGTATGGCCGCAGCGACTGATACGTTCATCGAGTCCAAAGTTCCAAGCATGGGGATTTTAATATTTGATTTTGATTCTTTTGTCCAAAATGCGCTTAATCCCGTCGCTTCTGTACCTACAACCACAGCAGTGGGTGTCGAAAAATCAATTTTCTCGTAGGAGATGCTGTCTTGTAAACTTGCTGCGTAAGACGTGATTTGGTTCTGTTGTAAAAACTCGAGAATATCATTATTTGATCCAATCCCGATTGGCACAGTAAAGAATCCGCCAACACTCGATCGGACAACATTGGGATTATACATATCGGTTTTGGGGTCGGCCACCAAAAGACAGTCGATGTTCGATGCATCTGCCGTGCGAAGCATAGCGCCAATATTCCCTGGTTTTTCAATGTTTTCCACCACGAGAACCAATGGGTTTGGATTTTTGAACACAATGGAATCTAGGTCAAAAGTTTTCTTTTTTACCAAGGCAACGATTCCCTCTGTTTTTGTTCGATAGCTGATTTTTTCATAGACATTCTCTGTCACAAGAACGATATTAGTCGTACCTAAGTTTTTTCTACTCCATTCCTCCAATGATGTAGGCTTAAACAAAGCGGCGCAACAAAAGACGGTATCAATTGTAAACCCTCCCTTGTGTGCTAACTGCAATTCACGTTTACCCTCAACAACAAAGACATTGCTTTTCTTTCTCAAGGACACCTTTTGAATCAGTCCCGTAATGGATTTGATGGTATCATTATGCAAGCTGGATATCGTTTTCATTTTGATTGTAAATTTACATCAAGCATTTCATCTGAATTCACCATTTTTTGAGTTTCGGCAAAAATTTTAGTTTTATGAGTAGTCCAAATGTAATATGAAAAAACTAAAATGTGTTTTAATTGATGATGAGCCAAGAAATCTTGAATTGCTTACCTATTAAATTGAAAAGTATTGTACCGACCCTCATATAGAAGCTGCTTTCTCAAAAAGAGCCGAGGCGGAAGACTAGCTGAAAGATGAGAACAAGAGGTCTGCGGTCGATATCCTTTTTTTGGATCTGATTTCGGATGAGGGAACTGGCTTTGACTAGCTCGATCAAATCGATTATGCGCACATACACATCGTAATTTGTACTGCTCATGACGAATTTGCATTGAAAGCGATCCAATATGAAGTCGTGGATTATTTACTAAATCCCATTGAAATTCAAGATTTAAAACAGACTATTGAAAAGATAAAGAGTAAACACAAACAAGAAGAAAAGCCATTATATGATGAGGAAGCAATTTCAAAGTTTTCGACCAATGGTTACGAACTTGATAAGCCCGTCATTATCAAAAACAAAAAAGCAATTGAGCTTGTATTATCCAAAGACATTGTATTTATCAAAGGACCATATTCTGAGGGGAGCAAATCAGCTGTTGTCATGCGGGATGAATCTGTTAAGCCATGTTCACTCGTACTGAGTAAAATTGAGGGCATACTAGACTCGAATATTTTTACCGATTGAACAGGTCACATATTGTGAACATTCGTGAAATTTCGAGAATCGAACTTGGTATAAGCTATGTATGTGTGATGTCGAATGGCTTTAAGTTGCCTTTGCCACGGGACAAGTATAAAAGCCTGTTAATACAGATCGAGAAACTGTTCGGCATGTCGATCTAGCTTTTTTTTTGCTTCAGATTTGACTAATTTTGTCAAAACTATTATAATGAACCCAAAGACTGCATCCAAAACTGACAGCTATATACATGATGAATTTCAGTATGGGGCACACAATTACCATCCTTTACCTGTTGTTCTGAACCGGGGCGAGGGGATCTATGTTTGGGATGTAGAAGGGAAGAAGTATGTTGATTTTTTATCTGCATATTCAGCAGTAAATCAAGGACATTCAAATCCGACAATTATCAAAGCCCTAACGGAGCAAGCGCAGCAATTATCACTTACATCTCGGGCATTTCACAACGATCAATTTAGTCAATTTGCAAAACTTTCAACTTCTTATTTTGGCTTTGATATGATGCTTCCCATGAATACAGGTGCTGAAGCAGTGGAAACGGCAATTAAGCTCGCTCGTAAGTGGGGTGTTCAGAAAAAAGGGGTTTCGGAAAATCAGGCAGAAATTGTAGTTTGTCAAAATAACTTTCATGGAAGAACAACCACCATCGTCTCTTTCTCTTCCGACTCAGTTGCTCAAAAAGATTTTGGTCCGTTTACCCCAGGATTCATCACCATCCCATTCAACGATCCAGTTGCGCTCGAAAAGGTTTTACATGAACGCCCAAATGTCGTTGGCTTTTTGGTTGAGCCCGTTCAAGGAGAAGCGGGTGTGAATACTCCTAGTGATGACTTTATGCGAAAAGCACAAGAGTTGTGCAATTCATACAATGTCCTTTTTATGGCCGATGAGATTCAAACTGGTATTGGTCGGACTGGCTCGCTACTCGCGGTATGCGGTGACTGCTCTTGTGAATCTTCTTGCATGCAACAGAAAGACACCTATGCACGTCCTGATGTTCTGATTCTTGGCAAGGCCTTAGGAGGAGGAGTTTACCCTGTTTCTGCAGTATTGGCAGACCAACAAATCATGGAGGTAATCCAACCCGGAGAACACGGTAGTACTTTTGGAGGTAACCCTGTGGCAAGTGCAGTTGGAATGGCTTCATTAGAAGTCATAAGAGATAAAAAACTTGCCCAAAATGCTCGTTATCTTGGAAAAATATTCAGAGAACATTTAAACGATTATAAAAAAGAAAGCGAAGTCCTTGTTGGGGTACGTGGGCGTGGCCTACTCAATGCTATAGTCATTAATGATAGTCAAGATGGAACTTTGGCTTGGGATATTTGTATGGCTTTTAAAGACAAGGGACTTTTGGCAAAACCCACACACGGAAATATCATTCGATTTGCTCCTCCATTGGTGATCAATGAAACGCAACTCTTGTCTTGCGTTCAGATTATCATTGATACCTTACGTGAGTTTGAACCTTCATAACACTTGTTTATGGATACCATTTATTTCGACAATGCGGCTACAACTCCTGTACTTCCAGAAGTTGTCGAGAAAATGAAAGAGGTTTTGTCTGCCTCATTTGGAAATCCATCATCAATCCACAGTCAGGGGAGAACGGCAAAAAGCTTGATTGAAAACACAAGGAAATCCATAGCTAACGAGTTGGGTGTTTTGCCCAGCGAGATTATTTTCACATCTGGTGGAACAGAAGGAGATAATATGGTTTTGCAGGGAGCTGTACGTGGGCTTGGTGTTGAGACAATCATCACCTCCAAAATTGAACATCATGCTGTGATTCATGCAGTGGAAAGCCTTGAGCAATCAGATGATATCAACGTTCATTATGTTCAGGTGTCAAGTGATGGAAGCCCCGATTTGACTGATCTTGAACAACTTCTTCAGCATGACGACTCCAAGAAACTAGTGAGTTTGATGCATGTCAATAATGAGTTGGGAACGATTTGTGATTTGGAGGCAATCGGGAATCTTTGCCGACAGAATGATGCGCTATTTCATTCGGATACGGTTCAATCGATTGGCCATTACCGACTAAACCTAGAAGAACTACCCATCGACTTTGCAGTTGCTGCAGCTCATAAATTCCACGGTCCGAAAGGGATTGGCTTTGTGTTTATCCGAAAGGCAACTGGTTTGCAGAGTTTATTTTTTGGAGGAGGTCAAGAAAGAGGTATGCGTGCGGGTACAGAAAGCGTTCACAATATCGTTGGTTTAGGGGAAGCTTTTTCTCATGCCTATTCAAATTTGGATGCTGACAAATCTCAAATTGCAGATTTAAAAATGTATTGTATAAACCAGCTAAAAAGCACATTTTCGGATATGTCGTTTAATGGCTGCTGTGAAGATTTCACAAAGAGTACATATACGATTGTGAATGCCAGAATTCCAATGAGTCCAGAGAAAGCAATTCTTTTAGGATTTACTCTTGACCTGAAAGGGATTTGTTGCTCAAAAGGAAGTGCCTGTCAAGCAGGAAGTGAAACAGGGTCTCATGTTTTGAATCATATACTTTCCAAAAAACAATTGCAATCCCCATCTATTCGTATTTCGTTTTCGAAATACAACACTAAAGAAGACGTTGATCAACTTGTTGATGTGTTGAGAAACTATATCAGCGCTTAAAACCCAGCACTCAATTTGAGATTAAACACCCTAGGGGTCATATAATTTGGAATACCAAATTGAGACTTGCTAGATACATCACGCACCCAGGTCATGGTAATGGCATTTTGCACATCGAACACATTGAGAATTTCAAAACCAATCATCAGGTCTTTCAAAAACGGAACCCCAGACTTATTGTCATCGTTGACCACATAAAAAATCCCCAAATCAGCACGTTTATAGTCTCTAAGTCTTCCACTGTAATCGTATGGATCGGCATAATTTGGTGCTCCACCGGGGAGACCCGAATTGTAAACAAGATTCAAGTTCATTTTTAGAAACGGCATTGAGGGGACATAGTCCTGAAACAACATGGCAAATTTAATCCGTTGGTCAGTTGGTCTTGGAATGAACCCTCTGTTGTTTCTATTTTCCTCCGTTGACATAAGCCCTAAACTTATCCACGACTCTGTTCCGGGAACAAATTCTCCATTTAATCTCAAGTCAAGCCCGTAAACAAATCCTTTGGTATTGTTATTTGCGTCATAGCGAATTCGAACATTTTCAACGGTGTATGCATTCAATTGATCCAAATGCTTATAATAGAACTCGGACTGGAATAAAAACGGTCGATTCCACATGGAAAATCTATATTCATTACCTAGGGATAGATGTATTGCTTTTTGTGCATCAACGTCTGGATTGATCAGCCCATTTCTTGAGCGTAATTCGCGATAGAAAGGGGGCTGAGCATAAAGCCCAGTGGCAAATCGATACAACACATGATCCTTGTTTTTTGGACGAAAGCTAAATTGCATTCTGGGACTCGCAATGTACCTGTCTTTTTCATTGTCCAACTGCCATCGTTGACCACGGATTCCAGCTGTGAGCCAATACAGCGTATTCCCCACTAGCCCTCGGTGACTCCATTGAAAAAAGCTCGTGATGCGTTGAATTTGTGTTTGATTGGTAGCTCGAACATAAGCGAAAGGGACAAGCGGACCTGTAAACGAGGTGTAAGGTTGGTCATTTATAATTGAACCACTTGGGGGACGAATAGAAAACCCTGCTGAATCGACAACTTCCCACTCTACCAGACGGTCATCGATATGTTCCCTTTTATACCCAATTCCCCAATCCAGTTGATGATTACCTTTGATGTGTTTCCCTCTGAGTTTTCCATCGATGATCTGTGCACCATAGTTGTTTCGACCATGGGTAAGTTGGGAGCCAACCCCTTCGGTAAAAGTGACTTCTCCCAAGCCGTCGCCACCTATCGAAGTGTTGGGGTCCCCCAAGCGATACTGCGCTAAAATATCAAATTGTTCGGTTTCAACCGTTTGATAGTTTGATAAAATGAGTCGAAAACTATTGTTGTTGTTTGGAACCCAAGTGGTTTTTAGTGCCCCTGTAAAGGCAGTGTACTTGTCTTTTTCGTTTCCATCATAGTATACCACAAGTGCCTTTGGTTGCTCGATCGTGCCGAAGTTGGTTTGTCGTACCAATGGCTCATATCGATAGGTATTGACAGAGAATGCACCCAATACATTGAATAACAATTGGTCAGAGTGGGCGAAGTTGATAAAGGTTTGTAGATCCGTAAAACTGGGATTAAAATTGGTTTCTGTTTCTTTCTGGTCGACTAGCAAACCATTGTCTCGATAACGAAGCCCAGTGATCACACTCCACTTTTCGTTACCTAGAGACCAACTCAGGTTTCCACCCAATCGACTCAGTGATAAAAAGGTTTGATTTTCAGAAAAACTCTTGTAGGTAATATCAAGAACAGACGATAGTTTATCGCCATATGATGCCTCAAACCCACCAGCGGAAAACTGCACTTGCTGAATCATATCAGGGTTTAAAAAGCTCAAACCCTCTTGTTGACCAGATCGAATCAGTTGAGGTCGATAAACTTCAATTTCGTTTACGTAAACTAAGTTTTCGTCATAGTTTCCACCTCGAACAGCATACTGTGTGCTGAGCTCATTATTGGAATTGACACCTGGCAGACTGACCAATAGATTTTCCACGCCAGCATTTGCTCCAGATATACTTCGAATCGTTTCTGGTGTCAAAGCCGTCATTCCTTTGATCACACGCTGCTGGTTTGCCTGTACAATAACCTCGGCAATTTGCTCTTCTGACTCGTTGATCACAGGATTTAACTCATAGATCTCTCCGGGCTCAAGTTGGAGTTTTACGAAGCTATTTTGATATCCAATATGCTGAAAGATTACCTGGATGTCTTTATTCGATTGAACTTGTAAAGAGTAAAATCCATTTGTATTCGAGGTGGTGCCATTACTTCCAGAAACAACTGTCGCATTTTGAATTGGGACTTGATTGTTGTTTGTGATGATACCACGCACAACGGCTTGTTGGGCTACGGAGCTACCAAAGATCAACCCACAAAAAACAATAATGAATTTAGCTTTCACTTTCTAAAAAATTCCAGTTCGTGTTTCGACTGATTCCCCACATTGTCAATAACGGTAATTTTGAGCGTATGTTTTGCTCCTTCAAAAGAAAAATATTCATCAAAATTAAACGTGATTTCCTTTTTCTTGGGTTCATATTCAAATAAGGCCCATTTGCCATCGATAGTTGCCTGATAAGAACGGATTCCAGTTTCTCTATCATCAATTGTAAAACACAAGGTTTTAAAATTGGAAAGCCAACGCTGATCATAGAGTTGAGATGGCTTTATGATTGGGGGAATGGTGTCTTGCGCGATTGTGTATGTTCCTGTTTTTTTGATTTTCGCGACAAAGTGATTGTCGCGTATTGTTTTGCTGATGAATCCTTTCTTTCCATTTTTTAATTGAATGCCTAGATAATGACCAACCAGAGAGTCTGGTGCAATGACTTTGATTTGAAAAGCTTTTCGCAATGCGACATGATCTGCTTTGATATGCAGCTCGTTTTTGTCAAAACCAAGCACAAACCGATTGCTGTCATAGACTGCATTTTTAGGGATATAAACTTCTGCACCATCATACATGAAGAGATAATCTCGATTTGGCTCAATCTCTTTTCCTTCGGGAATTTCCTCAGGTAGTATGGCGACCTCTTGTTCTTTTCCTTTGATTGGAACAAACAGGTATCGGTTGTTATTGTTGGCATCTGAAACTTTGATTTGGTACGCATAATCCTTTCCAACTTCCACATCAATCAGCCCATCTTCCAAATGACCGAAGAAGTCCAATTCATTTCCTGGCGATCGAAATAGTTTTTGGATGCGTTGTCTAGTACGGCTGTATCGGGGGTAGTCAATCAGCGTGTTGAGGTATTCAGAATCTGAAAATCGAATTTTGGAAAACTGGAGGCCATTGATTTGGGTACCGTTCAACTTTGCAGTAATTGAATATACACCGTTTTTATTGTATGTATTGTCATGCCGGTCATAGGTTCCGATTCCCAACCCGATTTTTCCAATTGCTTCAATTGGGTCGGCGGCATAAATGCTATCATTAATTTTTTGAAAAGGGATTTGCAGTTCTTGTTTTGAGGAATTAACAATGGCATCTTCGCTGATTGGGTAGGCGATTAGTGAGTGAATAACGGGTCTTACCGAATCTTGAATATCATAGTGAGACAACAAAGGATTGATCGGTTTTTGGCTCCTGGTTTCACGCAGTTCAAAATGAAGATGAGGACCAAATGATCCTCCAGTGTTTCCAGAAAAGCCGATGATTTCGTTTTTAGAGACAGGCAATTCTGTTGGTTCAAAAAAAAGCTCTACATCATAGGATTGTATGTCATATTGTTTTTTCCTGACCTGCTGGACAATTGGAGCAGAGAATTTTTTTAGATGCGCATAAACAGAAGTTTTACCATCGGGATGATTGATGTAAATTGCTTTACCATAGCCCGAGGTCGAAACCTTGACGCGTGACACATACCCATCTGAAACTGCTTTGAGTGTAAACCCTTCACGTCCTTGTGTTTTGATATCAATTCCGGCATGAATATTTGAGCTTCTCAGCTCTCCAAAAGTGCCTGATAGGAAGATTGGAATATCAATAGGAAGTGAATACGGGTGATGGTCATTATGTTGCGCACAAAGCAAAGATGAAATCCAAAAAAAGGCCAAAGTTGCCGATGCTCGCATGATGTAAAAATAAGGGTTTACTTGCTAAAGTAAAAGCCCTTATTCCTTGTTTTGATAGATCTATTCTTATACCTTTGGGTATCGTTAATGCAATTTGAATGGCAAACACCTCTCAACTTGTTGACTCTATCGCTGATCGGTTACAAACTGTTGTTGAGCAAATGAAGAAGCTGCAGAAAGAAAACCAATCACTACATGAACGATATGAACATGCAAAGCAAGAGTTGGTACAAAAGCAGGGGAGTATTCGGGAGTTGAAAATGAAACTTGAAGCTGCACAAACAGCCAAATCGATCAAAGGGGTTGGGCAAAGTAGTGCGAAAGCCAAAACACAAATTGACAAGCTCATTGGAGAAATCGATGCTTGTTTAGATGTTTTATCTCTATCTTAGGTTCGATGCAAAAGATTAAAATTACAATAGGAGACCGCGTTTATCCTTTGAGTGTCACAGAGGGTCAAGAGGCATTTTTGAGAAATTCAGCCAAGCAAATCGATCAGATGATGAAGCACTACGAGCAGAATTATGCGGTACAGGACAAACAAGATGTACTTGCAATGTGTGCTTTACAGCTTGCTCTTCAACTCCGCCAAGAGGAGACAAAAAGTAGTGAGAGCTCTGGGGAGATCGATAAAAAATTGCGTACGATTGACAAATTGTTATCTGAGTTAATATAGAAAAAATACGTTCATTACAGTATACTGCCTGCACTGGTTTTATTTTTGATAAACTCAACACTAATTCAATTAAAAGAGGTGAGTTTAAATTGCAAAAGCAAGCCACCCTCGAGTGGATCCTTGAACAATTTGGTAGCCTCAAACCTGTTTATTTCAGAGTTTATACAAAACTCTCTACTTGTGTGGGCTTTTTTGATTAATAGTTGGTTGGAATCTTATTTTTCTCAAACATCATATGAATCCACAAGATGAGAACGCCAAAGCCAACAGCCGTAACAATTAAAACGGAATTCAGTAGTCCTTCAGTCCCAAAAGATAGCTTGACCAAAATCGTGGAAATCACAAACCCTGAATTGCGAATGACTTTGTTGAACTTGTCGGTATGCGTGAACGAGAACAACAATAACAACACATCGACAAGAATGAGGACGGTAAAGAATTCGTCAAAAAACAGATTATTGATGTTTGCTAAATCTGTAATTTCTGATGGATTGATTAGCGTAGCATAGGTCCAATTTCCAAAAGCATAGATTGCCATTACAAGGAATAAAGGGACTAATATCAATGCGATGACTTTTTTGATCTGGATAAAGCGAATAATTTCAGGTCTAGTCTCTGTTAATTTGAGTAGTTTTCGCACTCGGTTTTTATTCATTTTGTAAAACAGGTGAATCAAAATAAAAAGAATAATAGTTGCCAGTAAATCATATGTGAATTGAAGATCTTCTTGAATACTAAACCAATTGTCACTGAGCTCGAGTTGAGACAAATCTTTATACAGCCTACGGATCACAATCAGCATGATAATTTCGTACTGTTTTCCAATATAGATGGTCATCGATTTGGGTAAATAATAAATTAAGAGATAGACTTCGTATAAAAGGATAAAAGAAAAAGGGGTGTAAATCGCAGCGATTGGGCTTGAAAAAAAGCCAGAACCTTTATAGAGATCTCCAAAGATTCCAAAATTATGGAGGAAAATTAAAATCAAGTGAACAACAAAACTGAAAATCGCAATGTTGATGATAATTCGTTCGCTCAGTTTTTTTGTTTTTTCTGAGAAAACGTTTTCAATAAATGCTGTCATACTTTTTTATTTTAACACTTAAATGTATTAATTTTTTAATCATTGTTAGATTTAACCAATATTTATTTATATAATGACATTAATTTTAATGAATTAATTTTTATCTCAATCATATTGAGGGTTATTTTTATAAATAAAAAACATGGCATCACTAGATCCTTATTTGGGTGTTCTTGGCTCAAGATTGGCAAAGCATTTGTTGAGACGTGCAACTTTTAATGTCACACAAGCTCGCATAGCCCAATACGCAAACTACACGGTTGACCAGGCGCTTAGCGATTTACTTGCAATAAGTAACAAAAACCTTAATCAACCCATCCATTATGTCAATGGAAACTTGACTTCCCCCGCTCCATGGATCAATGATGACCAAACGTATGGCGCAGTCAACACTGATAACGGTTCTGGATCTCAACGCCTGAACGATTTTGTAACGTCTTGGTGGATGGATGAGGCCAGGCGTGATACCTCTTTGCACTCAAAGATGACTTATTTTTTGTTCACCAATTTAACTGCACCTCAGAAAGACAATGGTGATAGTGCTTACTATTATGACTACCTCATGTTGCTTGAACATTTTTGTCTTTCAGATTGGAAAGAGCTTGTTTTTCAAGTTTCAATAAACCCTAGAATGTTGGAGTTTTTGAATAACGATGAAAATACGGTTGAAAACCCAAACGAAAATTATGCTCGTGAGCTATTAGAACTTTATACCATAGGAGTCGGCAAGCCCATATATATTGACAACGATGGTAATGTCGGGTTTGAAGGTGATCCGCTAAATTATTCTGAAATCACAGATATTCCTGAAATTGCTCGAATACTAACAGGGTGGAGGTTTGATAAAAACCAACGTTCATCGATGCTATTAAATGGCAATGATAATGGCAATTTACCTACCGGATACGCAGTCCCTGCCAATCATGATTTTGGCGCAAAACAATTGAGCACATATTTTGGTGAATATCAAATTCCAGCCTGGGATAGTACTGGAAAAAATGAAAGCCAGAAAATACAACAAATGGAGTTAGAACTTCGTGGGCTAATTGATAAAATATTAGAACAAGATGAAACGGCAAAATATATTTGTAGGAAGCTCTATAGATTTTTTGTTTCAAGAAATATTTCGACCGAAATTGAAACAGAAATTATCGTTCCACTGGCTGCGATATTTCGAACGAATTATAACCTAGAGGAAGTGATTACTCAACTGCTAAAAAGTAAACATTTTTATGATGCTGATGACAGTGACTCTACGGATGAAATTATTGGAGGTTTAATCAAATCACCATTGGATTTGGCTCTTCAAGCGATCACATTACTCCATTTTCCAGTCGCCGATCCAATTGCGAATGGGGAGCTTCATTACAAGACTTTTTATCGAAATAACCTCATCAATAATCTATTAGTTCAAAGTGCTCAACCACCTTTTGGAGAAACAACAACACCTCCTGCTGGTTTCCCAGCTCAATACTCAGGGCCTAATTTTGATAGAAACTGGTTTAATTCCTCAACAATCATATACAGGTATAATATCTGTAAAAATGTATTATTTAAAGGTAATTTTAATTTTGATCCAACTGTTTTTATTCAGGAAGTTGTTTCTGACCCTTCAAATCCAGAGCTGATGGTGATAGCCCTCACAGACATGATGTTTCCTGAAACACCAAGCGATGAAAGAAAACAATACTTTATAGATACGTTTTTGTTTGACGGTGGGAGTTTGTTGCAAGAGGGGGACTCAAAGTATTACTATTGGGAATCTCTTTGGGGTGATTATCTTCAGGGGAACAAGGTGAACACGGTCAAAAATATTCTAAAATCTTTGATTGAAGCTCTAATTTGGTCACAAGAGTTCCAAACAACATAAGGGCACAAACATGAAAAGAAGAAAATTTATTCAAATCTCATCAACTGGCTCTCTTGCTGGATTTATGCTGAATGGCCATGTTGTGAATGCTTTTACAAGAACAAAACTTCTGAATAATGTTTCAGAAGATGTGATTCGTGACCGGAGTATGGTTATGATTCAACTCAGTGGAGGTAATGACGGTCTAAATTCTGTGATTCCAAAAAATCAGTACGACAAATACGCAAGTATTCGCCCTACGATTCGGATTAAAGAATCAGGGATTAATACTGGAATTGAACTGGATACGACTCTTGGTGTACAAGATCAAGCCCTTCTTCACCCCAATTTACTAGCTTTTAAGGAGTTGTGGGATGAAGGAAAACTCAACATCGTTCACGGGGTTGGCTATCCACAACTGAACAAGTCCCACTTTAGCGGTAGGGCTCTGATGTCAAAAGGTGGTGACGGGACAGACGAAAACAGCAATAAACCTGATGGCTGGATGGCACGATACCTTCACTCTGCATTTGACCACATGACTTATCAAGATCCTTTGGGAATACAGTTAGGGAACAAGAAACCTGCTGATGAATTTCACTCTGCCGAAGAACATAAAATTGATATTAACTTATCAGGGCAAGATACAGCTGGTTTTTATTCACAATTGTCAAATATCGGAAATCCCCTTGCTGACTATGGCAATATGACTTCAGAGTATATTGATAATATCAATTTTATCAACGGGATGGAGGTGACAGCCACCAATTATGCCGAAAGAATTAGTGCGGTATTCAATGCGGGATCTAATGCAGTGACATACCCTCAGTTTGATTTAGCCGATCAATTGAAAACTGTTGCCAAAATGATTTCTGGAGGATCAAAAACCAAGATATTTTTGCTTCGAATCGATGGCTTTGATAACCATGCAAATCAAGTCGATAGTCAAAATAATAGTCACCTTGGTAAGCACGCTGACCTGCTCACTGAGCTTAGCGAATCAATTAAGGCGTTTCAGGATGATTTAGAGCAATTGGGGATAGATGAAAATGTCGTTACAACAACCTTTACTGAATTTGGTAGAAAACCAATTGAAAACGGAAATAAAGGAACTGATCACGGTAACCTTGGTCCTATGTTTGTAATTGGGACTGGTGTTAATCCAGGATTTACGGGAACACATTTGTCTCTGGATAGTTTTACTTATGGGGGTAATGTCAAACATTTTGATTTGGACATCCAAATGCAACACGATTACCGACAAGTTTATGCTTCTATTATTGGAGATTTTCTCGGGGCTTCGTCATCAACTATAATTGATGCGGAATTTGACGCCTATGATGCAAATCGATTAAACCTAATTTCAAGTCCAATTTTAAGTAATCCATACGAAAAGACTCTGCAGGGGAATTTGCTAAAGATTGTACCAAACCCTGTTGTGAATGATATGATGATTCGGTTTCGTAGTTCGGAATGGGTGCGAGGCGGCATACAAATACACGATTTGCAAGGACGAATCGTCGAGGAGTTGACAGTCGATTTCTCATCGGGAACGAATCAAATTCCATTGAATTTGTCTCATCTTTCTAAGGGATTATATGTGTTAAAGCTTATCGATGATAGAAATCAAACCATTGCAACATCCAAGTTTACCAAGCAATAGGACAAACCCCTTGTTAAAAAAAACCCACATTTCTGTGGGCTTTTTTCGTTTTACTAGTTTGATGGCTAGAAGATATAACGCAATCCAAATTGCATCTGCCATCTCGATTGTAAGCTCGAGTCATAAACGAATGAATCGACTAGATTACTATCAAACGTATAGCTTGGTACGCCATCCGAAACAGTAACACCTACAGGCTGAATGGAACTTGGCTGTTGGACTAGCCCCCAGTCTGAACTGATTAAGTTACCAAAGTTGAGGATATCCATGCTAAATTGAATCACATTGGTCTTCCCAGAGCTTCTTTGGATCCGGAAATCCTGCAAAAAGCGTACATCCCAGCGGCTCACCCATGGACTGAGTACCCCATAACGCTCTGCATACTTTCCTCTGCGGCTATTCAAATACTCATCCTGTTCGATAAAAGCGTTATATGAACTGGCATCTGCAGGATTTGCAAAATTCATTTGCAACACCTGCGAGTTAGTTGGCACATAAAGGAGGTCATTTCCACCTCTTCCGTCACCATTGATATCACCTGCATATGTATAGCTATACCTTCCTCCTCTATTGTACTCAAATAAAGTTGTTATGGTTGACCCCCATCTATCATTGGTTCCATAGTTCCATGACTGACTGGCAACGCCAACAATTCGGTGCATATCACCATATTTAGAATAAGAAAGATTCTCTGCATTGGCATCCCCCACTATAGGGTTGAAATCAAAAGCATCTCCTGTGATTTCGGCTTCGATCGAGTTTACATCCTTCGCATTTAAATGATTGTAGGCAAGACTGGTGTAAAGCCCACTATCAAATGTTTTTTGAAGTTTTAGAGAGTAATTCCAAATTCTACCCAAGTCTGAGTTGGAAAATACATATGCACTTGCATTTGCAGGAAATGGTACGTCCACTTGTACAAAGTCATTTGCTGTGTACACCGCCCGATTGTCAACACCTGACAAAGTACCAGATGGGGTTTTGAAGCCCCAGTTTTGCACTTGTGGACCATTGATGTCCTTTGTGTAAGAAACATCTAGCGAAAGAGTTAGGCCATTGTCATATTCTTGATCAATACCCAAATTTGTTCTCCAAACCTGTGGGAATTGATAGTCAGGGTCAACCATTTGATGAAACCACCAGTTTGGGTTGCCGATTTGGTTCCCTAACCATACAAACGGAAAACGACCAGTAAATAGACCAGATCCACCACGGACTTGGGTTGTATCATCGCCATTTACATCGTAATTAAATCCTAATCTTGGGGAAATTACCCATTTATCGGAGGGCATTTTTGTGTTACCCAATAGTTGTACCTGACCAGTATTTGGATTTACATATGGTGTACCAGGTGCATAGTCACCAGTACCATCAATTACCTCCTGTGCTTTTTCGTCTGTATCAAAGTACAATGGTTTATCCATACGTAATCCGTATGTCAATTTAAATTTATCATTGACAAACCACTCGTCTTGTATATAGAATGCCATCTGACCGACATTGGTTTCTGCAAGAGACCAACTATTGGCGTCAAAAGTTGATTTTGCTGTAGCAATTGCATCTCCAATTAGACCATTATTGATGGCATCTGAAAATTCGGATACTGAGCCAAATGCACCAAATGCACCAGCATATCCTCTGTCATCTCCAAATCCATATGTTCCTAGATTGAATGAGTTGTCAAACTCAAACTTTTCATAAGAGAATCCAAGAGTGTAGGTGTGATCTCCTTTGACATAGGTGAGATTATTTGTCAGTTGCATTACCTTTTGATCCAAACGGTTATTGATTGAGAATGGTTCATGTCCGACAATAATATAATTTGAACCAGCTCCATCTTGAATGGTCATTGCAGGAGCAGGGCTTGACATTGGGTTTCGGAAGTCATCAAAATGCGTGTAACCAACTTGTAGTTTATTTGAAACGGCACCATTGAGTGTAGAGTTCAACTCCATTTGAACTGAGTTCAACTTGTTATTGATTTGATACCCTGAGTTTTCAAATTGTAAAACAGAAGCATTTGGACCTCTAAATCCAAGTGCTGTTGGGTGCGCTGGCTTATCCTTAGAAGCGTCTAAGAAATTATAAATAAGTGCCATTCTATGATTGTCATTGATATTCCAGTCGAGCTTTACAATTCCTTTTGAAGAGCCAGCCTCGTGAATAAAGCCCTGGTAGGCACCTGTTTCATACCCCAAACCACTTAGCGCATTCATAACGGTCATTAAATCGTTTTCAGAAACTCTTGACTCGTTAACACCTCCAGTACCTCTATCTGGCAACCATGACTGACCGAGATCTTCTCTTGTGTCTTGTTCGAAGTTCGCAAAGAAAAACAGTTTGTTTTTAATGATTGGACCGCCAATACTTACTCCCGTTTGAGACTGAAGAAGTTTTGGAACAAAAATACTTTGTCCTTTGATTTTAGACCCTGTCATGTTCTCATTTCTGTAGAAACCGTAAACAGTTCCAGTAAACTCGTTGGTACCACTTTTGGTAACTGCATTTACCGAAGCTCCTGTAAACCCAGCTTGAGTAACATCGTAAGGCGCAGTTGAAACTGTAATTTGCTCGATCGCATCAATCGAAATGGGTTGGGCTTCTGTTTGCCCGCCAGGTGTCGCAGCATCCAAACCAAATGGATTGTTAAAAATTGCCCCGAGGGAGTAATTATTAAACTGGTCATTGCGTCCACCAAACGAACCGTTACTTGCGGTTGGCTCTAGACGCGTATAATCTGCAGCTGAACGAGTAATAGAAGGTAAGGTAGCAAGCTGTCTACGCCCTACACTTGTTTGAGCGCCTGTTCGGTCACTACTAAA
>Ga0115013_10000721_pt1 | contig 19582 bp, 15 predicted proteins | sample SouAtlMetagenome_2_FD_88686 | JGI IMG/M metagenome (GOLD analysis project Ga0115013, IMG submission 88686) | Marine eukaryotic phytoplankton communities from Atlantic Ocean - South Atlantic ANT15 Metagenome | ecosystem: Environmental > Aquatic > Marine > Oceanic | place: South Atlantic Ocean...
CCTCCACTTCCTGTCTCTGATGCTGCAAGGAACCATGTTCCAAATCCTTATGTAAACTCTTCTTTGACACATGAAAAAATTGTTGCTGAGAGAGCCAAGTCTACCATTGGAAAAGATGTTAATATTGATTATGCTCAGGATCCAACTCTTTACCCAGAGTCTTTCCCTTACTTTGTGAGAGGAAGAGACAGTCTGAGAGAATACATCACTAAGCTCTTCACTTCACAGATTGCCATCTATGATGGTGCAATGGGTACTATGATCCAGAACTACTCCAAGAAGAATAAGCTAGATGAAGCTGAATACAGAGGAGAAAAGTTCAAGGAATGGAGCTGCAATGTGAAGGGTAACAATGATATGCTCAGTATCACTCAGCCTCATGTAATCCAAGGAATCTACAGGGAATACTTGGAAGTTGGAGGCTCAAACTTGATTGGAACCAACACTTTCTCTTCTACCACTATTGCAATGGCTGATTATGAAATGGAGCCTTACACCTATGAGTTGAATTATGAGTCTGCTCGCCTTGCAAGAGAAGTCTGTGATGAGATCACTGCAAAAGATCCTACTAAGCCAAGGTTTGTGGTTGGTGCCATAGGCCCTACAAACCGCACAGGTTCTATTTCTCCATCTGTTGAGGACCCTGCTGCCAGGAATGTGACATTTGATGAGCTGGTTGAAGCCTACTTTGAACAAATTGTTGGTTTGGTTGATGGTGGCAGTGACATCTTGATGGTAGAAACTATTTTTGACACACTCAATGCCAAAGCAGCTGTATATGCTGTTGGAGAATACCTTGAGATGACAGGATTGGATATTCCTCTGTTTGTTTCTGGTACTCTTGTTGACCAATCTGGGCGCACTTTGTCTGGTCAAACTGGAGAGGCCTTTTATGCTTCCATTCGCCATTCAAAGCCCATGTGTGTTGGTCTGAACTGTGCTCTTGGAGCTACACACATGGTTCCTTTTGTTGAAAGGCTTTCAAAATGTGCAGAGTGTTTTGTCCATGTCTATTCTAATGCTGGTCTACCAAATGCAATGGGTGGGTATGATGAAAGTCCAGAAGATATGGCTGATGGAAATGAGATCTTTTTCAAGAATGGATGGCTGAATATGGTTGGTGGATGCTGTGGGTCCACACCACTCCACATCAAAGCTATCAGAGAAAGGACTGAGAAATATGAAACAAGGAAGCTGCCTGATGTTGGAAGACCAAAGATGTGGCTTTCTGGTCTTGAGGACTTGGTTGTTGATGATGTTCACAATCATCTTGGAATGCCTTTCTTGAATGTTGGAGAGCGTTGTAATATTGCTGGATCCATCAGATTCAAGAAGCTGATGATGGCAGGAAACTATTCTGCTGCAATGGATATTGCAAAGAAGCAGGTTGAAGATGGTGCACATGTTGTGGATATCAATGTAGATGATGGTATGCTTGATGGTTTGGCAGCAATGCAAAAGTTTGTGAAGATTGCTGTCACTGAGCCTGAGATTGCCAAGGTTCCTTTTATGCTGGATGCATCCAAGTTTGAGATTGTGATGGCAGGTCTTAAGTGGTGTCAGGGCAAGCCAATTGTGAACTCTATTTCTCTGAAGGTAGGGGAGGAGCTATTCAAGGAGCAAGCAACTTTGTTGAGAAAGCATGGGGCTGCAATTGTTGTGATGGCCTTTGATGAAGAAGGGCAGGCAGCATCTGAGTCAGAGAAAGTTCGTATCTGCAAGAGGTCATATGATATCCTAGTGAATGATGTTAGATTCCCACCAGAAGATATTATTTTTGATCCTAATGTCCTAACTATTGGAACTGGAATGGAAGAGCATGCAGATTATGGTGTTGGCTTTATCAATGCTGTCAAAACAATCAAAGAGATTTGCCCATATTGTAAGATTAGTGGTGGTATTTCCAACTTGTCTTTTGGATTCCGTGGTGTGACAAAGATCAGAGAATCAATTCATTCAGTATTTCTGCAACATGCTATTCTTGAGTCTGGTATGGATGTTGGTATTGTCAATGCACATGAAATGCTCATGTATAAGGAGGTTGATTCTGACATCAGGGAAGTTGCTGAAAGTCTTGTCATGAACTTGTCAGATGATGCCACTGAAAAAATGCTCGATCTCACGAAGAGGGAGAAAGAATTAATTGAAGCCCGGAAGAAAGGAGGTGGCCCTAAGGTCGTCAAGAAATCATGGAGAACCGAAGTGCCGAAGAAACGTCTGGAACATGCTCTTATCAATGGCATATCGGAATTCGTTGACGAAGATGTTGAAGCTGCGAGAAAAGAGTGCAGTAAGCCACTCGAAGTCATCGAGGGACCATTGATGGACGGAATGAACATTGTTGGAGATTTGTTCGGATCTGGGAAGATGTTCCTTCCGCAAGTCATCAAATCTGCACGTGTTATGAAAAAAGCAGTGGCATATCTTTTACCTTTTATGGAGGCAGAGAAACGTGAGGCTATGATTGCGAAAGGACTTGATCCGAATGACGTCGATGAAGATGATGATTCAAACTATGCAGGTAAAGTTTTGATGGCAACTGTCAAAGGTGATGTTCATGATATCGGAAAGAATATTGTGGCTGTTGTCCTAGGATGCAATAATTACAAAGTCTACGATATTGGTGTCATGTGTTCGTGCGAGTTGATTCTAGAGAAAGCGAAGGAGTACAACGTTGATGTGATTGGGCTCTCTGGTTTAATCACGCCATCCTTAGATGAGATGGTGACTGTTGCGAAAGAACTTTCCAAGGGTGGTTATAAACAGCCTCTTTTAATCGGTGGAGCTACGACATCAAAGATGCACACTGCAGTAAAGATTGCGCCTAATTTTTTCAATGCAGAACACCCAGTCATCCATGTGCTTGATGCATCCCGTTCTGTGACTGTTGTCTCATCGCTTTTGAACAAGAACAAGGCCGATTTCGTCGAGGATCTTGAAGAAGAATATGACGAGATGCGGGAGGACTATTATGCTGGCCTAGAGGATCGAAACTTTTTGTCTTTTGATGAGGCTAAGAACGAGAAAAAGGTTATTGATTTCGACGCAGTTCCTCCTGCTCCAGTTCCAAACAAGCTTGGTATCACTGTCATTGATTCTGTGAAACTTGCCGATGTCATCTCTTACATCGACTGGAATCCGTTCTTCCAAACTTGGGAGTTGCGCGGTCGTTATCCCAACCGAGGATACCCAAAAATTTTTGACGATAAAACCGTTGGGAGTGAAGCAAAGAAGCTTTTCGATGACGCACAGAGAATGCTAAAGGAAATTGTTGCAGATGGAAGCATGTGGCTCAAAGGTGTTGTCGGTCTTTTCCCAGCTAATAAGAGTGAAGACGGAGAAGATGTTGATGTCTTCACGAGTGAAGGAGATCGCGAGGCCGGTAATGTTGCTGCAAAGTTTTGCATGTTGAGACAGCAAGCAGAAAAGGAATCAGACGATCCATACCTTTCTCAAGCTGACTTCATTGCGCCGAAAGGTTACACCGATCATATCGGTTTCTTTGCTGTATCATGCTTTGGTTGTGACGCTCTCGTAAAGAAATACGAATCCGAAAACGATGATTATTCGAAGATCATGTCGCAAGCTCTCGCCGATCGTTTCGTCGAAGCGTTTGCAGAATACTTGCATCGTGAGATTCGTGTTGATCTATGGGGCTATGCTAAAGATGAATGTCTTGACGAGTCTGACATGCTTAAGATTAAATACGATGGTATTCGTCCTGCTCCCGGGTACCCGTCGCAGCCCGATCACACAGAGAAGTCCACAATGTGGGACCTTGTGAAGGTGAAGGACAATGCCGGAATTGAGTTGAGCGAATCGTTAAGCATGATGCCAGCTGCATCCGTGTCGGCACTGGTCTTTGCTCATCCAGATTCCGAATATTTTGCTGTCGGTCAAATTGGAAAGGAACAAGTTGTAAGCTACGCCGAGCGCAAGAAGATGGACCTAGAGCTATGTGAGCGCTGGTTGAACCCCATTTTGAACTACGACCGCGATTAAAGTGAGCTGCAAGTAGAATGCCGCTTTGGGGTTCAATTTCGTTACATCCTACAGCAGTGTGTAAACTGTTAATCTCTACCGACACCAGTCGCTATTGAAGTTGAAACTCCTGGAATAAATGCCATAAGCTAATTATATTTAGATAATTTTATTTTTACTCTTCAAACTTTTCAGTATTCTTACGAAGTGCTTGCTTTTGGTAAAATCACTCAATTTTGTAACACACTGTTGTTTGATACAAAAATCCGACGTGACGCGTATAGCTTTTCTCGCTTGACAACGAGACATCGATCGCGATGTATTTCGATCGTTTGGAATCGGAATTCAATCACTGGTCGAGTTTCCATAAAATAATTGAATATGATTGGATTGTGAGTTCGCGGCATTGCCAGTGGCAACCACAGATTCGTTGTTGGTTTGGTCGCCATTTTGCTGCTTCTGAACACCACGAAGCTCTGCGAGAAGAGCAATACACTTCTCACGCTCACTGGTTGCCGACTTTAGAAGCTCGAAACTCTCATGAATTCTCTCTTTTTCATTCAAAAGTTGTGGTCTATTATTGTCACGCAATGCCTTGTCAAACTCGGGAAGGAAAACTTTTTCAATGGATCGCACAGTGATGTATCGCTCGGTCTTCTTCTGGACTCTGCGTTCTAGAAGTGCACCTAGTTCGAAGTTGAGAGCGTCCATTTCAGCCGTATGTTGCCTGGTGGCTTCGTTTGTCTTCTCTTCCATCTATTTGGCGTCGCATTGCCGATACATCGACCGAAGATTATTTGCGAAGAGAAATATTTTTTCATGCATGAAGAATAAGCAAACAGAGGTCTCAGTGAGTGACTTTGAAGTGTTTTTTTTTAACATTATATCTGAAGAGAAGAATGGCGCACGCAATACTTACCATCTTCGAGTGCGTCGTACAACTTTGGATGGATTGAAATTCATTTTCTGTAATTTGTCTGAGACGAGATTCTTCTTTCTTCAACAAGACCAGTTTTTCCATTCTCTGTCCAAGCCCTTCCTTGGATCGACGATTCGATTCGGTAAGAGTCTCGAGCTCCTTCTTGATAAATTGGTGCTCTGTTTGAACTTGCTTAAGTTCCCTCTCGGCTTCTTCTCTGTCGCGAACGAACTTGTCACGTTGATTCGAAAGAACGGTAAATTGGTTCTGGATCGAGCTTTTTTGCACGCTATTCTCGACATTTTGTCTTTGGTACTGAACCATGCTGTATGCTTCGTTGCCACGGTTTTGGTCTTGATGATTTCGACCGCAATGATCTCGAGACAGAAGATGCAATGATGGTGATGGTGTAGTAGCGAAGTCACTAGCGATAGTCATTTTATAACGACACTATAGAGGGTAGATAGAAAACGTAATGCAATAACACGATCTATTAGTGATAGATATTATAGAACTGACAATATCAATTAAGATAGAACCGGGAATTTCAAACGAGAAGAAGAAAGTGTCAAAAACGTCCGCTCGCCGGAATAAAAAAGCTGAGAGTCCGACCCGACACCTTGCTGCAATGCAACAGCTTCAATCGTGCTTTTTTGAGACGTGCTTGAAAATTACCAATTTTTGTTGATCAAAGCCTTTCCACAAAATTACTTGAATGCTATATCTTGTGGAAAAAGGCAAGCCTATGGCGTCAAAGCTCTAAAGTCCCAACTGCTCGTGCAGAACAAATCGAACACGAAACGAGCAACTCACAGAAGGCACTCGAAAGACCGTACGACGATAATATGAGCTTTAATTTCTACACAAACCTTTCTTAAACAAAAGTTAGACTTTCGAATCCACTGGAATAAAAAATTTCACAGCTACTATCATATTCCAGGGAATTGAAGAACTTTATCCGCGAGTCTTTGATATTCATGAATCTCATTGTACACATGACACGATATACGTGCATAAAGAACTCCCCGAATACATTTGATTGGAACTTCAATAAAGTTGTCATACAGAAAATCCTGCACCATTTTGGCATGGGTTGATGTTGAGGGCGATGATTGTATAAACTCTGGTAATCGTACCAAACTCATCATTGACGAATGAAGTTCAAAGGGTGCCAGTAGTGATCTGTCCCAATCTTGACCGTCATGCCAACTTTGACAGAGAATATCGCTTGCCTCTTTTAGCCGATTGTTGATCTTGTTTCGAAATCGAATAATGTCACCATCTAATTGTATTTGTTTCTCCCAATGATCTAGAACAGCGGGAACCGATAAAGCAGCGCCATAGTCTCGACATCCATCCCATAAAAATCTACTTTGAAACCCCTGTCCAATACCATGCGAGATTACTGCTGGCTGCTTTAGAATTGAATCCCGTAAGTAAGCGTGTGGGCAGTAAAGGAATCCAACTCCTCGAGGGCAAGAGAGCCATTTGTGGCCGTTTCCAACATAAAAGTCAACGTGTGGTAATTCTTTTTCGTTCAGGACCAGATCCTGGGCTAAGATGCCATGGGCTCCATCCACCATTACTAACATTTTCATTTCTTTTGCTAGCTTCGAAAGTTCTTTAATCGGCATAGTAAGAGCAGTATTAGAAGTCGTGTGATCTAAGATGAGAAGCATATTCTCAAATTGATGGCTACCTTTTTCGGTTTTGATCTTTTGTAAGGTATCGTATAATGCACGCGAAAAAATATCTGATGAAGACTCTAATGAACCACTCCGCCATAGATCAAAGTAATCAGTCAAAGGAATTTCGGTGACCCTCTGCTGGCAATACTCATGAGCCATCTTTTTCAAACTGCCGTAGGATGTATCCCATAAAACTACATGGCTGTTCTCTTGGTAAATTGCGGAATAATTTTTGAGAATAGTATTCAATCCATACGTAACATTGGGTATAAGAGTGAAATTATCCCGAGACGCATGGCAAAATGATGCCAACCGCCGCGCTGAATAAACCAAGTGAGGAAGCAACTCTCTGTCAAAGTATCGCAACGGCTGCTTTTCTAGATGGAATCTAATATTGTATATCAGAGTTATGATATCAGAACAAGAAGTTTTGAAAAATACAGGAAGTTCCTTTATGAGTTGGCACGAATTCATTGATCGCGATATTCATTGTGCGCCTACATCAACGTGGACTATAATCATAGAAATATACTCAACTCCATTGTTCTGCCGAAGTGTATCCAACTCTCAATGCGGCACCTGGATAAGTAAGAAAAGTATGGGAAATATTGAGTTTGTCGTTCCAAAAGCTTGCGGTATCATGAATGATTAGAAAGTTTGATTTGACACGAAAGATTTGAATGTTTACACCATTCAAGAAGACCCACCGAATGCACCGTGATTGAGAAATGTCCATTTTTTTCGGTCTAGAAGAAAGTCAGAGCGATTTCCATTGGATCTATTGTCATGCTGTTTCAAGCAGAAGGGGATTGCTGGAACTTCGTAAATATCTTCGGGCTGTGTCATCAATACATCGACATCTTCGGAATGAAATGAACCAATCGATTTGTAACCTTCTGTATTCATTAGCCTTTTCTGTAGACTGATTCTGAATGGTCTTGTACTCATCGCTTTCTTCATCGTCAGTCTTTTGATCTTATCTACGTCAAGCTTGGGAAATTTCTCGCGGCATGATAGTCTGTTGTCAACTCATGAATTGCTGATTGTCTCCAGAATCTATTTCCAGAACAGAGAATTTTTGATGGGAAAGATACGAAAAAATTCGATAAGTTCGACTTCTATTTTCCACGTGGAAGTGATTACAGACAGAAATCGCTTGACCACTTCTCATTTACTTCCCAAACCCGAAAAGGAACAGCTTTCTTCATTGTGCTTGACTGCAACTGTAACGCAAACAATCATAGTATACAGTGCCTGTACTATTTGCTTTCATCCAGCCTACAGAACGATGTTTCACGCAACGAAATCCGCTATGTCTAATGTAGTAAAGCGACAAGCAGGTGCTTTCCGAAGTAGATCTGCATCCTCTGTTAGTTCTTTGAAAGGACAGCATTTTATTTCAATCGATCAACTAAGGTTCGTATCACATGACTCTTACAAGCACTCCCGCCGCCGTATGCGCCTGATCCTTCAAAATCCGTCCACGCTGATTTATGTGCTAGTCAATGCGTTGACTGATATGAAGACTCACGGCTTTTCTATCTTCTTTCTCTCGCTTTCCCAGCACTGACGAATTAAAGGGTTTGCTGGATGTTTCTCACGAATTCAAGTCAATCTATTCAGACAAATCAAAGCCACTCCCTAAACCTTTGGATGGACATTCACTCAGTATGATTTTCCAGAAACGATCCACCCGAACTCGTGTTTCGACCGAAACGGGCATGGCGATGCTTGGCGGGCATGCCTTATTTTTGGGACCCTCAGACATTCAATTAGGCGTGAATGAATCCATGAGGGACACAGCTTGCGTCCTTAGTCGGTTCAATGACTTGATCTTGGCTCGAGTTTATGCCCATAGTGACATCACTGATCTTGCGAAATATTCTGAGGTTCCCATTATCAATGCTCTCAGCGACTTGCACCACCCCCTACAGACTTTGGCAGATTTGATGGCTCTTCAACAACACTTTGGAAAAGACTTATCTGGGAAAACTGTTGCCTGGGTTGGTGATGGAAATAATGTCCTACACGACCTCATGCTAGGATCGCTCAAAATGGGAATGAACGTACAAATTGCCACACCGACAGGTTACGAACCGAATGCAGACATCATGGCAAAGAGTAAGGACTTAGCGGATGAGCACGGTGTCAGTCTAACAACCACGACTGTAGCTGATGAAGCCGTGAACGGAGCTGATGTTGTGGTAACTGATACATGGGTCAGCATGGGTCAAGAGGATGAATACGAAAAGCGCGTTAAGGAATTCGATGGGTACCAAGTGAATACAGAACTTATGGGAAAGGCTAATGATGGGGCTGTGTTTTTGCATTGCTTGCCTCGCCATGTCGAGGAAGTAACAGATGAAGTTATCTATAGTGACGCCTCTCTTGTATTTCCTGAAGCTGAGAATCGCATGTGGACAGTCATGGCCGTTATGGCAGCACAACTCGGAAAGGTATAGTAGAGAATTTAACAACTTTAAATATTTTAGCTTTGTTAGATTGTGTTACTTGTTCTGTTCCATTCGTATTGCGAGAATACTGTATCGACTCCATTATTTGTTGTCATACTGCAGCCGTCCACGGCAACTAATAGCCTAGTAAACTTCGTTCGAATCAATCAAGGAAAAGATTTTCTTCGGTTGGTCCTTTTTTCCTTCGTCCGTTAAAAAACGTCTGACATCGTTGAAAAAAATCCGTGGAAAAAGAATTCGACGACAACAGTTTCAAAAAATGGTCGTAACAATACGAACCAAACCGATTTTGAAATATGAGTAGTCGCTTGATTAGATCGGGGTTTCACAAACCGATTTATGAACCGATTTTATCCTTTATGATGATTTCGTCGTCAGTAGTTTCGAGAATCCCCATGAGAACGATGCCTCTGTTGAGTCGAAACTTGCTAATACATACGAGGCAAAAATTATCATCTTCCTTTTCGTCAACGACTACAAATTTAAAAGAAGTAGATGATGATAGTGAAGATGATACTGATCCACATTATGGGAAATCTAATCAACAATCTGCGGCCGTTTCATCTATTGAAGCAGATTTGGAACACCAACGAATCTGGCGACCAGACAAGTTGACGGCAGATCCATTATACTGGTCGAAAAATATTGTACAAAGCTCGCATTCGGACCCCGATAGCCTGATATCACTTCTGGATCGGATTGAGAAGCAAGAGTTAGAGGGTGGGAGGATGAGATCGAAAAAAAATGGAGTCTTACACGAAGATCCTGCTGTCGACATGCGTTTATTAATCGAAAATTACACCGTCAACTCATTGGCTAGCGCTCTGAGAGACAGAGAGGAAATGCTACAAATGGCGTCACAGCTAGCTGCAGACAACGACTTCGAAACACTGAAGGAGTTTCTTCACGATTGTCATCCTGATGTAGTCCTAGAAAAAAGACAGCGATTGCGGCGACTAAGCCTGCAAAAAAAGCTAAATAGATCCTCATTAGAGACAATAAGGAAAGGTCTTATGCGAATGCCAAGGCAAGTAACAATGGCACATTCTAAGAGAGCGGGGGTTGTTGTTGCTATTGTTCATGTGGATGGAGTTCCAAGTATCCTCTTAGAAAAACGAGCACGGCATATGCGTGCTCACCCCGATGAAGTTTGTCTACCAGGCGGGATGGTTTGTAAGAATGCAGATCGGTCGATTGTCGAGACCTGTTTGAGAGAGATGAAAGAAGAAATTGGTGGTTTTGACTTTGAGCACAATGGAGTTAGCGTTTTAGGTATACTGCGTTGCAATTGGGGAGAAGGTAAGTGCCGATGATCTCCGGTTTTCCTTTGCAGTACCAAAAACATTCGCTGTCTAAATTTAGTCTATCTTTAGTTCATCATTTGGTGGGAGTAGCTGTCACGCCTGTTGTTTGCTCGTTCAATCAAGATCTTGCAGAACTTGAACTTACACCAAACCCAGACGAAGTAGCGGAAGTTTTCACAATTCCACTGGCGAGCCTGATGGATAAGAAGCTTTGGGTGTATAAAGATGACCATGCACCGATTTTTGTTGGAGGTCCTTACGCAATTTGGGGATTGACTGGTTACATACTTGATAGATTCGTGAAAGACATACTCACCCCCTTTAGTTCACGCCATTACGAGATATTAGCGTAACGCAAAGTTATTTCAACCTGAGAGCGATTAATCATGTACAATCAAAATCATCTTGCTAACATATTGATTACATAACTTTAATCTTCAGTAATGTCCAAAAGTAAGTCTCCACCAGCAATCTCTTCTCCGGCTGTGACAACAACCCTATCGACTGTTCCTTTAATAGGAGAAGATACCATTGTTTCCATCTTCATTGCTGAAAGCGATACTAATGGAGAACCAACATCAACTGCATCACCCTTTTTTACTTTCGTTTCTAATACTACTCCGGGCATCGGCGCACCGATACTCCCTTCAACGCCATGAAGTGCTTTCGGACGTTCAGTAGTTGTGTCGCTACCAAGCGTTTTGTCTTTTACGGAAACACTACGTGGAGTTCCATTTAGCTCAAATTGTATGGTAACAAATCCGTCTTGATTCGGTTCGGATCGAGCAACCAATCTAATCATCAATTGCTTTCCAGGCTCGAGGCTGATTTCGATATCTTCTCCAACTTCCATACCTGTCAAAAATGTTCTAGTTCCTAGAATGTTGCATGCGCCATATTTAGCTTTATGTGCCATAAAGTCATCAAAGACAGCTGGGTAGAGGGCAGAAGAAAGTACGTCAACATCTCTAATTTTCTGGCCTTTAACAGACCCACTCAAGCCACCCGAATCGTCACCCCATTTCTCTTCTAATTTTTTCCTTTCGTTACTAAAGTCGAATGGGCTAAGCTCAGCACCTGGACGACCTTCAAAGGAAACCAAACCGTCAGTGCCCTCAATCGTTTGACCTTTCAATACTTTGGAGCGTAATGGTTCGGGAAAACCAAATGGAGGAATACCAATAAATCCTTGCATATATTCTATCACGCTTTTAGGAAAATCAAGCGTGTCTGCTTTTTCAAGCACTTCTTCCTTTGTTAGATCATTGGCAACAATAAATTGTGCAAGATCTCCAGTTACCTTGCTTGAAGGAGTGACTTTTATGATATCACCTAACAAATCGTTTGCGGTTGCGTACGCTTTCTTTACCTTACTCCATTGTCCAGTCAATCCTAGTTGGGAGCTCTGGAATAAGAGATTCGTGTACTTCAAGAACGACAAAAAAAATCAGATAGCTATTAGTTTTTGACTCGAAACAATGATGGGATTTTGATCAAATGCTTGAAAATAAAAAAGTCTTACCTGACCTCCGGGCATTTCGTGGAAATATACATCTGAGGAGCCCGTCTTCTGACCAGATTCAAATGGTGCATATAGGCCACGGCATTCCTCCCAATACTCATTGAGAGATTGTACATCTTCTAATTTTAAGCCAGTGTCATACGCGGTTCCTTCGGTACTTGCTACTAGAGCACCCATTGCCGGTTGCGAGGTTGTCCCCGACATAGCATCAGAACAAGAATCTACAACATCCGCTCCAGCTTTAGCACACGCGAGCATTGAAGCAATTCCTGTCCCTGCAGTATCATGGGTATGAACATGGATTGGTAGGTCTGGGTGCTGTTCGCGAATCGCGCTGATAAGCATGGTTGCCGCCTCAGGCTTGAGGAGTCCTGCCATATCTTTGATAGCGAGAACATGTATTCCAAGAGAATGCAATTCTCTGACAAAGTCTAAATAATATTCCAATGTATATTTTCCACGATTAGGATCTGAGACATCTCCTGTGTAACACACGGTGCCTTCTATAATTCCACCAGCCTCGCCAACACAATCAATACCAAGCTTCATATTTTCAATATAATTAATGGAATCAAAAACCCTAAATACATCCATTCCTGCCTCCTTTGCCGTCTTACAAAATTCGTAATTGACATTATCAGGGTAAGATGTGTATCCTACAGCGTTTGCTCCACGAAGTAGCATTTGAAAAGGTATGTTTGGTACAGCCTCACGCAAGTCAGCAAGTCGGTCCCATGGACATTCGCGCAAGAATCTCATCGCAACGTCGAACGTTGCACCTCCCCAACATTCGAGTGAGTAGCAATTGGCAAGAGCAGTGCTTGTGGCAGGTGCAATATTGAGCATATCGATAGTTCGTAAACGAGTGGCAAGTAATGACTGGTGAGCATCGCGCCAAGTTGTATCCATGAGAAGCAATCCATCATTCTTTCGGACGGATGCAGCAAATGCTTCGGGACCTTCCTCATCGAAAATTTGTTTCAAAGATTTCTTATCTGTAGTTACAGTGGAAGGAATTTCGGGAATGTATGGATCGATCGAGACTGGTGGTTCACCGACAGCTCCAAGTTCATCTGGTGGTCCATTGACTATAATATTTGCAATGAATTTAAGTACCTTTTGGGCACGATCTTGTTCGTGAAGAGGCGCCAGTAATTCAGGATTTTGAGCAATGAAGCCAGTGTCAACAATGCCGTCTAAGAATTGTTCATTTTGAAGTACGTTAAGCAAAAACGATTTGTTTGTCTTAACACCACGGACACGGAATTCATTCAAAGATCTGATCAACTTTGCCGCAGCCTCCCTTCGTGTTCGTGCCTTGGCTGTAATTTTAACCAGTAGAGAGTCATAATGAGGAGTAATTTTCGCGCCTGGAAAACCTGGGCCATCGTCGAGACGAATCCCCATGCCCGTTGGCAGCCTGAATACACTGATGGTGCCAGTATCTGGACGGAAGTCTTGGGACGGATCTTCGGTTGTGACTCGACATTGCAAAGCAAATCCGCTTGGCTCTGGAATATTATCTTGTGACAGGCCTAAGTCAGATAATGTCTCTCCACTAGCAATGCGAATTTGAGATTGAACGATATCAATACCTGTGACTTCTTCCGTTACTGTATGTTCTACTTGTACACGTGGATTGACTTCCATGAAGTAATGTTGACCATGTTTGTCAACAAGAAATTCGACAGTTCCAGCATTCAAATAATTGTCACTTTTCAATAATGCAACAGCATCCTCCAAAATACGTTTCCTAGTCAATTCTGGTAGGTCCTGGGCCGGTGCGCATTCCACGACTTTTTGATGTCGACGTTGAACAGAACAGTCCCGATCCCATAGGTGTACCACATTTCCAAGACCATCTCCCAAGCATTGCACTTCCACATGCCTAGGATTCTCGACATATTTTTCGATGAAACATCTTCCATCTCCAAAGGCAGTCAGAGCTTCATTACTAGCTTGGGTAAACATTGCCTCGAGATCTTCTTCGGTAGGAACGATTCGAATACCTCGACCTCCTCCACCCATTAAAGCCTTTGCAATCACAGGATATGAACAATTATTTGATGGATCAGCAATCCACTCTCTTGCCTGACGAACAGTTTCAAATGCCTCTTCTGAACCGGGTACAACTGAAACGTTGGCCGCAATAGCTAGAGTTCTTGCAGTAGCTTTGTTACCAAAATTATCCAGATTTTCTACAGTCGGACCAATGAAGGTGACTCCATTTTCTCGAAGAGCCCTTGCAAAGTTTAAGTTCTCACTCAAGAAACCATAACCAGGGTGCACTGCTTCAACGCCGTTGTCAACGCAAATTTTCACAATTGTGTCGATATCAAGATATTGAGCGACAGGCGCTTTAGAGTTATCCAATTGGAAGGCTTGGTCTGCTTTGTAACGGTGCTGCGTGAAGCGATCTAAAATTCACAATAGGAGCATACAGATGCCGGCAAAAGTGATCAAGAGCGCATCGTATCAAACAAAGTTAGTGATTGATTGTCAATCATTGCGTACTCATTTTTGAAACTATAATCGGCCGAGTTCAGGTGCTCGATACCTCTTGTCAATCACTCACCTTCGAGAGAGTATATTCCCACGGTACTAATGCCTAGCTCGGATGCAGCGCGATTAATTCTGGTCGCGATCTCTCCTCGATTTGCAGCCATTAATTTCTGAAACGGTAGCTCAGACATATTCACACTCTTTTGAGGCGCCATACTAGGGTGGTTGGTCCTTACATTGGTGGCGAAACGACGCTCGGTTCTCGAGGGAGAAGTTTGGCGTGCATCATCAATCGAAGGTACGATAGAGGATACCACCCCCGAAGTGGATCTTTTCAAGATTTTGTTGCGTATGTTTTTTGATAGGACAGACGCGCTCCTGCGATCGTGAGACATCCGCCTCGCTGTTTGAACAATCGATAGCCGGAACATGTTGATATCGCACTAGAAGTTCTAAACTATTCTCTCGATTTTCAATTCAAGTTAAATGCCTAATATTTCAGAGCTGATTCGTGCGACTACGACTCCTCTCCGACGATGATTATGTCGTATTCTTCAATCTCGTAAGGTAGTTCAGTTTTGTAATTTCGTCTATCCGACGAAGAGGAAAAGGGCACCAAAAGATTCTCGCTTCGAGCACTTTGACATGATTTATCCTTTTTTCCTCATCCCGATATATATCCTTATCCTTATAGTATTCGCATTTCTTTTTTCCAGATTGAATGAATCGAATCAACCCATCACAAAATTGGTTCCTTCCGAAAGTGTTTGTGCAAAACAAAGATCAAAGCCACCTGTCTCTCCATCTCAAGAAAAAGAGCTACAACAATTCAACTAAATGATCACTCGAAAACGAGTGTACGTCATACTTGTTTCAAGCTTGCAACCTCATCAATTCCGCCCGAATCAAACTTGGTTTGCAAATTCGTTCTCTCTTCATTCCATGGAGAACGCGTCCCGAAAGCGCAAACTAAGGTCTTTCTCGACGAAAATGCACGCTGGAGTGACAAATGATGACGAAGAGTTGGATAGAGAGCAGTCGAAGAGTGTTGACTGCATATTCCAAGAAGCGAAAGTGGCTAATGCGAAGAAATTGACCGACGGAATCAATCTTAGTGCGAACGAGAACATTATTTTGCCATTTATCGGCTATGGAACGTACAAACTTGGGAAAGAAATAGCAAGATCAAAGACACTCGAGGCTTTGCGAAAAGGGTATCGCTGTATTGACACAGCATTTATTTACGGTGGTGAGACTATCGAACGGCAGGTGGGTCTAGCGATCAGAGATGCCATTGACGAAGGAATTCTCAAGAATGGTCGTCAAGATGTATTTTTGATTACTAAACAATGGAGAAAGTTCCACGGATATGAACCGACCCTGCAGTGCCTAAACCTAAGCTTAAAAAGGTTACAGTTAGATTACATTGATCTTTGGTAAGTTAGTTTATATATATGCATCTTCACGACCCGACTCAATTGTTCGCAGGTAAGACAAAAATTCTTCTTATGAAGACTAATCTCGATGTATATTGAATAATAGGTTGATGCACTGGCCGGGCCCAGCGTGGAATTCAATGAATCGACGCAAGGACCTGATTGCAGATCATGGTCCATGGTATTATGCCGTTCATTCCGAAAATGAAATACCAAAATTACGTGCAGAAACATGGCGAGCGATGGAGGATTCAGTAAAAAGTGGAAAAGTTAGGGCAATCGGCGTTTGCAACTTTGGTATTCAGCATTTAGAGCTTTTGAAAAAGACCGCGACGATTTGGCCACCAGCTGTTAACCAAATTGAGTGCCACCCTCTCTTCCCTCAAAAAGACTTAGTTGCTTATTGCCGGAAGGAAGGTATCGTTGTGCAAGCCTATTCATCTCTTGGTGGTCAAGATGCCGGCAAAAAATTTTGGAGGACACTGTATCCACTTGAAAAGAAAAGAGGGAAGATCAAACCAAAACCGGTTACAAAACTTTCTGACACACCTCCAGTCCTGGCACTAGCAGCAGAGACAAATCGTACCAGTGCGCAAGTCTTGCTCAGGTGGGGCCTCGAAAACAATTTTGCGTTAATTCCGAAAACTTCTTCAGAGGAACGCATGGTCGAAAACTCTGAAATTTTAGATTTTTCACTGACAGCCACTCAGATTGAAAGACTAGAAAAAGAACTCCAAAGTGCCTTGTTGAAAGCGGCAAGTATAGAAAATAAGAATCCTGAATCAATGGCAAGGCTTTGCTGGAGAAATGATCCTTTGCGCGATCTTCATTTTGACTAATGTCAACATTCTCTCTTGAATGTCTCTGTGGAGAAAGGTGCTGGAATTTTAATCTACGAGGCTAAGGCTTTTAACTAAAAGAAGTTCCCGAATATTTCCGACTCCGTTGTCATACACGTCTAGTGTTTCAATATGAAACTTGTGAGTTTTCTTTTCCCTCAAAGAATCACATAGACATTTTGTTCCACCACCAACACCAAAGTAGTATCTCTTTGTGCAAATGTAGGCAACACCAGTTCCCGGTTTTAAGTGTCTTGACAAGAGTTCAGCTGTTTCATTGGCAGCATTTTCCGAATACGTTGTTTCAGAAGCCAATATACAGTCGAAAAGTCCGTCTATGGGCAATGCAGGATGCATCGGTTGTGTCGACGACACACAAGCGCCTATATTACCTAGCAAAAGATCAGACATAGCCATCCAGTCCCCTGATCCATAAGCAATATTATTCTCCAGCAAGTAATTCATCTCATCTGTCTTCTTCGTTCCATCATTTCCGCTGAAACAGGCATTTCTGACATTAATAGCAACATTCGGAATCGTCACATCTTTGATGACAAATTCGTTGTAATCGGAAAAGGTAACGAAACAATTCAAGGGCATTTGGTGCGACTTATTAGCAATTGCTTGTTTCAAAACACATATTCCTGGCAATCCATGACCGCAACCCAACTCGAGTACATGCCCTTTTATGACAATATTTTCGCGAAGAAAATACCGGCATAAGTCAATACTGCATTCCCAAACCTTGAGTCCACCTTCGTATACTCCCGGAACTAGATCCGTGTTTCGATTTTGAAACGACGAAGATTTTTCCTGGACTCGAAGGATATAGTGAGCGTTGAAACAACCCAGATCGATCGATTCACTCATTAGGTTTTGATTCTGGAGGAAATGTTCGTGAGATGACCTAGCGATTTCATCTTGGATCCATTCGAACGATGCGTTGCTCTTCTCGGTTTGATCTATTTCAGTTACTCCGACAGAATCAACAGGAGAGCCCGTATCAGCTAGACTGGGAGAATTTTCCGTGTTCGAAACGAAGTTGAATGAAAACGACATTAAAGTTTACCAACAAGCTTTATTGCTACTCCTGATACTCTCATACTAATAATACTCTGTCGTGAAATTGAAAATTTCAAAATTTCGAAGGTTGACAACCACTACAGTAAAAGAAGTCGATTGAGTCCAATGGGCCACTTTCAAAAGGAAAAAAAATCGATTAAAAAGAACCAAAATCGTTTTTCAACAAAATTTATTACTTTTACATTTAGAATCATTCGCTTCGCTTTTGATGGGACGGCGATACATGCGAATTAGCAGAATAAGTTCTAGTCTAGCGTTCACCAGTGACTTATTGTGTCTACCGAAACGTGTTCAGTAGCAACGAAAGAACTGTCAAGGCAGATGCCATGACTCCTCCCTGCACCAAAGACAATGTAGCGGCCCCGCTGCAAGCGCCCGCACCGGTCGTTGTCAAACCCCAGTTATAGTCATCTTCCGCGGTATGGACGAAACGCTCAGTCAATTCTTCTCCGTTCTGGAAGATTTTGTAGTTTGTGACCGGGTTTTCTGTTTTAAAGTAAACCTCAGCGCATTCGTTATTCGGAATACAAGAAATGAAAGCATACGTCCGGTTCACTTTGAAACCCTCATAAGATGAACTCCGAACGTAGTTGTCCGCGTTATTATTTTGGTTTTGTCCTTTGAACCAAAAGGGAAATTCGGAACTATCTAAGGCCGACACATAATCGTAGTCTTCGCACCATTCCTTATCATCCTTTGGAGTCGCTACGGTGAATTCCATCTCAAATAGATCCTCAGTTGTGGTATTGCACATGTTCTCGACCGTGCAATTGTTTCCCAAACTCGTCGTTTGGTTCAACTTATCTTTCGTGAATAATTCTAAACCCATCATAAGGTTACCTTCTGAGTACGTCACCCCATCAAGGCGAATTGAGTAACTGCTATGATCGTACCAATCTGTTGACGTTGTATTGGAGGGATACCCCATGTGGAATTCAAGACAAGAAATGCGAGGAACGCACTTCCTTTCATAGATTAAAACATCTTCATTAACTGGAGCCTCGTCCTCAAGGTGTACGATTTTATTTTCGCTTGTCGCTACCTCGGTCAAGTCATACGAGAAAAGAGGATAACGGCTGTCGCCTCTCCTATCCAAAAAGAACTCAAATAAAATCTCATCCTCTGAATCACAATAAGAATCTATATAAGAATCTTCCTGGCAACCATCACCGAAATCAATACTCTCAAAGTGGTAGGCGTTATCGCGTAGAAGGGTCTGATCTCCCCATCTAACGAGAAGCTCTTCGCTACCGTGGTAGCAGCCGATCCACCGACCCATCCTGCCTACCATGAGCGTGTGACACTCGTCCCTGGGGAGGCACATCTGGATGTGGTCACCTGGAAAATTATTAGGACACATGATACATTCATGGTGAGTTACGTTGGTGGATTCGGTGAAGATCCTGTAGGAGACGGGAGCGCTCCACGAACTACGCTGGGACTTTTTGATAAATTGGAGTTGGAAAAGCTCTTCATCATCGTTGCAAACGGGCGTAGCGGTATTCATAGGCATTGTTCCATCTGCGTTCGTTCTGAGAGGCAAGAACAACAACGTCAATGATAGAAGATGGTAATGGAAAGCGGTTTTCATTTTCAAGAAGTCGTTTGATATTATGGAGATATTCAGATTTTATGTTGAGATTTCCTTTGCTCAACAAAGTAAAGATGAATGTTCTCGGATGTTCTCCGTGACTGACCGCGCGTGACCTATTTTTCGCACGACTTGAAAACTGCACACAGACTCCCCCAAGAGATGATGGGGCCAGAGAGGGGTCTGATCAGCGCTGGCTATGCTCTTTCGCATGGGCATTGGCCATGTGGTGTTGCTCTTGCA
>Ga0115013_10000723_pt1 | contig 19573 bp, 19 predicted proteins | sample SouAtlMetagenome_2_FD_88686 | JGI IMG/M metagenome (GOLD analysis project Ga0115013, IMG submission 88686) | Marine eukaryotic phytoplankton communities from Atlantic Ocean - South Atlantic ANT15 Metagenome | ecosystem: Environmental > Aquatic > Marine > Oceanic | place: South Atlantic Ocean...
ATATTTTAAAGAACAAGAGCCGATGGAGGGACTCGAACCCACGACCTGCTGATTACAAATCAGCTGCTCTAGCCAGCTGAGCTACATCGGCTTATACTTTTTTTCAAAAAAAAGCCCGCATTCAGCGGACTGCAAATGTAAATATTTATTTTTTCAAACAAAATAAATTATATTATTTTTTAATCAGAAAATAGAACAATCATTATCCTTTATTTCTTGGATGTGATTTCTTAAAAACTTTTTTAATTTCTTCAATAGATCTATTGGTATAAACCTGAGTAGCTGCAAGACTTGTATGACCTAACAAATCTTTTACAGAATTTAAATCAGCGCCATTGTTTAAAAGATGGGTAGCAAATGAGTGGCGTAAAATATGTGGACTCTTTTTTAGCTTTGTAGAAAATTCCGAAAAATATTTTTTTGTAATCCTGTAAACGAGATTGTCATATATTTTTTTTCCTTTTCTCGTTAAAAAAAGAAAATCATTGGTCTTTATATTTTTTTTTGCATTTCTAAATTCTATATACTCATTTAATAATTCAATTGTAGAATCAATTAAGGGAATATATCTTTCCTTATTCCTTTTTCCCAAAACTTTAATTCTTTTATTTGAATAATCAATATTTTGAATTTTCAAATCGACTAACTCTTGCCTTCTTATTCCAGTAGTATATAAAATTTCAAGAATTAAAAAATCCCTTGTTCCTTCAAAAGAGTTTTCAAAATTTTTAGGATTAAATACATTTGATATTTCAACTTCTGAAAAGGGTAGCTGAATAGTTGATTTTGTTTTAAGAGCCTTATGTTGAATAAGCGGATTTATTTTTATATCTCCTGTCTTAAGTAAAAATTTATAAAAACTATTTAAGGATGATATTTTTCTGTTTATGGTACTATTTGATATTTTCTCATTAACCAATGAAACGATCCAAGACCTAATTTGAGGGTAAACAGCATTATAAATTTTATCTTGATTAAATTCTTTGGAATTATAAATCTGGAAAGACTCTAAATCTTTTTTATAGGCAACAATTGTCTTTGGTGAATATTTTTTCTCTAAGAGAAGATAATCCAAAAATGGTGTAAACTCCATACTTTCAATAAAGTATAAATTTATTAATTATTAATTAGTATGTTAAAAAGTAAAACGGAAAGTTATTTATATCTCTTCTTGATCTCTTAGTCTCTGAACGTACTGAGCCTTTTGAATGACCGCTCTTCTTTTAATTGAAGGCTTTAAAAATTCTTTTCTAGTTTGCAGTGATCTCTTAGTTCCAGTTTTATCAAACTTTCTCTTGAAACGCTTTAATGCTCTATCGATATTTTCTCCGTCTTTTATAGGTATTATTAGCATATTACAAACCTCCTTTCTTTAATATTCGATGCAAATATAAACTAAAAATAATCTTACAAAAGGTTTTAAGAGTAAAAAAATTAATTTTTTATTGCCTCTAAATATTTTTTTAGCTGCTCCTTAACAATCGGAAATAAGAAATACAATCCAACCATATTAGGAAAGACCATAGCAAATATCATTGCATCTGAAAATGCCCAAATTGAATTCATACTTGCAGCAGCTCCTATTATAACAAATAAAAGAAATAACACTTTATATGTCATATCTGCTACCTTTCCTCTACCGAATAAAAATTTCCAAGACTGAAGTCCGTAATATGACCAAGAAATCATAGTAGAAACAGCAAACAATACAACAGCAATTGTAAGGAAAATGTCTGAGCCAGGAATGTATTGAGCAAATGCTTTTTGAGTAATTCCAGCACCCTCATACATAACACCATCTATCATAACTCCTCCCATTCCATCTCCTCCATATACAAACGCTCCTGTTGAATTAAAAGTAATAATTACCAATGCTGTCATAGTACATATAACAACTGTATCAATAAAAGGCTCAAGTAAAGCTACCAATCCCTCAGATGCAGCGTATTTAGTTTTAACAGCGGAATGTGCAATAGATGCAGAACCTGCACCTGCTTCATTTGAAAATGCAGCACGTTGAAAACCTACCATTAAAACCCCAATGACACCTCCAACACCAACAGCTGTTGGGTTAAAAGCCTCCTTGATTATTAAAGCAATAGCATCATCAATAAATGTAAAATTAATTGCCAAAATATAAATACAAGCCAAGATATATAAAACGGCCATGAACGGAACAACTTTTTCTGTAACTGAAGCTATTCTTTTTATACCACCAATTATAATAACACCAACAAGAGCAGCTAATACAATTCCAATCATCGCACCAGCAAAAGTTGATTCATACCCGAATAAATTTTTAATTACTATTGTAGCTTGATTTGATTGCGCGGCATTTCCACCACCAAATGAACCACCAATACAAAATATTGCAAATAATGAAGCGGCGACTGTACCCAAAGTCTTAAATCCTTTTGATTTTAAGCCTTTGCTTATATAGTACATGGGGCCACCATATACGACTCCATCTTCATCAACATCTCTAAAATGCACACCAAGTGTACACTCAACAAACTTAGTTGACATACCTAGCAAACCGCAAACTATCATCCAAAAAGTTGCCCCTGGACCTCCTAGTGCAATTGCCAATGCAACACCTGCTATATTTCCATTACCAACTGTTCCAGAGACAGCAGTGGCAAGAGCTTGAAAGTGAGATACTTCACCATCATTTGAATCTGAGTCAGTTTTTTCAAGTTCATCATACTTTCCACGAACGACATTTATGGCTGTCCAAAAATATTTGATGTTAGGGAAGCCAAAATATAAAGTAAAAAATAAAGCACTACCTACCAAAAGATATATTACAAAAGGATAATCTCCAATAGGATAGAAAACATAATAGCTGAAGAAATCTGAAATAGGCTGAAATGCCTCATCTATTCTTTGATCTAAACCTTTGTCTTGAGCACTTAAATTTATTGAACTTAAAAGTGTAAGAATTAATAGTATATATTTTTTCATGGTAAGTATTTGAATGAAGTGTACAAGATGAGAAAAAAAATAGATTTTTGAAAATTAATTTAAAGGTAACCCATTTCCTTCATCCATGTATCGTTATATATTTTTTTTAAATATCTACTTCCATGATCATGAAATAATACAACAACATGATCGTCTGAATTAAATTTTTCTTTTAATTGTAAGACTCCTTTAATTGCAGCTCCTGCTGAATTACCAAGAAACATTCCTTCTTCCCTTAATAATTTCCTGCAATACAATGCAGCATCTTTATCGGTAACCTTTGTAAACCCGTCAATTAAATCAAAATTTATATTTAAAGGAATCATATCCTCTCCAATACCTTCAGTTATGTAAGGATATATTTCATTTTTATCAAATTCACCAGTCTCATGATATTTTTTCAAAACTGATCCATATGCATCAACTCCCCAAATTTTAATGTTTGGATTTTTTTCTTTTAAGTACTTTCCTACTCCTGAAATTGTTCCACCTGTACCAACACCAACAATAAAGTGAGTGATTTTCCCTTCTGTCTGATCCCATATTTCTGGACCAGTAGATTCGTAATGCGCCATAGCATTACTTGGATTATCGTATTGATTCACATACCATGAATTTTCTGTTTCTTCAGCTAATCTTTTTGAGACAGAATAATATGATCTTTCATCTTCTGGATTTACATCAGTTGGACAAATAATTACTTCAGCACCAAATGCTTTTAAGATATCAACTTTTTCTTGGGATTGCTTATCCGATGTTACAAAAACACATTTATATCCTCTATTGATTGCAGCAATAGCCAAACCCGTACCAGTGTTTCCAGATGTGCCTTCTATGATAGTCCCTCCTGACTTTAAAAGCCCATTTTTTTCTGCATCTAAAATCATTTTTAAACCTATTCTATCCTTAACAGAGTTACCTGGATTAAAAGTTTCATATTTTGCCCAAACCCTACAAGGTAACTGTCTAGTTATTTTATTTAGGACAACCATAGGAGTATTTCCAATTGATTCCGTTAAATTATTGAAGTAGTTCATTTGTGCTTGCAAATATAACTCAATGAATCATATCCTATGTTGATTTAGTTAAATTTAATTGTATCCTTTGGATTAACTTTTGACACCAAAAGACTAGGCAATAAAATAGAAAATACACACAATGTAAAAACTATAACATTTAACATAACAATTTGATATAAATCAATGTATACAGGAACACTATCTACATAATAAATTTTTGAGTCAAGTGATATAATTTTAAAATTATTTTGAATATAAAGTATTATCAAGCCAATTAAATTTCCTAAAAAAATTCCGATAGCAATAAGATATGATGAAGTATAAATGAAAAATTTTCTTATTGAAATATTACTAGCTCCAAGAGCTTTTAATACTCCAATCATATTTGTTCTTTCTAATATTAAAACGACTAGAACTGATATAATATTTATTGAAGCTACTATAATCATAATGAAAATAATAGCAAATATATTTTTATCAAAAAGCTCTATCCACTCGTAGATTGAAAAGTATTTTTCTTTTGATGAAGTAACATCATATTCAGATGGAGAATTTAGATATAAATATTCATTTATTTTATCTGATGTTTTTGGATCATTTAAGTGTATTTCTAATGAACTTATCTGGGTTTCACTCCATTTAAGTATCCTTCTAATTTGTTTTATGTCTCCAAAAACATATTTTGAATCTAATTCATCAAAGCCGGAATTATAAATCCCACTAACAACTAGCTTTATAATTGAAGGCTGAGAGTTATCATCTTTAGAAAATAACATCTGGAAACTGTCGCCTACTTTTAGGCTTATTTTATCAGCTAAAATTTGTGAAATTAAAACATCATTAGAAAATTTATCTGAAAATAAAGGAGAATTTCCTTCAACAATGAATTTATTAATTTGATTAAAATCATAATCAGCCTGAACTCCTTTAAAATACAGAGCTTCAAAATCTTTATCAGTTCTAACTATACCAAATCTTGAAATAATTTTTTCAAGATTTTTTACTTCTTTGATTTTTTGTATTTCGTTTATAAAACTATTGTCAACTGAAATTGGATTAATAGAGTTTTCATTTAACGAGTTATTAAAACTTTGAACCGTCAAATGTCCTTCAATTGATGATATTTTATCTTTTATCTCTTTTTGCATACCAGTTCCAACACCTACCGAAACTATCATTACAATCATTCCGATTGTAATTGCAATAACCCCGATTTTTATTATTGGAGCCGAAATGCTATTTTTATAAGGCTTAGCACTTAAAATTTTTTTTGTTAAAAAATGTTCAAAATTCAAAATTCAACTCTGTTTTTAATTCTTCTACTTCAATTTAGTTTTTTAGTTCACTCAAAAAATAAAACTAACGAAATTAAATCTAATGTTATTGTTGGAGCGAACCAAATATCCGAATACGAAAATCTTTTAAAAGATAAAAGAATTGGGATTATAGCAAACCACACATCTGTTATTTTTAAAAAAAATTCTAATTATACTCATTTAGTTGATTCACTGATTAATTTAAATTATAACATCAAAAAAATATTTGCTCCGGAACATGGATTTAGAGGAACTGAACCAAATGGCGCTAATATTAATGATGAAATTGACATTAAAACAGGTCTTAAAATAATTTCATTACATGGTAAAAACAGAAATTATGGAGTAATTGACGATAATGATTTAGAAGATATTGATATATTAATTTTTGATATTCAAGATGTTGGAGTAAGGTTCTATACACACATTTCGACTCTTCATTATGTAATGCAAGCTTCTGCAGAAAATAATATTCCATTAATTGTGCTTGATAGACCTAATCCCAATGGTCATTATGTAGATGGTCCCGTCTTGGAAATTAAAAATAAAAGTTTTGTTGGAATGCATGAGGTGCCAATTATATATGGTTTAACCATTGGAGAATATGCCAAAATGATTAACGAAGAAGGTTGGCTAAATGATAAAGTAAAATCTAAATTACATGTAGTAGAATTAAAAAACTATGATAGACAATCAGAGTATGATTTACCAATAATTCCATCACCAAATTTACCAAACAAAAAATCAATTAATTTATACCCTTCTCTTTGTTTATTTGAAGGAACAAATATTAGTGTTGGTAGAGGAACTAATTTACAATTCCAAATTTATGGAAGCCCTTTTTTAAATAAAGAAAAAAATGATTTTCAGTTTAATCCTACAAAAAATAGTGGGTCAAAGTATCCAAAGCATGAAAATAAATTATGTTATGGGAAAAATTTATCACTAACCGAAAGACTAAATGAATTTAATCTAGAATTCATTTTAAAGGCTTATACAGATTCATCTAATAAATCAGAATTTTTTAATAATTATTTTATTAAACTTGCAGGTTTAGATGATTTAAAAAACCAAATTATCAGTGGCTATTCTCAGCAAGAAATCAAAGAAAGCTGGCAAAAAAAATTAGAGAAATATAAGTTAATGAGAAAGAAATATTTAATTTATAAATAATAAATCAATCAATGGGAAAAACAGTAGTAGAATACAGTAATGTTGAGATTGGATTAAATTCTGATTTTAAAATTCGAGAATTATCTCTTACTGTAAATAAAGGGGAGTTTGTATATCTAATTGGTAAGACCGGTTCTGGAAAATCGAGTATTTTAAAATCTATGTACGCTGAGAAAAAAATTATAACGGGTAAAGCATATATTTCTAAAACTAATTTAGCTACTATCAAAGATCGAGAGATTCCTTTATTAAGAAGAAAAATTGGAATTATATTTCAAGACTTTCAGCTGCTTAAGGACAGGACCGTTTATAAAAACCTTGAATTTGTACTTAAAGCAACTGGTTGGACGAATTCAATGAGTATTAATGAGCAGATTAATTCATGCTTAGACAAAGTTCATATCTCAGAATTATCTGAAAAATATCCTAGTCAACTTTCAGGCGGACAAAAACAAAAAGCAGCAATTGCAAGGGCTTTATTAAATAATCCTGAAATAATTATTGCAGATGAGCCAACAGGCAATTTAGACCCAAAAAGTAGTGTTGAAATAATGAATGTTTTAACCGAAATTAATCAAAATGGAAATACTATTTTAATGGCAACACATGATTTCCTTTTGCTAAAGCAATATAGGGGGAGAATTTTAAGATGTAATGAAGGTATGATTGATGAAATTGAATCTAAAGATTTAAATATTGAAACCGTTTACGTATGATTTCTATACTAATTCCGTGTTATGATTATAATGCATATCCGCTTGTAAACATATTAGAAAAACAAGCATTAATGTTAAATATAAATTATGAAATTATTTGTATTGATGACGGTTCATTTTCTTCAAAAAATGAAATAAATCAAAAAATAAATTTGTTGACTAATGCAAAGTTTATAGAATCAAAAAAAAACTTAGGCAGAATTAAAAATAGGATTTTATTAGCAGAAAAATCTCAATATGACTGGCTTTTATATATTGATGTAGATACAATACCTAAGAATGAAGATTTTCTTGCAAACTACATTACTTTTTTTAAAAAAGAGATAATAATTTTTGGTGGTTGTACTTATAATAAACCTCAAAATAAAAATTCAAGTTTAAGATACAAATTTGGAAAATTTAGAGAAGAAATAATTCCATCCATAAGAAACAAAAATCCCTACAAGTATATTTCTTCGTCAAATTTTATGTGCAGAAAAAATATTTTATTAAATACTTTAAAAAAAATTGAAAGTATTTCTTATGGAAATGATTATATATTCGCGTCTTTGCTAAAGCAGGATAAGGTTAATATAATGCATATTGATAATAAAGTTATTATTGAAGATATTGATGACAATCAAAAATTTTTAAGAAAAACCGAACAAGCTCTTGAAAATTTATTGAAGTGCTATAAAAAAGGATTATTAAATATACATAGCATTTCTATTCTAAGTGCATATGAATTTCTAGACAAGTTTTTATTAAAGAAAATTTTTGTTAAATCAACCAATTTATGCGAAAAAATAATCGATAATAATCTAGTAAAACAAAATCCAAATTTATTTTTATTTGATTTGTATAGACTGAGATATCTATGTCAGCTTAAATAGTTTTAAACTTTTTAAATTCTTTGTAATCTCTAAAATAATCTGATTCTTTAAAATAATCCGACGCTAAAACCATACAAACTGCAGCTGATGAAAAATTATCCATTTCTCTCCAAATTCCTTTTGGAATCAATAATCCTTTATCAGGCTTATTAAGCATTATTATTTTTTTGTTATTTCCGTCATCTAGATGAACATCAAAGCTGCCACTTAATGGAATCATGAATTGAACTAAATCTTTGTGAGCATGCCCACCTCTATACGCATCACTTGGCACATCATATAGGTAGTAGACTCTTTTTATATCAAAAGGGATTATATCCTTTTCAATAAATGAAAGCTTACCGCGTCCCTTTGGATCAATTATTTTTGGAATATCAATAATTTTTATATCGTCTATTGTCGTTTTCATATTGATTTAAATTTATTTATTCCTTTAATACCTACTAAAAACTTATTTAAAATTTGATCATTTTTAATCATATTCTTTTTTTTCAGCAAGTATATATGATGAATTAATTTGAAATATGATAAATAACCGAAAAACTTATAAAAAATTGCTGCCCTAGCAAAAATATTTTGATCTCTATGTGCCATTTTTCCAGAACTATCAGAATTATGACTTAATATAATTGCTGAATTTGAAATTATATTTAAGCCTTTATCTAAACACTCCATTAAAAAAACATATTCGTCACCAGTGGGAAAGATAGACCCTAAACCAAACAAGGGGTCAAAACTTAAATTATTTTTAATAATAGATTCTCTTTTAAATGCAATAACAACTGAATTAATATCTCTAATAGTTCTTTCATCATGGTATTCTATATTTTTATAATCTTTAAATAATTTTCCCGATTCATCCACCATCCTGAATGTAATAATATCTGCATTTGGATTATTTTTAAATGAAGTTGATATAATAGTATAAAAATCTTCTTTATAGACTATATCATCATCAGCAAATACACAATAATCAAATGACGAATTTTTTATTGCTAAATTTCTACTAATAGAAAGACCTTTTGAATCAGAATTAATTACATTAATATTTTTAAAATTTGAGTTAATGTTATTATCAGATTGATTAACAACTAAAATCGGATATTTAGATTTATTACTTTGAAAAAAAATATTATCTATAAAATCTAAATTGTTTTTATTCGTTGTAGAAATTAAAATCTCTAAATTATTTTTTTTGTCAATCAGATTCGGCATTAAAAATATATATTTGAAACAAGTGATAACAATATAATGAAAATCTTACTCATAGGTGAATATAGTAATCTCCACAATTCTTTAAAGCAAGGACTTGAAAAAGAAGGTCATAAAGTTGTTTTATTAGGAAATGGTGATGGCTTTAAAAACTACAATGTAGATATCTTAGTAAAATCATCAATTTTTGAAAATAGAATATTAAAAATTATAGCGAAAATAATTGATAAGATTTTTACAATTAGCCTTAATGAAATAGAAATTTTTTTTAAAGCAAGAAGAAAACTAAAACTTCTCAAAGGATATGATATAGTTCAACTAATTAACGAAAGAGCTTTTAATACATCTCCATTTTTAGAAAAAAAACTTTTAAAAGAAATATTTAATAATAATCAAAAAGTTTTTATGTTAGCCTGTGGGGTTGACCATAGAAGCGTTAGTTATGCAAATCAAAAAAAATTTAGATACTCAATTTTAACACCGTACTTTGAAGATGCTTCGCTTAGAAAACAATATAAGTTTATTTTAAAATATTTAAAGCCTAATTATTCCAGACTTAGTGATTATGTCAAAAGTAATGTATCTGGTATAATTAGCTCAGATCTTGATTATCATATTCCATATGAAGGCACAAAAAAATATATTGGAATGATTCCAAATCCAATTAATACTGATAGTTTGAGATTAGAGCAAAATAAACAAGAAAGAAAAATTATGATTTTACATGCTATAAATTCAAAGAACAGAATTAAAAAAGGTAATGATATTTTTGAAAAAGCATTATCAATTATAAAGGATAAGTATTGTGATAATATTGAAATAATCAAAACGATTGATAAACCATATTTAGAGCATATAAATAATATTAAGAAAAGTGATATAGTTTTAGACCAAATTTATGCATATGATCAAGGATTTAATGCTTTAGAGGCTATGGCCTTAGGTAAAATAGTGTTTACAGGCGCTGAAAAAGAATGGTTAGAAAAATATAATATTAAAGAAGATACAGTCGTTATCAATGCATTACCAGATGTATCTAATATTGTCAAAAAATTATCTTGGCTAATTGAAAATCCAAAGGAAAGAAATTACATATCCAAAAATGCAAGAAAATTTATTGAAGAATTCCATGATTATAAAAAAATTGCAAATAAATATTTAGAAGCGTGGGCAATATAAACAAACATTTTAAACCGAATTTTTTTATTCCAGGAGCTGCTAAATCTGGGACAACAACTTTACATGATTTATTAAATACTCACCCTCAAATATCAATGTCAACAAACAAAGAGCCTGTTTATTGGAATAATAAATCATTTGAAAAATATGATAATTTTGAAAAAAATAGATATGCTAATTTATTTGATGAAAATGCAAACATTAAAGGTGAATCAACAACATCTTACATGTATTATGACAACTTCATTAAAAATGTGAAAAATAATTATGATAAATCTCCAAAGTTTATTTTTATTTTAAGGAATCCAATTGATAGATATATTTCACACTTTTGGTGGATAAAAGGGTTAGGCTTAGAGAAAAACAATATAAAAGACGTAATAAAAAAAGGAATTCACACCGATTTTACAGAATATGATTATTATCCAAAACATTATTTTCAATTTGGCCTATATTCAAAGTGGATACAACGTTTTATTGATAATTTTGGACTTGAAAATATTAAAATAATAACTCTTGAGCGTCTGATATCAAATCGACTTGATACAGTTAATTCGTGTTTTGATTTTTTAGGATTAAAAAAACTTGAATCAATACAAGAAAAATCCTCAAATAAAACTACAAGAATAAAGTATTCATGCATGTATCATTTTGTAAGAAAGTCTTCAATTGGTAAAATGAACTACACAAAAATTGGTAAAATATTTTTATCAAAGAAATCGATTCATAAAATAAAGAATAAATTGAAAGAGATAATAATAAATTGGAAAACAGAGGAATTTAAATACGAACCTTTACAATCAGAATATAGAAATTACTTAAAAGATGCTGGATATAATAGTGACGTGGAAAAATTAAAAGATATTTTTGATTATTCATTCGAAGAATGGAAAGACTTTAATTAATTGCAAATGAATTTTATAAAAACTTCCTTTTTATCTGGATTAAGTACCGCAATAAGTTTATTAGCTAGACTAATCTCAACAAAGATTGTTGCCGTTTATTTAGGTACTAATGGGATGTTTCTGATGGGGCAGCTTAAAGATTTTCTAAGACTAGGTAATACAATTGGTTCATTTGGAATTGAAAATGGTATTGTAAAATATGCGTCAGAATATGAAAATAATGAAAGAAAACTAAGTGACATAATTGGAACAAGTTTTAAGATAAACTTTGTAAGTGCACTAATTTTTTCAGGTATTATTTTAATTTTCAAAAATCAGATAGCGGATTTTCTTCAGATAAATTTCAGTGTAAACTTTTACTTTTTAATCTTGATTTTGTCGATTATATCAGCATCCATTCACACCTGCTTCTTGGCTATATATAATGGTCTAAATAAAATTAAACTATATGTGTTAGTTAATATTTTCTCTAATATCCTATCTGCTATTATTCTCGTTTTATTGGTATTAAAAATGGAGATAATAGGTGCATTTTATGCCCTTGCAATAAATCAAATATTTAGTTTATTTATAAATATTATATTTTTTACGATTTATAAACCATTCAATATTAAATGGATTTTTAGAAAATATTTATATGACAATTTAAAAAAATTATCCAGCTTTTCGATAATGGCTGTTGTTGGGCCAACGTGTTTAATAATATCAACATTTATAGTAAGAGATTATATATTTGAAGAGTTTGGAGCTGATTATGCTGGATCCTGGGAGGCAATGTGGAGGATTTCAGCAATTTATCTTCTATTTCTAATAACTACCTTCAAATTTTATCTAATACCAACTTTTTCTAAGCTTAATGAATCAGATTTAAAGAAAGAAGTATTTAAAATTTGGAGGGTTGTTATTCCTATAATAATAATTATTACAGCTGGAGTTTATTTAACAAAAGATATCATTATTAATGTATTATTATCAAAAGAGTTTGTTTTAATAAATTCAATAATTTTCTTCCATCTAATTGGAGATATTATTAAAATAAATTGCTGGGTACTTGGTAATATTATGATATCAAAAGCAGATACAAAAAGTTTTGTATTTTTTCAAATTGAATGGTCAACAATATTTGTAATCCTAAGCTACATTTTTATTGAAAAATATGGATTTGTTGGTGTATCAATTTCTTATTTCATCACGTATATTATTCACTTTAGTTTATTAAATATTTACTTTAGAAAACTACTTTGGATTAATCATAAGTCTTAAAGTTAGATTACACCTTTAAAAATATTTTTCTCTTATATAATTGATATATAATTATATAAATAAATAAAGTGTAAAATATTGCCCAGGTTAAAGATGTAAGTTTTGTATATAGACCAAACTTAATGCCTATATCCATCCATAGTTCTTGTATGCCCATATTATTAATTAGTTTTATTTGAAATAATTTCCACAAAACTCCATGTAGAACATATGCAGTAATTGCATTTGATCCAAAAGCAATACTAAATTTAAGTTCAAAATCATAGCTTTTATAATCTATAATAAAAATTGAAATAGCTAAAATTACCATTGCTATTCCAGAACTAAACATAACGTATGAGCTTGTCCAAATATGCTTGTTAATAGGAAAAAAAATATCCCAAACTAAACCAATTATTAATAATAAAGACCCTAATAAAATTAAATTTCTAATCTTATTAGAATTGTATTTAATTATTTCTCCCGTTATAATTCCTGAAATACAAGTGACTATTGCAGGAATTGTGCTGAAAAACCCTTCAGGGTCCCATGTTGTCATATACAATCGACCTGGAACTATAAAGCTATCCACCCAAGCGGCAAAATTTATACCTGGTTCAATTGTCCCCGCGTCAAAACCACCAAACGGAACAAACATCATTAAAATCCAGTAAAAAATTAAAATAAGAAAACTTGTAGTTACCAAAAAAACAAGGTTGAAATTAAGATATAATGTGGAGCAAATTAGGTATACTAAAGCAATTCTTTGCAGAACACCCACAAAACGAAGGTTATAAAAATCAAAATCAGGGAAAAGTGATAAAAATATTCCTAGAGCAAATATAATGACTGATCTTCTTATTATTTTAAGATAAACATTTCTATTAAAATTATTTTTTATTTTAACAAATGACAATGAAATTGATACTCCAACAATAAAAAGGAAAAAAGGAAAAATCAAATCAGTTGGAGTAGCACCATGCCATTCAGCATGTCTTAAAGGGTTATAGACATATGACCAGCTTCCTGGTGAATTAACAATAATCATCGCTATTATTGTAATACCTCTAAAAAAATCTAAGGATAATAGCCTTTTCATGGAATTTATTAAACAATCAGATTTCTTAATTTATCAAATTTAGAAATTTCAATTTCATAAAAATCTTGAATTAAAGATTTAGCACCATAACCCTCTTTCCAGTAAATTAACCCTTTGTTAATTTTTTTCCCTTGTTGTTCATTTGAGGTACCAAAATCAAAATACTTATGTTTAGGAAAAATCTTGGTTATTAAGTTATAAAATAAAAAATCTAATGAACCAAGTAAGTTCTTTTCCATATTAGAACCAATATATTGAACATGAATAACATTTTTAGTTTGAAAAATTGTTGTACCAGCAACTATTTCTCCATCATGGTATACATTAAACTGCCTAATATTTTGTTTAAAATTATTTTTTAACTTTTGAATTTCATCCAAGTTATGAACTGGTTTAACAGAATGCTTATCAGATAGCCTAGGGATTAAAATTATATTCCAAAATTCATCTAAATCATCAGTTTCTTTAATTTCTAAATTATTTTTGACTCCTCTTTTATAACCCTGAATTCTATCTTTTGAGAAATTAAAATCATTTTGCATGTCAATCACTGAAATAATATCTCTTCTATAAATATTAGCCTCAGTAATAAAGGCTAAATAATCTAATTCTCCATTGAAATCTGAGTTATAAATTGAAGGAATTTGTTTGATAAATAATTTTTCAAAAGATTTTTCAAAATAGTAATTTAAAATATTTTCGAACAGTTCTAAATACTGGGTAAATTTCATATCGCTTTTAACTAGGATTCCACCATAAGTAAGTCCCTGATGGGAATAAACACTTTTTCCAATAGTATTTGAAGGAAATAAAGCAATTAACTCAGAATCTTTAAAAACCAATAAAGAATGGTCGTCAAACTTATCAGAATGATAATCCATAAAATCTCTTCTAAATAAAAAAGTAGAATTTTTGGATAAATTTATAAAATCATCCCATCTAGATTTATGAATCTTACTATAAGCTTCAATCGAAACCATATGAATATTTTTTATTTATCCTTGACAAAATCCTTCATGATAAAAACATGAGGAACCGTCAAACTTGAAATAACAATAAATACAAACAAAATTAAGTTATCACTTGTCAGTAAATCATTGTTGTACTGATATAGTAAAAAACCGAAAATTATTGAAAGTATTGTGAAGGGTAAAGTTTTTAAGTAAAATTTTGCAAAATTATCATTTTTGAACTCCTTAAACTCTAACATCAACATTGGTAAGGAATGACAAAAACCAAAATATAAAGCGAAAGATGTGAGTAAATCAGTATGAAAAAATACCATATATAAAATTGTTATCTCTGCATATAAAGGAACCTTCCTCTTAATATCAAAATTTATAATTGATAACATTAAAATAGCTACCGAAATAAGAAGAAAAAACACATTGTCAAAGCCCGATAAATCTAAATTTGAAAATTCAGGAATTATGTATAATATTTCTTGAAGTTCTGCAATATTATTTAAAAATAAAGACAATAAAATATTAGCGCCAACTACAAAATTTAATAATTTATTATCAGTAGAATTATATCCAATCACCTGAGTTTCTCCAAAATGATAACAGGAAATAATTAGAAAAACTAGTAGCCCAAGAAAAGGTGATATAATCCAAAGAATTATATTTAATATAATTAGAGATACATAAGTAAGATAAAATACAAACTTGCTTTGAAATTTTCTAGCACTTGGATTTATAAAAGCAATAATATGATCAACTGACCCATGAGGTATACCAATTGATAGCATAACTATCATAAATAATAGAACTGAATAAGAACTTTCAAGACCAAAAAAAATAATAGAGAAAGCAAGAATCAATCCAGCTATTTTAGATTTAACAACAACATTCATAAAGGTTAGTTTATTTGAAATAAATATAAAAAAAAAAGGTGAGGATAAAACCTCACCTTTTCTTTAAAGTTAATTATTAAGCAAAATTAGCTTCTTGCAGCATGCCATACAGCCATACCAAATCCAATTTTGTTAATAGCATCACCTACGTTGTAAATGATATTCATAGCTCCTTCATCGATAGCTACAAAAGCATACCAACCGTCAGTTCCTGCCATATATCCAAGAGGATAAATAGCCCAACCAACAAGAACGAACCATTGTAACATTCTACCAGCCTCTGGAATTTTACCAGAACCACTAGCTAAAGCATTACCTACAGCACCTGAAGGACCACCGAAGATAGATAAACATCCAACTTCATAAGCCATCCAGAAGTAAGCAAGACCTGAAACAGCACCCCAAGTTTGAGCGTCTAACATTCCTGTTACACCTGACTCACCGAAGTACCCAGCTACTAACATTACAACTGATGCCCAGAATAATTTTCTCATTCCTACACCTGTTAATAGAGCAAATTCTACAACCATTAACGGTACAGTAAGAATCCAGTCTATGTACCTTAATTCAGTTGGAGAAGATCCGTCAAGAACCCACTGCTCTCTCATGTAAAAATAATGCACAGCTGCAATACCAGTAATAAGTGCTGCAACAAGCATTGAATCTTTAAATTTCTTGTCAACTTGACCGTGTTGCATTAAAAACCACACAGTTGCTGCTAACATCGAAACTGAGCCGATAAAAAATGTAAACCCAGTGAAATCACCTGGCTTAATTGAAGCGGCGTCAAAAATAAAATTTAACATTTCCATAATTATATAGTGTTTAATTTGTTATACACCAAAATTACACAAAATATATGCCAAAATGTTAAAAAAATCTTAATTTTTTTTAACATCATTCAATAAAAAAGGGACCCAAATGGATCCCTTTTTTCTGTTTTTAACCTGTAAAGGATTAAAATTATTTAGTTCTGAAAGGTAAATAAGGATTTTTAATAAAGTTAAAGAAAGTACTTAAAATACCCCAGAAAAACTTGTAAAATGCTAATGTTAAGTATAATTGAGCTAAAATAATAGCAACATTTACAAACTGCCATGCAGCACCAATAAGTCCACCAGCATACCCAGCCTCAGATGTAGAGTAGCCACTCCAGCTCATAAAGTCTGTGATTAATCCACCAACAAATTCTAGATGTAAAACCCCCATTAATGCAGTCATTGCATCAGTAGGTACAGAGTACCAATAATCAAAATTACTAGTCCAATCTGTATTAGCAGCACCAGACATATCAAGCCAACCGTCGGTTACAGCTGAAACACCTGCTGCAATAGCTCCAAATAGAGCTACCAATGCTAAAATATGACCAAAAGCTTTAATAGTTGCCACTGGAATATCGTGGAATATAAGAGTAACAGTGTCATTCTTAGATGATGCAACAGATTCTCCTGCAGATCTAACTACCTGTGCAATTGGGAAAGCAGCATATCCAAATAAAAGCATTCCTAAAAAGCTTCCAACCATTTCTTGAGCACCATCTCCCATTCCTCCTGTCCAAAGTATAGATATTGTAGCCCATAATGAACATACTAATGTTACAAATGCACCAACTCGAAATACTTCGCCAGCCCATTTAGCAAGATTACCCTCTGAATCATCCATACAAGAATTCCAACAATTCATCGGTAGTTTGTCATTGACCCACTTTGGGAAGTCAATAATCATGTTTAAATATTTTTCCATAATTTAAATTAGTTTGTTTATTAATTATCAAATTTACAAAAAAACCAGGACTTTATAAATAAATTTTTATTTTAAGTGCTTGTGTGTTAGAAATTTATCAATAAAAATATTAAATATTTAAAGAGATAATAATTATTAAATATTGCAAATTATATAATAAATTTGTTTTAATTATCTTTCAAAAATGAAACTATCCTCGATTCCTAATATTAAGTTCCTAGATTCTAATAATTTCTTTCTGATAGCTGGCCCATGTGCTATTGAAAATGAAGAAATGGCATTTAAAATTGCTGAAACAATAATTGAAATTTCTGAAAAATTAGAAATTCCATACATTTTTAAAGGAAGTTTTAAAAAAGCCAACAGAAGTAGACTTGACAGTTTTACAGGTATTGGAGACGAAAAAGCATTATCTATTTTAAATAAGATTAGAAAACACTTTAAGGTCCCTGTAACTACAGATATTCACAATATTCATGATGCTAATTTCGCTGCTAAATATGTTGACATATTGCAGATTCCAGCATTTTTAGTAAGACAAACTGATCTTTTGGTTGCTGCCGCAAAAACAAAAAAAGTGGTTAATCTTAAAAAAGGACAATTTATGAGCCCTGAGAGTATGCAATTTGCAGTAAATAAGATAATTGATAGCGGTAATAAAAATGTGATGATAACTGATAGAGGCACAATGTTTGGATACCATGATTTAGTTGTTGATTTTAGAGCAATACCAACTATGAAGACTTATGCTACTACTATACTTGACGTAACTCATTCCCTGCAAAAACCAAATCAAACTTCAGGGATAACAGGCGGTCTACCATCCATGATTGAAACAATCGCAAAAGCTGGTGTTGTTAACAATGTTGATGGTTTATTTATTGAAACACATCCTGAACCTTCAAAAGCATTAAGTGATGGGAAAAATATGATTCACCTGGATAATCTCGATAAGTTACTTTCTAAACTAGTTGCTATTAGAAAAACGATTAACTCTTTTTAGAGAATTTTACTACAACTTAACTTTTTTAATGATACCATATTTATCAATTAGGTAAACTAGCGCAGTCATTGTTGCAGCACCTAATTCAAGCTCTCTTTTATGAATAGACTCAAAAGTATCATTTTCTGAATGATGATGATCAAAATATCTTTGAGAGTCTGGCTTAAGACCACTCAGGACATTATAAGGCGTTTTTAAGGGGCCTATATCCGCTCCACTTCCTCCAAGTTCAAAAAAATGAATTAAATAAGGCTTAAATAATTCTTTCCAACTTTGAATTTGAGCAAAATTACTTTCATCAGTGTCAAAATAAAAACCTCTTGGGGTAAATGCACCAGCATCACTTTCTAAAGCAAAAATGTGATTCTCACCTTTTCTAAAAGCTTCCTCAGCATATTTATTACCTCCCCTAAGTCCATTTTCTTCATTCATAAATAACACAACTCTAATACTTCTTTTTGGAGTAATTCCTGAAACTTTAAGTAATCTTAAAACATCCATAGATTGAACACAACCAGCACCATCATCATGTGAACCGTCTCCAATATCCCAAGAATCTAGATGACCTCCAACTAAAATATATTCATCAGGATACTCTGAACCTGTTATCTCGCCTATTACATTATGTGATAAAACATCCTCCATCTGCTTACAGTTTTGTTTAAAATAGAATTGAATATTATTATCCATCTTCAACATAGAACTGAGTAAATCTGCATGCTGTGTACTTATAGCGGCAGAAGGAATTCTGTCCTTAACAGGTATTCCACCATATGTCATGCTTCCTGTATGAGGAGAATCATCAATTGCTAAATTCATAGACCTTACAATGACGCCAGCTGCACCATACTCGATAGCATGGACTGCACCCTCATATCTTTGATTAACACAACCACCATAAGCCTTAAATGTATCTATCAAGGTTGCATCCATCGGTCTATTGTAAAAAACTATTTTCCCTTGTATTTTATCTTTACCTAATTTTTCAAGTTCCTCAAAACTTTTCACTTCTATAAGATTTGCTTTAAGTCCAGTCGCAGGAGTAGATATAGACCCTCCTAAAGCACATATCCTTACTGGAGTAGTTTTTCCCGGAGCTGTTTCAATATAAGCAAACTCTGGGGCTCCCCGAACCCATTTTGGCACCATTACAGGCTGCAACCATACTTTATCCAGTCCCATTAACTCCATCTCAGATTTGGTCCAATTAACAGCTCTTTCTGCATTTAATGAACCCGATAGTCTTCCTCCAATCTCATTAGATAAATAATCTAA
>Ga0115013_10000724_pt1 | contig 19565 bp, 15 predicted proteins | sample SouAtlMetagenome_2_FD_88686 | JGI IMG/M metagenome (GOLD analysis project Ga0115013, IMG submission 88686) | Marine eukaryotic phytoplankton communities from Atlantic Ocean - South Atlantic ANT15 Metagenome | ecosystem: Environmental > Aquatic > Marine > Oceanic | place: South Atlantic Ocean...
CTCCACCCATGCCACATTTGAATTGAACCCCTCCTTGGTGGGTATGCTCGAATTTCGAAATCTGGTGGGTCAGATTGTCAAAACGGAAACCCTCCAGCCCGGCATGAGTCGCACGTGGGTTGAACTCGACGATTTGGCCGATGGAATTTGGTTGGTAAGTCACCGCATCGATGGTGTTGTGGTCGTCACCAAGCGACTCGTCAAGCACTGATGAGATTTGGCCTTCTGAGGAGGCCCATCGACGTTCCCTTCTTGTGCACGTCATGATGTGCATCCTTTGGTGATGTGGCGATGATTCGAGCGACCTTCGTGGTGAACTTCGTCCATTCATGCAACAGAACAATTTGAAGAGAGAGGCCCTCGAGTACCACGCCCGGGATCGGCGGGGGAAGGTGGAGGTAATCCCGACCAAACCGTACAGCACGCAGCGAGACCTCAGCTTGGCCTACAGTCCTGGGGTGGCAGAGCCGTGCAAGGCGATTGCAGAGAATCCGCAGGACGTATACACCTACACCGCCAAGGGCAACCTCGTGGCGGTCATCAGCAATGGTACGGCAGTGCTTGGCCTGGGGGACATTGGTCCCGAGGCGAGCAAGCCTGTCATGGAGGGAAAAGGCGTCCTGTTCAAAGTGTTCGCAGACATTGACGTGTTTGACATCGAGGTGGACGCCACAGACGTCGACCAGTTTGTGGCTACGGTCAAGGCGATTGCGCCCACGTTTGGCGGCATCAACTTGGAGGACATCAAGGCCCCAGAGGCGTTTGAAATCGAGCGTCGCCTGAAGGAGGAGCTTGAGATCCCGTTGATGCACGACGACCAGCACGGCACCGCAATCATCAGTGCGGCGGCCTTGCTCAATGCCCTCGAACTCGCAGACAAAAAGATTGAAGACATCCGCATCGTGGTGAGTGGCGCAGGGGCAGCGGCCATGTCTTGCCTCGACATCTACGAGCAGCTCGGCATGAAGCGAGAGAATGCGGCGGTCTTTGACAGCCGCGGCCACATTCACTCCGGACGCGAAAGCTTGGATGCCAGCAAGCAGAAGTATGCCACGGATATGCAATTCGCCGACTTGGCAGAGGCCATGAAGGGTGCGGACGTGTTTTTGGGCTTGAGCAAAGGCGGGCTTGTCGATGCAACCATGGTCCAGGCCATGGCGACCAACCCCATCGTCTTTGCCTTGGCCAACCCGGACCCAGAAATTGGATACGAAGAGGCCATGGCCTCGCGTGAGGATGTCATCATGGCCACAGGTCGCAGTGACCATCCCAACCAGGTGAATAACGTGCTGGGTTTCCCGTACATCTTCCGCGGAGCCTTGGACGTCCGCGCCACAGGCATCAACGATGCCATGAAATTGGCCGCCGTGCGTGCCATTGCGTCGTTGGCGGAGGAAAACGTTCCGGATGAAGTGAGTGAAGCTTACGGAGAGGGGGCGCTGACCTTTGGTCGGGACCTCATCATCCCCAAGCCTGTCGACCCGCGTTTGATTTCTGCCGTGGCGCCTGCCGTGGCCAAGGCCGCCATGGACTCAGGCATTGCGCAAGCGCCCATCACGGATTGGGACCACTACAAGCGCCACCTCGAGATGCGCTTGGGCAAAGACAGCACGTTCTCGCGCAACATCGCCACCCGGGCCGCCCGTGCGCCGAAGCGCGTGGTGTTTGCCGAGGCCGAGCATTACAAAGTATTGAAGGCTGCAGAGATGGCGATGGACGAAGGCATCGCCCACCCCATTTTGCTCGGGCGCCAGAGCCGCATCGAGGCCCTCATCGAAGAGAACAACCTCGAACTCGAAGGTGCCACCATTCTCGACCCGCGCGGAAAGGACCAAGAAGAGCGCCGCAAAGCGTTCGGTGAAGTGTTGTTTGAGCACCGCAAGCGCCACGGTTTGACGGCCCTTGAAGCCGAGCGCTACATGCGCCAGCGCAACTACTTTGGGTCCATGTTGGTGGACCAGGGGGAGGCCGACGCTTTGCTTTCGGGCTTGACCCGGAATTACCCCAACGTGATTCGTCCTGCGTTACACGCCATAGGCAAAGCCCAAGGGGTCAACAAGGTGGCGGGGATGTACATCCTGCAAACCAAAAACGGTCCGATGTTCTTCGCCGACACGACCGTCAACACGAACCCCACGGCAGAAGACATCGTCAACATCACATTGCTCACTGCAGAGGCCGTTCGCAACCTGCGTATTGTGCCGCGCATCGCCCTGCTGAGCTACTCCAACTTTGGCAGTTCCAAAGGCCACGATGCCGAGAAAATGGCCGAAGCCGCCCGTTACCTCCACGTCCATCATCCCGAGCTGATTGTGGATGGAGAAATCCAGGCCAATTTCGCCATGAACCAAGAGAAACTCGGAGAGAGCTTCCCGTTCAGTGCCTTGCACAAGCGGCAGGTCAACACCCTCATTTTCCCCAACCTCTCGGCCGGCAACATCAGCTACAAGTTGTTGCAGGAGATGGCGGGCATGGACGCCCAAGGTCCTGTGTTGCTGGGCATGCGCAAGAGCGTGCACATTTTGCAAATGGGGTCGAGTGCCAAGGAAATTTTGGACATGGTTCGCCTCGCGGTGGTCGATGCCCAAATCAAAGACGCCCACCTGTGATTCACCATTTGCACGGCCGCCTCGTCGAAAAGCATCCGACCTATGTGGTGGTCGAGTGTGGCGGCGTGGGCTACTACGTGGCCATCAGCCTCACCACGTTTGACCAAATCGGCGACGACGAGCTCGTCAAGATCCACACCCACATGGTGGTTCGGGAAGATGCGCAGTTGCTGTACGGCTTCGCGTCCGAGTCTGAGCGGGCGTTGTTCTTGTTGCTGCTTGGCGTGAATGGGGTCGGAGCCAACACGGCTCGACTCATCTTGAGTGCCATGGATCCTGACACCGCGGCATCGGCCATCTCAATGGGAGATGTGGATTCCATGAAGCGGGTGAAGGGGATTGGGGCCAAAACAGCCCAGCGCATCATCGTGGATTTGCAGGACAAAGTGGGCGCTGTTTCTGGAGGTGCGACCACTTCTCCCACATCCATTTCGGCTGCGCACAATACAATCAAGGTCGATGCGTTAGGGGCTCTGACGTCGCTCGGCTTTGACAAGGCAAAATGCAACAAGGTGCTGGATTTACTCTTGGAAACTCAGGGAAATTCAGCGTCGTTGGAGAGCCTGATTAAAGCCGCTTTGCGCGAACTTTGACCGACACCGACGATTGAACACGGAGCACGCATGACCCCCTCACAACAGGCCGTTAGGCCGCAATGGAGGAGAATTTGGAGCCTTGGCTTGGCCTGGATGGCCTGTGCCATGGGGGCTGTCACCACGTTGCACGCCCAAACGCAATCCGACACCACGTTGAATTTGCCCTTCCCCCACGACAACGGGGACATGTTCAACCCGACTGAATTTCCGGGAGGGGTGTCCTTGCAGTGGCCGAGCAACTTCAACTACGGTGTGGTCTACAACCCCCTCACAGGGATGTACGAGGTCCAGCAAACCATCGGCGATACTTTGGAATTCCGGCCGTCGAGCTTGTTCACCTTGGACGAGTACCTCAACTACAACATCGAAGGCAACCTGACGGAGTTTTGGAATGAGCTGCAGGAAGAAGAAGACGAGGCTGACCGTGCCTTTGCGCCAAAGCTGGAGATCGACAGCGAGCTGTTCGAGATGATTTTTGGCAGCAACGAGATCGAAATCAAGCCGCAAGGAACTGCAGAAATCACCTTGGGTTACACGTGGAACAACACCGAGAACCCGCGCATTCCCGAACGTCAACGTCGTGCGGGATCCGTGGATTTCGACCAGCGCATTCAGTTGAACCTCGTCGGCAAGATTGGAGACAAGATTGAGCTTGGGACCCAGTTCAACACCCAGGCGCTGTTCGACTTTGAGAACCAAATGAACATCGGCTTCCAGGGCGAGGAGGACGACATCTTGAAGAACATTGAGGCGGGCAACATCAACATGCCGCTTAACAGCAGCTTGATCGCAGGCTCGCAGAGCTTGTTTGGTTTGAAGCTGGAAACACAATGGGGGCGTTTGTACAACACTACCGTCTTCAGTCAGCAAAAGGGGGAGCGCAGCGAGATTGAAGTGGAGGGAGGTGCCCAAACCCAAGAATTCGACATCCGTGCCGACGACTACGAAGCCAACCGTCACTATTTCCTGTCGCAGTACTTCGTGGACAAGTACGACGAAGCGATGCGGTCGTTGCCGGTCCCGAATTCAGGGGCGATGATCAACCGCATCGAGGTTTACGTCGTCAACACGCAGGCCAACACCCAGGACGTGCGGAACATCGTGGCCTTCACCGACCTCGGGGAGCACCCGGATTACGTGTCGACCAACCTGCCTTTGGGCAATTTGATCGACAACACCAGCATCTTGGGGGGTGGGGTGCTGGAGCCTGCCACGGAGCCCACACCCGACCGTGCGCCAAACAACTACAACAACGACCTCTTCCGAAGCATGACCCTCGACGAGGGCGTGATGAGCTACACGGGCGCCAACCAGGCCATTTCCACCGCGTTGGGAGGCGACTTGCGGCAAGGCATTCACTACGAGCGTGTCGGCAATGCGCGGAAGTTGAGTCCCTCTGAATTCACATACAACAGCCGCCTTGGATTCATTTCGTTGCGTCAAGCCTTGAACAACGCAGAGGTCTTGGCGGTGTCGTACGAGTTCACGCTCAACGGCGAGACTTACCAAGTAGGTACGCTGTCCCAAGACGGGTACGCGGCACCTGGCGCCTTGATCTTGAAGATGCTCAAGTCATCCGTGACCCAAGTGGAACTGGACAACGGAGATCAAGCGCCGCTTTGGCGCACCATGATGAAGAACGTGTACTCGATGGGCGCCTTTGGGGTGAGCAACGAGGATTTCCGTCTCGACATTTGGTACAACGATCCCAATTCAGGGGTGGACTTGAACTACATCCCTCGTGAGCCGCTCGACGGACAGTTGTTGATCCAAGTCCTCGGCATGGACCGGATCGACATCAACGGCATGCCTTACCAGGACGGCGTATTTGACTACGTCGACAATGCGGCGGTCAATGGGGGAACCATCAACAGCCAGAACGGCCGCATCTTCCTTCCATCGGTGGAACCGTTTGGTTCGAATTTGGCCAACAAGATTGGGGAGTACGTCGACAATTCAGACATTCCTGCTGCGGATCAGGACGCCATCCGCGACGCTTTGGTCCAAACCTTGGCGTTCCAGCCACTGTACGACAGCACCAAGACGGCCGCCCAGCAAATTCCATCTTTGAACCGTTTCCGCATCAAGGGTCGGTTCCAGTCGCAGAGTTCCTCGGAGATCCAGCTCAATGCGCTCAATGTGCCTGAGGGTTCTGTGACCGTCACCGCAGGGGGCGTGAGGCTCGTGGAGAACCGGGACTACACCGTCGACTACAACTTGGGCCGCGTTCGCATCATCAACGACGGCTTGCTTGAATCAGGCCAAACCATCAAGGTGTCCCTGGAATCCAACTCGATGTTCAACATCCAGACGAAGACCCTCCTGGGCACGCGCTTTGATTACGTGGCCAGCGACAACTTCAACATCGGAACGACCTTCCTGAACATGCGTGAGCGCCCGTTGACGCGGAAGGTGAACATGGGCGACGAGCCGGTGAACAACACTGTCGTTGGGGCAGACTTCTCGTGGCAAACGGAGAGCCGTTTGCTCACAGAATTCATGGACCGCCTTCCGTTCTACAGCACGACCGCCAAGTCGACGTTTGACATCAGCGCGGAAGGGGCCTACCTGATTCCGGGGCACAGCCGCGCGGTGGGAGATGAAGGCACGGCGTACATCGATGACTTCGAGGGGTCTCAGAGCACCATTGATTTGCGGGCGGTCAACCGCTGGTTCTTGGCTTCGACGCCGCGGTGGCAAAACGACAAGTTCCCCGAGGCATACCTCGAAGACAACCTGGCCTCGAACTACAACCGGGCGGGATTGAGTTGGTACACCATCGACCCGTCACTCATGAACGGAAGTGCGTTGCAGGACGGTCAGGTGGACGCGGAGATCCGCCAAGACCACCGCATGCGCCAAATCCTGTTGCGCGAGCTCTATGAGAAGGGCGACTACAGCAACAGCGCCACGGCCGGGATGCCCACCAACCTGCCGACATTGGACATGACGTACCGTCCGACCGAGCGAGGCCCCTACAACTACGAACCGTTTGAGGGCTCAGATCACTCTCCCGGATTGGAGCCTGACGGCACCTTGAAGAACCCGGACCAGCGTTGGGCGGGCATTCAACGTGCCTTGACCACGACCGACTTTGAAGCGGCGAACATCGAATACATCCAGTTTTGGGTGATGGACCCCTTCAACGAAGATTCGGAAAACGAGTCGGGGGGCAAGCTGTACATCAACTTGGGCAACGTCAGCGAGGACATCTTGAACGACAGCCAACTCGAATTTGAGAACGGGCTGCCCTCGGCGAACAACACCGAACTCGAAACCGACACGAGCGCTTGGGGCGTGTACCCCGACCCGACCACGTTCAATGTGGTCAATGCCTTTGACAACAGCACCAACGACTACAGCCTGCAGGACGTGGGGCTCGACGGCCTGAATTCCGAAAACGAGCGCACCTTCTTCGCCTCGTGGTTGGATGGCTTGGAGGCCGAGTTGAACCCCGATGCGTTGGCCCAATACCAAAACGACCCTTCCGCCGACGATTTTCGCTACTTCCGTGACCCCGTAGCACAGCAAAACGGGGAGGATATTTTGGAGCGCTACCAGTTCTTCAGCCGCTACGAGGGCAACTCCAACACGCAGCAGCCCGACGGGTACCCCATCACCTCGACGACCATTCCCAACACGGAGGACATCAACGAGGATTTGACCTTGGGCACCATCGAATCGTACTACCAATACGAGATTCCCTTGACACTGTCTGACCTGGCTCCTGAGAACGTGGGCAAGGGATACTTGGCGGATGTGCTTGAGACGGTGTCCAAAACCAACGGTGCCGGAGAACAGCGCCCCATCAAGTGGTACCAATTCAAGATTCCTGTGCGTGAGTACCAACAGGCATACAACGGCATCAGCGACTTCCGATCCATCCGATTCATGCGGATGGTCATGCAGGGATGGAGCGAGCCGGTGACGTTGCGTTTTGGCCGCATCGAACTCGTGCGAGGAGAGTGGCGCAGATATGAGCAAAGCCTTGCTGGCTTGCAGGAATTGGAAGTGGACGACCCCACGGGAACCCAATTCGCGCTGTCGGCTGTGAACTTGGAAGAGAACGGGGTGCGTCAACCTGTGCCGTACGTGATTCCTCCGGGCATCAACCAAGAAATTGACCCCTCCAACCTGAACCAACGTCGCTTGAATGAGCAATCCCTGGCGCTGGACGTGTGCGGGTTAGAAGATGGCGATGCACGCGCGGCATACCGCAACATCAACTTTGACATGCGGATGTACGAGCGGCTCAAGATGTTCGTGCACGTCGAGGCGGGGCGACAGGACGAAATCCTGAATGAAGGCGATGTGAACGTGTTTGTCCGTTTGGGCAGCGACTACGACCAGAACTACTACGAGTACGAAATCCCGTTGAAGCCGACGCCCATTGATGTCGCGGCGTTGGACGAATACGACATCTGGCCGCTCGAGAACAACATCGACATCAGCCTGGACTCGTTGCGTTTGCTCAGCCTGCAAAAATTGCAGAACCGCTACGTGGACGGTGAAGTGTCGGCCACGGGGGTGTACTCCGTGGTGGACGCTGGGGGCAAGCGACGGCTTTCCGTCAAGGGCAATCCCACGTTGAGCAATGTGGTGACAGTCATGGTGGGGATTCGCAACCCGGACAAGGATTTGGAGCAACCGTTGTGGACCTCGGACGATGGGCAGCCCAAGTGTGCGGAGCTGTGGGTCAACGAACTCCGGTTGTCGGGCTTCAATGAAGAAGGCGGATGGGCGGCTGTGGCCCAAGCGAACGCGACGTTGGCCGACTTGGCAAATGTGAGTGTGGCGGCCAACATGTCGGTGCCCGGGTGGGGCGGTTTGGAGCAGCGGGTGCAGGAGCGCCAACGCGAGACCATCCAAGGATTGGACGCGAATGGCACCATCCAGTTGGGCAAGTTGTTGCCTGAAAAGTTGGGTGTCACTTTGCCGATGTACGTGGGGTACAGCAACCAAACAAGCACTCCACAATTTGACCCCCTGTCGCCAGATGTGGAGATGACCGATCTGGCCGCGATTGCAGACCAAATCACCGACCAAGACGACCTCGACGCCATCGACTCCCGCCAGCAAAGCGCGCGAAGCATCAACGAGGTGCGAAGCATCAACTTCTCCAACGTCAAGATTGCACCGCAGTTTGGCAAAGGGGGAGGCAGCAAGGACCGCAACAGCAGAAGGAGCAACGATGCCAACGGGGACAAGGTGACGGAGGAGCGCGAGCGGTTTGGGGCCAACAACCCACGTGGCGGAAGCAGCCGCGGTGGTGGAAGCAGCAACAGCAGCAAAGGCCTGCTTTCCATTGTCAATCCCGCGAACTTCTCGGCCAACTACAGCTACAATGAGCAGTACCGTCAGGACATCTATACCGACAATTTTCGAAACGTCGAGCACCGCGGGGCGTTGAATTATGCGTGGTCGCCCAAGCCCAAGAAGCGTGAGCCGTTCTCCAAGATTGGATTCTTGCGCAACTCCGATTACCTCAAGCTCATCCGCGACGTGAACTTCTACCTGTTGCCCAAGCAGGTGTCCGTGTCGAATCAGATGCAGCGGATGTACGAGGTGAGCACCGTTCGGGACAACATGTCGGTCTTGAACCCGCTGACCGACTTCGAGCCCATCATCACCCCGCAGGTGGTGAAGACGTGGACGTGGAACCGCAACTACACGGTGAAGTACGACCTCACCCAAGCGCTGAAGTTGGACTACCAAGGCTCTGCACAAGCGTTGATTTTGGAAAATCCTGGATTGATTCCCTCCGAAGTGGAGGACCCTGATGGGTACAACGCGTACCGTGAGGAAATCCAAAACAGCCTGGTCGAAGGCGGCGAAGTCACGACTTACAACCACCAGGTGAATGGTACTTACAAGTTGCCGTTGGACAAGTTCCCGTTGACGGATTGGTTGAGTGCAGACACGCGCTACCAGAGTTCGTTCCGTTGGGACCGTGCGCCATTTGCCCAAGACACCCTTGGCAACACCATCCAGAACAGCCGCAACCTCAGCCTCAACACGCAGGCCAACTTCAAGAACTTCTACAACAAGGTGCCGTTCTTGAAGGAGATCAACAACAAGCGCCGTCCGCGGCCTTCCAACCGCGAGGTGAGCAACGAGAAGCGCGATGGCTTTGGCAACATCATCGACGAGGAGGAGGAGAAGAAGGAGCTGAACATCGTGGAGCACGTGTTGCGCTTTGCGATGGGTCTCCATACTGTGAGCGGCACCTACGCGCGCAACGAGGGGACCATGCTTCCGGGGTATGCGCAGCAGGCATCTTTCGCCGGATTTGACCGCGATTTTACGGCGCCGGGCTTGCCGTTCTTATTGGGACACCAAAACACCGACCTCTATGGCAACGGATTTGGGGCGGGCACGTTTGCGCAAGAGGCCGCCTCGAGCGGATGGCTTGTGCAGCAGGCGAACCTGAACAACCAATACACGGAATCGTACAGTGAGAACTTCAATGTGCGCGCCAACCTGGAACCGATCCGCGACTTCAAAATCGAGCTGACGGCCAACAGGAACATTTCGCGCAACTACCAGAGCTTCTTCCGCTACGACGACGACCTGCAGGACTACGTCAACGAGTCCGCCAATGAGACGGGGAACTTCACGGCCACAGTGTTGACTTGGCCCACCGCGTTTGTGGACGACGACAGCACGTACACCAACCCCGTGTGGCAGAATTTCTTGGCGAGCCGCCGATTCATTTCGGAGCGCCAGAACGAGTTGAACTACAACGACGAGCTCAATGAAATTGGGTATGCACCAGGGTTTGGCCCCATCAGCCAAAACGTGGTGGTGCCTGCCTTCATGGCGGCGTATCTCGGCCTCGAGGCGCAGGACGTGCCTCTCGATGTGTTCCAGGCTCCTGTGCGCCCCAACTGGCGCGTGAGCTACGATGGCTTGTCGAAGAATCCGACACTGAAGAAGACGTTTAAGCGGTTCAACCTGAACCACACCTACCGCAGCACGATGTCGTCAGCTTACACCACGAACCTTGGCTACGAAGGCGATGACGAGGGTCGCCCCACCGCCACGGACCAAGGCGAGTACCAGGACTACATCAGTCAACGTCAGTTCAACACGGTGACGATTTCCGAGCAGCTGTCGCCACTCGTCGGAGTGGACATGAGCATCAAGACGGCGAACGACAACGAACCGCAGATTCGCGTGGAAATCACCCGCGACCGCAACATCAATCTCGGCCTGTCCAACTACCAAATCACAGAGACCAAGACCAAGGGGGTGGTCATTGGGGTCGGCTACAAGTTTGACGACGTGCCCAATCCGTTCTTGAAGACGTACGGCAAGTTGCCCATCAAGATGCTGAAGAAGACGGATTTCTTGGTGCGCTGCGACATCAACATCCGAGAGAACAGCACAGTGATTCGCAAGATGGTGGAACAGCAAAACCAGGTGACCGCAGGTCAGCGTTTGGTGTCCATCAAACTCAGCGGCGACCTCGAAGTCAGCGACAAAATGACGCTGCGGGCCTTCTACGACCAGCAGATCAACAAGCCCAAGGTGTCGACGTCTTTTGCGACGACCAACATCAGTTCGGGCATCGCGTTGCGCTTCAATTTGACCCAGTGATTTGGGGTTCACGAGGGTGAACAAATTGAGGGACGGAGGTGTACCTTCGTCGCATGAACATTCCAGACAACCTGAAGTACACCAAGGAGCACGAGTGGGTGCGCCTCGAAGGTGATGTGGCCGTGATTGGCATCACGGATTTTGCCCAAGGCGAGTTGGGTGACATTGTGTTTGTCGAAGTGGAGACGGTCGACGAAACATTGGCGGCGGACGAGGTATTTGGCACCATCGAGGCCGTCAAAACGGTGAGCGATTTGTTCATGCCCGTCGCCGGTGAAGTGGTCGAGTTCAACGAAACGGTCGAAGACGACCCTTCGCTCGTGAATGACGACCCCTACGGTGAGGGATGGTTGATCAAGGTGAAGGTGAGCAGCGCGGATGACGTTGCAGCTTTGCTTGCCGCCGAGGCTTACAAGGCCCACATCGGCTAAATAACACACGTTTTCATGTCGACTGGCGTTCCCCAAAGTGCGGGTTCCCGAGTGTGGGTGGTGCCTGCATGCACGACAGCCGTTCTGGTGGGTATGCACATGCTTCCCGGCTCGGATTTGAACGCCGACAATTGGTGGGCGACGTGGCACATGGACAAGGTGCTGCACATGATTGCCTTTTCTGGATGTGCCTTAACGTGGGCCATTGCCCTGGCCAAACAACGTCGCCTCCAAGGGGGGGGGAGGTTGGAACAAGTCTTGGTTGGGGGAGCGCTTGTTTTCGGCATGGTCCTTGAAGCCATGCAAGGAGCGTGGATGTCCGGCCGAACGTTCGACTGGATGGATGTCGTGGCCGATGTCGCGGGAGCGATGAGCTCCTTGGGCGTCTTCTTCGTCATCTTTGGTCAACGACCGGGCAGAATCGCAAGCGATTGATTAATTTCACCCCCTCAAACCCCGTCTCATGCTTCGCAGAAAGACCCCTCAAGCCGACCTCGAGAACAAGCGCTCCACGTGGAGGGCCCTCGGATTTGTGGCTTCTCTCTCCTTGATTTTGTCCGCTTTGGCGTGGACTTCTTACGACGTGGCCATCACCCGTGCCATTGACTTTGAGGCCGACCTGCTCGAAGACGAGGAGATTCCGGTGAACGTGGTCACCCCACCGCCACCGCCCCCTCCCCCGCAACAGACGACCGTGATTGAGATTGTGGACGACGAAGAGGAAATCGAGGAGGAGTTGGAAATCGAGGACATCGAACTCGACGAGGACACCGAAATCGAGATCATCGAGGACGAGGAAGATTTTGAAGAGGACACCCCTTTCATGATCGTGGAGAACATGCCGGCGTTTGGACCGTGTTTGGGAATGCGTGGAGACGAACGTCACCAATGCACCCAAATGGAGATCATCAAGTACGTCAGCAGCAACACCAAGTATCCGCCCATCGCTAAGGATGCGGGAATTCAGGGCACGGTGTTTGTCTACTTCGTTGTAGGCAAGAACGGCAAGGTGCGCGACGTGAAAGTGCTTCGTGAAGTGGACCCGCGTTTGGACAAGGAAGCGGTGCGCGTGGTGGAGAGCTTGCCAACCTTTGAGCCGGGCCAACAGCGCGGCAAATCGGTGTCGGTTCAGTACACCATCCCGGTGAAGTTCATCATCCGGTAACCGTAAACCAGGAGATTTCTTCGAACCACCCATCTACCGCGAGCAGCGTGTAGAGTGCAAAGAGGAGTGCCCCCCAAGGCATTCCTCTTTTCGCATAGAGGTAGATGCTCACGACGTCAATCACCATCCAGTACAGCCAGTTGGCGGCATCGCCTTGGATCATCCACCACGTGCCCACGACGCTGAACACCGTGGTGAAGGCGTCCAATTGAGGCATGCTGCTGCCGCGCCGGGTCAGCCACGGCACTGCCAACCACCACGCCCCTGCGCCTGCCGCCAAAGAGAGCAGGTGCGGTGCCCAACCGTGGGTCTCGACGACCCACTCCGAAGTGCCAAACAACCACGCCCCGTATCCCGCCATGGCCAAATAAAAGAGGTGCAGCAGCGTCTCGGCTTGCAGGTTTCTGCGCCAACATGCCCAACCCATTCCCACGGCGCCCAGTGCTGCAAAGAGGTAGGCCAAGGGCAAGGTTTCATTCAAGTAGAGCCACGTGTAGGCGACGTTCAGAAGGACGCCCAGGACCTCTGCCACCCTCACCATGGCCACTGATTCAAGACGTGTTGCAATCGAGCCTCAGGGGTGTCTCCCTCTGCCACGATATGGGGCCTGTGCTTGAGGTGGGCGCGGTACTTCGCCTCGAGGGCAAGGCGATCTTCCAGTCTGGGCAAGGTTCGAAGGGGATCCTCCTCCCACGTTTCCAGCACAGGACAAAGAATGTGCAAATCCACCCGAGGATTGGGCGGCATCAGGGGATGCCAACTGAAGTCGAGTTCGGCTTCCGACCACAACCGCAACACCAAATCTCCCGTGTCGCAAATCACCCCTGGGTGAGTCGCTTGGGCTTGGGCGGCGGCGGCGGTTTGGGATTCGTGGAGCGCATCGAAGGTGGATTCCTTGACTTGTCCCGAGCGCACGTCTTGGTGGGTCCGCGCGTGCTCGGGCACCCAGGCCCAACCCAAGTGGGTGGCCAATTGCTCGGAAAGCGTGGTTTTGCCGGAACACTCCACCCCGGTCACGACGACCCGGCGGAAAGGCGGTGTCAAGACCTCACTCATTCCGAGGGATAGCTTTGGAACCCTGTGTCAAACGTGCAATCACAGGGCTCGGAGAAGTTCAACTGCACGTCGGGCAACAAGGTCGTGAGCATGTCCTGTTCTTCCACGGTCATTTCGTTGTGGAGCAGATCCAGGATTTGGAGTTGTTCGAGGTTGCCAAGCGACGCGGGAAAGGAAGCCAGGAGGTTGCTCCAGAGGCTGAGTACTTCCAAGTCCGTAATGAGGTCGATGTCCAAGGGAATGCCGTGGAGTTCGTTGTCCCCCATGCTGATTTGCGAGAGGTGAGGCAAGCGAAGCAGGACCTCCGGAAAATTCCTGAACCGGTTGTGGTCCGCCACGATGGCCTGGAGGTCGGTCATGTCCGCGAGCCAATTGGGAAAGTGGTCGAGGCGGTTTCTGCTGGCGAGCAAATAGGTCAAATCCTCCAGCAACATCAAATCGGGCGGCAGGTCCTTGAGCCGTTGACGACTGAGGTCCAACGCCAAGACCACCGCGCCATTGCGCTGCGCTTGCACGGCCGTTTCCACGTCTTCGTACCACACCACATCCGCAGGCAAGTCCACAATGACCTCGCGACGCGCTTGCCCCCAAGAAAGACCATGAAGCCCCACTGAGAGCAGCACGAATGCCGCAACATACTTGAAGAGGGTTGGGGCGTGACAGTTGGAAATCATGGTTCCTCAAAGTTCGGTCGAAACGTTCAAACCGCGTTGCTTGAACCGGTGGGACTCGAGCCATGAGGACTTGTGCCGGTGAGGAGGGACAAGGCCCGCTCGCGGTCGGCCTGCAGGGCCGACTGCAGGTCGTCCCTCGAGGCGAACTTCACCTCGCTGCGCATCCAGTGCATCCACCGCAGTTGGAGGTCGGCGCCGTACCAATCGCCTTCGGTGCCAATGAGGTGCACCTCGAGGGACGGCCGGGCGTCTTCGTGAAAGGTGGGGCGGGTGCCGACGTTGGCCATGGCGGGATGCCATTGCTGGTCCGGGGTTTGGCACCACACGGCGTAGACGCCCTGAGCGGGCATGAGCTTCAACGGATCGGACAATTCGAGGTTGGCCGTGGGGAAGCCGAGCTCGCGCCCCATGGCGTTGCCATGAACGACGTGCCCCTTCGTGGGGTAGGGCGCGCCGAGCCATGTGTTGGCCTCGGCCACATTGCCCTCTCGAAGGGCCTGACGGACCTTGGTGGAACTGACCCGCACATCTTCCACTCGGTGCGCGTCGAGGGCTTCCACATGGAAGCCCAGGGCCTCTCCCAGCGTTTGCAACGTGGAGAAATCGCCCGCCCGGTTGCGCCCAAACCGATGGTCGTCGCCGATGACGACCGCCACGGGTTGGATGCAATCGCCCATCAGACTCTTGGCGTACTCCCACGGGGTCATGCGGGCAAGGGACAACGTGAAGGGGTGCAGGACCACATTGTCCAGTCCGGCGTCTTCCAGCAAGGCGAGGCGTTCGTCCAGGGTGTTCAAAAGTTCCAACCCGTGGTGTTCGGGGTCGAGCACTGTTCGAGGGTGGGGGTGGAAACTCAGCAGGGTGGTCTCGGCGTCGTATTTGGCCGCAACCCCTTGCAATTGCTGAAGAACAGCTCGGTGTCCAGCGTGAACCCCATCAAACGTACCGACGGTCAAAACCGTCCGTCGGGCGCCTTCAGAAGGGGTTGGAAATTCGGATGCGTGGTGATGCACTCGCACTGTGCAAAGTTAGGTGCGGAATTTCGAGGTGAACGAACTATTTTTGCCTTCGATTTCACAAGCAAACTACACCAATGTCCGCACAAGGAACCATTGCACAAGTCATCGGCCCAGTCGTTGACATCCGCTTCCCCCAAGGAGTTGACCTTCCCAAAATCCTCGACGCCCTCGTGGTCGAGCGCGCTGAAGGCAACCTGATTCTCGAAACCCAAAAGCACATCGGTGAAGACACCGTTCGCGCCATCTCCATGGAGGCGACGGAAGGTTTGAGCCGCGGCATGGCAGTCCAAGCCACCGGTACAGGCATCACGATGCCTACCGGCGAAGGCATCAAGGGCGGCCTGTTTAACGTGGTGGGGCAAGCCATCGACGGCATTGAGGGTCGTTCCTTCGGTGAAGGCCGTTCCATCCACCAAGCGCCTCCCAAGTTTGAGGACTTGAGCACCTCGACTGACGTGTTGTTCACGGGCATCAAGGTGATCGACCTCATTGAGCCTTATGCCAAGGGGGGTAAGATTGGGTTGTTCGGTGGTGCCGGTGTGGGGAAGACGGTCTTGATCATGGAACTCATCAACAACATCGCAAAGGGATACGAGGGCATCTCGGTCTTCGCCGGTGTGGGTGAGCGTACCCGTGAAGGAAATGATTTGTTGCGCGAGATGATCGAGTCTGGCGTCATCAAGTATGGTGAAGCCTTTGTCGAGAGCATGGAAGCGGGCGGCTGGGACCTCACCAAGGTTGACAACAAAGAACTCGAGAAGAGCCAAGCGACGTTGGTGTTTGGCCAAATGAACGAGCCTCCAGGTGCACGTGCACGTGTGGCCCTGTCTGGTTTGACTGTGGCGGAGTACTTCCGCGACGGCGACGAGCAAAGCGGCGGCCGTGACATCCTCTTCTTCATCGACAACATCTTCCGCTTCACGCAGGCCGGTTCAGAGGTGTCCGCACTTCTCGGTCGCATGCCTTCGGCTGTGGGTTACCAACCTACACTCGCCACGGAAATGGGTGCGATGCAGGAGCGCATCACGTCCACCAAGCGCGGTTCGATCACGTCTGTGCAGGCCGTCTACGTCCCTGCAGATGACTTGACTGACCCTGCACCTGCCACGACGTTCGCCCACTTGGATGCGACGACGGTACTCTCTCGTAAGATTGCGTCACTCGGCATCTACCCTGCGGTGGATCCACTCGACAGCACGAGCCGAATCTTGACCCCCGATGTGGTGGGCAAGGAGCACTACGACATGGCCGAGCGTGTGAAGGAGACCCTCCAACGCTACAAGGAGCTCCAAGACATCATCGCCATCCTCGGCATGGATGAATTGAGCGAAGAGGACAAGCAAACGGTGAACCGCGCACGTCGCATCAGCCGTTTCCTCTCACAGCCCTTCCACGTGGCAGAGCAGTTCACCGGCATTCCTGGCGTTCTCGTTCCAATCGAAGACACCATCAAGGGCTTCAAAATGATTTTGGACGGTGAACTTGATCAGTACCCCGAAGCGGCCTTCAACTTGAAGGGCAACATTGAGGAGGTGATTGAGGCCGGTGAAAAGATGTTGGCTGAGGCCTAATCAAGACCATCATGACGGTTGACATCCTCACACCTGACACCACCCTGTTCTCTGGAGAAGCCACGTTTGTGGGGTTGCCGGGGTCAGATGGAAGCTTGGGTATTTTGAACAACCACGCTCCGCTCGTGACCACGCTCAAGGCTGGTCAAGTGGTGGTGCGCGCCGAAGGCGGTGAACAAACGTTCGACGTCAATGGCGGCAGTGTGGAAGTGCTCAACAACGTGGTGACGGTGCTCGCAGAGTAAGTCGACATCACATCTCAACGCAAACAACGCGACCCTCGGGTCGCGTTGTTTCGTTTGGGGGAATTCCTGCCGAAAGGAGAATCCTCAGGGATGGTGGTACGGCTCGCCTTTGAGAATGGTGTGGGCGCGGTAGAGCTGTTCGGCTGCACAGATGCGGATGAGCTCGTGCGGGAAGGTCAGTTTGCTCAGGGACCAGGTGCCGTGTGCCTTGGCGCGCAGCGAAGGGTCAAACCCGTAGGGACCGCCAATGAGGAAAGCGGTGTGGCGCAATCCGCGGTTCATCAATCCTTGCAGGTGCTTCGACAACTGGATGGAGCCCATTTGGGGGCCGTGCTCGTCGAGGAGGATGAGGTGGTCGACCCCTTGAAGGTGTTTTTCGGCCACGGCAGCCTCCTCTTTCATCATGCGTGCGGGATCGGCTTTGGCGTGCTTGCCTTTCAGGTTGGGCGTCTCGATGTACTGGTATTTGGTGTAGCGCGAGAGGCGCTTGTTGTACATCTCCACCCCGTCCTTGACCCAAGGTTGTGAAGTGGTGCCAATGACAATCAAACTCAAATGCATGCCGCAAAGGTAGGACGGGTATCTTCGCGGCATGATGGATCAGCACATGTTACGCATGCTGGATTGGGCGCTGGAAGAGGATTTGGGGCGGGGCGATTGCACGTCGAATTCGAGTGTGCCCGCGACCTTGTCCCATGAGGGATTCATTTTGGCCAAAGAGGCGGGCGTTGTCGCCGGCATTGAGGTGGCGCGCGAAGTGTTCAAGCGCGTGGACCCTGAGGTGGTGTTCGAGGCCAATGTGGCCGACGGCGCTGCGGTGGAGGTAGGTGACGTGGTGATTCGCATTGAAGGAAACGCACGAAGCATCTTGGCTTCCGAGCGGCTCGCCCTCAACTTCATGCAGCGCATGAGCGGCGTGGCCACCACGACGCGCAAGGCCATGGATGTGCTTGCGGGCACGCCGACCCGGGTCTTGGACACGCGCAAAACCACGCCTGGGCTTCGCGCCTTTGAAAAGTGGGGCGTGCGATTGGGCGGGGGTGTCAACCACCGCATGGGGTTGTACGATATGATTTTGATCAAGGACAACCACGTGGACTACGCGGGAAGCATGACGGCAGCTCTTGCCGGCGTTCAGGCGTACTTCGAGGGCGGAGAGCCCCGGGTACCTGTGGTGGTCGAGGTGCGTTCGATGTCTGAATTGAACGAAGCCTTTGCGGCGTCTGAGGTTGAGGGCCTGAAGCTCGAGCGCTTGCTGCTCGACAACTTCTCGCCGGCCCGGGTGAAAGAGGCCGTGGCCCATGTGGCAGGCCGCCTGCCCTTGGAGGCGTCTGGTGGCATCGACTTGTCCAACCTGCGCGCTTACGGCGAGGCCGGCGTGGACTTCGTGTCCATGGGTGCGCTAACGCACAGCGTGAAGAGCCTCGATTTGTCCCTCAAAACCCAACCGACCCTCGGATGAGTTTGCCGGACGGACCTCTTTTTCGATGGCTGGCTTCACGCCGGCTGATTCAGCGGTTGCAAGCGTTCTTGCGGCGGCTGCAGCCTTGGGGGCAGGAGGGGATGAACGTCTACGACGTGCTGCGGTTTTTCCTCGTGGGCTTGATCAACGGCGCCGTGGCCACGCGTGCTGCCGCCATTTCCTTTCGGCTGTTCCTCGCCTTTTTCCCCGCGGTCATTTTTGTGCTGAGCGTGCTCCCGCACACCCCGCTGGAGACGGAGGCAGTCATGGATGCCCTGCTTTTGCTGTTTCCCGGCGATACGGTGAGCCTCTTCGAGCAAACGGTGGCCGACCTCTTGGGCAAGACACAAGGGGCGCTGCTGTCCGTCGGTTTTGTGCTGACCCTGTACTACGCGTCGAGCAGCGTCCATGCGGTGTTGTCGGGGTTCAACGAGAGCGCGTTGCTCGACCAAAAAGGCAATCCCTGGCTCATCCGCATCTGGTCCATGTTTTTGCTGGTCCTGCTTGTGGTGCTTCTCGGGGTGGCCGTGTTGTTGATTGGCTTCAGCGGGGATTTGCTGACGTGGATTTCGGGACGAGGATGGCTGCCTGGGGAATCGTTGAAGTGGTTCAACCTGGCGCGCTGGGTGGGTGCTGTGGCGTTGATTTACAGTTCGGTGACCCTCCTCTACAACGTGGGCCATTGGGACCGCTTGAAGTGGCGAACGGCCACCCCAGGTGCCGCCATGACCACCTTGCTGATGGTGTTGCTGTCGGTGGGCTTCAGCTTCTTCATTGCCCAGTTAAACACCTACAACCGATTGTACGGCTCGCTGGGTACGCTGATGCTTGCGCTGGTCTGGGTCAACGCCAACAGTGCCGTTTTGCTCCTCGGGTTCGAGTTGGACGCGAGCATTGAAAAGGCGCGCCGAGAAGCGCGCGAGAAGTTTTCAGGCTCCGGGGCTTGAGCAACTTCTCGGGGCACGATTTGGAATCGTGTTGCGGTGAAGTACTTTGGCCACATGAAGCAATTTCTTTCCCTCGGTTTGGCCTTGGTGCTCGGCATGGGCGCCGCGTGGGCTCAAAGCAACCCCTTGCTCGGCAAGTGGAAGACCAAAGACGACGAAACCGGTCGCATCAAAAGCATCGTTGAAATCAC
>Ga0115013_10000726_pt1 | contig 19552 bp, 20 predicted proteins | sample SouAtlMetagenome_2_FD_88686 | JGI IMG/M metagenome (GOLD analysis project Ga0115013, IMG submission 88686) | Marine eukaryotic phytoplankton communities from Atlantic Ocean - South Atlantic ANT15 Metagenome | ecosystem: Environmental > Aquatic > Marine > Oceanic | place: South Atlantic Ocean...
TCTCTGCGTGCTCTCTGCGTGAACTCTCTGGTATGCAAGAATAGGGACCCTGCGCACGGGGGTAGGGTCCCTATTCTTGGTCGAGGGTCTCCCCCCTCCCCCCTCTCAACCCAACACTTCCCAAAATGGAAGTGGCCATTATTAATTGGTGGGGCAAATGAGTTAGACGTATTTTCGAAGGCCCCTCGGCCCTTTCGGCTCGGAGGGCCAAAGTGCTCTACTAAGGCATCCACTACCTTTTGTTAGAGAGGCAAATAAATTGGGTCTGAGTCTATTAATAGACGATCGAAAGTGGTTAGACGTATTTTGGGAGGCCCCTCGGCCCTCTTCGCTCGGAGGGCCAAAGTGCTCTACTAAGGCATCCACTACTTTTTCCAATTCACATTATTCATTATTCGTCCGCCCCACGCCACCCCGCACTACGGGGGTCGACGGCGCAGCGAGAAGTCGAAGAAACTATCGAGGATGTAGCGCAGACGACGGTCCTCGCGCGGGATGCCGACGTGGTTGCGGCCGTCGGGCGGCCAGCCCACCTTCTCGTCGACCGTGTAGACCTGGTAGTGGTGCGCCTCGAGCAGCGCCATCACCTGGCGGTGCCACTTGGCCATCGAGCTCGGAAAGGTCTCGACGGTGATCACGGGCCGGTCGCGCGTGAGCGTGGCGTTGGCGCCGCGCAGCGCGTCCGCCTCATGGCCCTCGAGGTCCAGGTGCGCAAGCACGAGCGTGTGCTCGCGCCCGTCGCCAAAGAGCGCATCGATGGTCACGATGGGGTAGCTTGCCTCGCCCGCGTTGTCGTGCGTTCGGAAGCGCGCAATCTGCAGGTGCAGCGAGCTCTTGTGCTCGTCGTACTCGATCGGGTAGTGCCCCGTGGTGCCGTTGACGTCGCCCAGCCCGGCACGCTTGAACTTGAGGTTGGGTTCCCGCTGCGCACGCATCTGCGCGATCTTGGCGTTCTGGACGAGCGGCTCGAGCGCGATCACGTGCAGCTTCAGGTAGCCCATCGCCCTGCAGAGCATCACGGACGTGGCGCCGTCGTGCGCTCCCGCGTCGAGGATCCACCCCCGCGTGCCGGGTCGCGGCGTGCGGAAGCCGCCACGATCGGCGATCAGCAACAGCAGCGCCCACAGCTTGTACTCCATTCTTTCCCTTTTTTAAACAAACGTACGCGACGGCGACGACTCACTAACCGGGTGCGATCTGCACGCTCGGGTGGAAACTCCACGAGCGCAGGTCAGTGACCAGGTCCTTGGTCGAGTTGGCCACCGACTCGAGCTGTGGCCCGGCGACGCTCGCCGTCTGCCGCGCGTAGGAGGTCACGTCGAGCACGTTTTGCGTGGCGAGGCGCGCATTGTTAGCGCCCTCGACCGCCATGTCCATGAGCGTGGTCACCTTGGCGCTGGTGTCGGAGCCATCAACGGCATCGAAGACGTCGTTGACCTTGACGCACAGCATCGCCAGCAGCACGACGATCGAGCCAATAAAAAGCATCGAGAGGACAAGCGCGGCCCACTGCGCGTACCGAAACCGCCGTTGCGCGTCCGACTCGAGGTAGCCGCGCGCCTTGAGCGCGATGGCGCGCTCGACGTCGTAGTCGAGCGCGGCGCGCATCACGCCCTGGTGATCGCTCTGGCGAGTGGAGGCGGCATTGGCGGCCGTAAGTGGCTCCTGATCGGCGGGGCGGAACTTGCCGTGGAGGTCCTGGACGCGCACCGGCGAGAACGTCAGCGGCTGATGCGGCAGCGTTCGGAAGGGCACGGTCATGGCGCGCCTTGCCCACACACTTATGGGCAAGCAAAGGGGCGGAAATGTCGAATCGCTAGAGGCGGGCCCGCGGGGTGCGCACCGGCCACGCGTTGCACGCTCGTATGTCGCACATCCCGCTCCTTGCCCGATCCACCGTGCCAAAGTTGCAAGCGCCGCGTCGAGGACCGCAAGTGCTGCTCCTCTGCATGGTGGTGACGGTCGTCTTGCTTTTACTGCCGCGAGGGACGTTCGATGCGCTCGCGTGGAACGCGACGCGGGCTGCGCCCGACCCGCCACCCGACCCGCCACCCGACGCGGTGCAGCGCATCATCAAGCTTGCAGCGCTGCATCGTGGAGAGGGTTACGAGCTTTGGGGTGATCTTAACGGGGCTCAGGAAAAGGAAGATTTGCTGGCCACGGTGGCCTTCTTGGCAAAACGCGAACTCGGGTCTCGCTAACATTGCATGCTGTTTTGCAACTTTTGGGTTATCATTGTCGAGTCGGAAAGGGGTGCACGCCACAGTAGCAGCCCCGATCAGCAATCATGGGGAAGAAGGTTGCGCACGATCACGAGGTCCCTGAGCTGAAGTCGTTCAAGGCATGGAAGCCCAGCATGAAGGCGAAGCGCCGCATCCCTGTCAAGGACGAGGAGGGCAACCCCGTGCTCAACAAGAAGGGCAAGCAGGAGTACGAGATCATGTCTGTGCCGATCAGCGCCGACAAGAAGTCGCAGATGAACCACCTGCACATGAGCGCCAAGGTGCAGCGGCACTTTGGCGTGCTGTGGAACCAGGCGGACAAGTGCCCGCTCTTCCGCCAGGAGGTGCCCAAGGTCAAGAACGACAAGGGTGAGATGGTGCACCGCACGTACCCCAACACCAACATCCCGATCACCGAGCGGTCCAACCGCGCGCTCTCGGGCCACACGCTGAAGACCCTCGCCTCGGGCGCCGTCGCGGCGGTGAATGCGCAGCTGCACGCCGACGCGACCGTGCTGCGGCTGCAGCACAAGAACCACGACCCGCTGGCACCCGAGGACAGCAAGTACCCGATGCTGCCCACGTTTTCCGTCGGCGCGTCGGCCGCGATCGAGGCGGCCTTCATTGCCTACGTGCAGGAGATCTTCTCGGTGGCGCTCGAGATCCAGAAGGCGCACGAGAAGAAGCATGGCAAGGTGACGGCCAAGTGCTGCCAGGCGGCGGCGGACATCGTGAACAAGAAGATCGCCTCGGCGACGGGGTTCGTGCCCGAGACGGTGAGCTTCCGCAAGGCGCCCAAGCAGAAGAAGGCCAAGGAGGCGGAGGAGAAGACCAAGACCAAGGCGTGAAAACGCGCTCGCACGCATGGGTGTTTGGGTTGCGCAAACGTGTCACGTGTACAATCTTAGAGCGCGTTTCTAAAATCCCAACAATGACAGCTGCGCATCCGTGGCGAGCGTGTCCTGACGCAGGCGCGTTGCGGTGATGCCCAGCGTCAGGAGGTCGGGCGCGCGCAGCCCCGTCTCGAGCAGCGTGTCGGGCGGCACGCGCCGCGCGTGATTGTAGTGCGCCAACACCTCGCGCGCAGCGCCTGGTTGGTTGACACAGATCAGCAGCAGCAGGCCGAGGTTGATGCCCAGCTTGTCGACCGCCGCCGAGCCGGCGAGGATGACGGCGTCGTTGCTTGTCGCCAGGAACTCGTCGAGGAGCGCGGGTGCGCCGTAGGCCGCGATGGCGTCCTCGCACCACTCCTCGTCGAGCAAGTGCAGGGTGGTGAACCCGAGCGCAACGAGGTCGGCAACCGTGCGCGTGCCGTGCGCCTTGAGCTGCAACGGCGTCACATTGGCGGCGCGGAGCAGTGTGGGGGAGATGCGCTGCGCCATGAGCCAGTCGTGGTGGATGTCGGCGTCCGGCATCGCCACGATGGCCTCGGCGGTGTCGGAGGATTCGAGCACGAACGCGACGCGCTGGCGCAGCGTGTACTCGGTGGACGGCATGCGGAAGGGGGTCGGTGCAGCACGGGTGACACACGCACGCATAACCGCAAGCGCAACACTTGTCATAGCGCCGGTTTTGCACTTGTGCTCGTACGTGTGCGTGCGCAAGAAAATCGATGCACGGCAGCCAACCGACGATTGATCAGCAGTTCTCGGTTGCGCACGACGCCGAAGTCGATCATCTTGCACCCGTTAGGCAGAGCGTGACGCCCAAGGAAGCCCGGGAGATGGAGGCCCGGGAGAATAGCAAGAAGCGCAAGGCGGAGGCGCCGAGCAAGGCGTCCACATCGGCCACGCGCAAGCGCAAGGAGGAGACGCCCGCGCCCGCGCCCGCGCCCACGCCCGCGCCCGCGCCCGACGAGGAGATCATCGCGGAGTACCGGTGCCCCATCACGCAGGAGTTGCCGGTGGATCCGGTGGTCGCGGAGGACGGCCAGTGCTACGATCGAACGGCCATCGAGGAGTGGTTCGAGAAGCACGACAACGCCAAGTCGCCCATGTCGAACCAGCCCATTGGAAAGAAGCTTGTGCCGGCGCTGCAAATGCGCAATGCGATCGAGAGGCTGATCAACAAGGGCATCCTCACGGGCGAGGCGGCGGAGGCGTGGACGGAGAGGCAGGAGGAGCTCAAGTGGCTCGACAAGGAGTACCGCGAGAAGCTGGCCAGGGCGTACAAGGGCGACCGGGAGTCGATGCGCATGATCGGGTTTTGTTACCGCGACGGTTCCCACGGATTCAAGAAGGACACGTTCAGGGCCGCCGAGTGGTTCAAGAAGGCGGCCGCAAAAGGCAGCCCCATGGCCATCGTGAGCATGGGCATCTTTTACATCAATGGCAATGGCGTGCACAAGGACGTGCCGCGCGGCCTGATCGAGCTGACGCGCGCTGCGATGCTCGGGTCGGAGCACGGGGCCATCACCATCGGCAACGTGTACTCGACCGGCGAGCACATCGAACGCAAGGACGAGGAGGAGGCCACGCGGTGGTACCAGTATTCACTCACGTGCGACACCAGGGACACGATCGACGCATTCCGGGAGCGGCGCGACGAGTGGCTCCAGATGCGCGGACTGTTGCCGGGCTAGCCGTAGTAGCCGGCGTGCGTGTGTGTGTGTGTCAGTCTGGTAAAAACAGTTTTGCACTTGTGTGCGTCTATCAAGGGTGTGCGCACGCGAGACGCATGCCGCCGTTGACGGCCGCGGAGTATTATGCCAAGCACTACCCGTACGAACAGCTGGTCAAGCTGCTGACGCGGAATGGCGACAAGCTATCCGATTGCGAATTCGCCATCGAGGGCAAGACGGACACGGGCGACAAGCTCTACCGACGGTACGCGTCGGTGCGCGGTCCGTCCGAGCTGCGCGACGTGGTCTCGCGCTTCCCGGGGGTCAAGGCGTTCCATTTTGGCGCCTTCTACAGCGAGGGGTCGGCCAAGGAGGCCGTCAAGAGCGGCGAGAGCGTGCCCGTGCGCCGCGTGCTGTCCTTCGACATCGACCTGACCGACTTGGAGTTCTTGTCGCTCAAGGACGCCGACGGAAGCGTGTCGGCCGAGAAGTGCGACGCGGCGTACCCTGTGAGCGCGGCGGCCGCGTACATCGTGCGCACCGTGCTGCAGAAGGCGTTCGGGTTCTCCGAGATCCTGATCGTCTATTCGGGTCGCCGCGGCGTGCACGTGCACGTCTTCGACGAGAAGGCCATGGCGCTCAACGACGAGGGACGGTCGTCAATCCTCACCTACGTCAACTGCGGCATGGCCAAGACCGATTCGCACGCGCCGACGGGCGTGCGGTTGATCATGGACCTGCACGGGCTGCGCGGCCTGGTGCACAAGGTCTTCCACACCTTCATCGTGGGGAAGCTGGACATCTTTGAGAAGGCGCCGGCGCGCCTCGCGCTGCTCGATCGACTCAACCTCGCGGCCTACGAGGAGTACGACAAGTTTGCGCCGACGCTGGCGCCCCTGGCGACGGACGTGCTCAAGTGCCGCTCGGGAGCCGAGGCGTGGTCGCTCATCGAGGAGCGCATTCAGTCCACCAACGTCGACTGGATGATCGAGCGCCTCGACTGCGTCATGCTGGCGTACGTGTGGCCGCGGCTCGACGAGGCCGTGACACGTTCGCTCGGGCACCTGACCAAGGTGCCCTTCTCGTGCCACGCCGCGAGCGGCCGGGTGGCGGTGGCCATGGCCACGGACCGGCGAAACATCTTCACGTTTTCGCCAGCGACGCAGGCCCCAGCGATCGGCGCGTGGGACCAAAGAACGATGGACGCGGCGGTTGCGAACTTCCACGTGGACGCGGCCTCCACCAGCAGTGCGCCGGCCGGTGGCAAGCGCAAACGGTCGGCGCTTGCAACTTGTGAAAACCCGCAAGGGACGACGACAAGCAAGTCCCGCCGCGGTGATCGTCATGCCGCCATGGGTGGTCGTGCCCAAGCAGCCGCCGCCACCGCGTGAGCCGACGACGGACGCCGAGAAGCGCAAGGCGCGCAGAGAGGCCGAGGTGGACGCGATCCTCGCGGACGTTGCCGAGCAGGTCGCGGCGGCGGACCGGAAGCGGCGAAGCGAGACGTGGGCGGGCATGCCGCTGGCAGCGGACAGCAAGCCGCCCAAGATCACGGACGAGGCGCGCAAGATTGCGTGGGCCAAGCACGGGCTCAAGCCGCCCAATCACCGGAGACGGTTTGACGTGTACGGGAACGCGTTGACGTAGTAGTAGTAGTAGTAGGAGTGGAGGCGCTCGTGCTCGTACGATGATCTATGTGCGCAACGACATGCGCTACATTCAGCTAGTCAACCTGGAATGGCACGATCGCATTGTCAACGTCGAAGAGCGAAGGAGAACCGTGTACAATACGATGCTTAGGGACGGTAGCCAGTGCACTTGTAGGGCGGGCGCACGGTGGCGCGACCCCATCACGGTGCACTTCGCGTGATCGTTCGTGCTCGTACGATGATCTATGCGCATTACGACATGCGCTACCTCGCGTACGCCTTTCCGTATGTGCACGCGACCTATTTGGAGCGCGCGCAGGATCTCCACGACTTTTGGGGCCTGCGCAACCGTTGGTCGTCTCGAACCGCGCGCGGCCCGGACCAAACGTTCGAGTTTCTAGACAAGTGGCTGCAAAAGGAACTAGACTGTGTTAGATCATTTCATTAAAAACCAACGTGTTCACGACAAGTACAGTCCCGGCGGGTCGCCATCGGGGAGGTAGCCACAGTCCGTGTCGTCCGTCTCGGGCGAGACGTAGATCGTGCTCTTGCACTCGGGCTTGGGCCGGTCTCGTCCTCGCGCCCAGTTGACGAGGCGCAGCAGGCCCGCGAGCGTGATGCAGGACGGGTAGACGTAGAAGCCCGCGCCGATGAAGAAGGACGCGAGCCCCAGCAGGATCTCGGCAATCGACCAGAACCCGTGCGCCCAAAAGGGCGAGAAGAGGCCGAGTCCATCGTCCCACGCGCACACGAGCCTCCACCCGTAGTCGCGCCACCGGCTCTCGGGGATCTCGCGCGCCCACATCCACGGCAGCGCCACGCACAGGAGGAGCACCCACTTGATGCCAAACCAGAAGGCAAAGATGGTGTACCCGACGTCGCCAGAGGGTGCCGTCTGTGCGGCGATGCCAAAGTGCATGAACGTCTCGAGGATGTCGACGCTGATCGCCCACGTGGCGAAGGCGTAGAGCATCAGCCGCAACGACCGCGTCCAGCACACGGCCTTGAGGTCGGCCCATCGCGTGCCCGGTCGCGCCATGGCGAGCAGGCGCGGATTCGACGGGCCCACGGGCACGTAGAACACGAGCCAGCCTTCCCACCACGCCCAAAAGATGAGGCCCATGAGGACAGGCACAAAGACCGCGATCACGGGCAGCGTCCACGCGGCGTCGTTCCACGTGGGCCCGTGGTTGCGGATCACGTAGATTGGGAAGCTCAGCAGCTCGAGTGGGGTGAAGCGCTCGCACTCGAGGCCCTCGCAGCCGACGACAGCGCCCCACACGATCTCCTCGGGGGCGTCGTCGTGCACGATGAGGCGCACGCTCACGTGGTGGCTCGTGCAGTTGGCGAGCTGCGCGGGCGTGACCTGGCGCATCTCGCCCTTGGGCACAAGCTCATAGTAAGCGTGCTGCGTGAACGGCTCAAACTTGGCGAGCGGGTACGTCGTGGGCAGTGCGAGGGGCTCGGAGAGGGGCTCGTCCCAATTGAAGGGCATCTCCGAGGCGCAGCCGCCGCACCCGGCGTAGACGGAGAAGAACGACGTGTCGTACGCCTTCTTGAAGACGACGTTGAAGTCGAGGGGCTCGCCTCCCAGGTCGGGGAGGTCGTACTCGACGCCGCCGCTGCCCTTGAGGTAGGCCACTTGCGAGGTGGTCGGCCCGTGCGGCGGGTGGCAGCAGTTGTGGTCGCACCCATCGTACTGCGGCACGTGGCCGCTCACAAAGACGGCAAAAAACGCAATCATTGCGTCGCAGTTCCCACTGCTACTACTTGGGAACGGGCAAATACGCCTTTACATGAACGACGCCAAACGAACACGCGCGCACGGCTAATTCACTAGCGGGTTCATCGCCATCCACTGCTTGTAGACCTTTTGCCCACGCGCAATGTCCGAGGGGGACGGGTGAGACGTGTTGAGCAGGTCATCGTCCGCGGCTTGGCGCGCCGCCAGCTCATCGGGCGGGATGGCACCCTCCAGCTGCTCGACCTCGGCGCGGGTCGCGCTCACGGAGGCCGCGAGCTCGTTCGCCTCGGCGTCAAGCTTGACGGCCTCCCGATCCTTCTCGCCAACGCGGGTCTCCAGCTCGATCAGGTCCTCCTCGAGCTCGAGCGCGCGGCGGTCGGCCTCCTCCGTGGGGGCCCTCATCGTTTCCCACTCGTCGTCGTCGTCCAGCGCGTCCAGTTGCGCGCCCATCGCATCGGCCTGCGCCTTTGCCTCCTCGTAGTCCTGCTTCTGCTGCTGCGCCAGCGCACGCACCTTCCGTTCCTCCGCGCGGGCCGCCTCCGCGTCCCGCTTCTTTGGTCCCAGCCGGTTCTGCGCGGCGCGCAGCTGCTTCTTGAGGCCCACGAGCCGTACGTGCGGCGCGTTAAGCCGGTCCAGCTTCTCCTTGGCATCGTGCCACAGGCACCCGCCACGCCACAGCACGCTCTGCTCCCTGGGCGTTTGGAAGACGTCCTTGTCGAGCGCCGCCTTGAGCACGGGCATGAACCTGGCGATGCGCGCAATGTGCGTGTTCACGACGCCGCGCAGGGTCACAACCCACTGCGGCACGCTCCCCTTGAGCCCATTCAGCAACGTCCCGGAGAGGTACTGTCCGTCGGGGCAGCACAGCAAGTCGTACAGCACGCGCCGCCTCTCCTGTTCTTTCTGGCTGTCGGTGATCGTCTTGCCCGGGTTGAGTTGCTCGTAGAGGCTGCCGATGGCCTCGTCGTTCGTCGTGATGGTCTTGTGCCACCAGCAGACAAACTCGAGGATCGAGTTGATCTGGTCGGTGCCGACCTTCGGCTGGGGGTAGCAGCGCAACAGCTCGATTGCCAGCACCCGGTCGCCGAACGTGTTTTCGTTTTGGCACATCTCCTCGCCGCCGTGCTTGCGGAAGAGCTGTATCATGAGCGAGACGTCCGAGTGGGTCTTTGCCTTGGGATCGCCCTTCAGCCCGATGACCTGGGGGCCCTGGTACCTGCCCGGGAGGGGTTTGAGGACGTAGCCCTGCTGCGAGGTCGCGATCAGCGGGTCGGCGTCGTAGGCCGCGGCATGCGCCCACGCGTCCAGGCCGAGGCCCATGCCGAGCTCATTCTTCACCTCCCGCATGCGCTGGACCGCCGGCCAGAAGCCCTCGAGCATCCGGTTCGCGTCCTTGTCAAAGGGAAACGGCCAGCGCTTGCACGGCCGGACCCGTCCCGCGTCGCCACCGACGTCCTCCAACGCCGTGTTGCGCGCGACGTACTCCTTGTCGACGAGGGCGCGGCACCACTCCTCGGCCTCCTTCCGCGCATCCTCCGTCCCCCCGTAGACGATGGCAACTTCCACGACGTCGTCAAAGGAGGTGGGCGCAAAGCCCTCGCAGGACCGCCACATCTCCGGCGTCAGGGCCTGGAACGCCGCCCCGGCGCTGATGCGCTCGACCTCGCGCTTGCCCTCGAAGTACATGGTGTAGTCCTCCAGCGCGTCCGCCTCGAGGAACGCATTCAGCTCCTTCTTCGTGGCTGGCACGACGTTGAAGGACTCGGTGTTGGCCGTGTTCTGCGCCTTCTTGGCGTTCGCGCCCCTGATCGTCCGCACGATGAGCCTGTGCTCCGCGTGCATGAAGTCTCTGTAGATCTCCACCACCCTGGCCTGCTCCTCGGGAGGGCGATCTCGCGCCAGCTTCCTGAGGTCGTTCTCGTCGACGGGATGAGCGGTCAGCGCAAGGCGCGCGATGCTCGAGCAGAGCTCGTCGCGGACGTCCTGCAACTGGTTCCTTCCCTCCACATAGGGAGACATGAACGCACCGAGCGCATCGTCGTCCATCAGCGCGAGCTGGCGGTCGGCAATGTCGGCAGAGGACGGATCAACTTGTGCCTGGGTCTGACGCGCCAAGACTATCGCCTGGCGGATCTCGTCGGCCCGGCTCCCCCTCAGTTCGCCCATGGCCTTCTCGATCTCCGTGCGCCGCTTCGACAGCATGTTGACCTCCTTCTTCGAAAACGGTCGCGCGCTACACTTGTAGGACGGAAGCGGCTTGACGAGGTGGAAGCTCCTGACCCGCTCGCTGATCTCGTCCATCAGTTGCGCGTGCTCCTCGTCGCTCAGCTCCTTGCGGCTCCTCCTCTCGTCTTGCCTGAACCATAGGTCGGCCATTTTCTTCTCCTTTGGCATCAGATCGGTGTACTTGACCGTGGGCATGTAGTTCCGATCGCACAGGACCATGAGCGCTGCGCGATCGGGCCGGCTCACGTTGTCGAAGCGGTTGCCGCCGCTGCCATTGCGATTGGTGTCACCACCGCCGCGGCCGCCACCGCCACCACTACCGTCTCCGCTACCGTCTCCACCACCGCCGCCGCCGCCGCCGCCGTCGTCGTCGTCGTCTGGCGGGCCGCCGCCACCGCCACCGCCACCGCCACCGCTGCTGCCGCCGCCGCTGCCGCGCCCACCGTACCGCTCTCGCCACAGCTCCCGCGCAAGCCTGTCCTTGACGGCCATCTGGCGCTCCGCTGGCGCAAAGCGCACCCAGTCGCGCACCATGCCATGCGGCATCCTCGCATTCTCCTGGATCACGTGCAATTCGAAGCGACGGAGGATCATCTCCTTGTCGGGGCCTGGTGGCACGTCCTCGAACAGTTCGTACTGCCTGGGGACGCCGCGACGCGGTGGCGGGTTGGGCGCGGGTGCGGGGGCAGGATCTGGTGCCGGCACTTGCGTCGGACCGGGAAGCGCAGGCGCGGGAGTGGGGGGAATCGCCACGGCTGCCTGTTGCGCAGCCAGCTCTTGCGCGGCCTTCTTCATTGCCGCGGCCCTGGCCTTTCTGTTCTCAGGGTAGCACATCGGAGGGCATCCGCCCTTCTTAAAGCGACACTTGGAGCACCCCTTGGAACGGTCCTTGTTGGGCGCGCGTCCACCTGTGGGTTCCGGGACGGGGCCCTCGATGCGCATGTGCGCGCACGCGCTCGCACGTACGAGCCCGAGTCACCGCTCTTTTGATTTAATAGTTGCAAACACGGACTTATTCTGACACACACACAGGGCAACGGTTTCCACAACCAGTCACCCACAGGTGGACGAGAAGCCCCACCGGGAGCAGTCCTTGAGCTCCTGCTGGTGCCAGTAGGAGCACGTCCAGAGCGCGCGGTAGAGCTGCGCCTGGCAGTAGTTGGACGCGTTGTCCCTGGCCTTCTTCATGCGCGGCACGTCCTCGAGTGAGGCGGCGTAGCGGACGACAAAGTCCTGCACGGCGAGGAGGGCCTGGATCTTGGAGTTCCGCTCCGTTTCAAACAGGCGGCGCATGTAGTCCAGATCCTTGGGGTGGTGACGCACGATCTGGCGCACGACGGGAAGCGCCAGGTCGGCGCGGAAGCCCTTGATCTCGACAAAGTCGCAGCCGCAGAGCGCAAGTGCCGCCGCAAAGAGCGCGAGCGCGGCGGGTTGCTGCACCTTCATCGCATCGTTCAGGTGCCGCGTGCCGTAAAAGTAGTCGAGCACGAGCTCGTGGAAGACCTGCATGTCGCAGCACGTGTAGTGCGCGTCGGTGACAAAGTCGTCGCCCCTGCGCTTACGCGGGCGCTCCCTGAGGCACAACACGGTCAGTTCGTCGCGGTCGGCCTCCTCGGGCCGCCGCTCGCGCCGGTTCTGCTGGAGCAGCTCGATGGCAAACGAGTCCGTGTCGATGGTGGTCACCAGGTTGAGCAGCACGCCATCGACGGGCGTGCCTCCACGGCGCGCCGCGTCGTGCACGCGCTGCGTCACGTCGGTCAGCTTGAGGTCGCCCTCGCCGATGGGCTCGGCGCGCGTGAGGAGCGGCTGCCAGAAGGCGTCGTCGGTCGAGAGGATGCCCGCCTCGCGCGGCACGTGGATGCCACGCTCGCCGCCGCGCCGGTCGACACCGTCAAAGGTGAGCGACCACGCGCCGTCGCCCGCCATCTCGGCGCGGAACTTGCGCAGCAGCTCGGTGCACACGGCGTCGTAGAAGCGCGGCCGCGCCTTCCGAAAGTCCATGAGCAGCTTGACGTTGCACCCGTCGGCGCGCAGGTCGTTGGTGTGGTAGTCGTCGTCAAAGATGGTGGCCACGAGGTCCTCCGAGCAGAGGGGCACGCGCGCTTGGCGCAGCTGGTCGCGGCGGCTCTGCTCATCGGCCTTGGCGGTCGTCATGGCCTTGGGCTCGTCGAAGACCACAACGACGTGCGCGGCCGCTTGCACGGCCTCGTTAAGCTGGTAGGCCAGGACGCGCACGTAGCCGTAGAACGTGTCCACCTCCTTGGGGATGGCGTTCATCATCACGTTGCCGTCCAGGACGGCAAGGGTGTTGGAACGGCCGACGCCCACCATCTCGCGCACATTGTCGAGGCGCCTGACATTCGCAAACGCCCCGGAAAACTTTTCAAGAAACACGGCCTTTGCGCCGTGAGGTCCACCTCCAAGACCCATTGCACGTACGAGCACTACGTCAATTGCATTTTCCAAATTGCGCACGGCCCAAGTTAGCGTTCGCTAAGCGCATTTACCGCGTGTCAGCTTGACAACTAGTAGTAAGCGCGAAGTCGGCTGGGCGCGACGCCAAAATCTAAGGGTGTGCAGCATTCTTCGGCCGCCGCATGCGGCCTTAAGCAGCGCGTGTCCAAAGCGATCCGCAAGGCGTGCGACAGCTTGTCACACCTGACCGCCACGCTCATACAAGCAGCGGGATCCACCGCCAGCCCCGTGATGCACAAGTGCGTCGACATGCACCACGTTCAACGGGCGTCGCCCATCTCCGTGGAGCACGACTTCGGCGTCCCGACGCCGGAGCCCGTGCGCGTCGTGCTTCCGGTGGCCGCTTACGCGATCAACTTTTTGTACCAGGAGCTGATCAAGCACAAGCTGTGGACTGCGCGCTTCGACCGAGGCGGCGAGGGTGCGCACGGTCCGGCAGTCCGCTCGCTTGTGACACGCCACCTGAGCTCGCCAGCCGTCGATGGCTGGAACGCGGTCGCCGGCGCGGTGGAGTTGGCCAGCGCGTGGGCGCTGCGCAGCAACGACCTGCCCATCATCGTCTACACGGCCTACGACCTGTCGTACGACACGCGCATGCGTCTCGCCGCATGCCTCAGCGTCGCGTGGAAGTTTGAGCGGCAGCTGTGCAGCCACTTTCCGCGCCGCTTCCACGATACCGAGCCCACCCTGGTGTCGCCGCACACGTGCGAGCTTGCGTACCTGGCCCTGGCATTCATGACCGACGCGGAACGCGCAGCGTTTGGGGATTGGAACAACGAGAACTCCACCCGCGTGCGCGCGCTCTACCAGCACATGACCGGCCTCGAGGTGGCGTTGCTGCGGGGCGTGCCCGTCTTCTCGATACTGACCAGCCACGCGCAGGTGCGGGCCGAGGCGCGCGTGCAAAAACTCTTCGAGGACGGGGAGCTGTGCGACGAGGAGGCCATGGTCGCGCGCTCGATCGTGCCCTTTTTCAACGCGGTGTGGCGAAACGGCTACTCGCCGCAACCGGCGTCCGGCGCGTTGGTGTGCGCGGCAATGCAGTGCGTGTGCGTGGTCCGGGGGGTGCGGGAGTACCGCTCGGTCGATTGGAGGGGCACGCTTCACGCGCACTTCACCAAGCTCGAGCTGGGACGCGCGCGCGACCTCCTCCGGAGCGCGCTGCACCTCAAGGAGGTGCCGGCGTCGATCGTGGCGCTCGGGTGCTACTCGGACCCCAGCTGGGTGAATTACGAGTACATGTGCGCGACCACGCTCAGAAGCGCGCTCGAGCTGGCCGCGGGCCTTTAATTTATTGTTTGTCCTAGAACGCTCTTAACCGCTCTACAATCCCGGAGTTGTCCAGCTCCCGCTGGTTCGCCCGCTGCTTCAGAAACGCTCGCCACAGGTCGGGAGGCGAGGGGGGCGGCGGGGTGGGGTCGTCCACTGGGACGCCATCCAGAAGCCCGAGGACGAGGTGACCCATTTCCGGGGGCTCATACGAGCTGCCACTACCCGCGTGGATGAGCCGCTTGCGCCGTAGCACCTCCGCGTGCGCCTCGTCCGGCTCGAGGTTGTGGTCGCGCATGTGCTTGTAGAAGATCACGTCGTTCATGCCGAGCGCGTGCTTGTGGCTGTGCGCCCTTTGTCGCAATGCGCGCTTCAGCGGAGTCTCGAGGTTGTAGTCGCGCTCCGTGACCTTGCAGATGACGTTGGTGGAGGTGAGGACGTGGTCCGGCGTCGGTGGCATTGTGCACAGCATCCGTTGGCACTTTGGAAACGTCGGTGGTGGGGGCGGGGGCGGTTCGTCGAGCGCGTCGGCTGGCTCGGGCAACGCTGGTGACGGCGACGGCGCAACCACCCGAGCCCCGAGACGCGGCAACATGAGACGCGGCTCCTTCTTCAGCAGCTTGTGATACAGGTTCGCATCGGGTGGGTCGGGAAGGTACTCGGTGAGCGGGAGGAGGTCTTCCAAGAATCGATAGGCGAAGGGCTCGCCGCTGCGCTCGGGACGGCCATTGTGCACGCACCAAGGCACAGTCCCAAACGGATTGTGCCACCCGTCGCGGCCCTCGGTCGCAGCGTGGCACTTCGCACAGAACGCCCACGTGGTGCTGTGCATGGCCTTGCGCTTCTCCTTGAGCGACGCAAGATCGTTCCGCACGTACGGGAACAGGGGGCGCAGCTTGAGGCGCACGGGGCACACGCCCACCTCGAGCAGCTTCTCGACCGCCTCGGCATCCTTGCGCCTGAGCGCTGCGAGCTGCACGACGTCGCGCTTCTGCAGGTGCTTCAGCCGCTCCGCGGCCCTCGTCACATCCGCCGCCCTCTTGGCCTTGAGGTACTCAGCCCTGAGGTGCTTCTTGACGTTCGCGATGGCATTGGCCACCAGGGCGGACACGGGCGAGGGCTTGACAACGCCACCGGAGCGCGTTTTCATCCCGAGTGTTGTTTGACACGCGCCTTACGAGCACGCAAAATGGGTGGTGCGCACCAATTCTTAATCGAGTTTACGCACACCGGGTAGCGAACGAAACCCTTTAAAGCCTAACACTTCAAAGTTTTTCCACGTTTGCTGCGCGTACACCGCCCGCTCAAGCGGGTCCATGCGCCCCCACGCATCCACCATCCACAACCACCGCCGCTCGTCGGTGAGGAGATGGCGTTGGTGTTTGGCGTGCGCATCCACCATCCGCCACCATCGCTGCTTACCGTCGGTGTTGAGAAAGATCTTGAACGGGGTGCGCGCCATCTCCCTCGGAACGCCCGTGCGCTTCAGTCGCGCCAGCGAGCACAGCTCAAAAAAGGTGCCCATTGTGGGCGCGTCGCGCACGCGCGCGGCCCACGAGGTGTCGTCGGGAGACAGGAGCTTGGCGCCCACCCTCGTTACCAGGACGGGCCACACCGTCTTGGCGGCCAGGAGCTGCGCATGCTGCTTGTTGAGCACGCACCAACCCGCGGCTGCGCGTGCCATCACCTCAGCTTGGTGGTCATCGATGTGCGAGAGCACGTGGCACAGCAAGTCAAAGTTTTCAAAGACTGCCGCCACGGCAGCGGCGGCACTCATGAAACGAAACGCCACCACTCACAAACGCGCGGTGCACTCGCCACCGGTTAGCGAGTTGGCGAGTCCAACTCATCCCTCCAGCGCTTCCAAACCACATCCTCGAACGAGATCTTGAGGTTCCACTTGCGGTAGGGCTCGAGCTCCTGCAGCGTGACTACCCCATCCTCTTTTGCTTCGCGACGCGCCTGCGCCTCCGTCTTGTACAGAAAAAACAGGTCGCTGGGAAGCGCCTCCGCGATCTGATCGGTGGTCGGCATGAACTCGGTGAAGTCGGGCTCGATGTCGAACTCGTAGTCGGTGAACCCCCGGTCTATGACCTGTACCATGTACTTCTTCTTCTTCTCCTTCCAGAGCTCGTCGATAAAAAAGGGCAGCGCGTCGTACTCCTCGTCCTCGACGCGTTTGCGCTTGCGCCTGGCCACCAGCGCGGCATCGATCACCGCGTTCGCGAACGTTCTTTTGGGCGACATGCCGACAATTATTTGCGTGTCAAAGTGCGCACACGTACGAGCGCGTAAGGGGCTTCTTTGCAACTTGTGATAGGAGTGTGCGCGTGTGCGTGTGCGTGCGCGTGCCATTTAAGAAGGGATGCAATACTACGGTACCACGTGCAACGAGGAGCGGTACGATCTTTACTACGACATGTTCACCGATCTCCTTCGCGGGCACCACGACGGCGACGCTCGTGTCGAGACCATACGCGCCAACCTGATGATCGACATCCGGTGGCCGGAGGTGTCGCGCGCACTCTCGGACATCGTGTGCCGCCTGTGCGGGACATGGAAACGGCATTGCCACGCGCCACTTGCGCACGACATCGGTCGCCTCATGGGCCGGGCCGCGACCATCGCCTTCGGGACAAGTTGCCACCCGGAGATCCCCTCGTGGTTTTTGCAGAACAACGAGTGCCTGTTGGCGGCGACGCTGCACAAGCTGCTTGTCGAGTTTGTCACATCGGGCGAGTTCGTCATCCGGTACACCGACGCCATGATGCACAAGGCGTTTTCTGTGCTGCTGGACATTGCCGAGGGCATGCGCAACTACCTGGGCCTGCCTTACCTCGCCGAGTCGACGGGTGCGCACGCACTAATGAGCGCGGTGACAAACTCCAAGTATGACTTCCTCTCGAGGGAGGCCCAGTTCCTGCACCGCTCGGAGCGGATCTTTGCGAGCGTGATGGCGGAACGGATCATGGCGGATCCGAATCGCGCGATGGAGCTGCGGTCGGGGTTTTGCTTCTTTGTGCGCTCAAGACGCTGGCGCGAGTTCGCGTCGGCGTGCCTGGACCGCGACGGGCTTGGGACGCCGCTTGCGCAGCTGCTGGCCGAGGTGGACTTGGCCACGAGGCGGTTGGCGGAGGCGGAGGCGTGCAGGCCCCGCTCCCCCGCGTCCCCATCGCTTCAGAACGTCTCGTCGCCCGACCGTCCCATCCGCAGGGCGAGGATGCGGACGCCCACAAAGTTGCCGCGCTCGGCGATCGCTAAACCGGCTCGTCGCGGCGTCGCCAGCGTGGGGTTGCATATGTGAGCTGGACGGCATGACTGCGGCAGCAGCCTTGGCGTGCGACTGCAGCTACCCCAACGTGCCCGTGTGGAAGTGGGAGGACGGCTCGGCGCTCGACGTGCGCGGCGCCATCAGCCAGAGCTCGCAGACGCTCGAGTTTGTGAATGTGCTGCACTCGACCGAGGGCACGCACACCGACGGCCCCTTTAAGGACCGGCCCATGTGGGTGCCCGTGCTTCGGACGCAGGCGAGCTACGCGTACACGCCCACGCCGATCGCGCCGCTGCCGTGCAACCCACTCTCGCGCGGCGAGGACAGCGTGCTCTTTCGCACCTTCTTCTTCTCCTTGGAGGGCATGCCGCTTCTGGGACCGGGCGTCTTCGTGGAGACGGGCGCGCACGACGGGATCGTCGACTCGACGACGCTCTTCTTCGAAAAGTGCCTCGGGTGGGCGGGCGTGCTCATCGAGCCGCACCCGGTGGTGTGGCCGCAGCTGCTGCGCGCGCCGCGCGCGCGATCCATCAAGCGGCAGGCGGCCATCTGCGCGCACAACGGCACAACGACGATCGAGGCGCGCGCGTGGACCGGCGCCAGGACACGCCTTGCGAATGGTGCACCGGAGCTGAGCGTGCCGTGCGCGCCGCTCTGGCAGCTGCTGAATCGCGTGAGCCTGGTGCGACGGACGGAGCGCGTTGACCTGCTCTCGATCGACGTCGAGGGCGCCGAGCCGACCGCAGTCAGCTCGCTCGGCGACGCGATCAGCTACGGCGTCGTGATGGCGGAGGTGACTGCCGGCGAGCGGCGCGTCCACACGATGCAGGCGATGCTCGCGCGCGGCTTCGCGTACGTGGGCCAGATCTCGGCGCGGCCCTCGCCGGCCAACTACATCATCAGCGACGTGTGGTACAACCGATCGCACTTCCAGCGGTTCTGGCCGCGCTCGCGCGTGTTGTTTCTGTGAGAACCCCAGTGGTCTGCCAATAAGCCCCCCTTGCTAGTGACTAATGTAAGGGCGCAACGCTGTGTCGGGGGCCATGAGCACAACGATGAGCGAGATCATCGCCATCGAACACCCGCCCGAGGACGTGGTGAAGACGAGCCCGCTCCTGGTCATCGCGGGGTTTGCGATTCTCGGAGGCGTGACCCTGCTGGCCCTCTTTGCGTGGGCATCGAAGGGCGAGGGCGAGGATGGCAAGCCGGACGTGTTCGGGAAGCGCGTGACGGTGCGCGAAGTGGCCGAGCGGTACAAGGCAGTGTGGTCGCCGGGGGTGCTGTGGCCGCGCGACGCGTTCATGCACACCAAGAAGACCGACAAGGGCTCGCCGCTCTTCAAGTTTGTGTGGACCTTTCTGACGGGCTGGTTTGTGTGCGTGGCCTTCTACCTGATCTTTGCCGGCGCCATCTCGGCCATAGAGGTGTTTCGCGAGGAGGCGCACCTGCGCGCGGCCATGTGCGTGGCCGCGGCCTTTTGCCTGTGCGCGGTGTGGCCCGTGCTCTTCCGCACCGGGTCGGCAAAGAATGGCGTGGCCACCGGGATCGCCGTCTACTCCCCGGGCGACGACGAGGGCTCGGACATCCCCATGGGCACGTCGACGCACTCCAAGACCAAGGAGGTCTTCCTGTGGCTCTCGTTTGGGGTGCTCTTCCTCGCCGCCATCTTCGCGGTGGCCGGGTCGGCGCTGATCCAGGCGTGGACGTTGCCCGGCCCGCAGTACGGCACGCTCATATTTCTGGGCCCGGGCTACGGCCTGTTTGCGGGCTGGCTGCTCTTTGCCGCGGCGCTCAACCTGAGCACGGCCATTAGCTACAGCAGCTACCCATCGGGCACGCTGCCGTGGCCCGAGACGCGCACCGAGTACACGCACCGCGGGAGCCTATGGCCGCCCATCCTGTCGCTCATCGTCGCCGGCATCGCGGTGCTGATCCCCGACCCGGCCATCCCGCTCCCGATGCTGGTGGCCATCTTCCTGTTCACGCCGCGGCAAAAAACGCACCTGGCCGCATCGGCCGTGTGTCTCCTAGGCATCGTGGTAGCCATCGTGTTGGTAGTTTGGAAACGGTCCGACTGACGGATCTGACAATTCTATTGGTGCTCGTACGTTGATTTTTTTGTGCGCACATGCACAA
>Ga0115013_10000728_pt1 | contig 19540 bp, 13 predicted proteins | sample SouAtlMetagenome_2_FD_88686 | JGI IMG/M metagenome (GOLD analysis project Ga0115013, IMG submission 88686) | Marine eukaryotic phytoplankton communities from Atlantic Ocean - South Atlantic ANT15 Metagenome | ecosystem: Environmental > Aquatic > Marine > Oceanic | place: South Atlantic Ocean...
CCTTTTACTTAATCATGATTTTCTGGTTTGGTTTGCTTGACATTTTTAATTTATCAGAGTTAATTTAAATTTTATAAGGTATTTTTTGAATGTTTATAATTTTATTTTTAAATAATCCAATTTAACTCTCTTTATAATAATTTAAAAAATTAAAACTCAAATAAATTAATCTAAACACAATCCAAACATAAAATGAGAAATTGTAACAATACTATGGAAAGTATGATTCATAAAGGCCTATACTTTTGTGGAGAAATATTAGATATAGATGGTGTTACTGGCGGATTTAATTTTCAATCGGCTTGGACTACTGGATATCTTGCTGGAAAAAACAGTGTAATATGAATTATTTATCGGTTGAAAATTTAGGTAAAAACTACGGTGAACACATCTTATTTGAAGGTTTGACATTTGGACTAAGCCAAGGAGATAAAATGGCTTTAATAGCTAATAATGGTACTGGAAAATCGAGTATGCTCAAGATTATAGCTGGTCAAGATATTTCAGATGAAGGTACTGTAACACTGAGAAAAGGAATAAAAGTCGCTTACCTAGCTCAAGAACCTAATTTTGATGCTAGTCATACTATTGAGGAATTAATTACCGAAAACCAAACTGGTATTAGCTTATTAATAAAGGAATATCAAAGGGCCTTAAAACAAATTGAAATTAGTAATAACTCTCTGAACAGCAAAACTTTAGAAGATTTAACTAATAAAATGGATAAGGCAAATGCTTGGGATTATGAACGTCGTATCAAACAAATATTATTTAGATTTAATATTAGTGATTTAACACAAAAAGTTGGTGATTTATCAGGAGGGCAAAAGAAACGCTTGTCCTTAGCCTTGCTACTACTCAACAAACCTGATTTACTTTTACTTGATGAGCCTACAAACCATTTAGATGTAGAAATGATTGAATGGTTAGAAAAGTTTTTACAACAGCAAAAAATTACATTACTTATGGTAACTCATGACAGGTATTTTTTAGATAGAGTTTGTAATCATATTTTAGAATTAGAAGATGGTAGATTGTACCATCACACTGGTAACTACGCCCACTTTCTTGAAAAAAGAGCCGAAAGAGAAGCCATATACGACACTAATTTGTCAAAGAATGGCAAGTTATTGAAAAAAGAATTGGAGTGGATTAGACGCTCTCCAAAAGCACGTACTACCAAATCCAAGGCAAGAATTGCTAACTTCGATAATATAAAAGAAAAAGCCTCTAAAAAGAAAATTAAGCATGAGCTTAACCTAGAAATAAAAATGAGTAGGATAGGGGGTAAAATACTTGAACTAAAGAAAGTCTACAAAAGCTATGGTGACTTAAAAATACTCAATGGCTTTGACTATACTTTCAAAAAGGGAGAACGTATAGGAATAGTTGGTAAAAATGGTGTGGGGAAGTCCACTTTTTTAGATATACTTACTCAAAATGAAGCTGCTGATAGTGGTAAAGTAAATGTTGGAGAAACTATTGTTTATGGTTATTTCTCTCAAAAGGGCATACAATTAAAGGAAGATAAAAGAGTTGTTGATTCCTTGAAAGACATTGCAGAAGTAATTGTAATGGCAAATGGCATAAAAGTGACAGCATCACAAATGCTAACGCATTTTATGTTTCCACCAAAAATACAACATACTTTTGTGTCAAAACTAAGTGGTGGAGAAAAAAGAAGACTATATCTATTGATGGTCTTGATGAAGAATCCTAACTTTTTAATTCTCGATGAGCCTACCAACGATTTAGATTTGTTAACCCTTAATAAATTAGAAGAGTTTTTACTACAATTTTCTGGTTGCTTGATAATAGTGTCGCATGATAGGTATTTTATGGACAAACTCACTGATCATCTTTTTATTTTTGAAGGTGATGGCATTATAAAAGACGAGTACTGCAGTTATTCCGAATACAGAGAAAAACAAGTAGAACTAGAAAAAAATAAAAAGACAAATTCTAGTGTAGAAAACAAACAACAAACAAAATCTAAAGGTACTAATAAAGTTAGTTATAAAGATAAATACGAATACGAACAATTAGAAAATGATATTCAGAAGTTAGAAACGACTAAAAAAGAACTGGAGGAAGATTTACATCAAGAAGGTTTGTCATTTCTAGATATCAATCAAAAAAGTGAAAAATTAGCAGAAATAATCCAAGAATTAGATGATAAGACAATGCGTTGGTTAGAACTAGACGAATTGATGTAAATGAAAAATTTAATAGCACATATACGTTCTTATCTTATTATCAGTATATATTGAACGATAATTAATATTATGTTAAGTAAATAAATAATAAATAGTTAATAAATGTAAAAAACCTATTCCCTATCTAAATTAAAAATTGTGAAAATTATTTAAGCTTATCTGAAATCTCTTTGTATTTAGAATTATTGCCGTTTCTATAATACAATTCTTTTAAAACCAATAAAATATTCATATCGGAATTGTCTATTTCGTAACATTTCTCAATAAATGGCAATCCTTTTAGCATTATATTTTCAGCATTCTTTTTAGCAATATCATATTTTTTAAAATCTTTGATATTATTTGCCTCATTTAACATATCTCCACCCTTGTTGTAGTACATAACTCCTAGATTATACAGCGCATCATAAAAATCTGATTTGATATCAATAGCTTCTAAGTATGCATTTTCAGCTTTTTCAAAATCTTTTAATTCGTCGTAACTGCTCCCTAAGGCAAAAAATAACTGATGATTATTTGGGTCTTCTTCAACTGCTAACTTTAAAAGTCTTTCAGATGAAATATAATCATTTTTAGAAAGGTAATAGTTTAACTCAGTAATTATTAAATTAACATCGGTTTCAAAAAGTTCTCTTCCAGACTTTATAACTTTTAAGGCACTATCATCATCTTTTTCCTCTAAATAAATATTCCCCATATAGGCATATATTTGGGGATCTTGATAATTAACGTCAATAAGTTTTTGCAAGTATTCCTTAGCAATTTTATTATTTGCCTGTGCAGATGAAATAAAGAATAAATTCAACCAAACACTTTCCTTTGTTACATTACTTCTTTCAAGATTATTTTTTTTGTCTAAAGGAAATAAATCAAATATCTTATCAAACATATCTTTTGAAAGATCATAAACTTTTAAATTATAAAAATTGATACCCGTATTAAATAATCCAACACCTGCTTTTGTAATATTTGAGCTTAGCTCATCTTGATTATACCATTTTTTAGCTTTAGGATGATTAAATAGTGAAATCCAACTATTTGCACATTTCATTATTGCAATTGGATCTAATGACTTGTATTCATCATTAGAATAGATTTCATAATATATTTTACCACGATAATTATGCATTTTAACATCATCAGATGTTTTAGAATTAGCTGCAGCTAATTCAATGTATTCTACAGCTTCTTCAATATTCTTTTTTTCCAAAGCTTTGTAAGCATTTTGAACATTACTTTTTTGAGCGTTTACTTTAAAAGATGAAGCTAAAATTAGTACACAAAAAATAATCTTTAATAATTTCATGATATTTAATAATTTAATTTATTTAATTTTTAATTCTTTAACCTTTCCAAATTTCTCAAGCTTTTTTTTCAAAGCATATTTATTACCAACAACAACAACAATATGATCATCTACATTAAGATATTTTTTAGCTATTAAATCAACATCTGATTTGGTCATTGCATTTAAAACATCTTTTTGTTTTTTAGTGTAATCACCATCTAAACCATAACGTTGTATACGCGCTAAAAATTGCGACTTCTGAAATGCTGTCTCATATCTCAAAGCATCTGAATTAGCTATTGAATTCTTAGTAAAGGTTAATTCATCCATATTTATTCCTTCTGAAGCATAATTTTCAAATTCTCTATATATTTCTGATAGAGCACTATCAGTTGCTTCTGAACGAACGGAGGTACTAATGCTAAACAAACCATCAGTGTCATTACCATCAAATTCGGAACGAATGCCATATGTATATCCTTTATCTTCTCTTAAATTTAGATTTAAACGACTACTAAAAGCACCACCAAGTGCAAAGTTCATAACGTTAGCCTTGTAATACTCTCCATCAACATCATATTTTAAACCTTTATGAGCAAGAGTAATTATTGACTGAGGTCCTGGCTTGTGAACCAAAAAAATTGTTTTACCATCAGTTTCTTCAAAAGGTAAATTCTTATTTATATACACATCAGATCCCTTCCATTTATTTAAGAAATTTAATTTTGGTAATAATTCTTCTTGTGTTATATCACCAACAACAACTATGCTTGCAAGATTTGAATTATATTGCTTGTTATAAAAATCTTTTATATCAGATAATTTAATTTTTTCTACCCCTTTTACAGATGGCATAATTCCTCTTATAGAATTACCATACATTAATTTCATTACTGCCTGACTAGCCATATTTTGAGCAGACTTTTTACTATTATTTATGGATTCTTTATATTGTTTATTAATACGTTTGTAATCTTTTTCATCAAAAGCAGGATTAAAAAGCTTTTCTTCAAGAAGATTAATTGTTTCATCTATTTTATTTGTAAGACACGATACGAAAATTGTTGAGGCTCTACTTCCTGAACTAAATGAAATAGAACTGCCTAAATTATCTAATTTAGCACTCATCTCTTCAGTAGTAAAATTTTCTGTACTTTCATTAAGAATCATCGCTGTTAGTTGTGATAATCCTACTTTTTTTGGATCTTCAATTAGTAAGTCACCCCCCTCTAAAGTAATTAATATATTAACTTTTGGAACCTCATTATTTTCTGCGCCTATAACAGGAATAGTATTTGTAGTTTCTAAACCAGATATTTTTATATTCGACTTATAGTATAATGGAACAGAAACTGATTTTGCTTCTTTAGATTTTGGTTTCGAAGAACGATTAAATATATCATTTGGCTTTCTATACGACAAACCAAAATATTGTGAACTTTTTTTGAAGGGTATATTTGCAAAAGGATTTATACTCTTAACAGAGTCTTCTGAAAAAGGAGGTAATGGAAAATAATCAATACCAACTGAATTTTTATTCATTATATATTTTTTATACACTTTCTTTACATCATCTAAAGTTACATTTTCATACCTTTGAATCTCGTCACTAAAATTATGTGGTTTATCTAATAAGTAAGCCCATGAGGTTAACTGTGATGCCTTTCCTCTTATACTTGAAAGTCCATCAATAATATTTGATCTCATAGTTGATTTAAATCTCTCTAATGCGTCTTCAGTAATGTTCTCTTCAAAATTATTTACTAGAAAATTTATTTTTTCTTCTGTTTCTGCAAATGTATAATCTGGATAGGATATAATTTGAATCAAGAATTCACCAGATAATTCAGAACAGGGATGACTTACTGAAGCCTGAACAGCTTTTTCTGTTTTAACAAACTCCTTATAGAACAATGAATTATTACCCCCTCCCATCATATCAGCTAAGGCATCTAAAGCAGGTTCATCTTTATGAAAATTTGGAATTGTAGGATAAACAAAGCCAGCCATAGGAAAATAAATTCTATCAGCAAATTTTCGATACTTATTTTGTGGTAGATTTACTTTAGGTAATCTTAAGTTTCTTACTTCTTGTCCTCTTGGAATTGATCCAAAATATTTTTCAGATAATAATAATACATCTTCTGTTTTAACATCCCCAGTAATAACTAAATAGGCATTGTTTGGACCATACCAACGCATAAAAAAATCTTTTAGATCATCTACATTTACCCTATCCAAATCATCAACATATCCAATTGTTGGCCAAGAATATGGATGTCCTTTTGGATATAATGTTTGATCTTTGATTTCCCAAAACATTCCATAAGGAATATTTACTTGGTTTTGCATTTTTTCATTTTTTACAGCATCTCTTTGATTTTCAAATTTCTTTTCTGTAACTGCATCTAATAAAAAACCCATTCTATCAGCTTCTAACCAAAGGGCAGTTTCAAGTTGATTACTAGGGATTGTTTGAAAGTAGTTTGTTCTATCTCTGTTAGTCGTCCCATTCATCGTACCACCACTTTCAGAAATTATCTTAAAATGTTCATCATCAGCTACATTATCAGAGCCTTGAAACATCATATGTTCAAAAAAATGAGCAAATCCTGTCATACCAATTTCTTCCCTATTTGAACCTACATGATAGGTAACTTCTACGTGTACTATTGGATCTGAATCATCTTCATGAACAATAATTGTTAATCCATTATCTAATTCCCAAATTTCATAAGCAATATCGAAATTATTAGTTGATGAAATTTTATGAATTAATGTTTGTGCTTTTAATAAAAATGATGCAAAACACAAGAATATGAGAGTAATAATTTTATTCATACGATTTTTTTTAAATAAATGTAAATTTAAAATAAAAAACGGCAATTAATGCCGTTTAATATATTTCTATGATGAGAAATTTAAATTACTGATTTTCAGTCGAAGAATTATTAGTAGTATCTTTTAATACTGGTTGATCATCACTTTCATTAACTTCTTCATCATTATTAACAGCTGGAACCTTAGCCACAGCTGCTATGGAATCGTTTTCTCTAAGTTTAATAATACGTACTCCTTGAGTAGCTCTGCCCATTTGACGAAGATCAGAAACCGAAATTCTTATAGTAATTCCAGATTTATTTACTACCATTAGATCATTGTCATCAGTTACATTTTTTAATGCAATAAGGCTTCCAGTTTTATCAGTAACATTTATAGTTTTAACTCCTTTACCTCCTCTGTTAGTAATTCTATAATCTTCAATACTTGAACGTTTTCCGTAACCATTTTCAGAAACTACTAATACGTCTGATTCAAAATTATTTACACATATCATTCCTACAACTTCATCTGATTCATTAGCAAGTCTTACTCCTCTAACTCCAGAAGCTGTTCTTCCCATAGGACGAACTTTTTCTTCTTCAAAGCGGATTGCTTTGCCTGATTTAACTGCTAGCATAATTTGCGAATTACCAGTTGTTAGCTTTGCCTCCAACAATTGATCGCCTTCTCTAATTGAAATTGCATTAATACCATTTTGTCTAGGTCTTGAATATGATTCTAAGTTAGTCTTTTTAACTATACCTTTTTTTGTACACATAACCACACAATGACTATTAACATATTCATTATCTTTAAGATCTTTTGTGTTAATAAAAGCCATTACCTTATCATCAGATGGAATGTTAATCATATTCTGAATAGCTCTTCCTTTCGTTGCTTTAGCGCCTTCAGGAATTTCAAATACTCTTAACCAAAAACATCTACCCTTTTCAGTAAAAAATAGCATGTAATCATGATTATTAGCAACAAACATATCTTCTAAAAAGTCAGCATCTCTAGTAGTTGCACCTCTTGATCCGACACCACCTCTATTTTGAGATTTATATTCAGAAAGTTTTGTTCTTTTAATATAACCTAAATGTGAAATTGTTATTACAACTTCTTCATTTGGTATCATATCTTCAATTCTGAAGTCACCTCCTCCATATTCAATAGTTGAACGTCTATCGTCACCATATTTTTCTTTGATTTCTGTCAGTTCAGTTTTAATGATATCCATCCTTACATTTTCATTTTCTAAAATGTTTTTTAAGTAAGCAATAGTATTCATCAATTCATCGTATTCTTCTTTCAGTTTATCTCTTTCTAGACCAGTTAACTTTTGAAGTCTTAAATCTAATATTGCTCTTGCTTGTATTTCAGAAAGATTGAATGAAGTTATTAAACCATTCCTTGCATCTTCTGGGGTACGAGATCCTCTAATCATTTTAATAATAGAATCTAAATTATCTAAAGCAATCAATAAACCTTCAACAACATGCGCTCTTTTCTCAGCCTGTTCAAGTTCAAACTGTGTTCTCCTAACAACAACTTCATGCCTGTGATCAACAAAATGGCTGATAATTTGCTTTAAATTTAATTGTTGAGGTCTTCCTTTGACTAAAGCGATGTTATTAACACTAAATGAAGATTGTAATTGTGTGTATTTAAATAATTTATTTAAAACTATATTAGGAATAGCATCTCTTTTAAGCTCATAAACAATTCTCATACCATTTCTATCAGACTCGTCTCTAATATCATGAATTCCATCTATTTTTTTATCATTGATTAAATCTGCTGTTTTTTTAATCATATCAGCCTTATTAACCATATAAGGAATTTCAGAAACAGTAATTGCCTCTCTATTTCCAACTTCTTCAAAAGAAGTTTTAGCTCTCATAACAACTTTACCTCTTCCAGTTTCAAAGGCATCTTTTACACCTTCATATCCGTAAATAATACCTCCAGTAGGAAAATCAGGAGCTTTTATATACTCCATTAAACCTTGAGTATCAATATTTCTGTCATCAATGTATGCAATGGTAGCATCAACAACTTCAGACAGGTTGTGAGGAGCCATATTAGTTGCCATACCAACAGCAATTCCTGATGTACCGTTACACAGTAAATTTGGTATTCTAGCAGGCAATACAACAGGCTCCTTAATTGTATCATCAAAATTTAGTTGATAATCAACTGTATTCTTATCAATATCTGAAAGTAATTCTTCAGCTGCCTTTCGCAATCTAGCTTCAGTATAACGCATTGCGGCAGGACTATCACCATCAATTGAACCAAAGTTTCCTTGTCCATCAACTAACATATAACGAAGTGACCATTCTTGGGCCATTCTTACCATTGTATCATAAACAGAGGTATCACCGTGAGGATGAAACTTACCCAAAACTTCACCAACAATTCTAGCAGATTTCTTGTAGGCTTTTGTAGAAGTTACTCCTAATTCGTGCATTCCAAATAAAACTCTTCGATGAACAGGTTTTAGTCCATCTCTTACATCGGGCAAAGCTCTTGAAACAATCACTGACATAGAGTAGTCAATGTATTTTGATTTCATTTCTTCTTCGATGTTAATTGGAATTATTTTCTCTCCTTCAGCCATAAAAAGTAATTTTTATTATTTATATTTAATTCACGAATTTAACTAATCACTTTTTGAGTAGACTAATAAATTATTATTAATTATTAACACATAAAATGTTGATAAATCAAAGATATATTTATTGTTAAATAGTTAATCTAATCATTATTTTGCAACATAGTTTGCTAAACACATAAAAAAATATGGATTCTAAATTTTCACCTAGACTAAATGAGGTTTTGAGCTATAGTCGTGAAGAAGCACTTAGACTAGGTCACAATGCTATTGGGCCAGAACATTTTTTACTTGGAATTTTGAGAGAAGGAAATGGTTCTGCAATTATAATTTTAAAAGCATTAGATGTTGATTTAAAAGCCCTAAGAAAGGTTGTTGAGAATTCTATCACACACAATGAAAAAAGCAATTATAGTAATTCAAACAATTTAGAACTTAAAAAACAGGCTGCTAAAGCCGTTAAATTAGCTCATCTAGAATTAATGGTATTTAAAAGTTTTGAAATTAAAACAATTCATTTATTACTTTCAATGCTTAAAGATGAAAATAGTGTTGTTACTTTATCATTAAGCCAATTTAATATTGATTACGAAACTGTTAAAAATGAATTTGCTTCAATGATAGATATGGATTCTGAAGGATCGAATGACGATATTAATACAAGTTTAAGCTCAAACCCAAGATCTGAAATGGGGGATTCAGAATCTGATGAAGAAGAATTGTTCTCAAACAGACCTAAAAAAACAAGTAGAAACACAAAATCATCTACTCCAGTATTAGACAATTTCGGAAGAGATTTAACTAAAATGGCATCAGATGAGAAACTTGACCCAATTGTAGGTAGAGAAAAAGAAATAGAACGAGTTTCTCAAATATTAAGTCGTAGAAAAAAAAATAATCCCATTCTAATTGGCGAACCCGGAGTTGGTAAATCAGCAATTGCTGAAGGATTAGCGTTAAGAATAGTCCAACGTAAAGTATCTCGTGTTTTATTTAATAAGCGAATAATTTCATTGGATTTAGCAGCGCTTGTTGCTGGTACAAAATATAGAGGTCAATTTGAAGAAAGAATGAAAGCTATTTTGAATGAATTAGAATCAAATAGCGATATAATTTTATTTATTGATGAAATTCATACTATAGTTGGAGCTGGCGGAGCATCAGGCTCATTAGATGCATCAAATATGTTTAAACCTGCATTAGCAAGAGGTGAACTTCAATGTATTGGCGCTACTACATTGGATGAATATAGACAAAATATCGAAAAAGATGGTGCATTAGAAAGACGTTTCCAAAAAGTTTTGGTGGAACCAACATCAATTGATGAAACCCTACAGATTCTTTACAATATAAAAGAAAGATATGAGGATCATCATAATGTCTCATATTCAGACGAAGCAATTGAGTCATGTGTAGCACTAACTAATCGATATATTAGTGATAGACATCTTCCTGATAAAGCTATTGATGCTTTAGATGAGGCGGGATCTAGAGTACATATTAATAATATTAATGTTCCTGAAAATATTTTAAAAATTGAAAAAGAACTAGATATAATAAAAACTCAAAAAGGAAAAGTTATTAAAAAGCAACGTTTTGAAGAAGCTGCAAGACTTAGAGATGAAGAAAGAAAACTTGAAAATAATTTAAAACAGGCAAAAATTAATTGGGAAGAAGAATTAAAAAGCCAAAGAGAAAAAGTATCCGAAGATAATGTAGCAGAAGTTGTCGCTATGATGACTGGTGTTCCAGTAAAGAGAATAGCAGAACAAGAAAGTAAAAAACTTGTTCAAATGGAAAATGAGCTTCAAAAAAGAGTAATAGGACAAAACGAAGCTATTAAAAAAATTGTCAAAGCTATTAGAAGAAATAGAGTTGGATTAAAAGATCCTGAAAAACCAATTGGATCATTTATCTTTTTAGGCCCAACTGGTGTTGGAAAAACACAATTAGCTAAAGAATTATCTAAAATTATGTTTGATACAAAAGATTCACTTATTAGAATTGATATGAGTGAATACATGGAAAAATTTGCTGTTACAAGACTAGTTGGTTCTCCTCCTGGTTATGTAGGGTATGAAGAAGGTGGTCAGCTTACTGAAAAAGTTAGAAGAAAACCATACTCTATAATACTTTTAGATGAAGTAGAAAAAGCACATCCTGATGTATTTAATTTACTTTTACAAGTACTTGATGACGGCTATATGACAGATAGTCTTGGTAGAAAAATAGATTTTAAAAATACTATTATAATAATGACATCAAATATAGGTTCACGTCAACTAAAAGATTTTGGTCAAGGTGTTGGCTTTTCAACATCAGCAAGGAAAGAATCATATGACTCAGATACAAAAGGAATTATTGCAAAAGCACTCAAAAAAGCATTTGCTCCAGAGTTTTTAAATCGTATAGATGATGTTATAATGTTTAATTCTTTAAGCAGTGAAAATATTCATAATATAATTGATATCGAGCTTAAAGTATTATTTGAAAGAATAATAGAACTTGGCTATACATTAACATTAGATAAAAAAGCAAAAAACTTTATTGCTGAAAAGGGATATGACTCACAATTTGGCGCAAGACCATTAAAAAGAGCAATACAAAAATATTTAGAAGATATAATTGCAGATGAGATTGTAAATTCAAATCTCAAAGAAGGTGATGAAATTAAGATCACATATGACAATGATAAGGAAGAATTAAAAATTAAGATAATTAAACCTAAAAGGGAAAAAACACTTAAATCTAAAAAAGAATAAATAAATTATTTAATCCTTGTTTAGGAAATTCTTTAAAACCTCTTCGCTTACTCCAGTATTAGAAAAACCGCCATCATGAAATAAATTTTGCATTGTAACAGATTTAGTTAAATCTGAAAACAATGTAACGCAATATTTTGCACAGTCATCTGCAGAAGCATTGCCTAGTGGTGAAATTTGTTCTGCATATTTAAAAAACCCATCAAAACCTTTAACTCCACTTCCTGCTGTTGTAATCGTTGGAGATTGAGAAATTGTATTTACCCTAACATTATTTCTTTTACCAAAATGATAACCAAAACTTCTAGCAATACTTTCTAGAAAAGATTTATTGTCAGCCATATCATTATAGTCTGGAAATGTACGTTGAGCAGCAATGTAAGAGAGAGCTAATATAGAACCATAATCATTAATTGCATCTAGCTTCCAAATTGACTGCATTACTTTATGAAAAGAAATCGCAGAAACATCTAATCCTTTAATTGTAAAATCATAGTTTTGATCTGTATAATGCCTTCCTTTTCTTACGTTGACAGACATTCCTATTGAATGCAATATAAAATCTAACTTACCTCCTAATATTTCCATAGATTTAGAAATTAGGCTTTCAATATCATCTATTGATGTTGCATCAGCTGGAATTATTGAAGAATTCGTTTTTTCAGCTAATTCCTTAATTGTACCCATTCGCATTGCAATAGGAGCATTTGTTAATACAAATTTAGCGCCTTGTGCCTGACAATTTTCAGCAACTTTCCAAGCTATAGATTTACTATCTAATGCACCAAAAATTAAACCCTTTTTACCTTGTAATAAATTATTTGACATTTTATGATTAATTTGTTAATTACAAATATAAACGAATTATCAAGCATTTAATAAATCTTTTGCATTACTCAATGAAGAATCTGTTATCGATTTACCACTAAGCATTTTTGCTAACTCATAAATTCTTTCATCAGAAGTTAATTCTTTAATAATTGTTTGTTCTTTATTTGACGATTCTATTTTAGAAACTAATAGGTGAACAGATCCCTTAGCTGCAACTTGTGGAAGATGGGTTATACTTATAACTTGCATTGAATTTGACATTCTACTCATCAAATCTGCCATTTTATGAGCTATTTCGCCGGAAACGCCGGAATCAATCTCATCAAAAATTACAGTAGGTAGATTTGTTTTACTGGCAAGAATATATTTAAAACATAACATCAGACGTGATAATTCACCCCCTGAGGCTATTTTGGAAATTTCCATAGGCTTTACGCCTTTATTTGATGAGAAAGAAAAAATAAAATATTCGTAACCCTTAATATTTAATTTCTCAAATGAATTAGTTAAAATTTTAACTCTTGCATTTGGCATACCTAAATCAGAAAGTAGAGAATGTAATTCATTTTCAATATTTGGCAATACATTTAACCTATTTTTTGTAATTTTTTTTGCTGTTACTGATGCTCTTTCATAAGCATTTTCACATTCTTTTTTAAGTAATTCAATAGAATTGTCAACATTAAAATAATTTTCTAAATCTATTGATAAGTTTGAATGAATTTCTAATAATTCTTCAACATTATTTACACTATGTTTTTGAAGTAATTTGCTAATTAAGTTATTTCTTTCTTGTAGTAATAATAAATCTCTTGGGCTAAAATCAACATTATAGTTTGAGGATAAATTTTCTAAATCTGAAATACAATCTTTGAATTCTATCCATATACTATTAAGTCTAGAGCTTAAAGCTTCTATATTAGAATCATTTTTTCTAATACTATCTAATGTTATTACAATGTTGGAAAGTAATGAGGTTACCGATAAATCATTAGTGTCAGAAATTTTATGAATATGATTCAATTTTTGCTGAATTTCTTCAAAATTTTCAAGCTTATTTAATTCTTCTTCGATAAGCTTATCTTCCAAGGTTATATTGGCTTCTTCCAACTCATCAAACAAAAATTTTTTATAATCAAATTCTCTAGATATTTGTTTTTCATTTTCAACTAACTCTTCTAACTTGTTTTTTTTATCAATATATAATTTGAACTCAGATTTAAATTTTAATTCTAAATCAAAATGATTACAATATGTATCAACCAATTTTAATTGATAGTCTTTTGAATTTAAAAGGAGTGTTTGGTGTTGAGAATGAATATCTATTAGTAATGACCCTAAAATTTTTAGAAGATTTAAACTGACCGGCGTATCATTTACAAAAGACCTAGTTCTACCAGATGGAGTGATTTCTCTTCTTATAAAAGTAGGATTAATATAGTCTAAATCATTTTCAACAAAAAAAGTTTCTAAATTATAATTTGCAATACTAAATTCACCCTCAACTATGCATTTTTTATCAATATTAGCAATCGCTTTCATTTCAACTCTTTCTCCTAATATTAATCCTAAAGCAGAAATTAAAATTGATTTACCTGCACCTGTTTCCCCTGTAATTGATGTAAAACTAGGTTTTAAATCGATGGATAATTCATCAATAAGTGCATAATTATTAATATATAATCTATTTAACATAACTTAATTTGGTAGTGAAATACGATCATTAGGTGAATTAGTTAAATTATTCTCCTTAATCTTATTGTACTTATTTATATTAGCAGGGTCAATTTGGGTTAGAATTTTATATATTCTATTTTTTTCATCTTGAAAAGCATTAGAATAAATACTAGAAATTTCGTCTGCTTTTGCATTAAAAAATATCTGAAGGATAAAAGATGTTGGATTAATTTGCTTTACCTTTCTCAAAGTTTCAATACTTTCAGTAATAAATTCCCTACCCTTTTCATTATCATCATGCATCATGTCTAATCCTTTTCTATGGTAATTATATAAAGCAGATTGAAAAATGTTATATTTTGAATCAAGTAGTTCCTCTGACAACCAAAATCTATTTTTATTACTTTCAAATGCTTTCCATCCATTTTCAGGTGCAGATTGGGCATTTTCAACAATTTTTTTTGCTTTTTGGAAATAAATACTTCCACCATTATCTCTAAAAGTAGAGTAGTCAAGTCCAATGATAATGTTAGTATAAAAAGATAAAATAGAAGATAAATTTGAAGTATGCGTGTTTTCATTAAATTCAATCGGTTGTGTATCTATAAAATCAAATTCAATTTCTTTATCCAAATAATTTAGAATTGGTGAATAATAAGAACTTTTAAAAACTGGACGAGAATATTGAACTTGTAAAGTTCCTGAATATCTATCTGTTGATATTTTTTCAAGAATATTAAATGATAGATTAAATTCTATTCGCTCTTCGTCTTTAAAAATTTCATTAGTCCATTTCCTATTATTGATAAATTCTTTAGCTGACTTTTGAAGTGTTTGAAGTTTTTGCCTGTCACTAATAGGCAAATCACTTTTGGGGACAACTCTAATATTACATAAAACTTCTTGAGAATGAGAAATACTAAAAGATGTCAATAAAACTATTAATGAAATTAAAACTCTAATCATTATAATATTTTATAATATGGTTAATAATATCATCTGCTACTTTTTGCTTAGATTTTAGGTCAAATTTAAATATATTATTATTTTTATCAATGATAGTTATCTTGTTATTATCATTTATAAAACCTGCTCCTTTATCATTCAAAGAATTTAAAACAATAAAATCTAATTTTTTACGATAGAGCTTTTCTTTGGCATTATCAATTTCATTATTAGTCTCTAAAGCAAAACCAATAAGCAACTGTTCTGAAGATTTATTTTGACTTAAAGCTTCTAGTATGTCCTTTGTTTTAACTAATTCAAGTATTAAATTTTGATCTTTCTTCTTAATTTTATTTTTTGAAGGAATTTTTGGTGTATAATCGGCTACAGCTGCATTCATTATAAGAATTTCATTTTGTTTGAATTTTTCCATACACAGATCAAACATATCTTTTGCACTAACTACATTTATCAAATTAATATTAGTATTTATTAATTTTTGATTTGTTGGCCCGGAAATCAAAGTAACATTTGCACCTAAATTAGCTGCACATTCAGCAATTGAAAATCCCATTTTACCTGAAGAATAATTACCAATAAATCTAACAGGATCAATTGATTCGTAAGTTGGTCCTGCTGTTATAAGTACATTTTTATTATTTAATGGAAGTTTATCTATAATTTTTTTTTCGATAGCTGTAATTATATCATCTGGCTCTGCCATTCTTCCTTTTCCAGTTAAGCCACTTGCTAATTCGCCATCGCCAGGAGGAATATAGAAGTTACCATAGGACTCAAGCTTATTTATATTTTCTTGTGTACTTTGATGCTTAAACATATCTAAATCCATTGCAGGAGCAAAAAAAACAGGACACTTTGCCGAAAGGTATGTAGAAATTAGTAAGTTATCACATCTACCATTAGCCATTTTAGAAAGAGTTTTAGCAGTTGCAGGAGCAATTATAAATAAATCAGCCCAAAGAGCAATTTCAACGTGATTATTCCAAACATTCCCATTTTCTTTAGTAATTTCAATAAGTACAGGATTTTTGGATAATGTCGATAATGTTAAAGGGGTAATGAATTGTTGAGATTCAGGTGTCTGAATAACCCTAACATTTGCGCCCTTTTTAACAAATTCTCTAATTAAAAATGTGGATTTATATGCTGCAATGCTTGCAGTTACACCAACTATAACATTTTTATCTCTAAAAAAAGACATTAGACAATGTCTTCTTCGTTATCTAATTTAGCATTTCTATGATAAATATTTTCTTCTAAAAATTCTTGAACTGCAATAAGTGTTCCTTTTGGAAGTCTTTCATAAAACTTAGAAACCTCTATTTGCTCGCTATTTTCAAAAATTTCTTCAATAGATTCACTTGGAGTAGCGAATTCCGCTAATTTAGATAATAACTCTTCTTTAATATCTTTATTGATTTGAACAGCTCGCTTTGACATTATAGCTACGGCTTCGTACATATTTCCAGTACGATTAGCCATTTCTTTAATATTTTTAGTTTCAGTGGTATTTGGTGCTTTTGATTTTTTAAAGTCTGTCATTATTGAATTTTTCTAGTTGTTTAATCGATTTTTCATAAATAATTTTTGCATCTTTTATTCTTGTGTCCTCAGGAAAACTTTTAGTAAAAAACAAATATGATGCAATTGTATTATTGATGCGTTCCATTTTTTTACTATTTATACTATTACTAGCTAATTTGTAATTTGAGTCTAAAATTAAAAATTGAATTTCTGATTGATTGTCTATAGTTGGATAATCTGCTACAAGGTTGTTCAAGGCTGTTATTGCCGCATTGTAATCTTCTATATCGTAATACAACTTTGCAATACTAAATACTTTTTTGTGTAATTTTAATGATAAATCATCAATAAGTAAGTTACATTCAGCAACTCTTTCACTATTTGGAAATTTGTCAATGAATGCTTGAAGTTCTTGAATTGCTTTTTGTGTATTTGTTTTATCTAAAGAATATTTCGGTGATTCTAAAAAGTAACAATATGCGGACATATAAGATAATTCTTCATTGTATTTACTGTATGGGTATGTCAAAGTAAATAATTTAAATTTATAACTAGCTAGCATATTAGAACCTAAACCATAATGAGTATATGCAAGTAAATAATCAATTTCTTCGGCTTTGTTAGTACCTTTCATTAGAGTATGTAATTCGTCAAGAATTGGAAGTGCTTTAAAGTATTCATTTTCTTCATAGTACTTTTTTGCCATTACATATTTTAGTTCAATATCATTACTCTTTATAATTTTCTGATATCCATTGCATGAGAAAAGGAAAAAAGTTAAAACAATATAAAAGAATTTTTTCATATAAAAATAATCTATACAAAGATAGTAAATGGAACGACTTATAAATAATTTATTTTACATAGTTTAAAATCTATTTTGTGAGATGAATAGTATTGATTATTTTTGCCAAGTCAGATTTAATTTTTTATGGATCTTTTTCAAAAGATAAAAAACAATAGAGGCCCTTTAGGAAAACATGCAAAAGATGCTCATGGCTATTTTACATTTCCAAAATTAGAAGGTGAAATTTCTAATAAAATGTTCTTTAGGGGAAAAGAAGTTTTAGTTTGGAGTATTAATAACTACATTGGTCTTTCAAATTTAGATGAGGTAAGAAAAATAGATGAAAAAGCTTCTAAAGATTGGGGCTTAGGATATCCTATGGGATCAAGGATGATGTCTGGAAATACTAAATTCCACGAGGAATTAGAAAATAAGCTATCTGATTTTATACAAAAGGAAGATACAATTTTATTGAATTTTGGATATCAAGGAATAATGTCATCAATAGATGCATTAGTAGATAGAAAAGATGTTATTATTTATGACAGTGAGTGCCATGCATGTATTATAGATGGCGTTAGACTTCACCAAGGAAAGCGCTTTGTTTTTCCTCACAATAATATTCTAAATTTTGAGAAGCAATTACAAAGAGCTCAAAAAATAACCGATGAAACTGATGGCGGCATTTTAGTTATAACTGAAGGTGTTTTTGGAATGTCTGGAGATTTGGGAAAGTTAAAGGAAATTACTAATCTAAAATCAAAGTATAATTTCCGTCTTCTAGTTGACGATGCACATGGATTTGGCACTATGGGCAAAACAGGTTATGGAGCGGGAGAACATTTAGGATGTCATAAGGAAATAGATATTTACTTTGGCACATTTGCAAAATCTATGGCAAGTATAGGTGCATTCATATCTTCTACTGAAAATGTTATAGAATATTTAAGATATAACATGAGGTCACAAATTTTTGCGAAATCATTACCACTACCAATCACAATTGGAGCTATTAAACGTTTAGAAATTCTTCAATCAAAACCTGAATTAAAAGATAATTTGTGGAAAATTGCTAATAGCCTGCAGTCTGGACTAAGAAAAGCTGGTTTTAATTTAGGTAATACTGAATCTGCTGTCACTCCTGTTTATTTATCCGGAGGTGTTGGTGAAGCTACTAACCTAACTTTAGATTTAAGAGAAAACTACGGTATATTCTGCTCTATTGTTACCTACCCTGTTGTTCCTAAAGGTGTAATTCTTTTGAGACTTATTCCTACTGCAGTTCATACTATTGATGATGTAAACTATACAATAGAATCCTTTAGTTCAATTAAAAATAAGCTAGAAAAAGGAGAATATATTTCTGAAAAATTAGCTAGCTTTTAGACTAATTTTTTCAACTCTTGTGCAAGAATAGATCTTAATGTTTCTGAAGATTTGACTAATGGTAATCTTACCCCATCTTTACAAATTCCTTTTAAATTAAGTAATGTCTTCACTCCCGCTGGATTTCCCTCTTTGAATAGTGGATCAACAAAACCCAATATCTTGTAATGTAATTCTTTAGAGGCTTTTAAATCACCTTCAAGACCATATTTTACCATAGAAGAAAAATCTTTTGGCAAGGCTTGACCCAAAACTGAAATAACACCATCACCTCCCATAAGAATAATAGGAAGTGTAATAGCATCATCTCCAGAAAGAACCATAAAATCAATTGGTTTTTTAGAAATAATTTCCATAATTTGCTCAATATCACCACTCGCTTCTTTTATAGCTATTATATTATCAAAATCATAAGCTAGTCTTAAGGTAGTTTTAGCATTTATATTAGATGATGTTCTGCCAGGTACATTATATATAATTAAAGGCAAAGGAGAACTTTTAGAAATAGCTTTAAAATGTTGATAAATACCTTCTTGAGTAGGCTTATTATAAGCAGGAGAAACAGATAAAATAGCATCAACTCCTTCAAGATTGTAAGTTGAAAAAGATTTTATTATGTAATCAGTATTATTACCACCAATGCCTAAAACTATGGGCAATCTA
>Ga0115013_10000729_pt1 | contig 19525 bp, 17 predicted proteins | sample SouAtlMetagenome_2_FD_88686 | JGI IMG/M metagenome (GOLD analysis project Ga0115013, IMG submission 88686) | Marine eukaryotic phytoplankton communities from Atlantic Ocean - South Atlantic ANT15 Metagenome | ecosystem: Environmental > Aquatic > Marine > Oceanic | place: South Atlantic Ocean...
AAATACAGTGGTTCCAGCTGTGGATAGTCACAGCTGAATTCACGGTAGGTAAGCCCGGCCCCATTGATGGCAATGCATGGATCTGAAGTACTCATGATAGATGCGAATCTCTGTAGTATCCCAACTAAAGAGTGTCAATGGTCAATCGAAGCTATGCTATTACAAAGGAAGATTCGAAAACAATGACTACCGATGTAAAGATGCAGAGCAAGTGATGCCTTGAGGAACTCGTAAAGTGATGGTCGTCTTGGATCGCAGGGCGAGAAAAACGAAGACAAGCAAACTACGAAGAATCGTCTGAATTGAATTTTTAAACACTATGCGATATTTTTCGCTTTGGCAGCTGCTGCCGCGCTGTTGCCTAGTACTTTGGTCTGGGTATTATTTAGTGAGAATGCAAAAGAAACGAACGGTTACAATGTCGAATTTTTTCGTTTAACTCGAGTAACAACAGGCTTATGACAAAGCCAGAAGGTGAGAGTCGATTTCACGTGGATTGGTGCGTTGCTGGCAATTTGATCGCCGGCCGCATCGAGCTTCGAAAGCGCTCGCTTTATTGGGTCGTTTGAATTTTGTGCGTGACTGAGAGTCCTGGCGCTTTTTTCTTCACCCTTTCATTTTTTATTTTCCATTTTCAATTATTTTTTTGCGTGATTTCTTCTTCTATATAGTAGTTACAGGGAAAACAGGTTCAGAAAGTCACCACAGATCAGGGTTCAAAGGGTGAAAGATATGCGTTCTAAACTGGTACAAGCTAGTGCTGGCGAAAAAAAACTTTGTCAAGCATTGCTTCGCAAGTGTGGCTGATACATTAGAATTACAGTATTGAAATCAAAATTGGACAGTCTCAGGGATAAAATCTTAAATGCAGCGTGAAACATAAATAATGAGCGTGCGTTATCGTAGTGAATTAGGAAGTAGAATTATTGATGCTTTTTATTCGTTTAATTTAGTTTGTCTTTGCTATGATAATCTTATTCTTGCTCGAAAGCCTCTCCTCGGTCAATAACATCGAGTCGATTTGGTCCAACACCAATCCATCGGATTGGAACACCGCAGATATCTTCAATCCTTTGAACGTATCTCTGGCAATTTAAAGGCAAATCTTCAAACTTTCGGCATTTCGTAATATCCTCATCCCAACCTGGCATCACCTCGTACTCGACCTTGACGTCCTTCAGTTGTCCCAGGGATGCTGGCATGGTGTCTAGGTATTTACCGTCCTTCGACTTGTAAGCGACTCCCAGAGGGATCTCTTTTAGGCCAGAAAGAACGTCAAGCTTGGTAAGGTTGATCGATGTGTATCCGTTGATAGTGATCGAATACTTCAGCTGGGGGAGATCCAGCCATCCGCAACGACGGGGACGACCCGTGGTGGTTCCAAACTCGTGTCCGACGCTGGCCAGATGTGATCCCTCGCCAACCAACACATTGAGTTCTGTGGGGAATGGGCCTTCGCCTACACGTGTGCAGTAGGCCTTGACGGTTCCGTAGATCCCTCCTAGCTTTTTCGGGCTAACGCCTAGACCGGTCATAACACTCCCAACTGACGGGTTGGAGGACGTGACATATGGATAGGTACCAAAATCAATATCTAACATAGCGGCATTTGCACCCTCAACAAGAATCTTTTTGCCTGCCTTATATTTTTGGTTGGTTAGCTCGATCGTGTCGCAAGTCATTTCCAAAACCCGTGGGGCGATCGACTTGTAGTACGCCAGTTGACCTTCGATATCGATATCGAGACCCTGGTAAGACCGCATATGGTATTCGGCAAGAGCACGGAATCTCTGTTCAAAATAATCCCAGTCTCTTAAATCACCAACACGAACGCCATTTCGAGAGATTTTAGATGCGTATGCGGGGCCGATTCCCTTTTTGGTGGTTCCAATTTTGTTCCGCCCTAAACGATCCTCCAGGGATCCGTCAACGGTCTGATGGAAATCAAAGACCAGGTGGGCCCGGTCCGAAATAAAGACACGTCCCTCATGTTTGACTCCCTCCTTTTTTAGGCCATCCAATTCCTTCAAAAAGGAAGGAAGGTGAACGACGACACCATTCCCAACGATACCAATCGCGTCGGGGTTCAGAATCCCACTGGGAAGCAAATGGAATTTGTACTTGACGCCATCGACAACGATGGTGTGTCCAGCATTCGAACCACCGGCAACTCGAGCACAAACATCATACTCCTGACTGAGCATATCAACGAGCTTTCCCTTTCCTTCGTCACCCCATTGCGCACCCAAAACGACATCAATCTTTTGCTTCCCTGATGACGACCCACTGGCACCTTTTTGCAGCCCCAGTGACGATTCCAGCTCATTGATTTTCCCAGTCATTTCCTGCAGAACGGCGGCCAAATTTTCTGGGGCCATCCTCATGGTACCAGCCTTTTGTGGCCGGATCGGTTTTGCTTCTCCGGCATCGTCCTTCTTTTCTTCTTCTATTGGTGCTGCCGATAAAAAATATCGACTTCCAGATTCGGTAGAGACTTCGTTATTTTCCTTCACAATTCCATTCGTAATGGGAGATGTCCAGACAACGTCACCATCGACGTAGGTGGGTGAGTTGTAGATGCGACCAACAATACTTCCTGTGATTCGAAAAGAAAACCGCCAAGAATGCGAAACAGAAGAAAGGGAAGCGATGTGAGGGAATGAAAAACGAAAATATTGTGAGCAAGGATTTGCATCACGAAAAACCCAAAATAGCAATTACAGAAGCAATTGTCCAATCCAGATTCTTTTGTCCTGGGCACAAAGTCGCAGTGCCGACGAGAAAGCTAGAAAACGATAATCCGAGCTGCACAATCCATTTCGGTCTTGTTTTTCGTACCATCCGATCGGTGTCTCCAGCCCTTAAAGACAGGGAGATTACTTCTTTCTTCGCACTTTGTCTCGTTGGTAGACGATGAAATATAGGATGATCCGGTGAAAGCAGCGGTAGCTGCGCTCGCCAACATCGTCGTTGTCGAAGGAGATCGGAAGACGTTGCGAAACATTTTCGTTCAAATTTGTTGTCTCGTGAATTATCACGTTATTGTTGAGTGCTTGGTTACGTAGTGGTTTTTCCGACAGTTCTCTTTTTGCAAGGCGGAGTTTACCTGTGCTTCTTTCCTGATAGTCAAGACGGTTTGTCAACTTTTGCTTTCAATCACAACGACGTACTGTTTTATTGCTCTACCATTTTGGATCCTCCTCCGTGCGATGACGAGTGGTCGATAACGCGCACTTTTTCTACAATTTCAAGGAACTCTTCTCCAAGACTTGTGGCGCTCACGTTTCCAAATATAGCTCTAACTTTAATGTAAATGAGTCCCAAAGGAGCCACGGACAGACAACGAGTGTCGTCTCGCTCGCGATCTTCAAGCTTGGACTTCAAGATGCTGATTTTTGTTTCTGAAGCTACCTACCGCTACGTCATGTAGGAAGCTCTTCAAAGCACCGTGCCGTACAGCAGCTGTGTGTGCGCAAGCAACGAGAACTCCTTCTGTTTTGTTCCTCTAAACCTTCTGGAATAATCTACATGTAGGACCTGTGCTGTTCACAACAAACTCTATAAACTCACCATGAAAACCGCCGCCGTACTTGCCACCCTCGTGGGCACTTCCACTGCCTTTGTCACGCAGGTACGTGCTAGTTAATGATATCGCATAGGTTGAGCATTTGTTCTTGAAATTTTGAAATGTCACACGAAATTCTCGTTGAGAAGTGATGGGTTATAGAAGCAATGCGGCAGACTATGCGAACCCTGAATCCTGAACTTCCGATCCGACCAAAGCCTATCATACGATCTCTGTGCTCATATAATTTCCTCTGCCGTTGCTTTTCCATTTTTGTTTCGTTTTTTTTGCGGTTTTAAATGAACACACAAAAATATCGCTCGCTCCTTCGTGTTGTTGATGTTGTCTGCCTTTCCAGAATGCCGGACCTGCACGATCGACCGCGCTCAACGCGGATATGTCCAAAGCCATTCCCTTCCTCACAAAACCCCCACATCTCAAGGGATGGGTCGGTGATGTTGGTTTTGACCCCCTTAACTTTGGCGAATACATGGACATGAAGTGGATGCGGGAGGCCGAGATCAAGCACGGCCGTGCTTCCATGCTCGCCACCCTTGGATTTGTTATGCAAGAATACTGGACTCTTCCCGGTTACGAGCACGTTGATGACTCAAATCTTGCCCCTCAGGTTGTTGGTGCCTCCGCCATGCTCCAAATCGTCTTCTGGATGGGAGTGTTGGAATTCTGGACGAACAAGGGAAATGTTACCATGGAGACCATGTTCTTGGACCCCAAACGTGAACCAGGAAACCTTGGATTCGACCCAATGGGTCTGTCTGTCGGAAAGACCGAGGAACAGATGAACGACATGAAACTTAAGGAAATTAAGAACGGACGCCTGGCAATGCTTGCCATCGGCGGTATGATTCACCACAACTGGATCACCGGTGAGGCCCTCTTCTAAATAGGCTGCTATGGCCTTTCTTGATCGATTGATCGACTATTCCAACAAAATTTTTAGTGCAAACTTCTCTTCGATGGATAGAAGAATAGATTGCGTCTCTTGTGGTCTCGATTGGAGTTGAATGGACTGGCCAATCCATTTCCTCCTTTTTCTTTATCTTTGATAGTTACTCTCGAACGATTGAGAGCAACCATAGGAAAGCTTCGTGTGTAATTTGTATAGAATAATAACGAACACCAAAACTAAACACTCATACGAAGAAATCATCGAACCTTGTAATAACGGCGTACTACTAGAAAGATTATTTGAGTTTGAATTGACAGGTTGGCATCCGACTGGATATAAAATGAGGACATGTTTTCTTTGTTCTTTTCTGCATTGTTTGCGATATCTAATATTTGAAGAAATTTTGACTAACGATGTGATTAGAGAAAGTTGCATCAAAAATTGAAGTCCAATGTATGAATGAATCGTTTCAAATGATCCTGAGATTGATCATATGGTTCTGTTCTTGTCTTGTCTATTAGCGTACATATACACAAGTGGAAATCAAAAAACCCAAAGTTTCGTTCCAGTAGTTCCATTGCAAAAATCTCAACGCAAATGTTTCTATCAATGACAAGAAACAAGTATCAATGCTGCATAACAGATTTTCATAGCAAAAATGCGATTCTTTTAGCGAATCGCATCCTTTTGATATCAAGCTTATGGAAGAAAAGTGTTTATATATAACAAAATTACTATAGAGATAGAATTAGTGTTTGAGCAGAGAAAATTTACATTTATTAACAATAGTTGTTGCCTTTCGTTTACTCTTCGTGACGGAAGTTTCGCACGGTCTCGATAAAGAAGGCGGCATTTTCTTCGGGCGTGCAGGCCTCAATACCGTGTCCAAGATTCATGACGTGCCCGGTATTTCCTGCCTTTCGAAGAATTTCCTCTGTTCGCTCCTTGATCGTATCGTGGTTGGAAAGGAGAACGCCAGGATCAAGGTTTCCTTGTACACCACCCCGCCCCTTCAGGCCAGCCATTTCTCGTCCCTTAGCGACACGGTCACGTCCCTCGGTCATGTCGACGGTCCAATCCAGCGATACAACATCGGCACCAGTTCCAGCCATACGTTCGAGAAGAGCTCCAGAGTGCTTGATGTAGACAACAGTTGGAATTTCAGGGTGGTGCTTTTTGATCTTGTCGAGGATCTGTTTTTGGTAAGGCATGGCGAACTCTTCGTAGTCGCGTGTTGACAAGTGTCCAGCCCAGGAATCAAAGATCTGGATCAATTGGGCACCGTTTTCAATCTGGTACAGAGCGTAATCCCCGATGCTGTCGGCAAGATTCTGTAGGATGGCGTGCAACAATTTGGGCTCGTTGAAAGCCATCTTTTTGATTTCGAGATACTCCTTGGACGTCTTACCTTCGACCATGTATGTAGCAAGTGTGTATGGGCATCCAACAAATCCAAGAACAGCTGTCTCTGGGCCGACTTCTTTTCGGAGAATTTGAAGGGTTTCTGCGACGAATGGAGCAGCCGCAGAAGGATCAATGGGATGCATCTATTACGATACGACACCAAAACGATTCGCGGGAAAATTTCATTTTCAAAAATAGAGGGAAAAAAGCACGCAAAAATCAGATCACGCAAAAGGTAATTCTTCTGAACATCAATCATTCAAAAGTGCTCAACAGAACTATGTCTTTCGCGGGGCAAACCTGCGATAATAGAAAATGTTCCGATGCAGCCAACCGACCAAAATCTAACCGATTCTCACCTTCTTGATATCGTCCCAGTTCTTGATAGGATCCATGATAGGGCCGAGTTTCTCGTCGATTGTGAATTCGCATCCAACACCAGGAAGAGGTGTCAAGATATCAGAAAAGAGAATGCACCCGTCGGTCTTGTAGTTTCTCCACGGTTGGAGAGAAACTTCGACAGCGACCTCCGGAATTTCACTGCGTTGACGGAAGGTGGGGTACTTTTTGCAAAGATCACGGTATTCTTGGATGTGTCGTCCGGCCTGTCGCATCATCCAAACTGGGGTTCTCTCAACCTTTTCTCCCTTGGCGGCACGAATCAATAGTGGATCCTTGGTGTCTGAAGCTCCCTTTGATTCCTTCGAGACGGCCTCATCGACCGCGCTTCGGACGACGGTTCGGGGAGTCGAAGCAGAACCGGAGTTCGGTGAGAAGGCTTCGACACCACCGGCAATGGCCAAGGAAAGAATAATTGCTGTCGAAAACTTCATGGTATTTGAATGTAGATTGTTGTCTTTTAGAATGCAGATGCCGAGGGAGAACAGAAAAGAAAGCAGGAACGCAAAAACCAAAATCAAGATGTGCACTGACGAGAGGAGTTCAACATGAGGTTTTTGTTGAGGATCCACCTGGAAGCCTGTACACGGGACTCGAATCATGATTGAGAAATTTACATACGAGCATATGATCAGAACCAAAGAATACTCCGCATAGGATGTATTATACATATCCTTTTGGAACTCGACCCGTTTCCAGAACTGCCAATCTTCACAACCACTGCTGAACCCTTTGACATTATTTCAGCAAACAGTAAGATTGTCTTGAGACTCTAGTAAGCAGCCATAGATTTAGGAAAGGTTTGAATAATTCAATTTCAGTTATACTTTTGACGAACGGTCCTATAAGAATGGCTCCACCAAAGAAGAAAAGACGGGTAGCTCCGGCATCGGGAAATACCGAGACGACTAACATGGACATTGCCGAGGATCCATCTTCGTCAAACCTCGAGGAACTGATTTCTCGCAAAGACCTTCTCAAGAAAGAGCTGATTGGTCATATAGATGCACTAAATAATGGTGAATCTAATGACTCTGAGGCCAACAGTGGCGCCGCCAACGGGGCGTCTATCAGTTTTTTGCGGCTCAAGTCGTTGCAGCGCGGAATCTTGGAAAAGGTGCGAAAGACGCAGGCACTACTTCGGCAGCAAGCACTAGTGAGAGACAAACAAGAATTGCAGCTAGAGAATCTTCGCTACCAGCATGCCCTCAATCTAAAATCGCAACGAGAATCCAATCGCGCCATCGAGTTGACGTCCCTTGATATTGCTAGGCTTGTTCGGAACCAAACCTCCAAAGACGAGGCCAAAGAGGAAAAGGAAGGGTCCACCGGGGAAGATGACAAAGTCCTGTTGGAGAAATTTCTAGGTGGCGATTGGAAGGATCCCTCCAAGCGGGAATCAATCATGAGTAAACTCAACATGGAGGTGGCGACGCGGAAAAATCTCGAAGACGAACTAAACCGCTTGAAAGACGACCGAAAAAAGAAACAGGAATCTCTGGCGTCTCGGGAAAAACTCCTCCGTGACTTGCCTTCAAAGTTGGCGGATATGGAAAGGGCCAGTCTTCCGCTACAAAAATTTTATCAGAAACAGAGCTCTGCTAGTCCCTCGTTGATGAAGGCAACTCCCAAACTAGGGAACACGAAACGCCGAAGCCGTCTCGATCTAGCAAAAACCCTGCCAAAGGCATTGTACACGCTTTTTCATCAGCTACAGTCGTGTTTGGACGTCATCGAAACAAACCAAGGGGATCCTGAGATATCAGACATTACCCCTGATTCGCTGCCAACTGTTGAGGTACAGAAAGAAGCCGTTCTCTTGAATATCCCGATTCCAACGATTTCTGCTGGAGGTGAAATGAGCTATCGACCCAAAAAACAAGTGAGCATTGTGTTCCGATACGATGCTGCCCTTGACTTTGTGCTTGCGGTATGTGGGACCGACTACGATATGGGCCTGGGTGTCATCGATGAGCTGTTCCCCGGAGACAGGGGCGAATTCTTGGGAACAGAAGACAGTAAACCTTCAACTTCTGGTCGCGCCTATCAGTGGTGCAACTATCTTGGTGGACTTCACGTTTCACCAAGTGAACTAACTGCAGCAAAGAAGCATTGTTCGGCCAAAGTTATCGTCCGAGCCCTCGTGAGAAAGGTTAGAGCAACCGCTACTTTGTCGTGGATATTGCATAGCTTCTCGCGGAAACCAAATGCCCCCAACTTTCCGAGGCATGCGGCCATGATGGATGAAGACGAAGAAAATGCCGAAGAGACAATGTCAAGACTATCCAGTTGGACTGCATTGAAGACAGATCCCGAGATAATGAATGGTGGTGGCCACAAGGGCAATCAACTGAATCGCTCTTACAAGGCGGTCTTGCAACACGGCAGCGGAAAGGCGACAAAGAAAGTGACTGCAATTGTGTCCATCAACATGGCTCGGTATCCGTCTAGTGTTCCGCGATGGAAGATCCTACAGACCTCCACTGATGAGGAAGAAGCCTCCCTCGATGCCTTGCAAAGTTACAATGGAGGGGAGCCATCGCAGCAACTCCCACTATTTAACGAAGCTCTAGCTCGGTTGGAACAAACCGTCAATCGTAAGGTTGATGAATTGGTCATACCATCGGATCAAACAACATATGAATGGATCTTGGCGGAACAACTTTACAGAATTGCCAGGGGTTGGGAAGACTCGTTTCAAGAAAACGCTTAGTACATACAACCGTTACTCTAATACGAAATATGACAGGTATCTCCTTTACTGTATATAGAATATCTAGTCTAGTATTTGTAGCTATTACATTAGCGGCTTTAAGATTCCCAATTCCATCCCATGGTTTGTCATGGTTGATGCTCTCATTAGTCGATGAAAACTTGTGCATTTTTAAAAAAATTCGGGGCATTGTGTGAAAACATGAACGTTGTTGTCCATGATGGTGTAATCCTGGATGATAATGGCGATGACATGATGCCTGAGTCGAGGATATTTTCAGATCGCGCGCACCCCCAATAGGGAAATATTTTCGCTGGAATCTCAGGATTTTTTATTTTTAATTGATGCTTGAGTTGACACAAAAAAGCAGAAGACAAAAAACCATGGAGGGCGGCGAAATCCATGATCAAGAGGGAAGCGATCGCATCAACACTCGTGTTGATGAACCTCCTGACGATGTTCTGGAGCCGCACCAATCACGAGCCAATACACTACAAGAAGACGCTAGTGGTACCAACGACGACAAAAATACCGCAGGTCCTAGAAGCGACAATGCAGAGAGAACAGAGAATCTCGACAACGATTTAGCAATGACTAGTATCAGTGACAAGGACGACGATGATAATACCGATGTTGGATCGAGTGACAAGGACAGCAACGATGACATGTCGGAACTAATACGCCTCGCATCGGCTGCGGCCGTTCGGGACGCTGCAAGAATGAAACGATCCGATAGCGATCTTTCTATTGACGACGACGATATTTTAGAGGAGCTCTTAGAAGAAGACATACATATACAACAAAAACAGAATGGTGTATACCCACGAGCGGCATCAAAATCGAGGTTGTCGCTCAAGTATATGGAACACGCTTCGTACGAGGCCAGCTTGGTGGAAGATAGTACAAGTGGAGAGGCGGATCCAAAGCAAAGACGAACGCAACTGAAACCAAGTGGAAGCATGGGTAGGATTGGTCATCGAAAGTCATCACATGGGATTATCAATATCAATGAAATAGAATTTGGAATGGATTCTGCGGGCGACGGAGAAAATAGCAAGAATACTTCAGCGATGATGAACAAAACGCCCGAACATGAGGATGGGATTAAATCTGTACCGCGACGATCCGAATTTGGAAGCTTTCAAGCCTTGAAAAGCATAAGTGATCTCAATGTTTACAGAGAGAGCGATGTTGATATAGGTGATAACGACAAAGACGATAAACACATTTCGCAGGATCAGCAACAGAAAGTAGTGAAAGAAGACAACAGTTCACAAAGTGCATGTATAGAAACTGCTACTTTAGAGACACTGCCTCAGAATTTGTTGTTGTCAGAGCTGCTTACCAAATGTGGAATGGATACAACAAAATACGAAGAAAATAGAGATGCAAAAGAAGACCATGAAGTCCTTTATCTCCACGCGTTATTTGGTGGTTTTTGTCGGCCACGTTTAGAACTCGATTCAGTTGAAAAAGTCGTACTTTCAGAACGATGTCGACGACGAAAGGGCAGCACCAATAATGGTTCTGAAATAGTGGTAGAAGAAGGACACGAATTTCGGGTTGATCTACCAGTAGGAGTTGTCATCCAAAGACCAAGCGATGTGCTGATTAACTTGTTGACGGGTAGGTTTCCGTCGTCTCGTAATTCTTATCTGGAAAGCCTACCACCCGTCTTTGCATCGAGTTTATTCCGCATATTGCTCCGTTTACTGGAAGGATACACTGATCCTCAGTATGATTCCTGCGTAATTCTCACATCGTGTCCGTGGCAGAACGACCCCCCAACGATAGATCTGGATCATGACAAAAATCCTACGCCACGGAATCTCTCTTCTCTCGACGAAGCATCAACAGCAAGTCCGGCCAAATCGCTGGCATTATCCGACGAAAAGTTATTTGTTGGCACAACGAACGATGGTACAGCAAATGCGAACCTGATGTATTCGATCGTCCGTCTTCGAATGAAATGGCAAAACTCTGTGAATTCCATGCTCCTTTCGTTGACATCCATTTTGACGAATCAACAAGAACAGGGAGAGGATAAGTCGCATTTGGTGTTTCCAATGATACGATTAGTCGGACTCTTATGTGCGGGAGGAGTTGCCGTGGACGAGCTCCGAAGAATGATTTCTATATCTTCAGACAGCAAAATTTCAATGAAGGTAAAGCTTTTAATGGCAAGAGCACTTTCTGCGGCGGCCTCTATAGCTGCTCCTACAACTATCACACCGTGCAGCTTATCATCTCAACTGGTTGTGCTAGGAAAGGCGAAACCCTTGAATTTCTTCTCGTTCGCCTCGGGTCCTGGGATCACGAGAACGATCCAACTTGATGATCAGCAACAAGCAACATGGCCATTTCGAAACGATTTTGGCGCTGCCTTTAACTTTCGTGTCGAAGATTTTTCACTTCCATCGGCAGCTGTCAATAGTGGAAATTCTTTTATATTGTTGCAGGCCCTGAGTGAAACTGGAAGTGGAATCGAAATCTCTCTCGTCCCACTACCACCCCAGCGAAAAACGACCAAGGAGGATGATTCATCACAATCAACTGCTGCTGTACTTTCAATCAGGACTATTGAAAACCACAAAACAATCGCACGTACCATAGTCAATAATTGTCCTTTGTACGCACGTGTGTGGTATCACGTTGCCGTTCGTCACACCCGATCTCGGCTCAAAGGCGTGTTCTCGTTATCATCGAAAGAGCAGCTCACAGTACTGCTCGATGGTAAGCTAATGCTCACTGAATCAATGAAATTCCCACAAGTAAAACACAGTCTTAGCTCGAAGCATACGCTGTCCTTCCATGTGGGCAAAAATTTGGATGGCCAGGTGGGCTCTGTTTATATTTTTCGAGACAACGTCTCTGACTCGACATTTAAAGCCCTCTTTGAAGAAACTTCGTCAGAGACAACAGCGAGTGTGAACGCTGGAAAAGTAGTGAGTCCGAAGCGTACCTCCACAAAGGGGGGGGAGGTCAAGGATCAATCATATCAAACAGAGGATATGCTGATGATTTCAAGCAAGAGTGTCAAATTGGACGATCTAGAACATATAGCTTTTGGCCATATTTGTCGGTCAAGCATAGAGGAAGGGAACATGATGCACGATGTAGCTGACTTACATGAAAACGAAGAAAAGTCTGTTGCTGACAATCCATTGTCAAAATCCTCCTTCATTTCGAAGTTATATATCTCTTGGAATCCTCGCAGAAAAGAAAAAAACTTTCTCATGGAACTACACAGTGGGGCCCATATATCTCTTGAACCTGAATTCGTTCAATCAGTATGTATTGAAAACGCTCAACAAGTTATTTCTAGCATGGGAGGCATCCAAAACCTACTTTCAATTTTCCAATCTATACTGGGTGACAAAAGTGTTGAAACGACAAACAAGAATGATACTCTATTGAATGATAACCTTGCAGTCTATTCTTTGATCCCAGACTTGCTAAATCTTCTTTCCTGCTTTGTTCGCGGAAATTACCAAAATGCTCGAGAACTTCTGAGATGCGGTGGAGTAGATATTATTCAGAAGCTTCTCCTCGAAAATAAAATCAAGTGTTTGAGCAGTACAGCTTACAAAAAGTATGCATTGATTCGATCTCTTTTTATGTTTCCAACGTTATCCAAATTCTTGGTGCAAACGCTTTTGGAATTACGGTCCTCTTCTAGTCACTATATACCTCTTGAGAAAAAGATTTTCTCGGCATTACTATTCAGCATTCCGTTGTGGCTTGAATGGCGGACTCAAGATTGTGGCGTTGCACTGTATCCAGTTCTTCTACCAGTTCTAAGCTATGCAGTGCAGGATAATCCAGCTAAAGTTCGCGACTTAATAGGAGCAATAGGCATGCTTTCATACATCACGGACATTCTTGAAATGACCGTAAGTCATGTCAAATATATACATATCAAATGCATCATATTTGAAATTTATTTTATTTCACAGGGTGCAATTATCACTCACTCGCGAAATGTTTCTTCTTTTTTACAACAGGGTAACGACGAGAACGAAAAGTCTAATCATCCTTTTCAACGAGACTCGCGCGAAAGAAATGGTTTGACAAAATTGACATCCCAGGAGCGACACTGCATTTTGAACACTCTGCTTTCATGGATTTTCCGAATTTTCCTGATTGGACCAAGTAGAGATGATGTCTCGGCCTTAATACACCTGCTATCCAATTACCTAGGTACGTCTGAAATATTTTTTGTGTTCACCAATGCGTTCACTATATTTTAAATCAATATATTCATTTGCTTTCTTTTTAATTCTTTTCTAGAACTCGAGTGGAATGAGAGTGCAAAAGAAGTTTCGGAAGGGAACAAAAGCACGGAAAAAAATATGCACCGTCAACAGGTATGCATGAGATTTAATTGGGTTTCCATTTATGATGAATACATCACAATTTATAAACTCACGTCTTTACTCTCTAATATTTTTTGTGTTCATTTCTGATTTTTTCAGCGACAAATCGTCCTACAGCAGCTGTGCACTATTTTCTACTATTCTATAGAACTGAATTCACGTTATGTCATTGAAGACTTTGCTGGGTCATGTGGAAGTATAGATGGCGGAGTTGCCTGGATTTTGTCATCGTTGGTGAATTCTTACTGCGATCTAATTCGCTCCATAGGTATACGATGCGTCAGTGCATATATGCGTGCGACTGCACATGGACCAGACCTGACGCTTTCATTATCACCAGAACATGCGTCACTATTAGACACATCCAAGATGATGTTGAATATGTCAGGGACGTTTCAAGAAAATACGATATCATTGATATCAAACGTCGGTCACGGTCTGCTTAAAACCAACGACAAGAAAGAAAAATCCACTCCTAGGATAAGTACACAACCAAAATTTACCCCGAGGGTTATCTACAAGCTTCTCTGGCATCTTTTGAAGTCTCACCGCTATAGGATGGGAGATTATACCCAAGCAGCATTAGTCGCCATGGTCTTCGAAAACAAGAATGTCTTTCGTTCAAGAACTGATTTAAGTGAGACCTTAATAATTAACGATTCATCATCACTGCATATGATGAAATTGGATTTTGATAGAGTGAAATCCATGATGGCAGAGAGTTCTGTTACGAAAAACGATTGCGTTTGTGATGCCCCATCTATGAACACTATTTTGAGAGCGTTGCGATTTCTTCCAAAAGAGTATTCTGGTCGCTGGCTCTCATGGCTAGTAGAACTATGCAGAGATAATCATCAAGCAACTTCAACAATTGCTAAACACACAGATTGGCAACCTTGCCTATTTCAATTTATTTCAGAGATTATTGAGAATGTGGCACCAACGTCATCCGAAGATGCGAAGAGGGATGAATTAGAGTTGCAAGATGGAATTTTGCACCAAGGGTTTCTTACGAAAGGTTCAAACAATGAATTTCACCTTTCCTTGGAACTCTACTCCATTCTTCTTGGTTATACTATTCGAAATAATGTTGAAAAGGTACGAAAAGAAGATGGTGAGGACTTCCAAATTTTTCGAATTGTATCTCATACAGTATTTGCCTTTCATCAACATGTAGTCTATCGCTACATTAGAAGCAGCAGCAGCATTACAGCGGGTGTATGTTAATGGTCCCGAGGTCTTTGCGTTGATTTTGAGTCACATTATTGCAAACCTTTCCCAATCAGGAATAGTATCCCTCGATTTTCCGCCAACAACGACAAAAGAAGGTTTAGGAGAGCCAAACCGTTTATTGAAATACCACGCAAAGATGGTGACTGATGCAATACTTTCAAATGGTTCTAGGGGGATGAAGCTTTCAATGGCAGTGGCGTGTTGGAAATTTTTGAAATATCTAATGGTTTTAACCACAGCCTTCGTCACCAGCCCAAAACCAGATGAAGAATTTTTGGTGCATGAAAAAAAGGATCCTGTTACAAATGGTATCTTCGGGGTTCATCTACCAGAAGGAGTGATCAATGCTTTTGAATATGAAAGCATTTTGAAAGTGTACACACAAAATGGAGTAGATGAGGGAAACACTACTTCAGAACCTTTTGTGCATGAAAATCTGTTGAGAAGACTCTCTGTACAAATTGCTGCACAAATATTGTCTCTTGTAGATATTTTTATCTTTCCTGAGGATGCATCTTTAGATATAAAGTCGTCCCAAATGCAGGGCCTCTCATTGGTGCGAGGAACTGAGAAGCACATCGGAAGTGCACAAGGACCATTACTAGTATCACTGATACGAGACTCTTTGCTGCTCTTGTGTAAGCTCGAGCCGTGCAGTGTCAAGATGCTGCAATGCTGTAGTCGATTACGGTGTTTCGTGCATTACAGTCTAGAGCTGGTTCGAGAAACTGATGCGATGGAGAGATACTCGGGAGCATTCAACAAGATCGCTCTTCCTTTTGATCGTTTATTACTCTCAAGTTTTATTCGATGCCACTTCGCACTCCAAAAATGCGCTAAACTTCTGCATGAAATCGAATATGATTCTTCAAGTCCTAACCCTTTGTATTTGAACAAAGAGGAGCGTAAGAAGTCCTATCGTAGGATATTTCTAGTAACAATCGAGGTATGTCCATTCAACGATGCCAAATTTCAGTGAAATTATAGTAGCTATTGTTCTCTAATTCGCTCACAATTTTTTGCATTCATTCAAAAATAATTACTACACTATTTCGCAGCTAAGAGATATTGTTATGACAATTTTTGAGGGACGGAATATTGTTTTGCGAAATTCATTGACCAAGGAAGCAATAGTTGCTTTTCAATCTTGTACAGATACTTCTGGTACTCAGAATAGCGAAACAAGTAGAAAGAGTTTATCCCAAAAAGAAAGTATTGTGCGTTCTCTCCTCGCAAGCGATTGGGTACAAAAGTTTGAAATGCGTCTTTCGCGGGGAAATGATTCTGTTTCGTTGCTTGTCGATACGCCATTCAGTATACTAACCGACGAGAAATCTTTTACGCAAGATCTGGCAAGAGACTCATCTGAGATTGAGAAATCATTCCAGAAGTCTTTGAACTCAGCATTTGAAGGTACGTTATGTCTGTGCATAAGACCACGAAAAGCATTTCCTTACACATAATCTAACTTTGAAACTATCGTTATGGCTCAATTCTGTTCAGAATATTTGGAGAAGCAACGCAAATGGGCGGATACTGGTGCAGTGCGTGATCTTGAGTTTGAAGGCGATACTCTACTGACAACACTATCAGGAATGTATAAAAGTGATAGGAAAACCCTCTCGAAAGATTTAGCAGAGCTCTCCACTACCGCAAATTTACAATGGAGAGCAATTGAGGATAAAAGTAGGCACATACGCGAGTTGCCATTGCACTGGAAGCTTTCAACTTTCACTGATAATTGTGGAAGGCGCATTTTACTTGTACCCAATTTAGCATATGACTCTCACGAGTCTTCTCGTTACGATTCAATGACGGGGCAAGGCCACGAACCAGAGGAAAAGGAGAACAAAGAGCGCATGTTGCAAAGCGAGCTTTCAGATCTGATGAAACGTAATGCTGAAGCATTAACATCATACGACGAAATCTTAGCCCTTGAGGATGATAACGATGATGAACGGAAAGAGGATTGTGATAAAAAAGAAGAGGATGAAAGTTTTCTACATCCGGAAACTGAATTTTCTCCCGACACCTTGCCTATTGAGCCACCCACAATTGAAGCGACAAAAAATGAATTATCTACTGAGGAAATAAATAATGATGGAGACGAATGGGCCAAAGCGTTTGTGTGGGGAGATGAAGAATCTATCGTTGCAAGGTACGTATTTTGTCATGTTCAAATGGTTTACATCGTATGATCTAAGATATGCGTTCAACAGTATTGGCTGACCGTCCTGCTGTTTAGATTTGAAGAAGTGATGGTGGTAACGCTTCGATATACGTTTGAAGGATCTTTACTGTTAACCACAGAAGGACTATATTTCCATCAGATCGGAAGTGGTACTAACGTAATTAGCAAGCAACCATGTAGCTTACAAAAGGGCGACCGGCGATGGAGGTTAAGTGGACTGAAGGAAGTTCATGGGCGTCGATACATGTTGAGAACTCAGGCAATAGAGCTGTTCTTTGCAAATGGCCACGAGCTCTTCCTGAATTTCCTAAAAGGTCAAAAGGAAAGAAACAAGTTCTATGCAAAATTAAGAAACAGCTGCAAAGTAAGTTTTGATTCTTGGCATTCGAAGTCATAAGCACAAATTTTAAGCATGCAACTAACATCAATTACAGGTACCGATGATATTCTCGCCGAAGTCACTGAACCCTCGTGTTGTCTTTAAGAAAACAAAGATGACAGAAATGTGGAAAAAAAGAAAAATTTCGAATTTCGAGTAAGTTTGGCCTGAGCTCTTCAACGCATGCACTGAGTTTCGAATTCAATGTCTTACAATTTTTGGCTGACCGTTTCCTGTGAATTTCTCGCTTTTGGAAGTTATTTAATGGCATTAAATCGAATGGCAGGAAGGACTTTCAATGATATCTCTCAGTATCCCGTCTTTCCTTGGATTCTTAATGGTAAGTTCTGTAAATCTTTCTTCAATGGATGTAGACGCGATCCTCACACGCTATCCTTTTATTTACAAATGTAATACTGAAGATTACGAGAGGGATAAAATAGATTTATCTGACAGTAGAGTGTACAGAGATCTCTCCAAACCCGTCGGTGAGTTGTTGTTCAGGTATTCTATTAGTAAGATGCTTGTGCTGGTGTTTCACTCATCCTCTTTCAACACAATACTCGATGTTCAGGGGCTTTAAACCCGGATCGACTCGCTGTTCTTATTGAGAGGTACAAAGAGCTTGAAAGCTTCGGATTTCCTCCAGAGGAGAAATTTTTATACGGTAGTCATTATTCGTCCCCTGGATTGATATTGCATTTCCTTATTCGCCAAGAACCATTTACTAGCATGGCAATAGATCTCCAATCCGGAAAGTTCGATTGCCCCGACAGGCTGTTTTTTGATTTGAAAGAAAGTTGGAAAAGTTGCAACACATCGTCAAGCGATGTTAAAGAATTAATTCCAGGTAACACATCTACTCCATGTTTTGCCAAGTATTGAATTGTACAAAGGCCACATTCATGTTCACTCACGGTTCATTGCCTTTTTTCATTTAGAATTTTTTACGGTCCCAGAAATATTCCAGAATTCGAACCATTATCCTCTTGGTACAACACAAAAGGGGGTAAACATAGACAACGTTGGTTTGCCACCATGGGCAAAGGGCTCTGCGTATGAATTTGTGCGGGTGCACAGGCTTGCACTTGAGTCTGAGTATGTGTCATGTAATCTACAGAACTGGATTGATTTAGTGTTTGGTTACAAACAGCGAGGGCTTGAAGCGGAGAAGGCTTGGAATGGTGAGTTTTTATTGAATTAGAGTATCATTTGGACTGAACAATTAGTCCTACCATGCGGCGTTCACTATTCCCATCTAAAAGTGTTTTATTATCTCAAACAAATTTCAAAAGTTTTTCATTTTCTTTCATATGAGGGATCGGTGGATCTTGATAAAATGAAAGACGACGTTGACCGAATAGCAGCGGAATCTCATATTCAGAACTTTGGTCAGACACCCAGCCAATTGTTAATGAAAAGTCCCCATCCATGCCGATATGGAATTGAACTCTCCTGGAAGCCTCTAATCAATAATGTGAGTATTGCGATTTTGAATATATGTGGATTAAAATTCCGAAGAACGACGCAAATCTAATAAAAACTGTCACCCAACATTAAATCAACTCTGATCAAGATTGCAACTGCAGTACGGTTACGTTGCCACACACCATCCCAGCAGTTTGGGGGAAAGAGCGGCCGAGGTGCAGGTGCCGCTGTGCACATTCATATAAAGGCAGATGCGCTTATTGCCGTTTATTCAGATCTCAAGATCGGATTTTTTGGGTGGTCTCCAAAGAGTCTTAAGAACCGTCTACGACCCGATCGACTTCAGTCACTTCCAGGCCGTAACCTAAGCTACTCACGATCTGTAATGAAGCGTGGTTCTGCGGTTCCTCAAACTGTAGGTGAACGCACAAGTTCGTTTGCAGTTGGTAACTGGTCCTTCGCTATGAGTATTGGTGGTTACGAGAAAGAGCAGCTCCGGAGACGAAATACTGTGGTACACTCCCGATTGGCCTCTGCAAAAGATGCTCTATACACCGATGCAGCCCCACTTCTCGTCAGTTGCGGATATTGGGATAATACTATAAAAGTTCATTCTACCGATGGTTGGAGACTCGAAAGTAGCGACAATGGAGGGCATCGAGGAGCAATCCGATGTATTGCAATGGGTGCAGATGGTGGAATGTTAGTGACTGGTGGGGAGGATTGTACCTGTAGAGTTTGGGTGTTAGACCATCCAGAATTGGCTGCTGTTCTCTCTGATGGATACATGCAAACAGCCTTGGGAAGACAACCCAATGAAAACCAAGTTCTTACCTGTTGCCATGTTCTTGTTGGGCACGAGTCTGCCATTTCTTGCGTCGCTTTGTCATCTGAACTTGACATTGTCGTTTCCGGATCAATCGGAGG
>Ga0115013_10000732_pt1 | contig 19495 bp, 8 predicted proteins | sample SouAtlMetagenome_2_FD_88686 | JGI IMG/M metagenome (GOLD analysis project Ga0115013, IMG submission 88686) | Marine eukaryotic phytoplankton communities from Atlantic Ocean - South Atlantic ANT15 Metagenome | ecosystem: Environmental > Aquatic > Marine > Oceanic | place: South Atlantic Ocean...
CGCCCTCGTCGCCGCCCTCGTCGCCGCCCTCGTCGCCGCCCTCGTCGCCGCCCTCGCCGCCTCCTTGGCCGCCGCCCTCGCCACCGCCCTCGCCGCCGCCGCGGCCCTCTTGCCCTTGCCCGCCGCACGCCCCGCCCGCCTCGCTTGCTTCCTCACTGCCTGCGCTTGAGTGCGGCAGGGTGGCTACTTTCCGGGCAAGGTCACCCGAGTCGTGGACAAGTTTTCCAACGCGTGGGTCAAGTTCCCCAATGAGAAGAAGGAGCACTGGTGGTCCGTGGAAGTCTTGCTGCAGTGGATGCCTGCGGGGGCCGCCTTCGCCGCCATGCCCGCCGCCTTCGCCGCCATCGCCACCGCCGATGCCGCCGCCAAGGCCACCGCTGTCACCGCCGCCGAGCCCACCGCCGTCGTCACCACCGCCGAGCCCGCCCAGCTCGCCGCCGCCGCCGCGCCCGCCCCCCGCCGTCCCGCCGTCGCCCGGCGACCCACCCTCGCCGCCCGCCGAGCCGCCCTCGCCCTTGGCGCCGCCGCTTCCCCCCTCTCCACCGCCGCCGCCGCTCTCGCCGCCCAGCCCAGACGCCCCACCACCCACAGACCCCTCGCTACCGCCCTCGCCACACCACCCGCCACTGCCACCCTCGACGCCACCGGGCGACTGCGCGGCGTACCGCGCCCTCAACGACACGGCCTCGCCCAACGCCAACACGCTGCTCTACATCTCGCCCGGCGACGAGGGAGTCCTGGTCGCCACGCACGTCCTCACCAACGCCGCGGCGCCCGAGATGCTGGAGGACAACGAGCCCATCCCGGAGGCGTGCTGCCGGCTGTGCACCGGCGCGTCCACTGCTCAAAAGCTCTACCGCGACGTCTCGCGCACGGCCGAGGCCGGCTGCCCCATCTTCTTCCTCAGCTACGCCACCAACGTGGGCTGGATCTGCCAATTCCACAGCGACAACGGCACGATGCAGTCGGGCTACGACACCGCGTCCATCGCGTACCTTCCGGCGTAGATGTTACCGCGTGTTTACATTTGTTTAAAATCTGCGGTTCTTTAACAACAAGCGGCGCGCCACGATGCTGGCGGCGCTCCCGCTCGTGGCCCTCCTGGGCCAGGTGGCCAAGGTGGACATCCGCGCCGGTGGCACGCTCACGAGCGACGCGGTCCTCGCGGGGATGCTCAAGGCCGCGTACGCGGGCGCGGGGCTCGATGTGCCCACCGAGCACATGACGGTGATGCACGCGGCCATGGTCGGCGCGTACGTGATCGAGGTGGATGCCGCCACCCCCGAGGTCCGCGCCCAGCTCGACGCCTACTGGTGCCAGAACGACCCGGCGCTGCGCAACGGCTTCAAGGACCTGGTCGTGGTCGGCACGGGCCTTACCGACGTCACCGAAGTGCGCACGTGCGTCGGCGCAAGCGGCGAGCCCTGCGAGTCCTCCACGCCGTGCGGGGGCGGCGGCGACGGCGGCGGCAGCGGCGGCGACGACGGCACGGAGGAGCAGCCCGCGCCCGAGCCCGCGCCCGAGCCCGCGCCCGACAACGGCGGCGGCGACGCCAAGAAGGACGACGGCAACGATGGGCTCTCCGCGGTCGCCATCGTGTTCATCGTCTTGGGCACGCTCTTCGTGCTCGGCTTCCTCACCTACCTGCTGTGGCCGTGGCTCCAGACGTGCTGGGTGCCCGACACCGCGCACGCGGAGCCGATCATGACCCCCGTGACGCCCACGCCCAGCGGCCTGGCGCTCCCCACGCTCTCCAATGTCGCGTGAGTTTGTGTGTGTGTGTGTGTGTGTGGCCGCTGCTTTTTTTTATTAAGACACGGGCCCCAACAAGCGACGCTCCCGAAGGATCAGCCGCCCCCGGCGCACGCACGCCAGCGTCTCCTCGCGGCTGAGCCCGAAGATCTGCTGGAGCGACCAGTCGGCGTTGTTGGGGAGGCGCGGCGTCAGCAGGAAGACGTCCGCGCTGAACTCGATCCCGCGGCCGAACCGACCGCTTAGGGCCACGCGGCCCCTGTGGCAGCACCGAAGCCCGTGGATCACCCGCGCGGGGCGCAGCTCAAAGAGCCGCTTGATCCGCGGCTGGTACCACGGCTGGTTGCGCGCCCCCACGATGAAGTGGTGCGCGTCGCGCTCTCCCGGCGACATGGGCGCGCACCACTCGAGCCGTATCCGCATCCGGTAATCCCCGTCCTCGTCGCGGAGGAAGACCATCATCGCGATGTGGCCACTCCACGTGTGCGGGATGGCCTGCTTCTGCACCGCGTACACGGGGCAGCCGCACGTGCTGTCAAAGTGGGTGCAGACGATCTTGCCGTGCACGGGCGCCCCACTCGCCGAGAGCTGGTCCCCTAGGCGCCAGTGGTTTCCGGCGCGCGTGTTGTACGTGCAGCGCCCGCCGCAGCACGCGCACTTGCCCTCCATCATGTACAGCATCTCGTCGTAGGTTGTCGGGCGCACGAACTGCATCACCTCCTTGATGTAATACCTGAGCGTGAGGGTGTCGGCCGTGGTGGCGCTCCTTACCATGTCTGCGTCAAACCCGAAGAGGTACTCCGGCCACTGGCCGTACTCGTGACCCAGCTCGCGCAGCTTGGCCACCAACGCCTCCCCAACCAGGTTCTGGCACTCGTTGCCGCACTTGTCAAAGCCGCGCATCTGCCGCTCGTAGCCGCCCCACGCCCTTTTGAGGTGCACCAGGCAGGCCTCCCGAAAGACCCGGCACACCTTCGCGCCAGTGACCAGCTCGCGAATGCTCAACAGCATCCACTCGTGTGTCGAGAGCAGGATGAGATCGTGGTTGCGGCAGAACCCCGCGCCGTAGATGTTCTCGACAAGGTCCTTGTTTGTCAAGACCTCAAGCGCGGCCATGTGTCGACTCGTGAGCACGGGCGAAGGGGGGGTACCCACGAGTTGCAAAGCGCGCGTGTCGAGCCCGCTGGGGGTGCAGACGTCCTGCGGAGGTCCGATTATGGGCCCCAGAAAGGCGAGCGCGCGGTGTGCCCAGCACCACAAGCCGTCCCCAGGAGCCCAAATCGGGGTATAAAAGTCGACACGGCTCCTCTAGTGCAACAACAAGTCCCCGTACGTCAACGGTAGACTCTGAGACTCTTAATCTCTGAACCCGGGATCAACACCCGGCGGGGGCATTGGGTGGGGGGTGGCGTACGTCACTGGGCTTCCGTTCACGACGGATACCCCGGTCCACCCCCTGCTTTTTTTTTGGGGCCTCGAGTCAACTCGACAATTTCACTCTTGTTTACACTCGTGCTGGAACACGCGCAACGACACCTTGGTAAAGGTGGGCAGGCTGGTGCACAGGAGCCCAAAGTAGATGGCGTACTTGATCACGCCCGTGGAGCCGGTCTGCGACCGCGCCAGCGATACCGCCGCGGGGTTGACGAAGAGCAGCGCCAGCGCGCCCGCGCTGGCGACCGCCTGCAGCAGCCAGAGCAGCGTGGCGATGGCCAGCGTCGCCTTGTGGCACGTCAGGTCCTTGCGGTTGCCGTTGGTGGCCGAGACGGCCATCGCGGCCACCATGGCCGCGGAGAAGCAGATGCGCGTGCCCACCGAGAGGCTGATCAGCAGCCCGATGAGCAGCCGACCAATGGCCGCGAACTTCTCGCCGTCGTTGCTCAGCAGCGGCGCGTCCGAGAAGAGCATGAGCACCGCGCTCGTGACGTCGATGACCGACATGGGCCCGCCGAGCGTCATGATCGGCGCGTCGCGCCGCCGGTTGACGTCGAGGCAGTAGCGCAGCAAAAAGTGCACGAAGGAGCACGCGAGCCCCAGGATCTGGAAGCGCACCGCCACGTGCTGGCCGTCCGCCACAAAGGTCTCAAACGCGAAGACCAGCACCACCAGCCGCGAGCCCCACGCCGCGACGCTGATGAGCGCGTCCGTGACGACGTCCATGCGGTCGTAGCGCGAGATGGAGTTCTCCGGCGTGATGTCGTCCGAGTAGGCGTGCCGGCAGCGCAGCGTGTCGATGACGTTGGTCAAGAGCCAGCGCGACGACGTGGCGTTCTGCGAACCGCGCACGAACACGACCGCCGCGGTGAGCACCAGCACGAGCAGCCGCGAGACCGCCGACCCCAGCGCGTCCGGGTACGACTGCTTGACGCCCTCCAGCGAGACGGTGTGCTCCGCGACGATCGCGCCCCTGCCGTCCGCCGGCACGTCGATGCGCAGCCGCCGCGTCGCGAACCGCCGGAACGGCACCGAGGGGAGCACCTCGCACGTGCCCAGCCCCAGCCCGCAGTCGGAGTGGTAGATGTCGCGCTGGTGCGCGAGCTCCTCAATGCGCGCCGAGCAGTTCTCGCCCGCCTCGACGACGCGCCGGCGCCTCTCCAGCACGTCGGAGCCGTACTCGTACAGGAAGAGGCCGCTCAGCGTGAGCCAAACGCTCGCCTCGTTGGCCGCTTCAATGGGGAAGAGGCGCACCGGCGTGTCCTCCAACGCGCTGGAGCAGCGGTAGTCAAACGAGAGCTCGGGGTTGAAGACGTCCAGATCGACCATCCGCGTGCGCAGCTTGTCCTGCGCGTCCACCTCAAAGATGAGCAACGGGCGGTCGGTCAGCGTGGGCTGCACCGGCCCAAAGCACAGGTGCGTGGTTGAGAGCCAAACGGTCTGCCCCCGGGTGAGCCGGAAGGTGCCGTCGAGCCCGGCGAGCGCGGCGGGCTGCGATTCGGAGTAGGCCGCCTGGTCGTTCTGGAACACGAAGGTCGTGTGCACCAGCCGCTGGTCGCTCTCGCTGCCGTTGGGCGCGACGAGCGCCAGGTCGTGGCACAGCTGCGAGTACATGCGGTGCGGCGCGAGGTCGCCGCACGCCATGCTCACGCTCTTGTGCAGCCGGCTTGAGAAGATGGTGAGCGACTCGCCGCCGGGCGCCACCGCCGTCTCGAGGTCGAGCAGCAGCTTGACGCGCTGCATGGGCGACCCCACGTCCATGTACACGATCGCGTAGTCCGCCCGCCGCGCCACGCGCAGGCAGGTGGCGTCGTCGCCGAGCCCGGCGAAGTTCGCGTCCGCCCTGGGCGCGTAGGCGAGCGCGACGGTCCCGGTGATCGCGATCGTCGCGAGCGCGGCCAGGAAGGTGGCGCAGATCGCGTGCGCGGCCCGCATGGCCTCCGCGTCGGTGTAGATGTACTCCTTGCGCCGCTCCCTGGGTGCCGCCACCACCTGCGCGTACCGCTGCTGCATGGCGGCGGGACGCCGCCCCCCCCCTTGCCTCTCTATAACCACGTCGCGGGTTATTATGGGTAGTGGGGCGCGGATGAACAATGCGGACATCGTGGGCATCGTGTGCATCGTGCTGGGCCTGCTCCTGGTGACCCTGGCGGTCTACGCCAGCCCCGTCTTCCTGATCGTCTCCGGCGTGGTCGTGGCCGGCGGCATCGTGCTGATCATCACCGGCGGCAACATGTGCCGCGCCAAGCAGGACCGCGAGCCGGACAAGCGGCCGCTGTACGCCGAGGCGGTGCCCAAGGTGGTGGAGGTGGTGGACGAGCCCACGGGTCGGGCGCTGGAGCCGCCGCTCACGAGGGTAGCGTTGTGAGTTGTATTTAAAAAAACGCATACACGCGCCGACACCCCCCCCCCTACCGCCTCGCGCGCGCGTCAGAGCTTGAAGAAGGCGCGCTGCTCCGCCTGCTGCCGGAGCGGCACCGGCTTGGTCTTTGTGCTGCCGTACCACAGGTGCCACGAGATGCACACCACCGCGAGGCACAGGATCAGCCCCGCGCCGATGATGAGGAAGACCACTTGCAGCGGCACGGGCACTTGGTACGGCGGCGGCGCGGAGGGCGGGTGCGTGGGCGGCGGCGGGCTCGGCGGCAGGGTGGGCGAGGGCGGCGGGAAGGGCGGCAGCGTCTTGGAGTGCCACGGGCACCACGTCGCGTCGTTCTCGGCGTGCATCGCGCCGTCAAAGCCGTCGGGCATGTAGAAGTCGGCGCCCTTGAAGTTGTGCACGTGCGCCGTGCCCATGGGCGACAGCGCGACGGCCTCGGTCTCGGTCATGTAGAGCGGCCAGTAGCCCTCGTGGCACATGGCGACGGTGGGCGGCGGCGGCGGCGCCGACGGCGGGAAGGGGCACTCGTCGACGTAGAGCCGGAAGACCGCGGGGCCGTCCTGGTGCGTGTGCGCGTTGTAAACGTCGCTGTCGCGGTTGGCGCCGATCGAGTAGTAGGTGTTGGCCGTGGCCGGCTCGTTGGGCGGGTAGTCGCCCGGGTAGGTGGTGTAGGAGAGGTAGAGGTACGGGTGGAGCGTGCCGGCCGTCTCGTTCTCCCACGTCTGGTTGCCGCCGTTTCGGTACTGCAGCTTCATGTCGTTGGCGATCAGGTACGCCGAGGTGGGGAACTCGAGCGACGTGTCGGTCTGCGGCGCCACCGTGACGTACTTGCCCTTCATCTCGTGGATCTGCGCCGACGTCAGGTCGTCAAACCAGACGTGCGACTCGCCGGCGCAGCACCAGGGCGCGTACCGCGCCACGGGAATCTCCTTGACCAGCCGGCCCGACTCGCATTGCGAGAGGGCCAGGCCGAGGAGGGCCAGCATCGGGTGCTGCTTTAGTAAGTGCAACCCCGTTGGGACATATTTAGTTTCACACGCACGCGCACCATCCCCTCCCCCCCACACCCAAGCGCTCACACGCTCGGCTCCAGGTCCATCGAATCGTCCACCATCTCCCGCTCGCGCTCGCGCTCCAAGCTGCGGCGCTTGCAGTTGAGGCCCTCCATGGGCTCCTCCTCCTCCTCCTCCTCCTCCGCGATTGTGCCCAGCTTGCGCTTCTGGCGCTGCCGCGCCGCGAAGGTGTGCGCCCGCGCCTCGGTGCACCCGTCCAGGATCGGGTCGGCGCTGGGGGCGCCCGCGCAGCTGCGGTGGTTGCGCACGCGCAGGCGCATGCAGAGGCCCTGGTCGGCCACGCGCACCTCCTCCTCGGGCGTGCGCATGCCGCGCGAGTCAAGCGCCGAGAGCGTGAAGCGCTGCCACGTGCTCCGCGCGAACAGGTTGCCCTCCATCGAGATGCCCGCGTCAATCCCGCGCGCCTCCGCCTCCTGCTCGAGCACCTCGGGGTCGTTGAAGGCGATGGCGCGGCCGTGCGCGAACGAGTGCACCGCCTCGGTGAGCCCCTTGCTCGCGCGCGTGTTCTTGATCTGCTTGGCCACGTCGCAGTACCGCGACCGCACCAGCGGGACGCTGCAGCTCAGGGGCTGCAGCGTGGGCGTCTTCTCCTCCTGCACGCTCTCGTTCTTGCCCTTGAGGTCCACCACGCCCGGGAAGCGCAGCGAGATCTGCGGCAGCCCTTCGAGCGTCTCTTCGGGCTCCTCGTCGCCGTACACGTCCACGTACTTGCTGCGGAACTTGTCGACGTACGCGTGCACGTCGTTGTGCAGCGTCTCGGCCATCTTGAGCGTGAAGAACATCGCCAGCTGGTCCCACTCGTACGGCAGCGTTGAGACCATCGCGCCGGGGTCGATGCTCGCCTGGGCCGCCCGGTCGGTCGCGCCCGGCTCGGGGCGCATGTCGGCCGCGTCCTCCTCCGGATGCGTCACGCTGCGCTGCACCGACTCGTGGTCGGCGTGCGTGTCGTCGTCCACCGGCGGCGACTCGTCCGGCTCCGCAAAGTCGCCGTCCTCCGCCTCCACCGTCTGGTCCTCGCCCTCCGCCGCGATCTCAAAGTCGTCCTCCCGCATCACGAGCGGCGTCTCCTCCTGCGACGCGCCCGCCGCGCCCGGCGCCACCGCCGCGGCGGCGGCTTCCGCCTGCTGCTGCCGCGCCGCCTCCAGCTCGGCGTCGCGCCGGTCCTCCGGCCGCCCGGGGTTGGGCTCGGCCTTGAACGTGTCGGGCACGATCGAGTACTTGCCGCCCGCGATGCCCGGCACGTTGGCGAGGTAGAGGCCCATCTCCAAGACCAGGGCCGACTGCTCGCTCGCGGTGTGCTTGTTGAAGTAGATGCCGTTGAACGCCTCGCACTCCTTGATCGGCACGCCGCGCTCAAAGCCCTCGGGCGTGATGCACACGGGCAGCGCGCGGTTGTCGGTCAGGTGGTCAAGCCGCTTCTGGCCGAGGGACTTGCCGACCACCGAGTTGAGCGGCCGCTCAATTCCCAGCGGCGCCTCAAAGGCCGGGTCCAGCTTGGTCATGTCGTACACGCCCGGTTTGGTCTGGCGGAACATGTTCTTCGGGTGGATCGCCGTGCCCTTCTTGCATTCCGCAATCCCGTACCCGCCCGAGAGCATGTGCTGGTCGTCGATGTTGAAGCGGTGGTTGTTGGAGCCACCCGAATCCTTGCTCTGCCACCGGAAGGTCGGGATCTTCTTGGGGATGCGGATCTTGTTCTCCACCGGCGACCACGCGATCATGAAGAGCACGTCGCGCATCGTCTCAAGCGACACCGAGTACTCCGCCATCAGCGAGAAGATGCCCGACGTCGAGGCCGACCTGACGTTGCGCGCGCTGTTCGTCCAGAGCGACTTCTGCTTCGGCGCGCCGGCCGCCACAATTTCCGTGCCGGTGGTCTTGGTGAACGACGAGAGCCGCGCCCAGTTGAAGTCGAAGTTCGCCGGCCCCTTGAGCTCAAGCTCGCACGGCAGCGTCTCGTACTCCCACATTTTTCTGCCGATGCCGATCTTGGCACAGTCCTCGTTGAACGCCTGCGACACCTGGCCGCAGGCAATGTTCATGAGGAACATCACCTCAATGCCGTGGTCCAGCAGGTCCGCCGCGTTGGGCATGCACGCGCCCGCGGCGCGCTTGGCGCTGATGACCGCGCCCGTTGACGTCATGCGGTGCTTCGGCTCCCTGTCCCTCTCGTCCACGCAGTCGGTGAAGAGCTTCGTGAGCTGCTGGTGCGCGCCGGCGCCCTCGCGCGCGATCTTCTTCGTCATCGCGCGGTTGCTCAGCTCGCAGCGCAGCTCGCGCGTGGTCGCGAGCTCCTCGGCCGTCTCGGCGGCGCGCTGGCGCGTCATGCCCTCATTCATGACGGGTCGCGTCACGACGTCGCCGGTGTTGTTGGGCCGCCCGCGGTCGTCGGTCGTCTGGTGCAGCGGCTCGCTGCTCCTCCAGTTGTCCCAGTTGGGCGGCGTGCCGGTGCGGGGCGTCACCGGCGGCGGCGGCGCTGGCGCCGGGTCCAACCCCAAGGGCGCGCTGGAGGAGCTGGCGGCGGCGGCCGCCGGCGCGGGCGCGTTGCCGGTGTCCGCGCCGAACACCTGGTCGTAGTTGTCGTGCATGAACTGCAGCGTGTCGTCGACCTGGTACGCTGCACCGTTGACGTCGGGCTCCGGCGCGCGCGCCTGGAACGCCGGCGCCGCGGCCTGCGCCGGCGCGGGCGCGGGCGTCGCGCCGGGGTCGCCCACGAGGATGCGCCGGTCGAGCTCCGAGCCGTGCAGCTGCGCGAGCACCGTCTTCATCTGGAAGACGTGCGACGACGTCGCGGGCGAGTGGTCGAGCGCGTGCGACCAGGCGTTGAGGATCACCTCGTGGTCGACGCAGCGCTGCAGGCTGCGCACCACGTCCACCAGCTGCGTGATGCAAAAGGGCGACATGTACCCGTGCGCGTCGGGGCGCATGTCCGGAAAGTCGACGGCCGACTCGGAGAGCATGAACTTCTCGAAGACGGCGCTCTCCACCGCGAAGAGCTCGAGCATCATGCGCAGCTTGATCTTCTTGCGCTTCGACGGGCGCGGCAGGTTGTACTCGGTCCACAGGATCTCGTTCCACTTGTTGCACAGCATGTTGGCGTACGTGAGGTTGGGCTTGCACGCGGGGATGTGCTTGATGAAGATGAGCACGTAGGCGACGAGGCACGCGCACACGCGGTACCGGTTGATCTGCGCCTTGAGCGCGTCCGAGCACGCCTGCACGTCAAAGTCAACGTCGCCCGACTCGTGGTCGTCCGTCGAGTGCACGATGTGCGCCCACGAGCGGTCCGAGAGCGCCGCGCGGTTGGTGCTGGGCTCGGTGTCGGCCTTGAGCCCGAGCGGCCCGCAGTTGGTGCAGATCAGGTGCGACTCGTAGTGCAGCGAGTCGAGCACCACCGTGGTGAAGCTCTCCAGCCCGCCCTCGCCGATGGTGCGCACCGTGCGCGTGTTGAGGACCCGTTGCTCCATGGTGATCGATTTGAGGTACTCAATGCGCTCGGAGTCGTTGGAGCCAAAGTCGTTGGTAATTTCATCATAGTACACGAGCCGGCCGCAGAGGTAGTCCATGCCGCCGTTCATCCCCGCCTTGGCGGACGAGGAGCCCGACGGCTTGACCCAGCCCTCGGGCAGCAGCGCCATCATGCGCTTGGCGCGCATCGACTTGCCCGAGCCGGGCCCGCCGCACAGCAGCAGGAAGAAGCTCACCTCCTGGAAGGGCTCGAACGCGTGCATGTGCATCTCCAGCATGAGCTTGACGTCGCGCCCGGCGATGTTGAGCCCGCTGGAGAAGAGCGTGGTGAGGAAGGCGCGCCAGTGCCCCCAGGGCGTGACGTCGGTGGCCACGAGCGACTGCTTGTGCGCGAACGCGAGGTTGGCCGTGCCGACGAGCGCGTTGGCGTCGTTCGGGTTGACCTGGCGGCCGAGGTTGACCGCGCTGCGCCGCAGCGCGATCGCCCCCGACTCCTTCACGACGCTCTTGAGCCCCGTGCTCGCCACGTCGTAGTAGCCGGGCGGGATGCTCTTGCGCGCCTTCGCGCTGCCGTAGGCGTGGTCCATGCGCTCCAGGCCGAGCTTGATCGCCGCGTACGTCGCCTCGGCGTGCGCCGCGCGCCGGCGCCGCTGCTCGGCCTTGACGTCGTAGACCAGGTACTGCCCCTGGCTCGCGTCGTAGTCGGCGTTGCGCAGCTCCACGCGCCGCTGCTTGTCCCACTCGTCGACCATCGCGTGCACCTGCTGCTGCTCCGCCGAGATGTCGCGCAGCACCTGCCGCACCGAGAGCACCGTGCACTCGCCGTGCTTCTCGGTGATGCTCTTGTCGCCGTACGCGCGCCGCTCGAGGATGGCCTCCTCCGCCACGCTCTTGTCGATGCTGTCGTTGGAGAGCATCTCCGTCTCGAGCACCGCGCGCGCCAGCTTCTGCTGGTCCGGGTCGAGCGCGTCGTCAAAGCGGTGGAAGAGCGAGAGCACCGTGTCGCGGTTCTGCTCAAAGGTGGTGAGCCCGCGGTCCCGCGCCTTCTTCAGGATCGGGTTGCTGTCCTTGTGCTTGTTCCAGAAGATGCGCAGCAGGCAGTCGTGCGGCTCCACGTTGCCGTGCATCTTGTTGGGCAGCGGCGCGTTGAAGATGTTCGTCACGCTCGGGTCGTGGCAGATGTGGCACCACCCGCTGTCAATCACGTGCTGCGGCGGCGAGAAGCTGCCGTCGGGCTCGTACCAGTCGCGCGGGTTCAGGAGCGACTCGTGCAGCTCCAGCGGCTTGCCGCGCGCGTCCAGCGTGCCCGCGATGGACACGTTGATGCCGGGCCCGCGCTCGTTGGGCTCCTGGAAGCGCTTGTGGTTGTGCGAGACCGTCGGCCCGATCGGGTGCTGCCCGCCCCACTCGTCGCCCTCGTGCTTCGTGAAGGGGTGGATGACGCACCCGGGCGGCGTGTCCCTGCCGATGTCGGCGTAGTACGGCCGCCCCGGGTTGCCGTCGGTCTGGCCGCCCACGCTCTGGATGAACTTGAGGTAGTCCTGGTTGGAGCAGATGCGCTTGTACTGCGTCGCCGCCGTCGCCTCCAGGTTGTCGTCGGTGATCTGCGTGCGCTGCAGCTTGTTCTGCCGCTCCATCTTGCTCGTGCGGTCCTTCTCGGGCATGCCGTTCATCTGCCCCGACTTCTTGATCAGCGCGTTCTCCTCCATCACCTTGTGCACCAGCTCGTCCAGCGAGAAGCCCTTGTCGAAGATCAGCATCAAAATCTTGAAGCCGACGTACTTGTTGTCCGGGTCGTGCATCGCGATGTGCACGAAGGCGAACATCATGGCCGTCTCCATCGCCTCCGCCAGGTTGGGCGACGTGCCGTTGGGGCAGTAGGTGTACGTCGCCACCTTGCCGTCGAGCTTCTTCCGCTCCTTGGAGAACTCCTCCGGGTCCTTCTTCTTGGCCCAGTTGAGCTCCGAGTGGTTGGGCGAGGCCACGTACCCCTTGGCCATGCCGACGCTGAGCAGCCCCATGAGCGCGCACGTGGCCACCGTGCGCGCGCGCGCCACCGGGTCCGTCTGCGCCGTCATGTCCGAGATGCGCTCGGCGTCCGACGCCTGCTGCCACGCGCCCACGAACCCCAGGTCGATCACGCGCGCCGGCCGGCACTTGACGCCGGGCGGGAACGGCCCCGTGCTCGAGAAGGGCGCCCAGTAGCCCTGCTGCCCCGTGGTGAACGAGGGCGCCTTCGGCTGGAGGCCCGCGCCCATGATCTGCGCGTCCCACCCCGGCACGTGCTCGAGCGTCTGGTGCAGCCGCGCTTGCGTCGTGGAGGCGTTGGAGGCGGCGTCGTTGCCGCCACCGCCACCACCACCGGCCTGCGCGGCCGCCCGCGGCAGGAACGGGCTCGGCCCGGCGGGCCTGGGTGGCCCGGCCGGCGCCGGCGCCGGCGCCGCGCCGCCCCCCTGCGCCCGGCTGCTGAAGGCCGCCTGCAGCACCACCTCGTCTTCGTCGCTCGACTCCCCGTAGTCGGGCCGCGCGCGCCCCTGGTGGCGCTGCGGCCGGGGCTGCGGCTCGGTGGCGGCCTCGTCCACGCCGTCCAGCCAATCCGGCTCCTGCTCTTCCTCCCGCGCCTGCTCCTCCTGCTGGATGCGCTCCAGCTCGATCGCCCGCTCCTCGTCCAGGTCAACGTCCATGTCCGCCATCGCCAAGCGTGCGCCCCCGGTTCGCGCCGAGCGCGACCGGCACCTTAGCGGCGTCGACAAACCGCCGGTCCCGGTTGTTCAGAAGTTGCAAAATTCCTAATTTGTATCGGCCGATTGTCGACCTCAAAATGTCGACGCTTGTTAAGAGATCGGCGCGCGCGCGAAATAAGTCGAGCCGGGCCCGGTGCAAGGTGTGGGAGGCCCGCGTCGCCGCGATGCCCGCCGAGAGCGACACCGACACCGACACCTCGAGCTCCGAATCGGAGTCGGAACCCGACCGGGCGCCCGCGAAGAACGCGCTGTACCGCAGCTACCTCAAGTTCACCGTGAGCCAGGACCCCGAGAACCAGAGCTTCCTGAGCCGCATAGAGTTTGCGCAGCTCGACCTGTACCAGATCGAGGCGCTGCGCGACGACGAGGACCCGCTCGGGCTCAGCAAGGAGATGCAGGGCGCATCGCGCCACTTCCCGTGCCACGTCTTCTGGTCCAAGGAGCTCGCCTCGGGCAAGTACGCCGTCTGGGGCCGGCCCACCGTCGGCCTGCACGAGCAGGAGGCGGTGATACGAATGCTCCAGGCGCAGCGCCAGGAGCGCCAGGAGTACATCAGCCTGCTCAACCAGCGGAAGTGGCAGGAGGAGTGCGAGCGCCGGATGCGCGAGCAAGAGCTCGCCTTGAGCGCGCGTCGCGCCGAAGCGCGCGCAAGCGCGCGGCGCGCCTCGGAGGCGCCCGCACCCGACCCGGCCATCGCGGGACGCGTCGCCAGCATCGTCCACCGCATCCACCGGAGCGAGGGCGACGCGCCCCTGACGCCGCGCCAGGCGGCGGGGCGGATCAACCGCGGCCTCAAGCGCCTGGGCATGGAGGCGCTCGCCGCCGGGACCTTCGCGCTCGTGAGTGCCGTGGCGTACCTGAGCAGCCTGCAGCAGGAGGACGCCCAGAGCGGCCTGCCCTCGCTGCTCGGGCGCCTCGGCATCCTGCCGGAGCCGCCCCACCTGGCGGCGCGCGCCGGCGGCGGCGGCGCCGCCTCGACAAGCGTGACCGACCGCGTCTTCGCGGCGCACGCGCGGCGGCATAATTAATTGGCGTTCGGATTATTTAGAATCCGATCTCGCGGTCGAGATCCGTTTGCTTCACGCACTTGTTGACCACTTGGAAGAAGGGCAAACGGTCAACAAATTTTTTAATTCATTACTTCTAAATAATCCCACCCCCTCCCCTCAGTGCCACCGGCCGCCCACGTTCACCCACCCGCTGCTGGAGATGGGCGCAAAGAGCGGCTCGCGCGGCAGCGCGGCGGGGCGCGCGGTGACCGAGATGTCCGTCACGCGCTCGCCCGCCGTCAGCACGCGGCCGCGCTCCTCCAGCGGGTCGGCCGCGTCGAACGCGGGCGTCGACACGCGCGCCGTGTAGACGCTCGCCGCCGAGACGAGCTTGGCGAGCGCGGTGCGCGCCTGGCTCGCGTTGGTGTACATGCTCTGGTGCGAGACGTACATGGCGCTCACGCCCGTGCTCGTCCGCGCCTGCACGAGCATGAAGCCGCACAGGTCGGCGAAGCGGCTCGTGAGCACCGGGCACCCGCCCTCGACAAGCTCCCACAGCGTGAGCCGCCGGCGGCCGCCGAGCGCGCCCAGCTCGGTGTTGAGCGTCTCGTGCGCCGTCCGGATCGCCGCGACCGCGTCGGGGCGCATCGACACGAAGTAGCTGTTCGACGGGTGCGACAGCTCGACGAGCGAGGCCGCCGGCGCGGTCGGGTCGGCGAGCGTCTGCTCGAGCGTCGTCTGCATCTGCAGGCCCACGCTCGCGAGCCCCGCGAGCACGTCCTTGAGCGCGGGCGTCTCGCCCGTCTTCTCGGTCAGGTTTTTGAGCGCCACGTTGGCCTCAAAGAAGGGCCGGCCGCTCGCGCCCGAGGCGAGGTCCTTCAGGTCCTTCTTCGCCTCGCCGTCGATCACCGCCAGGTTCTCGTCCTGGTAGTCCATCGTCATCTTGCTGTTCTTGAGCATCGACGAGACCACCGTCTCGACGATCTTGGCCTGCGTGTCGCTCACGCGCTTGGCGATCTCGACGCGCTGCTCCTGGATGGCCTTGGTCGCCTTGAGCGTCGCCTCGTTCGCCATGGTGATCACCTCGGTCACGTTGCCGCCGATGCCGCCGCTCATGAGCCGGATGAAAATCCACAGCCGGTCCTGCGAGATGGCCAGGTGCCGCTGCATCTCGGTCCACAGCCCGTCGCGCCGCGCCTGCGCCGACACCGCGCCCGCGCCGTCCTTGGGCGACGCGTGCACCTTGAGAAACGCGTCCACCGAGTCGGGCGCGTCGTCGTCCTCGGCGCCCTCGAGCCCCGTGAGGCTCGCCACCGAGACGATGGCGCGGTTGATCACGCGCCGCCACGTGTCGGCCGCGTAGTCGCTCGGCCGCAGCCGCTCGTTGGCCACCGCCCCCCGCGCGCGCGCCGCCGCCAGCCGCGCCTCGCGCGCCTTCTCCGCGCGCACGGCCTTCTCCGCCTCCAGCGCGGCGTACCGCTTGGCGCTGGCCGCCCGCAGCTCCTTGACGGTCTCCATCATCTGCCTGTCCCGCACCTCCCGCGCCTTGTCCGCTTTGGACTGCACCATCTCCTTGGGGTAGAGCTCCTTGATTCGTGCCTGGACCCTCTCCAGCTGCCCAAGGTTCTGCTGCTTCTCCGCCTCCAGCGCGCGCTCGTCCGCCTGGCGCGTGGCGTCGGTGGCCGGCCGCTTGTCCAGGTCAAACGCCTTGCGCCAATTGTCGGCGTGCTTGGCCAGCAGCTCCAGGAGGTCCTTCTCCCGCAGGCGTAGCGCCTCCAGCTCATCGGGCAGCGCGCGCGTCGCGGGGGAGTCCAGTGCGCGCGGCGGCAGCGCGGCCGGGGCCGGGGCCGGGGCGGTGGAAGCGCCGGCCGGGGCGGCATCGTCTTGCGGAGCGTCGGCTTCCGGATCCAAGGACGCGTTGGCGGCTTTGGCGGCGGCGGCGAGGGCGGCGGCCTTTGCAACGACGGTGGCGGCGGCGGCGAGGCCAAGCACGCCCGTCGCGCACGCGGGGTGGAACTCGAGCGCGTCGGCGGGCGGCGCCACGTACACGTGCGACGCGCGGCCCTGCCGGCGCAGGTCGTTGCGCAGCGACGCCGTCGCGACGGCCGTCTCGCCCATGGCCTTGGCCAGCGTCTGCGCGCCGCTGAGCGGCCGCGCGCCCTCCTCGTCAAGGAGCTGCGCCTCGCTGAGCGGGCGCACGCCCGCGTCGGTCGGGTACGAGAGCGTGCCGCGCACCACCGCGCACGGCCGCGTGACGAGCGGCTCGTCGGTGCCCAGCGGGTGCGGCGCGTCCTCAAACTCGGCCGCCTCGTTGAGCGCGTACAGCTCCTCCATCTGCCCAAACTTGAGCACGGCCGCGGCGCGGCGCAGCGCCTCGGCCGCGTCGGCGCCCGTGTCGGCGCGCGCGGCCACCTGCGCGCAGCGCGCGATCGCGTGCTCCAGCACGGCGACGCGCGCCATCGACTCGCCGCGCGGGCCCCGCGGCATCCAGCGCGCCTCGTGCGGCACCTCCACGCCGTGGCGTTCGGCCGGCAGCGCGTCGGCGGGCGTGCGCCCGATGAGCGCGTAGTTGTCGCGCAGCAGCGCAAGCGCCTCGGCCGCGGCGGCGGGCGACTCGGCGTCCTCGTCGTGGTCGTCGTTCAGCCTGCGCCGCTTGTTGCTGCTCACGGCGTCGCACGCGCGCAGCGCCGCGCGCACGTCCTCGTCCGTCGGGTCGGGGCTTGACTCCAGCAACAGGCGCACGGGCACCGCGCAGCGCGCAAAGGCGTCGAGCGGCGGCAGCGCGTACGGCAGCAGGTCGTCGTGCGCGCAGCTCGCGGACGCGGGCTCCGTCGGCCCGCGCTGGCCCACCAGGCCGCGCAGGATGGCGACGCGGCTGAAGTCGCCCCCAAGGCCGTCCACGCTCAGCTGCGTGCCGTCCAACTTGCCATTGTACGCGATCGCCGGGTTGATCGCCGGCGCGCCCAGCTTGGCCGCGTCCACCGCATCCTCGTCGCCCTGCGCGATGAGCATGCGAACGACCTCCGCCGCTTCCGTCTGCAGCTGCCGCTCCAGCTCCTTGGCGGCGACCACCATGCCGTCGTAGAAGGGGTCCTTCTCGTAGCGCTTCAAGAGGAATTGTTGAAAGAGGTCGCCCAGTTGCGCAATCTGGGCGGCGTTGGTGCGGATCGCGTCCCCAACGGCCACCTTTTGCGTATCCAGCGAAGGGTTAGGGCCAACGTTCTTTGCCTCCCGGATTGCGAGCTTGATCTTGTTTCGGATCATGGAGAGCATGAAGCTGTTTAGCACGAGCTTCTCGCGCCGCACCTTGAAGTCCAGGTCGTTCCAGAACGCGTCAAGCGCCCTGAACATCGTCAGCTTCTCCTCGTCGCTCGCCGGCTCCTCGTCGGCCTCACCCTTCTTGATGATCTCCGCCAGCGTCGTGTTCACGGCGTTGAAGATGGCGAGCTTGGTGCTCTGGTCCTTTGGGATGAGGGCGAGCGATCCCGCCTGGGCGTTCGCCTCCGCCTGCTGCTTGCGCAGGTCCTTGAGCTCCTGACGCTTCGCCTCCAGCGCTTGCTTGTGCCTTTCAAAGGCCTCCGCGTTGGCCGCAGTCTTGGTCTCGTATACCTCGTTCGCCCTGTCCGTTCGGTCCTTCGCCTCCATAAGAGCATCCTCCTCCTCGCGCCCAAGGACCCACGTGGCCTTCCACGTGTCGACGAGCTGTTGGGCGTACTGGCGCGACGCTCCGGCTTTGCTGCCATTGACCATTGCCTCCAGGTGCCGCTTCTGGTCATCGCGCAGCTCTTGCTCCTTCTTGCGCTTTTCCCAGTCACTGGTGGACGGGTCGCTGAGGATCTCGCCGATCCTAACCAAAAAGGTGTTCAGGAGCGCTTGCCACGCTTTGGCATCGCCCAGGTTCTCCTTGGTCCACTCGCTTGACAGGCGCGTGATGTCGTCCTTCGCCTTTTCCTGTCGCGCTTTGATCTGCTCCAAGCGCGCAGCCTTGCCGTCCCCGATGTTGGCCAGCGCCGCTTCGTGGTCGACGCCAAGCTGGTCGCGCTCGTTTCGCGCGGCCTGCACCAGCGCCTCAATGGACGTGATCGCAGCCTCCAGGTTGTCGCGCTGCGTCTTCTGCTCGGCGTACACCGCCTTGCGCGCCTCGCTCACCTGGTCCATCGCCTCCTCAACGCCCTTGGGCAGCTCGGGCACGGCGACGCCTTGGGCGCGCAGGTCGGCCACCGTCTTGACCAGCGCGTCGTACCGCTTGAGCTGCTCCTCCCGCTGGGCGAGCAGGGCGGCGGCCTCCTGCTCGCGCTGCGCCGTCTCGGCCTTCTCCGCCTCCTCCGCATCCTTCTGCGCCTGCTGCTGCGCCGCCTGCATCTCGCTGATCCGGGCCCGCGTCGCCTCCACCTCGGTCTTGAGCTGCTGCTGCTGCGCCTCCAGTGCGGCCTTCTCTGCCGCCACCGCCTGGATCACCTTGGCCGCCTCCGCCGCGTTCGCCGTCTCCTCGGCCTTGGCGCGCTCCTCAACCTCCCTCTCGCGCCGCGCCAGCGCCTCGGCAAACTCCTTCTTGGCCTGCGCGAGCTCCCTCTCCTTCTGCTCCTGCGCGGCGCGCAGGGTCGCTTCTGCCTGCTCCTTATCCCTCTTTGCGAGCTCCTCGGCCGTCTGGTTGGCCGCGTCGAGCCGCGCCTGGGCCGCCTCCTTCTCCTTCTGCAGGTCCGCCGCCGCCTGGGCCCGCAGCTGGGCAATCGCCTCGGACTGCTCGGCAATCCTCACCTGCGCCGCCCGCTTCGCCGCCTCCAGCTTTGCGGCGTACTCCTCCTGCGAGCTCTCCACCGCCTGCTGCGCCAGCTTGAGCTCCGCGGCGAGCCGCCCCGCCTCGCGGCGCAGGCGCGCGATCTCGGCGTCGTCCATGGCGTTGTCGACCGCCGCCGCCGCCGGCGCGCCGCCCGCCTGGCTCGCCGCAAAGAGGCTCTCGTACTTCGCCCTGGCCGCCTCGGCCGCCTCGGCCGCCTTGGCGATCACCGCGTCCAGCCGCTGCTTGAGCGCCGCGTACGCCGCCTCGGCCCGCTGCCGGTCCAGGAGGCTCGAGTTTACGAGCGCCTGGTACCGCTCGGCCGCCGCCCTGGCCGCCGTCGCCGCTTCCGTCGTCGCCTGCGCCAGCTGCGCCTTGAGCTTGTCGTACGCCTCTTGCGCCTTCTTGGCCGCCGCCTCGGCCGCCGCCTGCGCCGCGGCCGCGGCCTTCTGTGCCGCCTCGCCCACCGCCTTGGCCGCCTCGTCCTTGGCCTTCGCAACCGCCTCGGCCGCGGCCTTGGTCGCCGCGCTCGCCTTGGCGGTCTCCTGGGCCAGCTTCTGCTTGAGCTGGCCGTACGCCTCCGCCGTCACCGTCGCCTTCTCCGTGGCCGTCTTCTTGGCGGCCTCCAGCTGCGTGCCGAGCTCCTTGGCGCGCTCCTTGAGGAACTCCACCTGCTCCTGCCACTCGTCCTCAAGCTTCTTGCCCGACCCCTCGCGCTCGCGCACCAGCATCGCGCTGTACTCCCGGGCCATCTTGGTCAGGTTCTCTTGGTACTCATCGCTCCGCTTCTTCGCCTCCGCGTAGAGGCGCTGGTTCTCCTGCATCAGCCGCGCCACCTCCGCCACCTGCCCGCGCTGCGAGCGCAGGATGCGCCCCGC
>Ga0115013_10000733_pt1 | contig 19489 bp, 18 predicted proteins | sample SouAtlMetagenome_2_FD_88686 | JGI IMG/M metagenome (GOLD analysis project Ga0115013, IMG submission 88686) | Marine eukaryotic phytoplankton communities from Atlantic Ocean - South Atlantic ANT15 Metagenome | ecosystem: Environmental > Aquatic > Marine > Oceanic | place: South Atlantic Ocean...
GTAGGGAACATTAAACAACCAAACCAACCGATGTATAAACGGTTTTCTGTACTAGTAATCCAAGCAGAGAAACGTTCCCATACAGAAACGCTTTCACGTCTTTCTAAAGTTGCTGTCATAAAATTTTTTATTTGTTATAAATCTTCCCAAATGTTTAGTTTGTTATCTACAATTATACTACGTTATGACTGCGATCATCAGCTTGCTTGTTAATAGTTTTTAACCAATTTTAAAAATTCTAACTCAAAGTCAAACAATGCACGATTTGTATTTCCACCAATGAATAGTTGTTGGTCTTTTTGGAATACCCAGACTTGAGAGTAAGTAATGTAGCTCATCAAAGTACTGATCATTAAAAAGAAAAATCCTAAATAAATTAATGGAATCCCTGGATCAATTTTAATTTGCAGGCCCGTCGAACTCAAAATTTCTAATAATGTAAGATTTTGATTGAAGTTTACAGTTTCGTTGAGTTCCATGTTTCCTAAGAATTGTCCGGTATCACTATAAATGGAACAATAGCCTTCGAGATTGTCAATCAATAAAATGATTCCATTTTGTGTTAATTGATTGTTTGAGATCCACGTGAGCCAAATTTTTTCTTGATTGGGAAAAACATTCACCAATGGATATTCAATGATTTGATTGGCAGTTGTTTTAAATCGTAACCCGATTAAGTTCCAATCGGTTTGATAATAGTAGACTCCTTTATCCACTAATGGATAGTTGACAGAAATAGTCTTGCGTTTTATCTCATTTCCATTGGTATTCAAAATTGAAATATCCGAATAAAATTGAGAAATCGTTTTGTTTTTTGTGTAAGTGATCCAAAAATCATTCACACGTGCAGAATTTTGAGGGATGACCGTTAATCGACCATTGGATAGGATATTCTGGATGTGGAAGTTCTCAGTTTTTGGAACAATCTCTTGCGCTTTAAAGCCAAACAATGAACTTACAATGGTTCCAACTAAAACCAAAATCATACTAAAGTGAACAATAATGGGTGCAATTCTACCAATCAACCCTTTGTAAGAATAGACTATATTTTTTTGTTGAAAGACAGAATAGTCTTCCAATTTGATCCCTGCTAAAATTTTGGAAAATGAAGGTGTTGTGAGAATTGTGTAATTGTTCAATTTGTAAAAGGCACGATTTGTTCTAAAAAACTGACAACGGCGTGCAATTTTTAACGATGGAAGTTGTTGTAAAAAACTACAAAGTACTAAACTACATCCAAACAAGAAAATTAAAAATAAAAACCACCATGTTTTGTAAACATGATCCAATCCAAAATACAGAATTCTATCCCAGGATAAGAACCCAAACACCGGATTTGTGAGAGGATAATTCAGTTTGTACGTTTCAATAGATTGATCTTGCTCAATGACCGTTCCAATAATACTGCATCCACTAATTAAAAGAAGCGTAAAAATTGAAAATCGTAAATCAGCAAACAATCGAAAAATTTTTTGTCGCATTCAAAATAAAAATTTTAACTTAAATATATATGGGTTCGGAAGAGGCCAAACGAATTTGTCCAGACGTTGCCCAATTTTTTAATTTTGACATCTGGTTGCTTTCTAAATTCGCCAATGGAATAAATTCTTTCAAGGCAAGAGAAATATCTTCTGTCGTAACTTCACGTTTTTCATAGAAGGCTTGGTACATCCCCTCGATAACACTCTGTCGAATTTCAGCTCCAGAGAACGAATCTGATGATTGTGCTAATTTTTTATAGTTGAACAGTTCCCAACTATTTGGCCTAAATTCTTGGATGTGAATTTTAAAAATTTCTTCCCGTTCCTCTAGTTTTGGTAAATCTAAAAAAAAAATTTCATCAAATCGTCCTTTCCGGATAATTTCTAATGGTAATAAATCAATATTATTCGCTGTTGAAATGACAAAAACAGGTTTTGTTTTTTCTGATAACCAGCTAATAAATGTTGCTAATACCCGATTACTAGTCCCACTATCACCTCGACTATCGGTATTTGTAAATGCTTTATCAATTTCATCAATCCATAAAATACATGGGGAGATTGTTTCGGAAACAGTAATCACTTGTCGCAATCGCGATTCCGACTCACCGACAATTCCACCAAATAATTTACCAACGTCTAACTTTAGAAGTGGTAATTGCCAATCATTTGCAATTGCTTTGGCAGTCAATGATTTTCCTGTCCCTTGGATTCCAATCAGTAATAAACCCCGTGGTGTGGGTAATCCATAATTGGAAGCTTGAAGGCTAAATGCCGTTTTTCGTTTGGTTAGCCAATCTTTTAAATTGTTCAATCCTCCTAAATTACTAATCTGTTCGTTTACGGAACAATATTCTAAAATTTCCGTTTGACCAATAATTTGTTTCTTTTCGCCTAATAAGACGTTGATGCTATTCGTATCAATCGTTTTATACGTGGCAATAATTTTGGACAAGACACGTCGGATTCGTTCTAAGGATAACCCTTGGCATGCACGTGTTAGATTTTCAAATAATTCTGGATCCACTTGAATATTTAAGGATGTCACCAATCGTGTTAATTCTTGATTAATTTCTTCTTCTAAGGGAAGTTGAAATTCTAAAATTGTAATCAATTCTTGTAATTCTTTGGGAATGGATAAATCCGACCCAATGATAATGATTGTTTTCGGTTGTAACTTTAGAATTCGACTAATATTTCGAAGCTTGCGTGAGATGGAAAGATCTGTTAAAAACCGATTAAAATCTTTTAATAAGAATAATGCAGGAGTTTCCGAATTTATTCGTTCCACTAACTCTAAGGCTTGTAATGGGTTCTTTTTGGCAAATCCTTCATTGTTTGGATTGTTTGTGTAACCATCGACAAAATCCCAGCTATAGATACTACGATTTAAATTTGTTTTTATATTTTTTCGAATAATATATTCCACTCGATCTTCTTCAATTGTATTAATGTAAATGATTGGATAACGAGCTTTTAAAAAAAGAGCTAACTCACTAGTAAATTTCATAAAATGTTTCTTCAAAAATTAATTTGCTAAGTTAATAGGCGAGAATCTTAACTAAAAAATTATTTATTAGGAGTAGAGTGAATCGAAGAACCCACTCTACTAATGAAAAGACGAAATTAACGAGCAATCGTTAATAATTTTCGGCCTTTTTTACGACGGTTTTTAATCGTTTTACGACCTTGTGGAGTCGCCATGCGTGCTCTAAAACCTGATACTTTTAAAACAGAATATCGGCTTTTGTTTGAAAGTGTGCGTTTTGCCATATTGAAATTAAATGAAAAATAAATGATTTTATAAAACAGACGCTCGTAAATAGTCATAAATTACTAAGTGTCTTAAGAGTTTTCCTTGTTTCGTGAAAAACACCAGTGCTTCTTTTTTGTACTCATACAATGGATTTTGTTGTCCATACCCACGCCAGCTCACAGCTTCACGGAGTAATGTCATTTCGTCTAAATGCTCTCGCCAAATCTTATCAATGTTCAATAAACAGACGCTTCGTTCTAAATTGGCAGAGAGACCATCCCCATAAATGCTCATCTGATTTATCTTCGCTTGGTAAGTTAGCCAGAATTCGTTAAATAGATGTCGTTGGAAGTCCAGTGGATTAGCTTTTGAATTTAAGATCAACTCTTTCCCAAAGAAATCTTCAAAGAACGATAAGGTTTGCTTAGAAGAGACAGTTTCACTCTTCTGCTTTAAGAAAAGCATTGCGATGAATTGTTCTCCATAGGCCAACATTGTCTTTTTCATTGATTCTTTTTTTAAAATGACCGATCGTTCTAAATAAATGATACCTCGTTGTCGATTTAAAACTTCATCGTACTCGAATAAATTTTTTCGTTGTTGATAAGCACGTTCTTCCACCTTTTGCTGTGCAGAATCTAAGCTTTGTGACAACAGCTTCGATTCTAATGGAGAATCATCTAACATTTGCGCTTGAAGGAAGTTTTGAATGTTGGATCCACCGAATAACCGCAATAAGTTATCGTCCAAACTTAAGAAAAATCTTGAAGTTCCTGGATCTCCTTGACGACCACATCTTCCGCGCAATTGATTGTCTACTCGTCGCGAATCATTTCGTTCGGTTCCAACAATGTACAAGCCACCAAGATTTTTTACAATTTGATTTTCTTGTTTTTGATTCTTATTGTAATGTTGCTTTAACTCGTCACTCAAAAATTTCAGAGAACATTGGTACGAACTCGTTGGAATGGAATTTGTATCACTCTCTCGTAACGCGCGTAACATATCAATATCCGATAGCTCTACAAATAATGGGTCGTTCAATATTGAAAACAGAACGCTTAAAAAGTTTTGAGAATAAGACTTTAATTGTGTTTTCAATGGTGATTGGAATAAATTTCGACCCTTGGAAAGCATGTAGTTTCGGGAAAATGTCAAAATATCATACAGTTCTTTTTGAACATTAAAGGTAATATTTCCACCTAGAATGATATCTGTCCCACGTCCGGCCATGTTGGTTGCAATTGTAATGGCACCACGTCTTCCGGCTTGAGCCACAATTTCTGATTCTCGACGAACATTTTCTGGCTTCGCGTTTAAAAGCTGATACGATAATTTATATTCATTCAGCAATTCGGCTAACATTTCAGATTTTTCAATTGTCGTCGTTCCAATTAAAATTGGTTGACCCGTTCGGGAAACTTCGTTACAAGTTTTCGAAATGGCATTCCATTTTAAAAATTGGTCTTTGTAGATTTGATCCGATAAATCGTTCCGTAATGGAGGACGGGCTGTTGGAACTTGATCCACTGATAATTTATAGATTTTTTCAAATTCAATCTCAGCTGTTTTACCAGTTCCAGTCATGCCCGACAGTTTGGGATAAAGTAAAAAAAAATTTTGATAGGTTATCTCAGCTTGCGTTTCTGATTTTTGACGAATTGGTAGTTGTTCTTTGGCTTCGATAGCTTGGTGAAGACCATCCCCCCAACGGCGGTCTGGCATAATTCGACCTGTGAATTCATCCACAATCACAATTCGATTATTTTGAACAATGTACTGAACATTATTCGTGAACAAAGCATTCGCTTTGATTGCATTATTTACATATGGAATCCATGGATCACGTGGATCGTACAAATCTTTGATCTGTAAAATATTTTCAATTTGCTGACTTCCTTTATCTAGTAAAATGATGTTTTTATTTTTTTCATCTACCTTGTAATGAACATCACGTTTCAAGTATTGCATCATTTCAGCTGCAATTATATATTTGTCCACCGGTGTTTCGATATTGTCTGAAATGATCAGCGGAGTTTGAGCTTCATCAATCAATACCGAATCCACTTCATCGATAATACAGTAATTAAACGGTCGAAGTGTGACATCCTTTTGACTGACTACCATATTATCACGTAAATAATCAAATGCTACTTCATAATTTGTAACATATGTAATATCACTATTGTAATTTTTTTGTCGTTCCGATTTCGACATATCATCTTGAATCAGTCCGGTTGTCAAACCGAGCAAACTGTAAATCTGACTCATCGAGGCATGATCTCGACTTGCTAAATAATCATTGATGGTAACAATATGAACACCCTTTTCTGTTAGGGCATTTAACGATGCCGCCAGAGTTGCAACCAGTGTTTTTCCTTCACCAGTTTTCATTTCTGCAATTTTTTGATTGTTCAGCGTTAAACCACCAATTAATTGCACATCAAAATGTCGTAACCCTAGAGTTCGTAAACTAGCCTCTCTGGTCAATGCAAAGGATTCACTGATTACCGAATTTAAGTCTTCTGATTTTTTATATTGTTTTTTTAATTTGAAACTTTGAGCACGTAGCTCATTGTCTGTAAGAGTCTGAAACTTGTCTTCCAAATTATTAATTTGGCTAACTAAGTTTTGATATTTTTTTGTAATAGAATTTTTTGCCATCCAAAATTATTTAAAAATTTTTAAACAATAATATTTATACGTTTCTTTTTTCCTTCTTGATAATCGAATTTAACAGTTCCTTCGGTTAGGGCAAATAATGTAAAGTCCTTCCCACATCCTACGTTAACGCCCGGTTTGAATTTCATTCCTCGTTGACGGATCAAAATATTTCCAGCTTTTACTGTTTCACCACCAAATTTCTTTACTCCTAATCGTTTTGCATTTGAATCACGACCATTTTTCGTACTTCCCGCACCTTTTTTGTGTGCCATAATGTTAAGTTCCTATAATTTCTAATTAATTCATAATAATATCTTCGATGAAAACACGAGTCAATTCTTGGCGATGACCTTGTTTTTTACGAGTTTTTTTCTTTGGTCGCATCTTGTAGACAATGGTTTTCTTGCCTCGGAAGTGTTCTAAAATTTTTCCTTTGATTTTTACACTTTCTAAATACGGTTGACCGACTAATACATTCCCTTCATCATTCAATAATAAGATTCGATTCAAGGTAATTTGTTTTCCTAATTCGGTTGGAATTCGGTTAAAATCGTAGTATTTTCCGGCTTCAATCCAAAATTGTCTTCCACTAATTTCGACAATTGCATATTTCATAATCTAAATTAATTTATTTTTACGTAAAGGCAATAATACTAAAAATTTTTTTAAACCGTCAACTTTTTTACAAATATATTTTAGGGTTTGCTTTTTGTTTTCAACCGTATTAGTTCCTCATAAAACAGGTGAAAGGCCTTCGATTTATAACATTCTGGATTGCTAATAATGGACAATTGACGATTGATGTTGAGACCCTCAATCTTGACGATTGTAATCTGTTTTAGTTGAATTTCTTTTTCAATCGAGGATGAAGAAACAAAAGCGGCTCCTAATCCCAAACTAACAGCTGTTTTGATTCCTTCAATGGAATTTAACTGTAAAATTGTCCGCAATTCATTGGTCTGAATTTTGTTTTGAATCAGTGTATTATCAATAAATTTTTTAATCGTAGAGCTGGAATGTAGGGTTATGAAGTCAAGACAGTATAAATCTTCTTTTTTGATGCTCTGTTTTAAGGCAAAAGGGTGTGACTTTGAAATAATCAGACTCAATTCATCAGAAACAAATGGCTGAATCGTTAACTTTTTTTTCAGTTTTTTAGAGATTTCACCACCCACGATGGCAATATCAATTTCACGTTTAATAATGCTATGGGAGATACTGCGAGTCGAATCAACTTGAACTTTTAAATCAATTTGAGGATAATTTTGAGCAAACAATGCTAGAATTCGAGGCATTAAGTAGGTGCCGATTGTTTGGCTGGCTCCAACCTTTAAATTTCCTCGATCGCCTTTTTTTAAATCAATTAACGCACGACAGCTTTCTTCACAAAGAATTAATATCCGTTCCGAATATTGCAAAAAAATTTCTCCACTTTCCGTCAAGGAGATATTATTTCTCTCACGGTTGATCAAGATTGTATCTAAATTTTCTTCTAATATCTTAATTTGTTTACTCAAGGAGGGTTGGGAAATATACAAGCTGGCAGCCGCGCGAGTAAAGTTCTTTTCGGTTGCAATGGCTTTTAAAATTCGAAGTTGTTGAAGAGTAAAAGGGAGCATGTGGAATTTAATTAATAAGTATTAAACGAAATAAAAACTGAATTTGAAAGAATGATTGCGGATGGAGAGACTCGAACTCTCAAGACCTAAGTCACTGGTACCTAAAACCAGCGCGTATACCAATTTCGCCACATCCGCTAATTCAACGAGAATTACTGCATTTCCATAATTGTTAAAAATAAATCTTTAAAGGAGCTTTTAAGATTTATTCATTTTCATCTACATATACACTATATACAAAACTTGTTGGTTTTCCTCGTAACATTGATTTCGCTAACGAGAACGATTTTTGAGCAGCTTTCGCTCCTTTTCGTTTCCAGTTTGCCTTACGAGCATTTTTTTTTGCTTTTGATGTTCTTTTTTTAGGTACAGCCATTTTTATTTTTGATAGGAATATACTTATTATAAAAATATACTATTTTCTTTCAAAAGTCAAACTTTAATTCGGTTGTTTTTGGAAATATTTTTAAGTTTCTAGAAACTTTGAGCGGTGAACGCCATGAGTTTCGAGAAACTTAAAAATCGTTACGGTCTTCCTAAGAATTCCGAACAGTTTCCATTCCAAATCTATACTTGTTGTTAGTCTTTCGTCTTGTTAAAGAAACGAGAAAGACGACGTTTTGGTTTTTCAGCATCCGTCTCATCGAATCGGTCATCCCCATCTACTAAGACAGGTGTCTTATCTGCCGAAGAATCGTTTAGAGTTTGAGTGGAGTTCCCTGCGAACTCATTTCCCTCTTGCAATAAACTTGGATCCACATCGTCAAAATTTACTTCTACTTCCAATTCATTGGTATACGTTAATAGTGTCCCTTCCACTTTTTTTCGACTCACAATGATTTTAGTACCCGGATATAAAGTTTTAGACAAACATTGTTCTGCTAGACTATCCTCTAAGTATTTCATAATCGCACGTCGTAGCGGTCGAGCTCCATAAATCGGATCATAACCTTCATCGGTTAAGAATGCTTGAACGGATAAGTCAACGACTAAGTTAATATCTTTTTCTTTTAATCGTTTTTTAACTTGTTTCACCATTAACGAACAAATTTGCCAAATATCAATCCGTGTTAGATGGTTGAAAACAATGATTTCATCAATACGATTTAAGAATTCGGGACGGAAGAAGTTTTTCAGTTCTTCATTTACTAATCCTGCTGTTCGTTCAAAAAGCTTAGGATCAGTAATTGGTTCTGGAGTTGGCTCCCAACCTAGAACTGCATCTGGTGTGATTTTAAATCCTCGGTCACCTTGTTCCGATTTCGATTTAATTCCACTTTCTCGTTCGATAATTTTGGATCCTAAATTCGTTGTCATAACGATTAGTGTGTTTGTGAAATCAATCACACGACCTTTCGAATCTGATAAGCGTCCATCATCTAAAATTTGCAATAGTAAATTAAAAACATCTGGATGTGCTTTTTCAACTTCATCAAATAAGACTACAGAATACGGTTTTGATCGAACGGCTTCGGTCAATTGACCCCCTTCGTTGTAACCAACGTATCCCGGAGGAGAACCAATTAATTTTGCCACAGTGTGTTTCTCCATAAATTCCGACATATCTAATCGGATCATACTTTCTTCCGTACTAAACATATAATCGGATAACGCTTTTGTCAATTCCGTTTTACCAACACCGGTTGGGCCAGCAAAAATAAAACTTGCAATCGGACGGTCTGGATTTCGTAAACCTACCCGTGCTCGACGAATTGCTTTTGAAACAGAGATAACCGCATGTCGTTGACCAATAATTCGTTCATGAATGGTTTCTTCCATTTTCATTAATCGTTCGGATTCTGAACCTGTAAGTTTGGTCACAGGGATACCAGTCCAATTTGAAACTACATCGGAGATGTCATTTTCAGTTACCATATCCACGTCCTCTCGAACAAATCCACGTTTTTTCTTTGTTAACGCTGATTGTTTCATGATACGAATGTGTGTTCGAACTTCCATTTCATGGTCCACTAACTGTTTTGCAGCTTCGAAGTCATGTTCTTTGATACATTCATCTTTGTCTTTGATCGTATCTTGTAATTCTTTCATTAAGCTTTGTAAACCAGATGGTAGGCGTCGATTTTCTAATCGAACACGTGCACCAGCTTCATCTAAAACATCAATGGCTTTATCTGGTAAATAACGATCGGCAACATATTTATCCGAAAGAATCGCTGCTTGTTCTAACGCTTTGTCGTGGTAACTTAATGTGTGGTGTTGTTCAAATTTTGATCGTAAGCCACGTAAGATTTCAATCGTTGTTCCCACACTTGGTTCTTCCACCCGAACTGGTTGGAAACGACGTTCTAAAGCTGGATCACGTTCAATGTATTTGCGATATTCATCATTGGTTGTTGCTCCAATACAACGGAATTTACCACGTGCTAAGGCAGGTTTTAAGATGTTTGCGGCATCCACGGCACCTTCCGCAGCTCCAGCTCCTACCAATGTATGAATTTCATCAATTACTACAATCACGGCAGTATCATTTTGAGCTTCTTCCACAATTCGTTTTAACCGTTCTTCAAATTCCCCACGGTATTTTGTACCCGCTAAAATGGAACCTAAATCTAAGGCCATGATTAAGCTACCATCTAAGAAGTGTGGAACTTTTTCGGTTAAAACTAATTGTGCTAAACCTTCGGCAACTGCTGTTTTTCCAACACCTGGCTCACCAATTAAAACTGGATTGTTTTTTGTTCGACGAGCTAAAACTGCAATGACATCATCGATTTCTTTTTCACGTCCAATGACTGGATCCAAATTCCCATCGATGGCTTCTTTGGTGATATTTTCTGCATACTCATCTAACGTTGGTGTTGGGCTTCCTTTTCTTTCTCGTTCTAGTAAGAATTTTTCAGCTTGTGTTAACGGTCGTAAGATTTCTTCTTGTGTCTCTTCAATGTAAGCTAAAATTAAGTTTTTTAATTGTGGAATATCCACGTGCAATTTGTCTAAGGTACGCATTGCAACACCATCGGATTCCGCAATAAGCGCCAATAGAATATGTTCGGTCCCAACAAAATTTTGACCTAAATCTTTTCCTTCATGAACCGCCATTTCTAGAACGCGTTTGGCTCTTGGCGTAAAAGGAATTTCGGAAGCAACAAAGCCCGTTCCTCTTCCAATGTATAGCTCAATTTCTTTTCGAGCTTTTTTTAACGTAATTTTGATTTTTTTTAAGGCGCGGGCACCAATCCCATGTCGTTGTCCGATGACACCCAATAATAGTTGTTCGGTCCCAACGAAGTTATGACCCATTCGGCGTGCCTCTTCTTGAGACAACATGATGACCTTAATGGCCCCTTCTGTAAATTTTTCAAACATAATAATTACTTAGCTATTGTTCTTTTAAAATTTTTAGTAGTTTCTATTCACTGTTTTTAGATCTATACTTCATAGAGTATCTAATCTACAATACTATTGTACACAAATATCTATAATAGTGTACTAATATCATTGAGAGGGGAGCTTGCAGTCGCGTAATATTTCTTTTCCATTCGACCAGCCAAATAAGTCAAGCGTCCCGCTTTCACACCTAAATTCATAGCATAAGCCATCTGAGCTGGATTTTTAGCTTGAGCCACGGCCGTATTTAATAAAACTCCATCCACGCCCAATTCCATAGCCATGGTCGCTTCACTCGTGGTTCCAATTCCCGCATCGACAATTACAGGAATTTGAGCATTCTCAACAATGATTTTGATATTGGTTAAATTTGTCAATCCTTGTCCCGAACCAATGGGTGACCCTAATGGCATTACCGTTGCACACCCTAAATCTTCCAAATGCAAGGCTAACATGGGATCCGCATTGATGTAAGGAAGTACCGTAAATCCTTTTTTGATTAAAAATTCCGCGGCTTTTAAAGTTCCGATTGGGTCGGGCAATAGATATTTCGGATCGGAAATAACTTCCAATTTGACAAAGAAATTATCTTCTTGTCCAATTCGACAAGCGAGTTCATGACCCAAGAATGCCATCCGAATCGCTTCATCTGCGGTTTGCGATCCAGCCGTATTGGGTAATAACCAATGTTTGTCCCAATCTAAATGGTTTAAAAAATTTGTTGTATCATGTTTTAGATTCGTGGGCAACCGTCGAATTGCCACTGTCACAATTTCACAGTCGCTACTGCGAATGCTATCGATACCATCTTTTGTCGTCTTATACTTTCCTGTCCCCAACATCAAGCGTGAGGTAAAGCTTTTATTGCCAATTATTAATTTGTCAGAATTATGTTCCATGTATTATTTCGTTGTGATTACTCCCCAGGTAGGACTTGAACCTACGACCGATCGGTTAACAGCCGATTGCTCTACCACTGAGCTACTGAGGATAGTTTCTATATCCTTAATATAGCATAGCTTCCAAAAATAAACAAATTTTTTTAAAGTATTTCTACGTTTTGCTATTGAGATGAGCGAAAGGCAATTGATAAAATAAAGATTTTATCAATTACTTTCTTTCTTAAAGATTAAGAATCTTAACACATGAGAATCTAATTTTAAGGTATTTGAGAAATTGCTTATATATTTCGGCATACTTGAAAAATTCAATTGAACGTAGTTGCCTTTTGTTTTGTTGACGATTGAATAAGCTAAATTATGTTTCCCACGTGAAATTACGGAGATATCCGACACGTTAAATTTTTTCAAATTCTTTGCATAATTGAATACCCAAGTTTTTAATTCACTGTCATAAATTCTTCGGTTAAAAGAATCATGATTTCATAGTCTCTTTGCACTGCCATAGGATAATAATTTTAATTACAAGTAAAATGATAATAACGATATATCGAAATGAATGTCAACGTAAATTCTTTGGAACGGGAAACTAATTCGAGGAGGTGCGAATTTTCAAGGATTTTTCGAAATCTTCCTTAGTGTTTATAATTCACTATAATTTGATCCTTTTTAGTACAATAGTAAAGCGTATTACAATTTATACAAAAAAATTTTATTGGAGAAATTTCATGGATTGGAATGAAATTCAAAATGTTTTATCCAACGCTGTTTTTGGTATTTTACTTATTGCAATGGTAATCTATTGGGTCAATTTATTACTCTTCAATGATAAATCCTACTTATCTACTTTAGGTCGAATAAGTACAAGTGTTGCTACTTTGTTTCTATTTTTTATTCTTTGTTCTCGTTGGGTAGTTGCAGGTTACTTCCCATTAAGTAATTTATATGAATCATTACTGTTTTTAACTTGGATTTTGCTAGCCGCATATTTGTATATTGAAACAAAAACTAATAGTCGTTTAATTGGGGCTATTGTCGTTCCAATTACCTTGCTAATTAGTGGATTTGCAAATCTGACACTGTCTCCCGAAATGCAAAAATCGAGTCCTTTGGTTCCTGCCTTACAATCCAATTGGCTAATGATGCATGTAAGTATGATGTTATTAAGTTATGGAACCTTAATTATGGGTTCATTGTTGTGCATCTTATTTTTAGTGATATCGGGTTATAAGGATGTGGATTTAAAATCGACAGACACTTCGTCATCTGCTTTGTACAATGTAATGTTGGATTATTACGAGGCAAACGTGATCGCTCCATCTTCTGAAGTATCAAACTTTGGGAAACTGAAATTACTACAAAGTATTGACAACTGGAGTTACCGAATCATTGGATTGGGCTTTCCATTCTTAACTATTGGGATCATCTCAGGTGGAGTTTGGGCGAATGAAGCCTGGGGTTCTTATTGGAGCTGGGATCCAAAAGAAACATGGGCACTTATTACGTGGTTAATTTTTGCAACGTATCTTCATGCGCGTATTACAAAAGGCTGGGAAGGAAAGAAGACTGCTCTGTTGGGTGGTTTGGGCTTCTTCGTGATTTGGATTTGTTACCTAGGCGTGAATTTTTTAGGCAAAGGTTTGCATAGCTATGGTTGGGTTTCCTAAATAACTCAAAATGATTACACTCTTTGTTTGGAACTCTTACCATTTTCGATCAACGAATAATTTGTTGCAAAAGACTAAGGTTCTAGGAACAGGCTTTTGCGACAAACTTAAAAATACCGGGGTTTGAAACTTGGACTGAGTTTCGAGGGACCAAAACTATAACGTCATTCATAAAATTATCAATGACGTTACATTTTTTTATTGTTTAACTATTTACGTTATCACTCGTTTTCATGCCGTTTAATTTTTCTTTTAGATCCTCAATTAATAGTTTTAAACTATCAATGTTGTCATCTTGGATTGTTTGTTTGATGTCCCCAATTAATTTCGTAATTTCTTGTTGTTCATCTTCCGAAAGAGTTGAATTTTCAAGTTCTTTTTCAACTTCCGAACATAATAAATCAGCTTGATTTTTTAAATCAATGTTTTCTCGTTTGATTTTATCCGCTGCTGCATTTTTTTCAGCTTCTTCCAACATTGTTTGAACTTCACTTTCACTCAATGTAGAAGCACCTTGGATTGTGACAAATTGTTCCACACCCGTTTCTTTTTCTTTCGCTGTTACCGATAAAATTCCGTCTACATCGATATCGAAAGTTACTTCAATTTGTGGAACCCCTCGGTTGCCAGCTGGAATTCCATCCAAACGGAAGTTTCCAAGACTCTTATTTGCCGATACTAATTCTCGTTCACCTTGTAAAATGTGGATTTCAACGTTGGTTTGGTTATCGACTGCAGTTGAGAACATTTCTGATTTTTTTACTGGAATTGTTGTATTTCGTGCAATAATCTTTGTCATAACACCACCTAGAGTTTCCACACCTAATGAAAGTGGTGTCACATCTAATAATAGAATATCTTTGATTTCACCGGCTAAAATACCTGCTTGAACAGCAGCTCCGATTGCCACTACTTCATCTGGATTCACAGATTGATTTGGTTTTTTGCCCGTTAATGACTCCACTAAATTTTGAATCGCTGGAATACGTGTCGAACCACCCACTAATACAATCTCATCAATATCCGATTTGTCTAAGCGAGCATCATTGATTGATTTTTCCACTGGGATGCGACAACGTTCGATCAATTCTTCACACAATTGCTCAAAAACATCACGTGTTAATTCTTCATCAATGTGTTTTGGTCCAGATTGATCCGCAGTAATGAATGGTAACGAGATTTTTGTTTCTTCTACCGTTGACAATTCCATTTTTGCTTTTTCAGCGGCTTCTGTTAAACGCTGTAAAGCTTGAATGTCTGTCGATAAATCAATACCTTCTTTTTCGTTAAAGTTTTTGATTAACCAATTCACTAAGACTTTATCAAAATCATCCCCACCTAATTTTGTATCACCAGCAGTTGATAATACCTCGAAAATTCCATCCCCTACTTCTAGAATGGAAACATCAAAGGTTCCACCACCCAAATCAAATACTAAGATAGTCTCGTTTTGTTTTTTATCTAATCCGTAAGCTAACGATGCAGCTGTTGGCTCATTTAGAATTCGTAAAACTTCCACACCTGCGATTTTTCCAGCATCCATAGTGGCTTGACGCTGCGAGTCATTAAAATAGGCAGGTACAGTAATAACTGCTTGTTTTACATCTTGCTTTAAATATTCCGAGGCATCGTTAATTAATTTTCGTAGAACTTGAGCCGAAACTTCTTCGGGACTAAATTCTTTTCCTAATGCTGGACATTTTACCTTAATATTATCATTCGAATCATTTGTAATCGAGTATGGTAATTGTCTTGCTTCTGCAGAAACTTCTGTTTCTTTGGAACCAATGAACCGTTTCACTGAAAAGAATGTATTTTCTGGATTAATTACCGCTTGTCGTTTTGCAATTTGACCCACTAATAATTCTTGTTTTTTTGTATACGCTACAATCGAAGGCGTTGTACGTAACCCTTCGCTATTAATAATTACACTTGGTTGTCCACCTTCAATTGCCGCAACAACTGAATTTGTTGTACCTAAATCAATTCCAACAACTTTTGACATAGTTTTTTTCTCCTACTAATTCTTTCACGAGTTATTTTATATACAATTATAAACCCTTTCTTCTACTTTCGAAAGGGGAATATCCGCACTAATTTTTATTAAAAAATAACAGTGTTATTTTACTTAAAACTCTTTTTGAGAAGATTGCCGCTTACTAAGCGTGGCATTCTGCAATCTTTCCCCCTTAACCCGACTAGGAATTCCGGTTATTGTTGCGAATGAGATAAGTTTGACCTGTGTTCCAAAACGGCTTTCGAGTTTGGAATATGGTTCTCAATCCATTTTGGTGGTTCGATGCGTCTTAAAAAATAATAGTGTTAATATATTCTATATAGACAAAAGAATCCACACGCTTTTAAACTGTAGTTATGATTTACTAATTTTAATTAGTTTATTGCATTCTACTCTTGAATCGACGCTGTGTGAATGAAACATAATAACAATATTGGGAGGACTATCGTGAGTATAGGTTTATTAGGTAATAAAATTGGTATGACACAAATTTTTGATGAGTCAGGAAATATCATTCCTGTTACGATTCTAAAAGTTGGACCTTGTATCATAACACAAATCAAGACGGAAATCAAAGATGGTTACAACGCTATTCAAGTTGGGTATAGCAATACATCCAACAAATCGTTAACGCAACCAGAATTAGGTCATTTGCAAAAATCAAACATTCAACCGTTAAAGTATTTGAAAGAATTCCGCGTGGATACTGTGGAAGACTTTGAAGTGGGTCAAGTTTTAAACGTTGATTTACTATCGGTTAATCAATTGGTCAATATCAAAGGTAAAACCGTTGGTAAAGGATTTTCGGGATTACAAAAACGTCATAACTTTACACGTGGTCCAATGACACACGGTTCGAAAAATCATCGAGCGCCTGGTTCGATTGGTATGGGTACGACACCGGGACGTGTTTTACCAGGTAAAAAAATGGCGGGCCAATTGGGCAACAAATTGACAACCATTAAAAAACTGAAAGTTATTCAATTAAGTTCCGAAGAAAATATTTTAATTATCAAAGGATCCGTTCCTGGCAAACCAGGAAATTTATTAAGTATTACTCCTTCTAATTAAGAAAATTATAGTAGCAAAATTAAGTATGACTGTTCAAAAATTTATAAAATATACTCCAGTCGATATCGCTGGAACACCGTTAAATTCAACTCATGAATTAACATTAACAATTCTTGAGAAATCAGGAAATTATGTATTGCATAAAGATATTGTAAGACATTTAAATTCGAAACGACAAGGTACTGTGTCTACCAAGACTCGAAGTGAAGTTCGAGGTGGGGGTCGCAAACCATGGCAACAAAAAGGAACTGGGCGTGCACGAGCGGGTTCCAATCGATCACCATTATGGAAAGGTGGGGGTGTAATTTTTGGTCCAAAACCAAAAGCCGTTACCTTAAAGTTAAATAAAAAAGAACGTCAATTAGCTTTACAAACGTTGTTATACAACAAAAAAAATAATGTCATCGTGATCGAAGATTTAGAAAACACACTTACGGAATCCAAAACAAAAAGTTTTGTAAAAATGTGTGAGGACTGCAACATTAATTCCAATCAAAAGGTTTTATTGGTGGTTTCTAAGAAAACACTTCCTTTAAAATTAGCTACGCAAAACCTAAAAAATGTGGAATTAATTTTAGCCTCAAATCTAAATACTCTTAGTTTATTAAAAGCGAAGCAAATTATATTAAGCTCATTGTCAATAACTGATATAAAGGAAACTTATTGTGATTAATTCTTCAACTCTTACGAACGCAAATATTATTAAATATCCTCTTATAACTGACAAAGCAACACGACTGTTAGAAAACAATCAATATAGTTTTATTGTCGACCGTAATTCGGATAAGATTACGATTAAAAATACAATTGAATATTTATTTGATGTAAAAGTTACCAAAGTTAATAGTTGTCGTCTTCCTCGTAAAAAGAAACGTGTCGGAAGATATATTGGGTGGAAACCACAATATAAAAAAGCAATTGTAACGTTAGCCAAAGGTGATGTAATAGACTTATTTACCGAAAATTAATAAATATAAAAAGAAACGTTTATGAGTATCCGTCTTTATAAATCATATACACCCGGAACACGGCACCGTGCTCTTTCCGCTTTTACCGAAATTACAAAAGCGAAACCAGAAAAAAGTTTAATTCGAAAAAACCACCGTAAAAAAGGACGCAATAACCGAGGTGTTATTACCATTCGACACCGTGGTGGTGGACATAAACGACGCTACCGTTTGATTGATTTCAATCGTAGCAAATATGGAATCAATGGAACCGTAACAACCATTGAGTATGATCCAAACCGAAATGCGCGCATTGCATTAATTTGTTACAGCGATGGGGAAAAACGTTACATTCTACATCCGAAAGGCTTAGCCATTGGTGATACAATTTTATCTGGATCTGGATCATCATTAGCAGTTGGAAATACTTTACCCTTAAGTGAAATTCCTTTAGGGACATCGGTTCACAATCTTGAATTAGTTCCAAAGAAAGGAGGACAACTTGTTCGCGCGGCCGGGACATCTGCCAAAATTTTAGCAAAAGAAGGGGATTACGTTACATTGCGTTTACCATCGAAAGAAATTCGATTGTTACGAAAAGAATGTTTTGCCACAATTGGTGAAATTAGCAACAACGATGTATTTTTAGTGCAAAGTGGAAAAGCGGGTCGAACTCGTTGGCTTGGAAAACGTCCAACCGTTCGTGGATCGGTAATGAATCCATGCGATCACCCACATGGTGGTGGTGAAGGGCGCGCACCAATTGGACGCACACGTCCATTGACTCCGTGGGGTAAACCAGCTTTAGGTATGAAAACACGAAAAAACAAGAAATTGAGTGATAACTACATTCTTCGACGACGTGTTTAGCAGAATTATTTACGATTATTAACAAAAAGATTTCAAAAATGGCACGATCATTAAAAAAAAGCCCCTTTGTTGCTTATCATTTATTGAAAAAAATTGATAAGATGAATGAGGCAAACAAAAAAGATACAATTACTACTTGGTCAAGATCTTCAACAATTTTACCAAATATGGTTGGGTTCACAATTGCGGTCTACAATGGAAAACAGCATGTACCAATTTTCATTTCGGATCAATTGGTCGGACACAAACTAGGTGAATTTGTCTCAACAAGAAATTTCAAAACTCATATTAAAGCTGATAGAAAAGCAAAACGTTAATTATTTGAAACTAATGAATTGGAATCTATTTCGTTCTCTTACAACCGGTATGGTATCTTCCACAAGTTTAAAATCCTTGCCTAATGGTCCCGGTACGGAAGAATATTCGATTTATACACAACAGAACGATAGAAAAAAAGAAACGAGAACTGAGAAGTATCGCCGCTATGAAAAGGAAGTGGGTGAGTGGATATCCTTGTCTTTGAATCAAGAAAGTTTTACAGATTTGGAACGCCTGGAGCTGAATAAAAAATTCAAGTTTCCTTATGAAGGACAACAACCATTCACGCGATGGACATATTCCTATCCAGATTTCACAGATATTAAATCAAAAACGTTTTACATAAAATATGATCAGGAATTATCCGGAGTGGATAAAATGATGGTGAATACTTTTCAGAATAAATATTTGTATCATGCGATCGATGATGTTCTGTATTCATTCAAATCAGAGCCCCGGGTACAGGATAAGCTATTATCGATTCTATATTCCCCTGTTCTTTATTTACAAAATAATTTTTCCATCGATTTTTTTGATATTTGGATTGATGAAGTTTACATTCAACAACCACCAAAAGTTAATAAATTTTTAGCAAAAAATACTCCAAATTTGGAACCATTTAGTTATATCACAATCAAATTCTTGTATACAACTAAACTTCCGGTTAAAAAATCTGAACCTTTATGGTAACCGTGGATTTTTTGAAAAGAACGTTACTTTTATAAACTAGAAATACATGTATTAATGAACTTACTATGGCCAACTCGCAATCAGTAAAAGCAGTAGCAAAATATATTCGGATGTCTCCGCACAAAATTAGACGAGTGATTGA
>Ga0115013_10000734_pt1 | contig 19482 bp, 20 predicted proteins | sample SouAtlMetagenome_2_FD_88686 | JGI IMG/M metagenome (GOLD analysis project Ga0115013, IMG submission 88686) | Marine eukaryotic phytoplankton communities from Atlantic Ocean - South Atlantic ANT15 Metagenome | ecosystem: Environmental > Aquatic > Marine > Oceanic | place: South Atlantic Ocean...
AGTATCAACAATCAGTCAACAAATAATTTTGTTGAAGCAGATAGAGATAAAATCTCACAAGTACTAATTAACCTTATTGAAAACTCCATTAAGTACGGCAATGAAGGTGGGCACACCAAAGTTCGCCTTTTTGAAATGGGCGAAAACTTATTAATAGAAATTGCAGATGATGGCGCAGGTATTCCAGCAGAACATTTGCCTCGATTGTTTGAACGATTTTACAGAGTAGACAAGTCCCGTTCTCGAAGTGCAGGTGGCACAGGCTTAGGTTTATCTATTGTTAAGCATATTATTGAAGCGCACCGTCAGACCATCAATGTCAGAAGTACTGAAAATGTGGGAACTACATTTTCATTCACTCTTAAAAATGCTTAGTAACTCTTGCCAATTGACTTCGTAATCATCACTTTTTAAAGGGGCTACATGCTCTACTTTTTGCAAGGCATGTTGAATATCCAATTCCTTTTGATGCATAGCAAAAGCTCTATTTTTATCGTAAAAGTACTTGGCTAAATAAAGCTGTTCTGTTTGTCCTGGGGTTGGCACAAAAATGGCTTTTTTATGAAGTTTGGCAATATCCATTACTGTAGAATAACCAGAACGACTAATGATAACATTAGCATTGACCATTTGTTGATTTAGTGACTTGGCGTTGAGGTGACTAATCACCTTTAAATTTCCTATTTCTTCTTCCTTATTTTCTTCTGTTTTACCTAAAACTAATACCGCTTTAAACTTAGAGGCAGTTAACTGTTTTCTAAGTAATTCTTCAAACATACTACGTTGAGGTTCTGGACCAGAGACAATGGCTAGAACATCTAAGTCTTCTGTTTTTTCTAGGCTCTCAAAACGAGATAAAGCACCGATATATTGGCATTTGAAAGGACTATTATTAGCTTTTGAAAGCTGACCGCTTAACTGATGTGTGTCAGAGTCGGGCACCCAACACTCATCAAATTTTTGAATGTATTTGAAGTTAATCTTTTGTAAGCTTTCAGAAAATATGGGTGATTGTATTTGCAGTTGATGCGTCACAAATACGCAAGGCACTTTTTTGGAGTATAAGCCATAACGGTTGTCCGAAATCACGCCATCAATGTTGTAATCATCAATAATTTGTTGCAATTGTTTATATTCTTGGCGAATACCTTTCCAAATTTTAAACAATTGACTCAGCATACTCAAAGCCATTTGTCCATTTTTAGGGTAGCTAATATTATAACCCTCTAACTTTATGAAATCATTTTTTGGAAACTCTTGAATAAGCAGTTCTAAAGGTCTTCCACTAGCGGCAAATACTACTTCATAGCCTTCTTTTTCTAAGTTCTTAGCAATAGGAACACATCGACTAGCGTGTCCTAATCCCCAGTCTAATGGGGCAACAAGTATTCGCTTTTTAGAATTCACGCTTCGAAAGTACTTAAAAATTGACCTATTTTTGCATAAAATTTTTTAGCATTGGCAAAGAACAAACTCCGTAAGTTTTCTCAAATGGCAGAATACCCTAATGTCTTTCAGCCTACATTTGAAGAATTAAAATCAGGCTTTTCAATCCAAGGCAAGTGGAAGTCTAAAGTATTTAAAAACAACAATCCTTTAGTTGTAGAATTGGGCTGTGGGAAAGGCGAATATTCGTTGGGTTTGGCTAAAAAATATCCTAAAAAAAACTTTTTGGGTATAGATGTTAAAGGGGCACGTATGTGGAAAGGGGCAAGAGATGCGGTTCACGAATGCATATCTAATGTAGCTTTTTTAAGAACACGTATAGAATTTATAGAATACTGTTTTGCTAAGAGTGAAGTCGATGAAATCTGGATTACTTTTCCAGACCCCCAAATCAAAAAGAAAAGAGCAAAAAATAGATTGACACACCCCGTATTTTTAGAACGTTATTCCAATATTTTACAAGACAATGGATTGATTCACCTAAAAACTGACAGCCAATTTTTACACGGGTATACATTAGGAATTATTGAAGGTCATCAGCACCACTTAGAAGATGCTGAGCACGATATTTACAATGCTGTTTTACAGAGGGATAACATGGAGATTAAAACCCATTACGAGCAATTATTCCTAGAAAAAAACATGCCCATTACCTATTTGAGATTTAGGTTGAAAAGTTAATTTAATAATGTCATCAAATAATTTTTTCTCTAATGTGTATGAGGTCGTTATTCAAGTTTCTGAAGAACGAGTAACGAGCTATGGTGCCATTGCCAATTATTTAGTTAGCTCACAATCTGCACGTATGGTAGGTTGGGCATTAAATAAGGTTAATAAAGTTAAAATCCCTGCTAATAGAGTAGTCAATAAGCAAGGTTTATTGACGGGTAAATTCCATTTTGATGGTGTCACTCTAATGCAACAACTTTTAGAAAATGAAGGCATTGAGGTTCTCGACAATCAAATTCAAGACTTAAAAAAAGTCTTTTGGGACCCTAGTAAAGAATTAAGTTGAATCATTCTAAATAAAGCGGCAATTGCGTATCTTTGTTCCCGATGGAAATAACTAAAGAACAAGTTTTAAAAGCTCTTTCTACTTTCACTCTTCCTGGTGGTGGTAAGGACTTGGTTTCGGCTAATGCCATTCGCAATATTCAAATATTTGGTACAGAGGTTTTGTTGGATATAGTTATTGATAACCCAACACTTCAATACAAAAAGAAAGTGGAGGTAGATTGTATTAAAGCTATCCATCAGCACGTCTATGAAAAAACCGATGTAAAGGTCAATATCATTGTAGAAGCCCCTGAAAAAAAACCTAATTTAATAAGAGGTAATGAAATAGCAGGGGTAAAAAATATAATTGCTATTGCTTCAGGAAAAGGTGGTGTTGGAAAATCTACTGTCACCGCAAATTTGGCTGTAGCACTTGCCGATAAAGGTTATAAAGTAGGTTTAGTCGATGCCGATATTTATGGACCTTCTATGCATATTATGTTTGATGTGGTAAAAGCCAAGCCTAATGGTAGAGAGGTAGACGGTAAACGAAAAATTTTGCCAGTAGAAAGTTACGGTGTAAAGTTATTATCTATTGGATTTTTTGCCAACACTGACCAAGCTGTAGTTTGGCGTGGTGCTATGGCGTCCAAGGCTTTGAATCAAATGCTTTGGGATACCGATTGGGGCGACTTAGACTACATGCTTATAGACTTACCCCCTGGTACTGGTGATATCCATTTGTCCTTAGTGCAGTCTATACCTGTTGGTGCTGCAGTTGTCGTTAGTACTCCTCAAAATATTGCATTAGCAGATGCACGTAAAGGAGTGGCTATGTTCCAAATGGATTCCATCAATGTTCCTGTGCTTGGGATAGTAGAAAACATGTCATATTTCACGCCACAAGAATTACCGAACAATAAATATTATATCTTTGGTCAGCAAGGGGCTAGAGTACTAGCTGAAAAACTAGAACTCCCTTTATTGGCTGAAATACCACTAGTGCAAAGTGTTAGAGAAGCCGCTGACGCTGGTCGCCCTGCTGTTTTGCAAGGTTCAACACCAGCAGCCATTGCCTTTTTAGATTTTGCTGATAGAGTAGTGGAAGAAATGAATAAAAGAAACCAATTAAATGCAACTAAACGTGTTGAAATTACAAACACTAACGGTTGTTCAACAAATTAAAAATGGGAATAATAACTGATTCAACAGTAATTAATAAAATAGAAGATGCCTTAGCACAAGTTCGTCCCTTTTTGGAATCGGATGGTGGTGATATACGTCTTATTGAGGTTACTGACGATTACATAGTAAAAGTAAAATTACTTGGTGCATGCAGCGACTGTCAAGTCAGTATGATGACTTTAAAAGCAGGTGTTGAACAAGCTATCAAAAAGGTTCTGCCTGAAGTTCAGAAAGTAGTTGATATTGATAAATTAGAGGATTAATGACTCAAGAAACAGTAGAAAAAGTAGTTATTTTCTTCGCTGGTGATTCAGGAGATGGAATTCAATTAACAGGTTCGCAGTTTACTAATACCGCTGCTTTGTATGGTAATGACCTCAGTACATTTCCTGATTTTCCCGCTGAGATACGAGCCCCCCAAGGCACATTGGCTGGAGTGTCAGGTTTCCAAATATCTTTTGGAAGTACTGAAATATTTACGCCCGGTGATGAATGCGATGTTTTGGTCGTAATGAATGTGGCAGCACTAAAAGCAAACCTCAAGCGATTGAAAAAAGGAGGAGCAATTATCCTCAATACCGATGGTTTTGATAAAAGAAATTTGCGTCTAGCTGGTTTTGCTGATGATGAAAATCCATTAACAGACAATTCTCTTGCGGATTATAGATTAAGCGAAATGAATGTCACTAAGCTAACACGAGAATGTTTAGTCGATGTTACATTGGGTGTCAAAGAAAAAGACCGCTGCAAAAATATGTTTGTCCTCGGTTTTGTCTATTGGATGTACAACCGTTCTTTAGAGCATACCATAGATTTCTTAAAACAGAAATTCAAAAGTAAACCAGATGTATTAGAGGCCAATACTAGAGTGCTAAAAGCCGGATATAATTTTGCTAATACCTGTGAAATATCAAGTAGTAGGTTTGAGGTGAAACCTGCAAAAATGGCATCAGGAACTTACCGCAACATAATGGGTAATCAAGCTACAGCTATGGGTCTTATTGCTGCCTCTCAGCAGTCAGGTCTTGACTTATTTTATGGGTCGTACCCTATTACTCCTGCTTCTGATATCTTACACGAATTGGCCAAACATAAAAACTTTGGTGTGCGTTCTTTCCAAGCCGAAGATGAAATAGCGGCTATAAGTGCATGTATAGGAGCATCTTTTGGTGGTGCCTTAGGAGTTACAGCAACATCTGGTCCTGGTGTAGCTTTAAAAGGCGAAGCTATAGGTTTGGCTTTTATGCTAGAGCTACCTTTAGTTATTGTTAATGTACAAAGAGGTGGACCTTCAACAGGACTGCCAACCAAAACAGAACAAGCCGATTTGTTACAAGCTATGTATGGCAGAAATGGTGAAGCACCTGTGCCAGTCATTTCGGCAAGTACGCCATCGGATTGTTTTGAGGCTACATTAGAAGCCTGTCGTATTGCAATTGAACATATGACACCAGTATTCTTTTTATCCGACGGATATATTGCCAATGGTGCAGAACCTTGGTTATTCCCTCAGTCTAAAGACCTTCAGTCCATAAAGGTACCGATGACTAAAAAAGAAAATATAGATTATTTGCCCTATAAAAGAGATGATAAATTAGTTAGAGAATGGGCTATCCCTGGTATGTCAGGTTTAGAACATAGAGTAGGGGGCTTAGAAAAAGAAGATTTGACGGGCAATGTTTCCTATGATTCTAGCAACCATGAATTTATGGTGAAAACTAGAGCCGAAAAAGTTGAACGTATAGCTGATTTCATTCCTAATCAGGAGTTAGATGCCGGTTCAGAAAAAGCTAAAGTTTTGGTTTTAGCTTGGGGCTCGACTTATGGTGCAATAAAAACAGCAGTCAAAGAATTATTGGCTGAAGGATATTCAGTAGCTCATGCTCATTTGCGTTACATCAATCCGTTTCCTAAAAATTTAGAAAGTCTAATACGAGCTTACGACAAAGTATTAATGCCAGAGATAAATAACGGTCAGTTGATAAAACTGATACGTGATAAGTACGTTATAGATGCTATTCCAATGAATAAAATTCAGGGAATACCATTTGAAGCAAGAGAAATTAAAAACCGAATTATTGAATTGCACGATGGAGAATAAGGTATATGCAGCAAAAGATTTTTCTTCAGATCAAGAAGTACGTTGGTGTCCTGGTTGTGGGGATTATTCCATATTAAAACAAGTGCAGTCGGTAATGCCAGAAATCAATGTGCCTAAAGAAGATATTGTATTCATTTCAGGAATAGGCTGTTCTTCTCGTTTCCCGTATTATATGGAAACTTTTGGTATGCATTCTATTCATGGTAGGGCAACGGCTATAGCAAGTGGGCTAAAAGCAGCTCGTCCCGACTTAAGCGTTTGGATAATTACTGGCGATGGCGATTCACTATCTATTGGTGGTAATCATTTGATTCATCTACTAAGAAGAAATTTTGACACCAATGTCTTGTTGTTCAATAATCAGATTTATGGATTAACTAAAGGACAATATTCGCCAACTTCCGAAAAAGGTAAAAAGACAAAATCTACGCCAATGGGGTCGATAGACCACCCTTTTAACCCTTTAGCATTGTGTATGGGTGCTGATGCAACCTTTATTGCAAGAACAATGGATAGAGATCCTAAGCATATGCGAGAAATGTTAATGCGTACTAATAATCATAAGGGCACTTCTTTACTAGAGATATATCAAAATTGTAATGTTTTTAATGATGGGGCATTTTTTGGCATGACGGATAAAGTAACAAAAATGAATCAAACCTTGTTTTTAGAACACGGACAACCTTTAGTATTTGGAAAAAATAAAGATAAAGGTATTCGTTTGGTCGGCTTTAAGCCTATCATTGTTTCATTAGAGGATTATTCTATTGATGATTTGTGGATTCATGATGAAAAAGATAGAGTCAAAGCGGGTTTGCTAACGCGTTTCTTTGATGCTGATTTTCCACGTCCTTTTGGGGTTTTTTATTCTGAAGATAGACCAATATACGAAGATGCTTTAGCACAACAAATTGACGATGCTATTCAGCAAAAAGGTCAAGGTAATTTAGATAATTTACTTAAAGGGTCTAACACTTGGACAATCGACTAAAAATCGGTAGTTATGCCAATGTGTGAATTCACAAATTTCATATTTACGAAAGGCATAGGATTGTTAGATTTATCTATAACTTTATCTTTCACTTTGGTGGTTTGTCTCATAGAGTAGGATGAGCTTAATGCCAAAAATAAGAGTAAACTGGTTGTGAAAGCTAATTGATTTTTTTTCATTTAAGGGGCTTTGATGGAGTCTATTTCATCATTTTATATGATTGGGTATTTTACAAATTGGTATGGGTATCATCTTATGTTTATTAGCTTTATTTGAGCGATTATAAATATCTAAAACTTCTTGCTGACGTTCGTTTAAATTATCAGTGTTTCCTTCAAAACCCATAGCCCACTCTAGCTCTGTATAAGTTGCTCCAATTTGGTCTTCATCTGTTCTATTATCAACCCATAAACCATCGGTTGGTGCAGCTGTAAGGATGGAGTTTATTATGCCAATTTCTTTGCCGATTTCAAAAACTTCAGATTTTAGTAAATCTGCAATAGGACTTAAATCTACTCCACCATCACCATATTTGGTGTAAAAACCAATACCGAAATCTTCTACTTTATTGCCTGTTCCTGCTACTAAATAATTATTGAGTTGTGCATGATAGTACAATGTAGTCATTCTTAGTCTTGCTCTAGAATTGACTAATGCTATTTGATAGTTATCCCCTTGGTTATCTTTACCAACAGTTTGTTTAAAACAGTCGTAGGTTTCACCCAAGTCAATACGTAAAGAAGATACCTTGTTAAAGTTTTCTTTTAGCCAATTTATATGCTCGTTGGCTCTGTTGACCTGATTAATTTCTTGGTGAATAGGCATTTCTATGCACAAGACCTCTTGTCCTGTTTTGGCTGCTAAAGTTGAAGTTACTGCAGAGTCAATTCCTCCTGAAACACCAACCACAAAGCCCCTTGTCTTAGATTGTTTTGAGTAGTTCAAAAGCCAATCTGAGATGTAATTAACGCATTCTTTTGTTTGCATAGCAGTACAAAGGTAATAAATCGTAATTTTACATAATGAAAAAGAACATCTATTATTTAGTCTTTATTTCACTTTTTCTATTCATGTCTTGTGATCACGATGAATCCGCCAATTTTGAGATTGAAGTGAAACGCTTAGATACGATTTATACGACTGACCCCTTTAATGCTTCTTATGATGATTATGCTGATGAGTACGGCTACTTTTGGGAGGTTTATAGTCAAAATGTGATTTTTTTACCTGCCGAATCATTTGCCGATTCTTTGAGTGCCTTTCAGCAAGAACAAGATTTTGCTAAGCCCTATCAAGATGTAATTAATCAATACCAAGATTTTAGTTCTCATCACAAGAAATTGTCAAGAGCTTTTTATCATTATTATATGGCATTTCCAAATAAAACAATTCCGACAATTGTTACTTTTTTTGGAGGTTTTAATTATATCGCTATTGCTACGGACAGTACTTTAGGAATTGGCTTAGAGATGTTTTTAGGTAATGATAATTACTATTCCAATTTGATTCATAAATTTCCAAAATATATGCATCATCAATTTCAGTCAGAATATTTAACTTCTATTGCTGTCAATGGTTGGTTAGAGGCTGAATTTCCTGCACCTTTTGATGATTTTCTTACTCAAATGATTCATTATGGAAAAATAAAATATGCGCTTAATGAATTTTTAGTCGATGCTCCACCTCATATTACAATGGGCTTTACACAGACGCAAATGGAGTGGTGTGAAAACAGTGAATTTTCAATATGGAAATTCCTCATTGAAGAAGGCTTGCTCTATTCCAAGGATCAATTTATGATTAGTAAATACATGAATCCTGCTCCTTATTCCAAGGGTATGCCCCATGAATCGCCAGGACAAGTTGCAGTTTGGGTAGGCTGGAATATCGTTAATGAGTTTATGCAAAACAATACTGAAGTTACCATTTCAGAGTTATTTCAAATAAAGGACGCCCAATACATTTTAAATCAATCTAAATACAAACCATAATGAGTGCTAAAGAATCTCAAATTAAAATAAACGTACAATTAGACGACAATAATATTCCTGAAAAACTTTTTTGGGAAGCCTCCGATGGAGGTCAGGATTTAAGCGAGTGTAAAGCGGCCTTTTTGTCTTTTTGGGACAATAAATCTAAAGATACTTTGCGCATAGATTTATGGACTAAAGAAATGCGAACCGATGAGATGAAACACTTTTTTCATCAGACCTTAGTGTCTATGGCAGACACTTTAGAAAGAGCAACTAATGAGGATAAAATGGCAGCCGATATGCGTGACTTTTGTCACCATTTTGCCGAAAAATTATTACGCTGATTTAAAAAGCTCGTTAGTATTTGCGATGAAGGTTAAAATATCTTCTTTACCATTCTTTTTAGTGGCCGAGCTTAAAAATATTTGAGGGAGTTCTTCCCAGCTTTTGAGTAATTCTTTCTTGTAGTTAATCAGATTTTCTGCGCTTTCTTTTTTAGACAGTTTGTCTTGCTTAGTGAAGCAGATTACAAAAGGAATACCATTTTCGCCTAACCATTGCATAAATTCTAAATCAATAGCTTGTGGTTTAAGGCGAGAGTCCAAGAGGACAAACAGACACATTAAATTTTCTCGTTTTAGTAAATACTTTTTGATAAACTGAGCAAACTCATAGCGTTGAGTTTTGGATACTCCAGCATAACCGTAACCCGGTAAATCTACTAGATACCAAAGTTTATTTATTAGAAAGTGATTGATAAGCTGAGTCTTGCCTGGTTTGCCTGAAACTTTAGCTAAACTTTTTCTCTCCGTTAGCATATTAATTAGGGAAGACTTGCCCACATTGGAGCGTCCAATAAAAGCATATTCGGGCATATCAGCTTTAGGACATTTTTTAATGTCTGTATTACTGATAATAAACTCAGCTTGTTTGATGCGCATCTTAAATTTATTTGATATTGGCGTTCAGCCAACCGCAAAGAATTTTAGAAAATTCTTCTGGATGTTCCCACATGGGTGAATGACCACATTTATCGATCCAATACAAATCCGAACGTTGGAAAAGACTATGAAATTCTTCGGCAACTTCAGGAGGTGTTACACTATCTTGTTTACCCCAAACTAAACATACAGGAAAGTCTAAATGAGGAATGTCACTACTCATATTATGACGTATAGCTGATTTGGCCATTGTCAGTAAACGAATCACAGAATTTCTATTATTGGCAATCTCAAAAACAGTATCAACTAAAGCCTTTGTTGCCATTTTAGGGTCGTAAAAAACTTCTTCTGTTTTTTTGCGAATATAGTCGTAGTCGCCTCGTCTTGGGAAGGTGTCGCCCATTGAGTTTTCATACAAACCAGAACTTCCTGTTAGTACTAAGCCGTCAACCATTTCAGGGTGATCTTTGGCGTATACTAAAGAGATATGTCCGCCTAAAGAATTGCCAAATAAAGTGACTTTATCAAGCCCTTTAAATTTTAAAAACTGGTGGATATAATCTGAAAAATGTTTGATGCTAGTTTTAAGTATAGGTTTTTCAAAAAGTGGTAGAACTGGGCCAATCACTTTGTATCCATTAGAAGCAAGTTTTGGAATAACGTTTTCAAAATTATTTAAACCTCCCATCAAACCATGTAACAAAACAATTACGGGACCTTCTCCAACCTCTATGTATTCATAGCCCTTTTCTTTAATTGTTTCTAAAACCATTCAGATTAAATTTTTCACAAAAATACGTAAAAAAATCATCTCAATCCCAAATAGATTTTAACCCAAGAAAATAGGTGTAATTAGAGAAAAGTGCCACGAGTTATCAACAAAGTGGTAAAAAGTGGTAAAAAGTGGAGTAAAATTGCATATATTTACGGCTTATATACGATTTTGATGATAAACTTAATTGGGACATATGAATGCAAGATTGACGCTAAAGGTAGGCTTATGCTACCTGCAGTCTTGAAAAAACAGTTGTCTCCTATCATAGGAGAGGGCTTTGTTTTGAAGCGTTCTGTGTTTAGTAGTTGCCTTGAAATACATCCTATGAGCGAATGGAATGTCTTGATGTCTGAGGTAAATAAGTTGAATCGATTTGTAAAGAAAAATAATGACTTCATACGTCTTTTTACTGCTGGTGTCAAAATGTTAGAAACGGATTCTAATGCTCGACTTCAAATTCCAAAGGATCTAATCAGTTATGCTAACATTTCAAAAAATGTGGTTATTTCTTGTTCAGTCAATATGATTGAGGTTTGGGATAAGGATCAATATGAGCAAGTGCTAAAAGATGCTACTTCTGATTTTGCAGATTTGGCAGAGGAAGTAATGGGCAACATCGAAAAAGAAGACTAATGGGATATCATGAGGCAGTTTTATTAGATGAATCAATAGCTGGCCTTTCTATCCAACCTAACGGCATCTATGTTGATGTCACTTTTGGCGGTGGCGGTCATTCCAAATCCATACTACAAAAACTAGAAAAAGGTAAGCTCTTTGCCTTTGACCAAGATAGCGATGCACAACAAAATTGTGTTGATGATGATCGCCTAGTTTTAATTGCTAAGAACTTTAGATTTATCAAAAAGTTTTTACGACTAGAAGGTATCCATGAGGTTGATGGTATTCTTGCTGATTTGGGTGTTTCTTCGCATCAATTTGATACTGCCGAACGTGGGTTTTCCATTCGAGAAGATGGTGATTTGGATATGCGAATGAATAGAGAGCAGGACCTGTCTGCCAAAATCATAGTAAACGACTATGACCTTAACGAATTAAGTCGGATTTTTAGAAAGTTTGGTGAACTAAACAATGCATATGCTTTAGCAAAATCCATAGTTAATTACAGAGAGGAAAAGGTCATTTCAACGACTAAGGACTTGAAGGATGCTGTAAAAGAGCATGTACCTCGACACAAGAAAAATAAAATATTAGCTCAACTTTTTCAAGCAATTCGTATTGAAGTCAATGATGAAATAAACGCTTTAAAAGACATGCTAAGTCAGTCTGTTGATTTGCTTAAAAAAGGGGGTAGGTTATCTGTAATATCATACCATTCTTTAGAAGATAGATTGGTGAAAAACCTCATAAAGTCAGGAAATTTCGAAGGAGAAATAGAAAAGGATTTTTATGGTGTTCCTAAGCTTGTTCTAAATTCTATTAATAGAAAACCCATCACTGCAACACAAGAAGAATTAGATAGTAATCCACGCTCTAGAAGCGCAAAATTAAGAGTTGGTCAAAAGGTATGAAGGATTTAAAACACACATATCAGCCTAAGAAAGGATTTCAAAACGGACTTTCCGATTTATTGAGTGGCAAAGTTCTTGAAAAAGGCTTGTTTGAGTTGCTGCCTTTCTCTCTTTACATCTGTTTGCTCATAATGTTTTACATCAATAATTCATACCGAGCCGAAGGTTATGTAAGAACAATTTCATCTTTAGAAAGAGAGCTCAAAGACCTACGTTCAGGATACATTACAACTAAGTCTTTACTGATGTTTCAAAGTAAGCAAACCGAAGTTCAATCTTTAGTGGCTAGTCAAGGACTACAACAAAGTGATTCTCAACCTTTTATAATTCGTGCTAACTAATGAAACACTCTAAAAACATAAAAAGACGAGCTGTTGCTATATACCTTTTTATGATTTTGTTAGCGCTTGTTATTATCATTCAACCACTATATACTCAGATTTTTGAGTCACATTTATACAATACTGAGAATTACAATGTCACAAGAACTGTCACAGTTCCAGCATCAAGAGGTAACATTTATTCCGATGATTTATCGCTTTTAGCGACTTCAATACCTGAATATGAGATACGTTGGGATGCTAAACAAGTCGATAAAGAATTATTTCTTAATGAGATTGAAGTGTTATCGTCTAAATTATCGGAGCTTTTTAATGATAAACCAGCCTCAGATTATTCCGATTATTTAAGAAAAGTATGGGCTAAAAAGAGTCGCTATGCTCTCATAAAAAGAAAAGTAAACTACAATCAGCTTAAGTTATTAAAGCAGTTCCCAATTTTTAGTGAAGGCCGATATAAAGGAGGTTTTCAGTATAAGCAACTGAATATACGTCAAAAGCCATTTCAACAGTTGGCAGCTAGAACCATAGGGTACCATAAAAAACAATCTAAGTCGGTTGGTATTGAAGGCGCTTTCAATTACGATTTGAAAGGTAAGAATGGTGAGAGATTAGAACACAGGTTGGCAGGTAATGAATGGATGCCTATTCGAGAAAGAGAGTCCTTTCCTGGCAATGATGTGATTACTACCATTGATATTCGTTTTCAAGATATTGCACATCAAGCCCTAGAGGACAGATTATGTTTTCATGATGCAGACTTTGGCACTACAATACTTATGGAAGTAGCTACTGGCGAAATAAAGTCAATTGTAAACCTCAAAAAAGTCGATGACGATAAATATGTTGAGTTTTACAATTTTGCTATCGGAAGAAGTATTGAGCCAGGCTCTACTTTTAAGTTAGCCTCTGTAATTGCCGGACTTGAAGATGGTTTTCTACAGTTGGACGATTCTGTAAACACAACAGGTGGGAAACATAGCTTTTATGATAGAGTTATGCGTGATTCTAAAAAAGGCGGCTATGGTGTAATTTCTTTAGAAGAATCCTTTACTAAGTCTTCTAATGTCGGAATTTCAAAACTTATTAATAAACACTATAAGGCTAAGCCTTCGCAATTCGTAGATAGACTTTATAGTATGGGAATTAATGAGCCACTTGACATTGCATTGTCTGGAGAGGTTAAACCTGCTATAAGACATCCTAAACAATCTTCCAATTGGTCCGGAACTACTTTGCCTTGGATGTCTATTGGTTACGGAATAAAAATGACGCCATTACAAATTCTAAGTTTTTATGCCGCTATCGCTAATGACGGACAGCGTATGAAACCACTATTTGTAAAGTCTATAATGGCAAATGGTATAATAGAAAAAAACTATAATTCTGAAGTTTTAAATCCATCCATTTGCTCTATGACTACTATTAAAAAAGTGAAACGAATACTAGAGGGTGTAGTAGAAAATGGGACTGCTAAAAGCATTAAATCTAAGCAGTATAAAATAGCGGGTAAAACTGGCACAGCCCAATTGATAATTGATGGGGTGTACGACAACCAAAGACACTTAGCATCATTTGTCGGCTACTTTCCTGCAAATAATCCTAAATATGCTTGTATAGTTATGATTAACGACCCCCAAGAAAATGGCAGTTATGGAGGTGATGTTGCAGCGCCTGTTTTTAGAACAATTTCTGATTATGTAATGAATACGGACTTAAGTTTACAACCTAAAGATACTATCGAAAAGCGACAAATTCCAGTCTCTAAAGACGGCTATAAGAGGCACTTGACTAATGTCTTCAATACTTTTGATGTGCCAATTTCTAGCGATAACGATAGAGCGCAATGGGTTCTTACTAAATCCCAAAAAGAACAGGTAAAACTCCAAACAAGAAATATCACAAGAGATTTAGAGAAAAATAAAATGCCCAACATAAAAGGTATGGGCTTAAATGATGTGTTGTTTTTATTAGAAAATTATGGCTTGAATATCAGCTATTCAGGTCGTGGTAGTGTCAAAAAGCAATCCATCAATAAAGGAGAAAACATAAGAAAAGGACAAAATTTAACCATTGTACTTTCATGAAGTTATTGCAAGACATATTATTTGGAGTAGAGATACTTGAAGTTGCTGGTTCAACTCATGCCGCTATTCCAAACGTCTATTTTGATTCTAGAAAGGTCGGTAAAGATGCTTTATTTGTCGCCCTTAGAGGTACAATAAGTGATGGGCACGAGTACATCAATCAGGCTATTGAAAATGGAGCAGTTGCTGTAGTAGCTGAAGAACTTCCTTTAACAAAACCAGAAGGACTTACCTACATAAAAGTAAACGATAGCTCAAAAGCTTTAGGGGTTATTGCATCTAATTTTTATGACAATCCTTCTCAAAAATTAAACCTCGTTGCTGTAACGGGAACTAATGGTAAAACCTCGGTTGTCAGTTTATTACATCAGTTTTATCAATCATTGGCTATCAAAACAGGAGTTTTATCAACTATAGTAAACAAGATTGGTTTTCAAGAAGTTCCATCAACACATACTACTCCTGATGCGATAAGTATCAATAAGCTTTTAGCTCAGATGGTTGATGAGGATTGTAAGTTTTGTTTTATGGAAGCAAGTTCTCACGCGATTCATCAAAAACGAATTTCAGGATTACAGTTTAAAGGTGCTGTTTTTACAAACATTACTCACGATCACTTGGATTATCACAATACGTTTGACGATTATATACTTGCCAAAAAAGCACTATTTGACTCACTTCCTTCCGATGCCTTCGCATTAGTTAATAAAGACGATAGACATGCTTTGAATATGCTACATCATTGTGAGGCTAAACAATACACTTATGCCTTAAAGTCTTCAGCAGATTTTAAAGCTAAAATTATTGAGCATCAATTTGACGGTATGCTATTAAATGTCGATGGCAAAGAAGTTTGGACTAAGCTTATTGGTGAATTTAATGCATATAACCTTCTCTCCATTTATGCTACAACCCTTCTTTTGGGTGAAGACAGTTTTCAATCACTGACAAGTCTTAGCATCTTGACTAGTGTAGAGGGAAGATTTGAATTATCCAGAGCTAATGACGGTTGTATAGGCATAGTAGATTATGCTCATACGCCCGATGCTTTACTTAATGTAATAAATACCATCAATGAGATTAAGAATAATCAGCAATTGATTACAGTCTTTGGATGTGGCGGTGATAGAGACAAATCCAAGCGTTCCAAAATGGGGCAAATCGCTTCAGAACTTAGTGACAGAGTCATTATTACTAGTGATAATCCTCGTACTGAAAATCCAGATGATATATTAAATGAAATAGCACAGGGAGTAAACCCTATACACCTTAAAAAAGTGCTAAGCATTTCTGACAGAAAAGAGGCTATTAAAACAGCTTGCTCAATAGCTAACGAAGGAGATATTATTCTGCTAGCAGGAAAAGGGCATGAAAAATACCAAGAAATCAATGGCCTAAAGTTAGCATTTGACGATAAAGAAGAATTAAAAAACACATTTAACCTACTAAGAAAATAATGATTTATTACCTATTTGAATACCTAGAATCCGTATATCAGCTGCCTGGAGCAGGTGTGTTTCAATACATTTCATTCAGGGCAGCCTTAGCAGTCATTACTTCTTTATTAGTTTCTATGGTATTTGGTGGTAAGATTATCAATCTAATTAGAAATAAACAAATTGGAGAAGAAGTTAGGACTTTAGGTTTAGAGGGAGAAGCACAAAAGAAAGGAACGCCAACTATGGGAGGCTTAATTATACTCGCAGCTATTCTTTTACCAACACTTTTATTTGCCAAACTTTCAAACATCTATATCGTCATAATGTTAATCTCTACAGTTTGGTTAGGAATAATTGGGTTCATTGACGATTACATTAAGGTATTTAAAAAAGATAAGGAAGGTCTAGCGGGAAGATTTAAAATTATTGGACAAGTAGGTCTAGGGCTCATTATTGGCCTTACTATGTTTTTTAATGATGGGATAACCATCAAGGAAAAGATTCAAAATATTGATAAAGCCAATACAGAAGTTGTTTTTGGGCAAGAAACAAAGTCACTTAAAACAAGCATACCCTTTGTAAAGAATAATGAATTTGACTACACCACTTTGGTAAGTTGGATGGGAGAAACCGGTAAGAAATACGCTTGGATTGTCTTTGTCTTAATGGTCATTTTTGTGGTTACTGCCGTAAGTAATGGCGCCAATATGACCGATGGTCTAGATGGTCTCGCAACGGGTACTTCAGCCATAATAGGTGCTACACTTGGAATATTAGCTTATGTGTCTGGTAATGTATTCTTTGCCGACTACCTCAATATTATGTATCTACCAAACTCTGGTGAGTTGGTTATCTATATGGCTGCATTTGTAGGGGCTTGTGTAGGGTTTTTATGGTACAACTCCTATCCAGCTCAAGTGTTTATGGGCGATACAGGAAGTTTAGCACTAGGAGGAATTATTGCAGTATTTGCTATTGCTATTAGAAAAGAATTATTGATACCTGTATTGTGTGGTATTTTCTTGGTAGAGAACTTATCAGTTATGCTACAAGTGGGTTATTTCAAATACACTAAAAAGAAATTCGGTGAAGGTCGTCGAATTTTCAAGATGGCACCATTACATCATCATTTTCAAAAGTTGGGTATGCACGAAAGTAAAATTGTTACTCGCTTTTGGATAGCTGGTGTCATGTTGGCCATACTAACCATTGTCACTCTAAAACTGAGATAATGGGGAAAGTTGTTGTGCTTGGTGGTGGAGAAAGTGGCTGTGGGGCGGCACTATTAGCACAACAAAAAGGATTTGAGGTATTTCTTTCTGATATCGGAAAGATAAAAGAGAAATACAAAAATGTTCTTACACATAATGCGATTGAATGGGAAGAAGAAAAACACTCTGAAAAGCGTTTTTTCGAGGCAGATATAATTGTCAAAAGTCCAGGTATTCCTGATACTATTCCTTTAATACAAGATTTGAAAAAAGCTTCAGTGCCTATCATTTCTGAAATTGAATTTGCGGCACGATATACCGATGCAAAAATTATTGGCATTACAGGAAGCAACGGCAAAACTACCACTACATTATTAGTAGGCCATATGCTCAAAAAAGCGGGTTTAAATATGGGTATTGCTGGAAATGTAGGTGATAGTTTTGCTTTACAAGTAGCCAATGAATCTCATGACTTTTATGTCTTAGAATTAAGCAGTTTTCAATTGGACGGCATAGATAATTTTAAGCCTCACATCGCCATTTTGCTCAATATCACACCAGATCATTTGGACAGATATGCTAACAAAATGGAGAACTACATTCAATCAAAAATGAGAATTACTATGAATCAGACTTCAGAAGATTTTTTAATCTACTGTTCGGATGATAATAACATAACAATGAATTTAAAAACTCAGGCTCAATGTTTGCCATTTTCTATTAAAGAAAATCAAGAGCAAGGAGCTTGTTTAAAAAATGACGAGATAGAAATAAATATTAACCAAGAATCATTTAATATGAACATTCAACAATTGGCCCTTCAGGGCAAACACAACATCTACAATTCTATGGCTGCAGCTATTTCAGCTAGGATTTTAGATTTAAACAAAGATTTAATAAGAGAGAGTCTTATTGACTTCAAAAATGTAGAACACCGACTCGAACGAGTCATTAAAGTACACGGTATCGAGTTCATTAACGACTCTAAGGCTACCAATGTCAATTCTACATGGTACGCTTTGGAAAGCATGACTAAAGATACCATTTGGATTGTCGGTGGTGTTGATAAGGGAAACGATTACTCATCACTAATACCTTTAGTCAATCAGAAAGTAAAAGCGATTGTTTGTCTGGGTGAAAATGTAGACTCTATAAAAGCAGCATTTGAAAATATAGATGTTAATATTCTATTTGCCTCATCTATGGAAGAAGCCGTCAATCAATCTTATGAACACGCTACTAAGGGCGATGCTGTTTTGTTATCGCCAGCATGCGCTAGTTTCGATTTATTCGAAAATTATGAGCACAGAGGTTATGAATTTAAATCATCAGTAAGAAGTTTATAAAGATGAGTAAGCTAAAAAAATACATAAACTTAGAAGGCGATACTCGCATTTGGGGGGTTGTATTTTTTCTATCTATTGTATCTATTGTAGTCGTATATAGTGCAACGGGTGGTTTAGCATATACTTCTTATGGTGGCAACACCTGGCATTTGTTCTTCAAGCATTTCAAGTTTTTAATTGTTGGACTTGTATTAATGTATTTTGTTCATAAAGTGCCACATAAATATTTCTCTCGTTTAGGGCAGTTAGGGTTCATTATTGCTATACCTATACTTATTTATACTGTTGCATTCGGCACATCTATGAACGATGCTAATCGTTGGATTACTATTGCTGATATGCCGATTAACACTTTTGAAATTGGAAAAATTGCAATTACTGTTTTTCTAGCTCGTCAATTGGTAAGATTTCAAGATGAACTTAGTGATTTAAAAACGGTTTCATGGAAATTATTTGCTCCATTAGTATTGATTTGTGCTATTATTTTTCCAGCGAATTTATCAACTTCAGCGATGATATTTTTAGCAGGTCTTATGCTATTGTATCTTGGAGGTGTGCCATTTAAGTATTTGGCTTTATTGTTTGCGAGTATCCTCACATTAGGAGTCTTGGTTATCAGTTTATCCTTAACAAACCCTGCCTTGCAAAAAACATTCCCTAGAGCACAAACTTGGGTCAATAGGATTGTTAATTTCTCTGAAAATAAGACTGTTAAAAGTGATGAAAATTATCAAGTTGCGCATGCCAAGGTTGCTATTGTAAACGGAGGAATAAAGGGTAGAGGACCTGGGAAAAGCACACAGCGTAATGTTTTGCCCTTACCTAATTCAGATTATGTTTATGCTATTTTAATAGAAGAATGGGGTTTCTTAGGAGGTTTTGCAGTCGTCTTTGCCTATGTGGTTTTACTATTGCGGGGTAAACGGATTTTTAATTTAGCTAGTGATCCATTAGCAGCCTATCTTGGAGTTGGTCTTAGTTTATCTATGGTTCTTCAAGCTTTTATAAATATGGCTGTTGCGGTTGATTTTTTCCCAGTAACAGGTCAAACTTTGCCATTGATAAGTATGGGTGGTGTATCGGTTATTTTTACTTGTATTTCATTAGGGGTAATTCTTAGTGCC
>Ga0115013_10000735_pt1 | contig 19476 bp, 34 predicted proteins | sample SouAtlMetagenome_2_FD_88686 | JGI IMG/M metagenome (GOLD analysis project Ga0115013, IMG submission 88686) | Marine eukaryotic phytoplankton communities from Atlantic Ocean - South Atlantic ANT15 Metagenome | ecosystem: Environmental > Aquatic > Marine > Oceanic | place: South Atlantic Ocean...
CCTGCCCCTGCTGCATAGGTATGCGTTACCTCGGCCTGATTGTAGGAGGTGATAGTATCAAACGTTCCATCACCCCACTTGACTAAAAAGTTATAAGTTCCTGCCGGGCGTGTAGGTAAAATAATTTGGTCGTTATTTGAAGCACCCGAATTATCAGTTTTTACTTTGAACTTATGACTCGGCGAGCCACCTCCACCTCCACCTGTGCCACCGCTTCCACCATCGAGAGAGTTGCCTGAGCCTCCTGATACTAAGTTTCCTATTTCTATTGCTGTAGGCATATCAAAAAAGTGCTAAGATGTTTGATACATTAACTGTCCCGGTATTGTAAACTCTCACCACTTGTATAGGGATAGTTGTACCTTGAATAAGATTATCGAGAGTTATATCGTCTCCTCCTGCCGTTCTAACTTTTAGAGTAGCTGAAGCTCCAACAGTACCTAAGTATAAAGTAGCCGCACTATTGGTGCGAGATAAAATTCTGTAAGGGACTCCGGAAGTTACAGAGATGTCGTTGGAAAGCGTTAATTGATTTCCATTAATTCCCACAACGGTAGCTACATTGGGTGTAACTGCAGTGTTGTAGACTATATCGCCCACCTCAACTCCTTCTTCGGGAAATCCCGCACCGGCGGGTAAAATCATATCTAACAAATTTGTACCTCCTGAGCCTACACTAGCTGTGCTACTAACAGCAACATCATTAAGATTGACATTATCTATGGTGTCACTCAATAGCTCTGCCATCGCAGTAGCTCTTCCTGTCTGTAGCTTTTGATACATCTTAGAATAAAGCGAGTACGTTGGTTACATCTGCTGTTCCTGTATTAAATATTCTTTTTACTTGTACAGGCAAGAAACTTCCTTGAACAGGATTGTGGAATGTTACATCATCTCCTCCCATAGTGGTAACCTTTAGAGCGGGAGAACCTGTTGTGTCAACTGTACCTACATACAAAACTGCAGGCTCATCAGATTGAGAGAGAACAGTAAGAGTCATACCCACAGATTTCAGGCCGCTGTTATCAACTACAGTTATTGTTTGGTCATCCACAATAGATACAATACGAGAAGCTACTCCGGAAGTAACATTGTCGCAATAAACCAAATCTCCTACCTGAACCAAAGGAGTACCTGCGGCATCAATAAAAACATTGGCTGCTACAGACACTACTTTATTTCCTGTACTTGCACCCGAATCAACGGTGAACGACGGGATGCGCACATCGTTAAGGTTAACGCAATTTTCAGTGTTGCTTTTCTTGTTGTCCATAGCGGTCGCACGACCTACCTGTAGTTTTTGATATCCCATTGTTAATTTCTATCATAAGGGAATACTCTGTTTAGAGTATCCTTTCGTTTACCACATCCGCAGTCACTACCCGTAGCTTTAGCTACAGTGTCTACAGCTTTTTTAATTCCTGTTGCTTTGGTGAACTTCTCAATTGTATCACCTAGTCCTTTACTTCTCTCCATTGCATTAAGATTTACAAGTGCAGACAGAGTTAGGACATTCTTTTGGAACTTGGAAAGTCAGAGCAATCATCCAACCATTCCAAATACATTTACACTTTTTCCCAAAAGCTACAAGTGCTTCTCCGGCTTTAATTAGTAGTTTTCCCATAAAGCAAAGTTACTAATATTTTCCTTGTCGGCTTTTAGGTGACGATTTGGTTGAACCGCCCTTCCCCGCCCATAAATTTTTACAAGCCCAATAGCGGGGAGTGAGCTTGTCTTTTGCTTGACTACACTTATGACGAGCGCGAAAAGACTTACGTGCAGCAGATGAATAGTTATGTCCATAGCCTTTAGCCCCGAAGTGAAGGAGCTTTTCTTTTCCTCCACTACAAGCCTTGACCATTTTCTTTTTACCGGGTCTATCCGAAGGGACGACACGGTTGCATTTCATCTTGCTTTTGTTAGCCATTATGGTAGCACCGTATACTCTTGAGATGGTGAGATGAAAACTTTATTGTCAGCAAGACAGTACCCTATGATGCGCACAACTTCAGTTGAAGCAATTGGCGCAGTGCTCGTCAATTTTCCCGGACTAACAGGGTCAACATACAAGGTATCTCCGGCATTGCCGGGGTCGTGAGAAAGATAACCCACACCTTCAGTTAGTATTCCGGCAAGTGACGTAGCTCCAAGTGCCATACCGACTAAACCTTTGGTGGTAGCCTCAGCGTCAGCTTGTACTTGTACCCAATCCGTTCCGTTCCATGTATATACTTCTCCTGCTGTCATACCTAGAGTCGAGCCGTACTTTACAATAACTCCCTCAGCTTCACCTGCTGTACTAACGGCACTGCTTCGAGTTTCAAAAACAAGCTCCGATTTGCCCATGACACTTTGGGTTGAAGCAATCGTAATTGCACTAACCCCATCATCGGTGATTGTAACATTTGCACCTTCGGTAAGAGTGACAACTCCTGAAAGACCATCGAGAGAGGTAACTCCCGCGCTTACAGTAACAGTGTCGACAATGTCTTGCATCGTAAAAATGGTACGACCTGCATTTGCTAAGGCCGAACCTAGATTAGCGGTCTCCATAGTTGGTGAGACCGTGTGGAACTTTTGTCCGAGTGGAATACTTCCCATTATTTCTTTTTCGTTTTACAGCCAAAGTTGTTGGCATAGTTTGCCATCTTTACAACTGACTCGCTGTAGTTATCAGTATTTTTCATTACAGCAGAGGCTGCGGAACAGGCATCTTTGTACCCATTCCGCTTTGCCCATGATGTAAATTTCCCTTGGTCAGACTTTTTAACTGCAGGAAATTTTCCTTTCTTTTTAGCCATTACTTTCTAATAAGGCTCGAAAGATGTCCTTTTACGGATTTAGGATAATGCTTATCCATATTAGCGTCTCCGCTATACGCATGTCCCGTCATAGCTTTCGCCATGCCCTTAGACTCGTCTCTACGAGATTTCATTGATTGACTCTTAGCACCTCTGTGCTTCATACCGATAGACTCGTCGAGTCTTGCATTGTAACCTTGCTTTTTCATGGTTATTTTTTTTTAGATGTTACCCGCGCTGCGGATGTGTTAGATACAAATTGTTTTCTTTTGCCCTGCTTTTTTTTCTTTCGAGCTGTTGCAGCACGTTCAGCTTTACTCATGCTTTGAGCCTTTGCTAATGGTAAACACCTGTCGGGATTTTTTTTATTTTTACTTGTCCCGCAAGCACCTTTGATAGAACCGTCAGTGCCAATACGCACCCACTTTTCATCTCTCCATTTTTTAAGCTCACTCATAAGTTAATATGATGACTTCATTTTCTTTTCCATTCCATAGCCGGGATTGTTCTTCATAGAACCGCCCATAGTTTTTGAAAACTCAGCCGCCTGAGCTTTACCTACTGCATTGTAAGGAAAAGTTTTTGTTTTCATTTTGCCTGTGTCTCCACACTTGTACTTTACTGTTGGCATAGTTATTTCTTTTTAGGATTCATAGATTTAAGCATCTTGTCAATTCGTGCTGCTTGACCTTTATGCATAGCAGAAGCTTTTTTAAGCTCGGCTGAAATTTTACGAAGTTTTGCTTTGTCCATTACTTCTTTGATTTTTTTGCGTAGTTAGGGTCTTTACAATATTTACTTGCTGCCATGTTTGCATAAGCAGAAGGGTATCGGTCAAAGGTTCTTTTTGCCCAAGCAATACCTGCGGGGCAAATTTTATTTCCTTTTGTTTTTCCTTTCTTAGCCATCTGCTTTAGAGTATGCGTCTGTTCTAAAAGTATAGTTGCCTGCAGAGTCTAGAGTAAGCTTACCTCTGTTCATAGCCTTGGATTTATCAATCCCTGAAATCCCTTGCACCTCAAGCTGCATCATTACTTTCTTTTTAGCTACCTCCCTGTTAGAAGATGTAGCTGAGAAAGCGGGCTGATTAAAATTAGGAGCAGTAGTATTCTTACCACCTCTCTTTCCTTTTTTCTTTTTTAGCTTACTTGGCATTAGAGTCTTTTTACTTTTGTTGTACTTCCCAACTTCTTTAGGCCGTGAGAACTTGCTCCATACTTAACGTTCTTTCCGGGAGTACGTCCCGTCAGCTTAAAAATAGCATCGTTCTTAAAAGGAACAGAGTCTAAGTCTAAAATACGTTTGTCTTTATTGTCAGCCATAATGGTTGTATCTTGGTTACAAATTTAATCAATAAAATATAATGTTGAATTGGCGCAAGCCCCCACCCCAAGATTACTTAAAGTATTGGAGAGTGGTAAGGTACTTTATTAAGGCTAAGTACGGACTCACACAACCTGAGCTTGAGATATTATTGTTCTTATACTCAGAGAAATACTTCTCAAAGGATAAGTTCGATGAGTTCGATGAACTCATATCGTGGGACGAAGACAGGTTCGATAAGCTACTTCGTGATGAGTGGCTTAACGTTTTTAGAAAAAAGGTAGGCAATAGAAGGACAGTGTACGAACTGTCATACAAAGCTCGACGGGTAATAGGGTTGGTCTATAAAAAACTAAACGGAGAGGAACTCCCTGAGCACCCCTCCGTCAATCCTTTGTTTAAGAACAGTGCGTCCTATATGGACACAGTGTATCGAAACTACATAAAGGAGATGAATAAGTTCATTCGACAAGAACGACATCGTTCTCCCGAATAACACTATACTGTTTATTCTTTAGCATCATCTTGTACCCCTGTCTATTGTCATAGTAGATAGTGTCACCATCTTTCATGGTAGCGACATCTGTACCCACAGCTACTACATCTGCTTTGCGGTAGCGAAACTCCTGTCGGTCTTCAATCGTTAGAAGCAAACCCGACTCAGTTTCTACCTCTTCAATAACAGGTTCGATTAAAATGTATTTCCCAATTGGCTTCATGACAATGTTGTTGTGTAGTTAAATGCGTTGTTGCTGTCTTTCTCTTCATACGTTCGTGCCATAGTAATGATGGCATTGGTAGAAAGGATAGTGGTAGCTACACTAACAGCGTTCTCAAGAGCAGAGCGTGTAACCTTTAGCGGGTCGATAACTCCCATCTCATACATGTCACCGTACTTCTCTGTCTTTACATTGTACCCGTAGCTATATGACTCATCTGCATTACCTCTCCAAATGTCAACATCGCTTAACCCTGCGTTGTCAACTATCAGCTCCAATGGCGCGCGAAGCGCGTCCGCGAAAATTTTCTCAGCTACTGTCTCAGGTTGTGAGTACTTCATAGCTGCCTCGTTCCATAGAGCAACTCCTCCTCCCGGAAGGATGCCTTCCTCAAGGGCTGAACGTACAGCGCATACTGCATCGTCGATGCGGTCATACAACTCTTTCTGCTCTAGGTCAGTATTTCCTCCTGCGTAGATAACACCGATGCCGCCTGTCAAGGATGCGATACGCTCCAAGATAAACTCTTTATCAGCTTTAATCTTTGTAATCTCAAGTGCTCCTTGCAGTTGTTTTACTCTCTCAGCGATAGCCTTGTCATTGGTAGACTCCTCATCCTTGATGATGATGGAGTTATCGCGCCCCACAATAACTCTAGCTACGTGGCCTAGGTCAGCGAAGTTCATAAGGCTTAGGTCGTCACCCGTCTTCTCAGAGTAGTATGTTGCCCCGACACTCAAAGCAATATCTTGCATCAGCTCATGCTGACGGTATCCAAAGTTCGGCGGTGGCACGATACATATCTTCATATCGCGCTTCATTACGTTAGCCGCAATAGTGTTCACTACGTTTGGTGAGCATGGAGCGATGATGAGCAGCTTCTGATTGTCAGAGATAATAGGCTTGAGGATATTCTCAATCTGTAAGATGTTCGTTATCTCAGCGTCGCACACAAGGACATGCGTGTCCTCAAAGACACACTCGTCTTTCTTGTGGTCGTTGATGAACAGCGGCGATAGGTAACCCCTGTCAACTTTAATTCCTTTGGTTGTCTCAAAGTGTGTCTCACTTGTCATCGAGCGGTCAACAGTTACAACACCGTGCTTGCCTACCTCCTTGTATACCTGAGCGATGATGCTCCCAATGTGTGGGTCGTTGTTCGAAGAGATGGTGGCTACATCTTTTAGCCTACCCTTAGTTACAGCTTTGGCCTTACGCTTGAGTGATGCAACAATACGGCCACACTCCTCATGCATGTCACGCAATACATCAGTGCGGTTCTCAGTAATGTATTTGAATCCGGCTTCGACAAACGCGCGAGCCAATACAATAGATGTAGTCGTTCCATCTCCCGCTGAGGTAGCTGTCCTTTCAGCAGCCTCCTTCATTATACGAACCGCTAGGTTCTCCGTAGGGTCGAGAAGGTCAATGGATTTGGCTACAGTGACACCGTCCTTGGTGACTGTGATTCCGTGAGTGTGTTGGGGGGACTCAATCAGTACCGTTTGACCCGAAGGGCCGAGAGTACTACTAACCGCATCTGCGATTTTATTGATTCCGTTCTGAAGTTTTTCGCGTGCCTCATCATTAAACTGAAGCTTCTTGGGTGTAAATCCTGACATTAAAGTAAATTTTATTGGACAAAGATACAAAGTTTTATATTGTTGCACCAAACAATCGTCTGTCAAAAAACAGTTCCCCTATTAGTAGTAGTAGTAGTAGTAGTAGTATTTATTTTACCCTAGGAAAATCGCCGTACTTTTTCGGCATTATCGACATCCTACTATAAATCAAGAAGTTAGTAAAAGAATATCGACAGAGAACGACAGAGAACCGACATTAAACGACACACCCCCTTAGCTCAGTGGATAGAGCAACAGCCTTCTAAGCTGTGGGTCATAGGTTCGAATCCTATAGGGGGTACAAAAAAAGGGGACGCGAGTCCCCTTCTTGCTTAACCAAAAGTAATGAGTTACTTGATGCGAAGTTTACTCATCATTTCTTCCTGTTGCTTTGCAAGAACATTCCCTGCAGCAATCATTTCTACTTTCTCTGCACGCTTACGCATAGAGCTTGCTTTGCACGCCATCTGAATCCCCGTAGTAGAAGGTTCAAGGTTCGGACGTTGCCATGCGAATTTATCAATGTTCATGTATTCTATGTTTTAAAGTTTATGTTGATTAACCCCAAGTATAAGGTTAGTTCGTAATAGTCAAATGTTTCATCAGGGCCGTAGTATGCAAACCCAATAGCGAACCCCACATGAAGTCTGTTCTCTATTGTGATATCCATAGTCCAAAGATACAAAAAGTTTATTAGGTGTTTTCACTGTTTGGGTTATATGGGCTGCACGCGCGTCTGCCGGGTTTGGGAAACCGATGTCCGAGTCGAGGTGGGGGGTCAGTTCCGTTGGTGCGGTTCTGATTTTTTGACGTTTTTCTGTGGGCTGTCCTTCGGTGGTGCATATGCTCCCCGTCTACGTGGCTGTGTCGCTCCTCCGCTCCCGTTCTCCGCTCGTCCTCCTGTCCGCTCCCGTCCTCCCGTCCTCCGCTCCGCTCTGAGACAATGAATGTGTGCTTGTGTCCTTGAAGACACGCTAACCTTCCCTCCATTTAGCCTTCCCTCGTTCCCTTACACAGAGGAACAGCGTAACCCCTGACCGACCTAGAGACAGCCTAAACAAATCACAGGGAGCAAAAGAAAGTCCCTTATGCATTAGGATTTAAACAAGATTTAGACGTATATTGCAACATCGGGGAGAACAAATGACCTCCGAAATTAATCTAACCCGCTGATAATCAGCACATTACAATCAAAATTATGAGTAATATAACATTACTTCCAATCGAACAGGACTTCCTAAACAATCCTGTAATCAAGACTGCGCTCAACCTGAACGACATCCGTCGTGGACAGCGCAACGTAGACAATGCTCAAAAGCGTAAGTTCGAACACACCATGACCTTAGCCGGTCACGTAGCATCAGCATACGAATGGTACAAGTCTCCTGAAGGTGTACTAGCCATGAACGAACAAGGTCTGTCATGGACAATCGTTGATTTTTCGAAGAAGGTCTTCGGATGGGAGAAGTCTTACTTCCACAAGGTACGTAGAGCCGGCAATCTTGACCCACGTATCACGACAGCGTTTCTCACCAAGTGTGACGAACTAGGTGACAGCGCAGTACGTACACTTGCCGGACTGCTGTCATTCGCTAATGACATTGACCTATCTGAACTGCCTGAGAACGCAACTGAAGAGGAGGTGAGTGAAGCACTAGAACAAGCGGTTGAAGAGACTGAAGTTCAACAGCGTGAAGAGCGCATTGCAACGATGGCTACAATCAGCATCAAGGCTGAAGCGAACGAAGGTGTGGCAATCTCATGGAGAGTCGACGCTAATGGTCATCAGTCAACTCACAACAGCAAAGAAGAAATCCTTCAAGCAATTGCCGGACTTACTAATCTAATCAATACACTTTAATCGTGTCCTCAAGGACACATAATACTCAACACATTATGGAATCTATTCAATACATCACTACGGGAGACTACAACCGAAACAGAGTAGTAGGATATCACCGCTCACCTTCGCCTAAGCACTTAGGCAAGGGAGCGAAGAACGGAGACGTGTCTACGTTGAAATCAGCCGAGAAGCGCAATCTCATCGAGGTGGGCAATGGTGACTACGACAGCAAGTTCACCATCGGATTTGAAATCGAGAAGACTCGCTTCTCTCGTGGCGCAGTCACCGAGTACGCTCTGTTCGCAGGATTTGAGCGTGACGGGTCATGTGGCTATGAAGCTATCACACACATCCTACCATTGCTTCCGAAGGGAGCATGGAGGAACAAGGTGTTCAACATGATGTACGAAGCGAAGCGCATCATCGAGGACAGCCACAGCCCATCAGACGTTCGTTGTGGCGGACACATCACACTAGCTGTCGACGGAATGTCCGGTGAGCAAGTGATGAACGCTCTACGCAAGTACAGCGGAGTTATGTACGCTCTGTTTCGTCGTAGACTTGGCAACAGCTACTGCCGAAACAATTGGAAGATGGATGCCATGAGTACTAGCGGACGATACCAAGTCTGTACCAACAAAGGTGACAGAGTCGAGTTTCGTCTTCCGAACAGAGTATCCTCTGTGAAGCAATTGATGAGACGCTACGAGCTATGCTACACGATGCTTGATTTCGCTATCAATCGTCCTAACGCGTCCTTCAAGACGTTCCTGAAGGCTGTCACTCCCATCGTCAGTTCGATGTACGGACATGACGAGGTGAAGGTCGCTGAGATTATCACGCTCTCGGGATGGTTCAACAAGACGTTGAGAACGGGTAAAATCAACCGCAAGACCATCGCATGGTTAGACCCGAACAGCGATAGGACTGAGGATTGGGATAGAGACCTTACCAACAACGGATGGTAAGCGGAACGGGAGTCGTGTCCTTGAGGACACGCTCCCTCCGTCCATCGGTGTGTGCCGATGCTGATGATGACTCAAAAGAGTCGAAACGGAAATCTAATTAACGGGTGATGATACCTACCATCAAAACTATCATGTCGAGAGACTACACTGAAAAGATTGCGTTTTGGAGCGCACAACTAGACGAAGCGATTCGTACCAATGACAATGCACGTTACTCTTTTAAGAGATGCGAGAAGTCGTACCTATACTTTGTTCAACGCCAAATGGAGTTACAATCATGAGAGACGGATACTACAATGCTACCATTGTCTTCGAGACGGGGACGGGTGGCGAGAACCATTACCGAAGCTACACGAAGCTATTCAGCGGACTGCGTCACCTCAATAACTACATTGATGTAGTTATGAGGGAGCGTGGGTGGATGTTGGATGAGTTATTCATCAACGATGGATTCCCTTTCAAGGAAGGTGAGACTTACTACACCATTGAGAAAGCTATGAGTGATGGAGAGTACAACTTACTTGTAAGCAATGGAGAAAACCCACAGAGATATGAAGTGGTAAGGTCATGTTGGGATGACGTGAGCGAAGAGATGTATGATAAACGCACACAATACTTCGACTCCTACCAACGAGCAAATGAGTACCTGAAAATAATTAGTGACCAATAAATTTGGATACGTACAATTTATGTCGTATACTTGTCGAAATTAAATCAGATGGGGTGTGTCTTCAAGGACACGCTTCATCATAACACTCAACTCAAATGAGAAATAAAAATAAACTTGGATGCTATGTCATCCTTTCGCTTGGAGCAACAATGCTTCTCGCATCATGCACGACTCAGCGTCATGCAGTGTATCAACAAAAATCAAACGGAGAGGTAGGTAAACTACACAGAAGTAATCCTCCACAATGTGTACAAAATTGGTAAGCCATGAGAAAAATTAAACACCTACTAACAGCCTTGACAATGGCTGTGCTAACGCTAACGATGGCTATCATGTTGATATGGTCAGTGATTGCTAACTGCAATGTGCATTCAAATGAAAGTATGCTTTGCGCAGTTATCGTAAGCGCATTCGGAGGGCTAATCCTTTTCGTATCAGCATCTATGATTCTTGCATACTTAAAAGAGAACAAGTCATGAAGAAGTACAAGCAATCAAACATTGATTTCATCGTCAATCAAGACTATACACGAGAGGAACTAGCAGAGAAAATTATTGATGCTAGATACCATTCATCAAAGTACCAAGCAGAGTCTCAATGGTTAGACGAACTAGCTACACACTACCGAGAGAATCAAGGTGATAGTGACTACGGAAAGGTATGCGAAGACCTTTACCGAGACTACCAAGAACGCATCGCGTCAATCAAGGAGAGATACTTAAATAAAATGGAATCATGAGCGACAATAAACTAAAAGACATAGACTCAAACGACCTTCGTGATGAGTTAGCATCGAGAGGATTTTACACTAATAATCTGTGGCACGTAGATGATATAAAGCAGAACTACGAGTGTAGTGACGAAGATGCACAAGAGATACTCGATAAGACAATGCAGTCCGAGTGGGTTACACAAGAGATATTCACCTTCATTGACGAGGTGTGCGCAGGACATTCACATGCAAAAGAAAAATAAAATGAAAGACAATAAACTAATAGCAGAATTTATGGGATTACCTGAGCAGAATAATGCGTATGAAAACCCTTACTCAGGTGAGTATGTTGAAGCTATCGAATTAAGCTACGATGAATCATGGGATTGGTTGATGCCTGTTGTAAGTAAATGCTTTAAGACGGGAGATGATACACACCAATGGGATAACATTATGGATGCGATGTTCACTTGTGATATAAACATAGTGTACGCACAAGTAGTAGAATTTATTAAAGCATGAAGAATAAAAAAAAATAAAATAAAGATTTGGAAGTGTAGAACTTTTGTCTTATATTTGTCGAATCAATGTTCAATAAGAGTGTGTCTTCAAGGACACGCTCGCAATACTCAACTCAAATGTGTGTTATTATAATCAAACAAAAAGAAAATAAAATCCCTGAGCAAACGCTAGAGAATGCATCTATCGTGAATCCTCATGGACTAGGGGTCACATGGCTTGACACCTTCAAGACTGACTACTTCAAGTCAAGCGAGTACAACATACTCAATACTACTAGACCTTTCATCGCTCACTTCAGGTACGCAACCATTGGTAAAGTGTGCAAAGAGAACACTCATCCGTTCCCCTGCGGAGCAAACTCAGACGAACTGTTCATGATGAACGGTACGGTGAAAGGTTACGGTAACAAGGACATGACCGACACGCAAGACATCGCCAACAAACTTGGTGACATGCCTCGCAATGCATGGAAGAAATTCTTAGCGCAGTTCTCTGCGGTACGTTTTGTATCCATCAACACCAAGCACAAGTCGTTTCAGATTTACAATCGAGACCTCTTCACGTACAGAGATGGGGTGTGGTACAGCAAGACCAACATCTTTCGAGACCATGTGGTTGCGGTGTATGGTACACTGAAGAAGGGGTATGGTAACTACTCGCGATGCCTACAAGGGCAGTCCATCTACATGGGTGCAGCGAAAACACAAAGCAAGTATCCTCTTGTGATTGACGGACTCCCATACCTATCTCCTCAAGAGGGCATCGGACACAACGTAGAGTTGGATGTGTTCCGTGTAGACGATGATACTTTTGCGGGACTTGACATCCTTGAGGGTCATCCCAAGTGGTACGTCAGGAAAGAAGTTCCCGTTGTGCTTGACAAGGGAGGGAAGGTTGTCACTGCTTGGGTGTACTTCAACGATGTATCGTTAGAGGGCAGAGAGTTTCACAAATCATACGAGCGTCCCATTCAGCATCAGTTGTTTCGGCAGTATGCAGAACCTATGCAGCCCACGATTGAGACAGAGTGTTACGAGATGGCTGACGAGGATTTTGACGACGATGGGTATGTATGCCCTACATGTTACGCTGATGTAGTGGAGTACGATGGATTCCATAACTATCACTGCAAGGAGTGTGACGGATGGTACGCACAGAATCAGTTGATTGATATCAGCGATACCATCGAAGATGTATTTCAGTTTAGTGACGAAGCGTAAGTGGTAAACAAGTAAAGGATGTAGACCACCGGTGTGCATGGTGGACGGGTGACTTTTTCATTCATTTTTATCTCCCCGTTGGACGTTCGATTCCTCCCACACCACAAAAAAAACCGTGTCTTCAAAGACACACAACATTCAAATCAAATGATAAACAGCACAAAAGAATGGAGATTCATGGACGAGACCATTAAGCCATCGCAAGGATTAGTTCATATCCTGACAGAAAAAAAAGTAGAAGCAAAGGAACTCATGGGGTCTTCAGATACTAGACTTAGGCACGAGGGGTTGGGTATGATGGAGGTAATTACAACCATCAAGACTTGGATAAAAGGACAGAAGAAAGCCGAGAGATTCCTTACGCAAGAGAACACCATCGTCAAGGATGGATTCGTTTATGTAAGGGTAAACGATATACCTTTTGAAAGTGCGCACCACGAGTGCATGTGAAGTTAAAATACGGGCGTTGCCAAACTTGCCATTTGTGCCATTTGTGCCAAATAAATTTGGTAGTGTACAATTTTTGTATTATATTAGACTAATTAAAATTCAATCTTATTATGGCGCAGTTAATTAAAACAGATGGCTCAATCGTCGATGACGTGGCTGTCGAAACGTTGCAACAGCAACAACAATTGGTGGACGGATACATTGAGTACGTCTATCAAGGAGACAAAGTGTTTATCGTGAACGAAGAAGGACTCTTACGTAGCATGGACTATAACGAGACCGCATCCACTATGTGTGACAGACATCTTGTGGGTGATGTCATTGTCGCTTCTCAATCTGAAATAAAGTAATCATGGATATGATATACGTTAAGATGCATAAGCCTGAGAACAGAGCTTACATCCAAAGAGTACAGCAGATTTTAGACCATGAGTCCCCGAACTTCAAACAGTTCCAATCAACAGGTCTGTTCATCCCGCGTGAAGAGTACGAAGAAGTTGATGACGTTAATACTTTACATCCCGAATGTCAGGATGTAGTGTGGTACGCTATGGGTGGCAACATCATTCAAGGATTGAAGTCAGGGTACTTTATTACTTCGTGCGATGGAATACACAAGCGAAGCAAAACACTAGAAGTTGTAGAGAAATTTATATATGAAAATAAAATCAAATGAAAAAGAAAATCAATCGAGACCGCGTGTCTTCAAAGACACAGCTTAACTCAAGTGAAATCCTTCATCCACTGTTCAGAGACTTGGCTCTTATTTACTCAGGAAAATTAAACCTACCGAAAGATGAAAGGGAAAATATTTAATTACTATGCATCTCAAATAGCTGAGACCTTTAACTTAAACGAGGGTGAGATATTCGAGAAGTCTAAGCGTAGAGAAGTAGTAGACGCAAGACACATGCTGTACTATGCATGCGCAAAGAGACCTATGAGGGTAGTATACATTCAAAACTACATGAAGGAAAGAGGATATGACATTGGTCATTCTTCCATCCTGCATGGTATTGAGATGGCGGAGAAAAGAAATCACGAAGACCGAGACTATTCTCGGTTTGTTAATTCCTTACTCGACAATGAAGTATACTCTTGACGAAGTCTTTAACCAAGCACTATCCGATAAGTTTGCCGGGAACATAGACGGTAAAGGATACGAAGGAAGGTTGGCGTATGGAACTAAAATTACCCGTGACAATCTTACGGGTCAGGTAGAGTTCTTTAATACTACGCAAGGTGGACATCACTATCTCCTGTTAACTTCAAATGAAATAAAACATTTCTTAGTTGGAGGTTGGAAGTATGGAACTTGTGTCGTATATTTGTCTAACAATCGTTCAAAGTTAGATGCAATTGAAAGACAAATTCGTAAGGAGGTTAACAGCACTAACAACCCCGCAACATTAAAGTCTCTTCAAGGAAAAAGAAAACGAACTCTTGAACGATACAATAAAGTAAATCTTAAATTAAATTCAATAACAAATGGCACAGACTAAATCTGTATTCGAAACGTTGAGCGCAATCAACGTAAATGACAAGGTGGAAAAGAAATCCAACCTTACTTATCTATCATGGGCATGGGCGTGGGCTGAAGTAAAAAAGCAATACCCCGATGCAACCTATGAAGTATTGCGCAGTCCCCACACAGACCAACCTTGGTTCTACGACCCATCACTTGGGTACATGACCATGACAAGTGTAACCATCAAAGGTCAGAAACTTGAGATGTGGTTGCCTGTAATGGACGGAGCGAACAACGCTATGATGGACGCACCGTATACATTCACTACTCGTTACGGCGAGAAGTCGGTGAACAAGGCTACGATGTTTGACATCAACAAGACTATCATGAGGTGCTTGACAAAGAACCTTGCGATGTTTGGTCTTGGTCACTACATCTACGCAGGCGAAGACCTTCCTGAAACGAAACCTGAACCCGTGTCCTTGAAGACACTTAAGGTTAATGATGAGAACTATAAGAAGATTGTATCTTACATCGAGGAGAACAACGATAAGACCATCGAAGACATCCTTAATATGGCAAAGAAAAAATACAAAGTCACTGCCTCAGTAACGAAAGGTCTTACAACCGCTATAGCTAATGCTCAACCTAAAGTAGAGAAAGCATGAGCGATATCATTGACATACTGAGAGATGACGAGAACTACTATGGAGAGATTGGACGGAAGTATCTGTCCAACTCTGACATAGGTGCGCTACTTAAAAACCCACAAAACTTTAAGAAGCGTGAGCCTGACAACCCTGCATTTGCAAAGGGTAGATACTTCCATCAACTAATCCTTGAGCCTGAGAAGGCAAAGGATTGGAACTTTGTAGGTGTAGCTTCTCGTAACTCCAAAGCATACAAAGAGTTTTGTTTAGGGATGGAGGTGGAGTTTGCGCTGCTCGAAAAGGAACGTGACGAAGTACAACACGCAGTCAAGTCTATGCTTTCAAACATGGATTTGTTTGATGACATCAGACATGAGGAGTGTGAGTATGAAGTTCCCGCTGTAAAGAAAATTGCGGGAGAGATGTGGAAGGGTAAGGCAGATATTGTACACCCGGAAATGGTCATTGACTTAAAGACTACGTCAGACATCCAAGGTTTTAGATGGAGCGCAAAGAAGTACAACTACGATAGTCAAGCATACATCTATCAGCAGATGTTTGATAGACCCCTTATCTTTTACGTGGTTGAAAAGGGAAGCGGAATGCTTGGAGTCTTTGAGCCTTCTCCTCAGTTTCTTGAGGGAGGTGAAGCTAAGGTTCGTAAAGCTGTAGAGCAGTACCGTAAGTTCTTTGGAGACAGTCCATCCGAAGACATTAATTCATATTTTATTCACGAAATCCTTTGATAATTAACAAAGGTTTCTTATATTTGTTTACTAAATTTTTAATCCATGTCTAATAAAAAAGACCCCATCTTTCCTGATGGACTCATCCTCAAACAAAAAGAGGGAGCACCCGATTGGGTAATTGGTCAGCTATCAATGAAGGTTGATGAACTGATTCCATTCTTAACTACTCACCAAAAGAAAGGTTGGGTAAATATTGAAATGAAAATTAACAAGGCGGGCAAACCGTATTGTGAATTGGATACATGGGAACCGAAACCGCAAGGTGGAACCCCTAAAGAAACTGTGGTAGAAGGCAGTGCTAAGTCAGCTAAAAAAGCCGTGGCAGCGGAGGCTGAGGAGACACTTCCCTTCTAACCATTTGTGTTGAGTAGAAAGGGGAGATTAAAGTCTCCCCTTTTTTTATGCCCTGTCGTATGTCATTATATCTTCAGCCATTACTACTACTCTACACTTTCTTTAGTTTTATTTTCTCTTGTATTAGGGAAAAAAAATCGACATTATCGACATCTTATTGATAATGAATACTTTAATCAACACAAATTCAGCACAGTCATGACATCAAACGTCACACTATTTAGAAACATTGTAGAGACAGCTACTCCTTTCCATCGCCCCGTCGATGTAGTCCTACAAAGAATCAAGGAAGGAGCAACCAAAGACTTAGTTAAAAGAATCAGAGCAGAGAGAAACAAGAGCGAGCGTAATGAACTTAAGAAAGGATTACCGGCTATTTGTTTCAGCGGTATATTCAACAAGCGCAATGATGCTTCACTAATTGAGCATAGCGGAATCATCTGCTTAGACTTTGATGGGTATGAGAAAAAGAAAGAACTCATCAGTCACAAAGAGAACCTAACCAAAGACCCATACGTATACGCCGCGTTCGTTAGTCCTTCAGGCAATGGCTTGAAGGTGTTGGTTCGTGTGCCTTCCGACCCCGACAATCACGTCAACTACTTCAACGCACTACAAAAACATTTTGATAGCCCACACTTCGATAAGACGTGTAAGAATCTGAGTCGTGTGTGCTACGAATCCTTCGACCCTGTTCTCTACATTAATAAGAACGCATCGCTATGGGATAAGATTGATGAGCCGGAGTACCGGGAACTTGTCTCACGTCGTGACCCACCTACCATTCCAATTACAGATGAGAATAAAGTCGTAGACATTCTCGTGAAGTGGTGGGCTAAGAAGTATCCAATGGTTGAAGGTCAACGCAATCAGAACACATACGTTCTTGCAATGGCCTTGAATGATTACGGTATTAACAAGAGCCTAGCTTCATATGTGCTTAACAACTACGCTACTCAGGACTTCCCTGAGAGTGAAATACAAAGGACAATTGATTCTGCATATGCACACGAGCAGAACTTCGGTACTAAGTACTATGAGGACGAAGACAGAGTGAATCAGATACGCACTAAGATGAAACGCGGTGTGTCAAAAAAAGAAATCCGCTATCAGCTCGAAGAGTCTACGCTTGATAGCGATACTATTGACGCTGTCCTCAACCGAGTGGAAGAGGAGAACTCAATGCAGACATTTTGGGAAAAGAATGAGAAGGGTACAATTAAAATCGTACACATTTTATTCAAGCAGTTTTTAGAAGACAACGGATTCTACAAGTACTGCCCCGAAGGTGGGCGCAACTACATCTTCGTCAAGGTCACCAACAACTTGATTGACCACACGTCGGAGAAAGAAATCAAGGACTTTATCCTGAGCCACCTGATTGAACTCGACGACATCAGTGTATACAACTACTTCGCTGACAACGTAAGGTTCTTTAGAGAAGAGTTCTTATCTCTGTTGTCGACCATAGACATATACTTTATTGCAGATACCAAGACCACATCATACTTGTACTATCGCAACTGCGCTGTAAAGATTACAGAGAATGCGATTGAACCTATAGACTACCTAGACTTAGGAGGGTATGTTTGGAAAGACCACGTCATAGACAGGAAGTTTATGAGGTGCAAGCCTGACGGTTCAGTATATGGTCAGTTCATCTCTCGCGTGTGCGGAGATAACGAAGCTCGCATAGCAACTATGGAGTCTACCATTGGGTTCATGATGCATGGGTACAAAAACCTATCGTACTGCCCGGCAGTCATCCTTAATGATGAGGTAATCAGCGACAATCCTGAAGGTGGAACAGGCAAGGGCTTGTTCATGAACGCGCTTAGTCAGATGAAGAAACTTGTGGTCATTGATGGTAAGGCGTTTGCTTTCGAGAAGTCTTTCCCATATCAGACCGTAAGTGCAGACACACAGATACTATGCTTCGATGATGTGAAGAAGAACTTCGACTTCGAAAGACTCTTCAGTGTAGTTACAGAAGGTCTGACCTTGGAGAAGAAGAACAAGGATGCAATTAAGATTCCGTTCAGCAAGTCACCGAAGATTGCTATCACTACCAACTACGCTATCAAGGGTACGGGTAACTCATTTGCTCGACGTAAGTGGGAGGTGGAACTGCATCAGCACTACACCAAAAACCACACACCTTTAGATGAGTTTGGGAAACATTTCTTTGCGGATTGGAACGACGAAGATTGGTGTCTGTTTGATAACTACATGGTGGCCTGTCTTCAAGGATACCTTTTGAATGGGCTAGTTAAATCATCCTTTGTAAACCTACAGGTGAGACAACTGTCTGCCGAAACAAGCCATGACTTTATTGAATGGTGTGGTCTAATTGAGGGAGCAGCCCCGAATCCAAACTTAGATGTTGGTGTGAAACTAATGAAGCAAGACCTGTACTTTGAGTTCATTGGGGAGTATCCTGACTACGCACCAAAAGCTAAGATGACTATCAGTCGGACAAGGTTCTATAAGTGGCTTACTGCATATGCAACGTTTGTAACAGGTGCATCTCCTGAAGAAGGTCGTGACCCGGCCGGACGTTGGTTACGTATCCGTAGCAAGCATGAGTTAGAATCTCAAACCGTATTGCTATGAAGTTAGATACGTTTATGTGGGGAGACAAAGAAGTGTATACTCCTAAATCTTTTTATTCAGACCGAGAGATGTATGATAGTATCAAACGACTTGACCTAGTCATCAATGCTAAGGTGGAAAAGAATATTGGTAGGGGTCGTAACTCTAAAAAAGTAAACGTTAATAAGTACAACAACGTTGACCCTCGCATACGCACACTAATTGAAAACAGTCTTGAATATTATGCAGAGCAGATGAAGAAGCCATCTCAAATAGAGTTCAGAGATTATCAATCTGACATTATTGATAGAGGAGTTCGTGTCCTCAAAGACACGGGCTTCCTCTACTTGGCTATGGAGGTACGAACAGGCAAGACGTTAACAAGCCTAGGTATCTGTGACCGTATGGATGTTGACAATGTATTGTTCATAACCAAGAAGAAAGCTATCTCATCTATCACAGCAGACAGCGACAAGCTATGCCCCTCTTATGTTTTGTTTACTATCAACTATGAGTCCATGCATAAACTTCCCAACGTAAAGTGGGACGTAATTATATGCGATGAGGCTCACAGCATGGGAGCGTTTCCTAAGCCAAGTAAGAGGGCAAAGGATGTCAGGGCCTTAATAGCTAAAACAAAAGCCAAGGCGATACTTCTATCGGGGACTCCTACCCCTGAGTCTTACTGTCAGATGTATCATCAAGTGTATGGTATACCAACCAACCCTTTCCGTCAGTTCAAAAACTTCTATCGCTTCTGCGATAAGTACGCGCGAGTAACTCAGAGAAAAATAAACGGGCTAATGATTAACG